>Ga0114129_10006010_pt1 | contig 17202 bp, 15 predicted proteins | sample RhiMetdeltSRZDD1_FD_80071 | JGI IMG/M metagenome (GOLD analysis project Ga0114129, IMG submission 80071) | Populus rhizosphere microbial communities from Tennessee, USA - Rhizosphere MetaG P. deltoides SRZDD1 (version 2) (version 2) | ecosystem: Host-associated > Plants > Roots > Rhizosphere >... | reverse complement strand
TTTTATTGGATCTGCCTACTTATTTGCTGGACATCCTAAAACCTTATTTTCTCTGTCACCCAAAGACTGGATAATCGCCATTGCTTTATTGGTGCTCATTTGGGTCTATGGTTATTTTTTTTGTTTGTGGATTTATAAACAGTTGTATCAAAGGTAGCTGCTGAGCAATTAATCTCAGAAGGTTTTGTGCGATTTGAATGGACTCAACTTTGCCCACTTACCACCTCGCCCAAATCAACATTGCCCGCATGCTCGCGCCCATTGATGACCCCATTATGGCCGAGTTCGTGGCGCAACTGGCTCCGGTCAACTCGCTGGCTGATCAGAGTCCTGGCTTTGTATGGCGACTCCAGACCGAGAGCGGTGATGCGACCAGTATCATAGTGTATGACGATGACATGATCATCGTCAATCTAACAGTTTGGGAAAGCGTGGAAGCTCTGCGTGAGTTTGTCTACAAAAACGCTCATTATAGAGTCTTGCGCGACCGGAAACGTTGGTTCGAGAAATTCGGCGGTCCTTATTACGCGATTTGGTGGATCCTCGCTGGACACTTGCCAAGTATAGAAGAAGGCAAGAAACGCTTGGAATATCTTCGCGAGCACAGTGATACACCTTATGCATTCTCGTTTAAGAATCTATTTCCTGAGCCAGTGGTCAAGTAGGTTTTTTCCTCCTACTGCACTCAGGCTGATCACGAGGGGCATCACCGGCATCATATAAAGCATTCGCGCGTCAACAGCCATATAAGCGAAACAAATCGCAAGAATACTTCCCCATAATGGCCAGGTCTGAGCCGTGTTTTTCCACATTCCTACAAGAGCTAGAGTCAACAAGAATAGCTGTAGGAGCATGATTAGATATTCATATCGATTTGTTGAGCGGCCGTAGGCTTCCGAAATTTCCCAGTCGAACCACAGCGGGAAAAACCGATAAGCCGATAAAAGTACATATTGCATTGGATGAGACTTAATAATCTGTAGAGCTTCGCCTCGATACACCAAGTCCATTTGGCCCTCATTCTCGTCTCCGTGCAAATCTGGACGATGGGAAATCAAATCGTTGATCGCCTGAACTCCCTCCTTGGGACCTACGTAGCGAAAATAGTGATTTGCTCCAATCATATAGTTATGTCGATACAGGTTATAGCCGGTCAAGCTGGAGCCTATGATCGTTCGTCCCAACGTGACTTTGTTTCTGATCAACCAGGGTGCCATGATGAGAATCACCAGACCTGATAACAATATGGCTGGCTTGATAATGTCCTTTAGCTGTAATCGTTGACGCAAGCCATCAAGTGTTTGTCCGCCTATCACAAGCAGTGCAATTGCAAGCGTTGCCGAACGGGAAATGATGGCAAGTCCGAGTCCTACTCCGGCAATAATCCAATCCAAAGTACGCTGAGTCTTTCGAGCCCGCAGCGTAAAAAGGATACCAAGAGTAGTGCAAATGGCCGCGAAGAGGTCACCAGATACTTGTGGAAGGAGCTCTAGCGCAGGGAGATAAATTGCCCACAAAAACGAAGCGATGACCGCTGAACGTGAATCTGCCCATTCGCGCGTCAAAAAATAAATCATGACAATCATTGTAAGATAAATAATCGCCTCGACGACCTCGGCCATCAACAGAGATTCTTTGCCAAACCAGGCAACCATGGCGAACATTAAGACCGGAGCAGGTTCACGCATGGCTGTGACCTGATTGGAAGATCCGCAAAACGGAAAGTATTGCGTTAGGCATAAGCTATATCCGTTACCATGAATCAAATTCAATACGATTGCCCACCAGGAATCGGTCTCACCTGATTTCATCGAAGGTGGGTGATTGGCAATAACTACAGCTGATAGCAGAATCCCCAAAAGTAGAATCATCACGACCGCGCGGAGTGGATAGATATCGATCAAATTTAGAAGTCGAGCAGATGTGTTATGGAAATAAGATCGTTTCATTTCTTTGTTAGGCATAAAAAGTCTTTTGATTTTTGAGTATGCTCTGACATTTTAAGAGCTTTGAAAATGTTTTTTTGGTGTATTCCCTATATTGACGTGGTTAGAGCCACATGATAAACTCTGAACATCTTATTCTCTCACGAAAGGAGGCATGTGCCAATGAAATCCATCTTTGTATCTAGAAAATGTGTATTGAGCGCGCCTCCTGAGGGTGAAATGTAATCACGGTTTATTCCGTTTTGATTGACATATTACTGCAGGCGCGTCTCGCCCTGCGGTTTTTCTTTTCTAAACGGCCCAGGGTGGCTGTCTCTATTGTTTTTGTCTAATAAGGTAAGTTCCAAGTATGAATACGGATGATTATATTAATCTGTTTGACGAATTAGATAATGATGAACAGACTGAAAACTTTCTAAATAAAGATAAGCGCCGTCAACGATTCCCTGAGCGGCACTTCAAATATGTGCGCGAGGCAAACGCTGACTTTCTAAAAGGGCAGGATGACTCGAGTCGAAGCTTTAACTTCACTTATCCGGCAGCGCGTTTTGAGGAGTGGTGGTTGCTTGAATCGCTCGGCGATTTCTATGAGCACAAATGGATCACCGATGTGCTGAAGCGTGTAAAGGGTGGCAAGGAGGCGTCGGTATATCTTTGTCGTTCAGGTCCCGCGATCGAGGCGTCGCTGGTCGCTGCGAAAGTCTATCGTCCGCGCTCTTTGAGGAATCTCAAGAACGATTCCCAATATCGGGCAGGACGTGTGGATCTCGATGAAAGCGGCAATGCTATTGTGAAAGACGGTGATCTGCATGCGATGGAGAAGCGTACGAATTACGGCGAAGAACTCCGTCACCAATCCTGGATTGCCTACGAGTTCCAGACTCTGGAAATTCTTCATGCAGCGGGCGCGGATGTTCCCAAGCCCTATGCGATGGAGAAGAATGCCATTCTCATGGATTATATTGGGGACTTTGGCAATGCCGCGCCAACGCTCAATTCTGTGACACTGGACCCTGATGAAGCGCGGCCTCTCTTTGAGCGCGTCATTCGGAACGTAGATTTGCTTCTGTCCAATCAGCGGATCCACGGCGACCTGTCTGCGTACAATATTCTCTACTGGGATGGCGATATCACACTAATCGATTTTCCACAGGTTGTCCCGCCGGAAGCCAATCCTGCCGCCTGGACGATTTTCCTGCGCGATGTAACCCGTGTCTGCCAATATTTCAACTCACAAGGCATCAGGTCTAATTCTCGCAAGCTCGCGGCCGACTTGTGGACATCATATGGACACAAGATTATCAAAGAGGTCGATCCGCGCGATTTGGATCCTGAGAAAAAGGAAGACCGGCGTTTATGGGAAAAGCAGACAGTTAGTAAGTAGGGACGAACCCGACAGCTAAACTGTCGGGTTCGTTAGAAAGCCCTGCAGGCTATACTATTTATCATGGATGATTGGCAGGAATTCAAAGATTCCAGATTTGCGTTCTGGTTCAAATATCCAGGTCTCGCAACGAATGGTGAGCATGTTGATCGGGTGGAGACACAACAAGATGGAATGCTTCGAGTTCATGTCCTTTCACCGAAGAGCAGAGAAGTGTATTTCGAAGTCAGCAAATATGATTTGCTCAATGCAGAGTCCGAATATCAACGACATAAAGCGTATCTTCTGAAGCAATTTCATCCATTGGCACTCACTGAATTAAAAGAGACGCTGTGCGGGTCCCTTCCTGGTTACGAATATACATTTGAATGGGAGCAGGGCATACGGACAGTCATTCTTGTCGAACGAGATAACGCGACCTATCGCATTCTTTACAACCCGCGGTCTCCCATAAACTTGCAAATCTTATCCACTGTGCAATGGCTTAACCTCCTTTGAACTTTCCCCACAATCCATAACCTTCATTCCTTCGTTTTTCGCGTCGCTCGTGCTGCTCATGGATTTGATTTACGTGGTCAGCTTTTTCTTCGATCGCGGCTTCGAGCCACAAGCGACCTTTCTCCGCAGTTCCGTGACTTCCAGCTCCATACGCGCCTGTTTTTGTATCATCATCCCAGGGTGGATTCGCAACGAGGGAGCCTCCTTCGATCCAGTCCATGTAGTAATCGGGCGTGGAGACGAAATCAGTCTCATCTACCACGCGTTCCATGTGACATAAATCGGGACGCAAATAAAGCAAATAAGCTGTTTCCAATTCGCAGGCATGACCCATGCCGCCAATCAGTGAAGTGCGATATTTCTGTAACGCCTCGGCTCCGATTCTTCCTGAAGTATGAAGCCAAGTTGTTGCGCAGAAAATTCTGCGATGACGTTCTCCTGCATATTTCACAATATTAACAAGGAATGATGTATTACCTCCATGTCCACTCATGAGGTAAAAACGATCGAAGCCGCGCCCAACGAGAACGTCAATGACAGCCAGCCAGAAATCTTCGAACGCGCGTCCGCCCGCATTCATCGTCGCCGCAAATGATGAACGATGCGTACTGACTCCATATGGCATAACAGGCAATGTAAAGCTGCGCGTAGGCAATTTATTGGCCGTACCTTTAGCGATAGCTTCTATAATAACTGTGTCCACCGAGAGGGGCAGGTGATAGCCGTGTTGTTCGGTATGACCAATGGGAATCAAAATCACTTTGCCGCGTTCTGAGTCTGGAGGAATTTGGATATTTGGTGAATCATGTGTTGCGTGTGGAAGGCGCAAATAGGATGAAGAAAGTCCCTGGATAAAAAAGGATTGTGGGTCAATGCCAGCAGGCGAGAGACAATATACGCGCGAAAAACCATCGTCACGTAGGCTATCGAGCAGGTTCGAAATATATCGAAAGAAAATAAGCTCAGGGATTTCGAGGCCACTTCCGCGCCAACCAAAAGGGAACTCTGGTAGGAGTCCTATACGAGACGGATTGCTCAGTTGGTCAGCGAGCAAATCTAGATCATAGCCAGAGCCGAGTGGAAGAACAAGCGGTGTATCGCGCGGAGTTTCGGCAACCGCATCCCAGGTCATCTCATCATAGCTAAAGAAGTCTGTCATTTGGGGCCTCCACTTGGATCGATAATTTGCGTATAGCCAATAATTTACAATAAAATATTTTTAGTTAGCTTTCCCAAACAAAGGAGAACAAAATCAGACACACCACGAAACAAGCCACGCGCCATTCCGTACTTTGAAAAGCGCGAAACCATAAACCCATCATCCACTTTTACTTGGGTAATAGATACCAATCCAGGAATTGCTCTATACGTTCGTAAGCATCATAGAGATTCTCGCGACGTAGAAATCCATGTGGTTCATCATCGTAGGTTTTATATTCAAAGACTTTGTTGTGTCGCTTCAATGCTTCAACCCATTCCTCCGAGGCTTCTGGCGGGACAATCGTATCAAGCAATCCGTGCAGGATGAGCATTGGTTTTTGAACATTTTTCACATCTGTGATGGGGGAGCCTTTCAAGTAGAAGCCAGTGTTTGTGGCGGGATGACCCAAAAATATTTCCTCATACAACCGCAGGCGCTTTTCGCATAATGCCCACGAGCTAAGCAGATTCGAGTCCCCGTATTTCGAAACGCCGCAGGCAAAAAGATATTCAGGGTCACGCGACAATGAGCACAGGGTCATATAGCCGCCATAACTTCCACCTGCAATACCAATGCTTTCAGAGCGAATCTCATCGAAGCCGCGCAAGAATTTTGCACCGTGTAGACAATCCTGCGTATCACCCACGCCCCAATCTTCGTAATTGGCGCGTTCGAATTGTTTCCCGTAACCTGTGGATCCGCGATAGTTTGGCGCAAGATAGGTATATCCCTTTGCGGTGAAGTATTGCGCGAGATCATCCCAGAAGAATCCATATTGATCCTTCGGACCACCATGCGGATACAGGATCGCCGCGCCGTTTGATTTTTCAGGGCGATACAAAAACGCAGAAATTTCCAAACCATCATAACTTTTATAAGTGATGATCTCTGGAATAACTTTATTGTTTTTCTGCATAGCAGGCGGATTTGAGAACGTCAATTGTGAGACTTGTTTATTGGATAAATCAATGCGATAGAGTTCGGGTGGGAGGAGGGGACTCTCATACTCAAATGTGATAAACGAGCCATCTGGCGACCAATTTGGATTCGAATGAATTCCGGCCCCGCTTCGCAAATCGACAATTGAACCTGTTTCCGCTTCAACAAGACTTAGGTCGAAAGCACCGTTTCGATTAATGACAACAGCGAGCTGATTTCCATTGGGAGACCATTCGAATTGAAATACATCGTTTCCCGCCCTGGTGAGTTGATGAAATCCCTCACCGTTTGGTCTGATGAGATAGATTTCATCACGTTCAGTTTCCTGTGCGATAAAGGCGATCCACTGTCGGTCGGGTGACCATTTGGGAGATAACGCCCGCGTAGATGGTTTACCATATAAAGTAATAGATTTACCTGTTTCTATTTCCAGGAGAACAATATCAAGCCTGTTCAAGTCATCAAAGCAGCGCAAAGTGTAAAGGATGAACTTGCCATCAGGCGAAGGGCGTGCATCCCAATGATCGCCGATTGTGTCGGTAGTCAACGCGCGAGGCCAGCAGCCATTGATGTCGGTAAGAAGCAATTGGTCAGCGTCATGGCGTTCGATCGAGACAATGAGTCCATGGGAATCGGGCATAAAGCGTGGGCCGCTGGCAGAAGTGGCAAAGTCCGTAATCTTTTTAGGGAAGCCTCCTTCACGCGGCACGAGATGAACATGACCTTTAATACAGAAGGCAAGCCATTTTCCATCCGGTGACCATGTGGGAATCTCATCATCCCAATACGCCGCGAGTGGACGGTCGGTGGTGATGCGGGCAGGCCATCTTCCATTTAGCGGAAGCAGATATACGTCTGAGAGGGACTCGCCATCTTTGATATAGGCAATGGCTCTCCCGTTGGGTGAAAGCGCGTGGGAGCGTATTCGCTCTAGAGAAGTCAGAAGAGATAAATTCCAGCCATCAGGTGGTTTGAGGTCAGGCCGTTTGAGAGAGGGCCATCCGTTGCGTTCGTATTTCTCAGTGAGTTTGACGGGTTTGTCCATAAGCGTCCCTTTTTGAGCACAAGTATAGCCAATAAATTGATGAAATGCCTATTCCCCATATCGAAAATAAAGTAAAATTTTTTATTCGCCGCTTATGGACATCACTAGCCTCCAAAACCCGCGGATCAAACACATTGTCAAATTACGGGATAACAAACGTCAGCGTAAGCAGGATGGCTTGATGCTTGTTGAAGGGTTTGACGAGATCCAACTCGCGCTTTCTGCGGGATATCAACCACAGACGCTTCTCTCTGCACCCGAACTTACTACGCGTCAAATAAAAGGAATGCAGACTGAAAATATCATTGTTAACCGCGCGGTCTTCGAGAAGATATCTTATCGAGAAAATCCCGATGGCTGGTTGGCGATCTTTCCCATTCCGTCCGTCTCACTCAATGATTTGAAATTGAGCGAATCCCCTTTAGTGATCGTAGCTGAATCGATTGAGAAGCCCGGCAACCTTGGCGCAATCCTTCGCACTGCGGATGCAGCTCACGTGGACGCGGTGCTGGTCTGCGACCCGCGAGTGGATGTATGGAATCCAAATGTAGTGCGCGCGAGTCGGGGTGCCTTGTTCAGCGTACACACCATCGAATGTGACAACGCGTCTGCGTTGGAATGGCTGAAAACGCGAAAGATCCGTGCACTCGCTGCCACCCCTACCGCGGAAGTGATATATTCCGATGTCAATTTGCGCGAGTCCGTAGCCATCGTTGTTGGCACTGAAGATGAAGGACTAACGGATTTCTGGATGTCCAACGCGGATGAAAAAGTCAAAATCCCGATGATGGGCAAAGTCAATTCCTTGAATGTGTCCGTTTCCACCGCGTTGATCGTTTACGAAGCGGTCAGGCAAAGAAGTTATCGTCAAGATAAATGACAATGTATGGTAAGAGCTTAATCGCTGGATAGTGTCAGTGCATATTCGATGGTCTAGTGCATTTTCATTGCCTTTCCTTCAGCCCAAGCAGCACGAAATGATTCCTCACCCAGTTGTTCAGCAGCACCCCATAAAATAGCGGCCAGTCTAAATTGTTTTTGCGCTGCGGCCAGCTGTGCAAAAGATCCAAATGCATATGTGATTCCCATCTTGTCCATTACACTAACTTTGAGCTGAAGGCTTTCTGTAGTCGAACTACTTCGCCATAAATCCCTGCCATTGCCATTTCCAGACGCTGCATTTGACGTGGTCTGCATCCCGGCCGAATCCTATTGACCTCACGCGGCATGGAAGAATCTGGGGCAAGGCAAAAGTGAAAAGTGTGATCGGGCTCACTTCATTGTTGGAAAGAAATGGATTTGAGAAAATTCAAATCACCAAGTGGTGGAAACTTTTTGACCGCGTCATCGCCCTAAAGCAGGGATTATCCGCACAGTCAGGGCAAAGAGATTGTCAGAGTTGCTGAAATGCTCTTCCTGTCATTCCATCCATTGGGCAAAGACTCCCAATAGATGGAAGTGTGAAAGGTGTGGAAACGAATTACTCATCACAAAAGAGGGGATCATATTGAATTGATAATTTTGGGGAAATTAAGATGGCCCCTGCTCTTTATGCTTTTTTCACAGGGAGCGAACAGAGGGAAACATATCAAAAGTAAATTTAAAATTCCATGACACTATCCAAGCCGCGGCGGAGGCCAACCAATGTTCCAACTTTGCGGATGGCGAGAAGTGCTCCGTTCACATACGGTTCCGCACTCGGACCCGACTCATGCCGTAGGATCAACTTCTGGTCTGGCATTCCAAAAATCGCATCCACCGAAATGACATAGCCTGGTAATCGCACCGAATGCACCTGTGAACCCAACAGCCGCGCCCCGCGGCTCTCTTTTGGTCCCTGCACTTCATCCAGAGGAATATCGAGTTGAGATTCTCGCACCTGTGACAGGCGATTTGCCAATTGCAGCACGGTTCCGCTTGGCACATCTCTTTTATGGGAATGGGCGTAATCGATGATTTCCCAATGAGGGATATATTTTGCAGCAATCTCCGCAAACTTTTGGAGCAGAACTGCCGTCAACGCAAAGTTGCCTACGGCCAAAACGCCGCGCTGGACTTCTTTTGCAACCTCATCAATCTCCCTATAATCATCATCACCCAGCCCGGACGTCCCCACTACAACATGGGCACCGCCACTCAGCGCAGACAAAACATGAGATTTCGCCGCGTCAGGTTTGGTATATTCCACAAAAACATCAGGCTTGGTTTCGAGCGCTTGGGAGACAGTGCCAAAGATTGGTGTTTTGAGTCCATGAAGTCCAAGCACATCGCCTAAGACTTTCCCTGCATGGTTTCGTGAAATTCCAGCGACCAGTTCCAGGTCGGGTGCTTCAAAGATTCCCTTGGAAAGAGCAGCGCCTGCCCAACCTGTTGCACCAGCTACACAGATTCGTATGTTTGCCATAGATTTCTCCCATAGTGTGAGGGTGATGAGAGCAAAGGTCTACCAGCCAAGATTAAACTGGGAATCTCTCATCTTAATTCTATCATTTAACAATTACCGACTGCCAAAGGCTCAGTATCTTTTCCTGCCCCAGGTAAAGAATCGGACGTCATTCTTGGTGCTGTTCTTCACCTCATACATCAGTTCATCTGCCATATTGATCAGCTGTTCAGGCGAGTGGGGAGGCGAGACACAAGTCACAGCGCCCATACTGAAAGTAACCGGCCAGTTCCTTTGCTGCATTACTTCAACAAGGTTGGTTTGTACTTTGGAAAGCACCACCTTCGCTTCTTGTTGGTGAGTGGATGGCAATAATAAGGCAAATTCATCGCCTCCCACCCGGGCAACGATGTCGGTACGTCGTAATTGAGCTTTTAACTCCGTTGCGATGCGACGCAGTACATCATCACCAACCTTATGTCCGAATAGATCGTTTACGAGCTTGAAGTTATCAATGTCGATGTAAACCACTGTAATTGGATGAGGGTATCTCTGAATACGATTGATTTCCATTTGCAGCAATTCATGGAAGTAACGCGCGTTAGCTGCTCCCGAGACAAAATCCGTGCGCGCCGCCAATTGTTCCTCCCTGCGTGCATGATGCAATTCAGAGACCAGATAGGTGACAATAATATAAAATACGGCGCGGATCAGCGTATTCCAAACATAAATGGTCGGGCTGGAATAGGTCTGCCCAGCTGCAATCTCAGCGCCCAATAGGGTCAGCGCGCTGAGCAATGACATAAATAATCCCGCGTCTTGATGAACAGCCCAGGTCACCACAAAGATGGGTGCAAGATAAAACAATGAGAAGGTAATTTCATTGCCTGTTAGGTAGTCGATCACACCAAGCAAGCCAATTGAGCCAATCCCTACTGCTGTCCAGAAAAAAGGAGTTCCCTTTTCGAGGGCATCAAATATCCTTTGTAATCTCAACTCCAACACCCATACTGCAATACGCAGTCCGCGTTTACATGAATCAAAATAATTTCACATCCGCCTTATATTATATATGGACAAAGTTCGTGAAAAATATTCAATTGCATTGCGAATAACTGATCTGAATTACTCTGTTTTATCTTGTTTATCTTGGCGGAAAACAACTTCAGTTACTCTTATCAATTTTAACCCGATTTTTTTGGTCACAGATGCGATCTGAGAACGTAAATACCAGGCGGGGGGTTAGTCTGGTGCATCCCTGGTTGCTCTTTGACTGGTTTGATACACTTTCTCCCGCGGCATTTGAGCACTGACATTTAAGTTTCACCAATACTATCTCTTAGTATTCTTTTTCTGCAATGACAACCCGATCGCGTCCTTCCTGTTTAGCTCGATACAAAGCAGCATCGGCCGCCCGCAAGGCACTTTCTATCGTGCGTCCATGCTCCGGGTAAATTGCTACTCCCAGAGATAAAGTGATTCCATCGGAGGAATCACTATCAGCCTGTACTTGCAGTTGCCTTGCTCCCTGCCGCAGATTTTCAGCGCGTTCCTGGGCTGTCTCCACAGAAGCATTTGGCATGATCAATATGAACTCTTCGCCACCATAGCGGCAGGCAACATCCTCGCCGCGCACATGACTCTGTAAATACTGAGCCAGACGCTGCAAGATCTCATCACCAGTTGTATGACCGTGGGTATCATTGAACCGCTTGAAGTGATCAATATCGATCATGATGATGCCCAGTGGATGGAGCTGGCGTGTGACACGGCGCACTTCTCGTTTGAGCGTCTCCTCCATGTAACGCCGGTTGAACAACCCGGTCAGCGGATCACAGATGGATTGCTCGCGTAGCGCCTCACGCAGTTGGACATTATTCAATACCAGCGCTGTCAGATTGGCAAAAAAGCGACCGAATTGAATTTGATCGGTGGTGAACTCATGACCTGGTTTCTCCCGCCCTAAAGCCAGCACACCCAAACATTGGTTATCATTCAGAATAGGAAAATTTGCCACAGCGTGAAGCAAAGATAAGTTGTAGGATTCCATCCGATGGGGCCAGCTTGCATAATCACTCATCACTTTCGGTTCATGGGTGTCGAAGGCCTGCCATCCGAGCACAGCCTCCTGGCGGCCCATCTGCTTGCCAAGCAGATACCCCTGGTTTTGTGAAGCAGCCTTTACGGTCAGTTTCTCGCCTTCCACCAGCGTGATTACAGCATGTGATGCGTTCAAAAATGTGGTGGAGAATTCCACAATCGCATTGAGCAATTGATTCACTTCATGATATCTGAGCAGGCTGATCGTGATATAGTGCAGGCTGGAGAGCATTTCATTCTGCTGGCGGATCGTGTTTTCAGCATGCCTGCGTTCTGTGATATCTATCATCGCGCCGATCACGCGAGAGGGCTTGCCTGAACCATTTTGAATAATGTATGCGCGGTCCATAATATCGGCATAAGTTTGATCTGCTCGCTGAAAACGATATTCCTTCGACCAGAATTCCATACCTCCCTCTAACGCCTGGTTCATGGTGCGATTTACCTTTTCTCTCTCATCTGGATGAATATGATCGCGCCACCATTCTATATCAGTCTGCGTTGTTTCAGATGGATAATGAAAAATCTTTTGAAGTCCCGCGCCCCACTGGATTTGGTTTGTCTGCAGATCCCAATCCCAGACTGCATCCTTGGTTGCCCATGAAACCAGCCTTAACGTCTCTTCGCTGCGACGTAGCGCTTCCTCAGCCTGCTTGCTCATCGTGATATCACGTGACACACCCACGATCCCTGTAATGTTTCCGTGTTCGTCTTTGATGGGCACCTTGGTTGCAGAGAACCAGCGCGGTGTGCCGTCTGCTGTCGGATTGAATTCGATGCAATTAATCAAAGGCTCGCCAGTCTGAATGAGGCGTTGTTCCTCCTCATAGAAATGCTGAGCAAGCTCGGAGGGCTGAAAATCTAGGTCTGTTTTGCCAAGCGCGTCTGTTGCCGTATCAACGCCTAAAACTCGGGCTTGGGCGCGGTTGATGCGAGTGAAACGCGAATCGATGTCCTTGAAATAGATCGTATCCGGGATGTTGTCCATCAGAGTCTGGAGCAAGTCATGTTCAGACATGAGGTTGTCGGCAAGCTGCTCGCGCTGGAAGAGTTCGGCTTCCAAATGTTCGTTCATCAATCGCAATTCGACTGTGCTTTGCGCCACGCGTTTTTCCAATTCGGCGTTGAGGGTGCGCAGGTTTTCCTCAGCCTCCTTATGCGTGCTGATGTCATTCGAGAGGATGAAGAGTCCCTCCTGTACAGGTTGAATGCTCAACTCAAACCAGGCCCTTTCGCCATCTGGATAAAAAAACTCATTTTCCATACGATAGGAGACGCGTTCGCTCATACAATGGCGAAGGACATCAAATAATTCCGTATTTTCGATGCCCGGATATACCTCCATCATGGTTCGACCGATCAGATTTTCCCGGGTCTGACGACCTTGTTGGGTAACGCTGTCATTCACATAACGATAGCACCAATCAAAGCCGATGATCTGCGCCCCCTCCAGCATATGATCGAGAACTTCCTGATAACGGAGCCTGCTCTCTCGCAGGCTTTCCTCTGTTTGGAGATGTCTCAAGCCGACCAATCCAACGATCCAAAAGGCAATAATCGCAAACGATCTGTTTGCCACTGATTTCCAAAGTTCCAGGCTGCCTCCCGAAGCGAAGAACCCGATCACGGTCAGCAAAGTGCAAAGAAACAATATTCCCAAGACGAGGCGGCGATCTGCAGCCCTTAGGCTGACGAGTACAACAAGCACATAGAGGGTGGCTTCCGATACTCCCCGCGGCGTAGCGACTTCGAGACCGAAGATAATCATTGCCAGCAAAAGACAGAGTAGGAATGTCGTTTGCAGTATATTCTTAGACAGGACTGTGTGCATCGAATAACCTATCTGTGGAATAGTTCCCAAGGGCGTTCAAGGCCGAATGTCATACTATTTAACAGAGTTCATCTGCTTCGAACGCTGGGATGGTTTCCCTGATTCCACTACACAGACTTTCCATTTTTTGTAAGTCTCTTCACTCTCTCTAGGCATGCTACCAACCTCTCCTCCTTTCATATGATTAATATTTTACCTTAAGTGATTTGCCCTTCCATCTCGTATCAGTTAAGCTTGTACGAAAATGCTCGCCACCAGGGTGCCCCCTCACCCTGATGACGAGCGAGTGTATTTAATAACTGTTTGAACCTATCCTCTTCCCCTTTTTGTATTATGTCGTCCTAAGCATACTATGTGGTCTCAATCAATGATGGATTGCTCCCATTTGGAATGGTGAAACAAAAAGTAGAGCCTCGACCCTCTCCTTTAGATTCCACCCAAATTTTTCCACCATGTACTTCAACAATTCTCTTAACAAGAGCTAGACCAATCCCCGGTCCTTCCTTCATCGGATCTAATTTTTCAAATAAGTTGAAAATTCGATAGTGATAACGAGGGTCAATTCCCTGCCCATTGTCCTTGACAAAGATAATGTGTCCGCTGTCTTTCTGTCTGGCACCAATTTCAATGAGTGGATTTTGCTGGTCTTCCATATATTTTACGGCGTTTTCAATCAGATTTTCCAACACTTCTCCCAGATGAACACGATCGCCATGAATGATGGGGAGATCAGGCGAAATGATCACCGTTATATTTTTTGAACGGAGCAGTACATCTAATTTTTCCACAGTTTCCCGGGCAAGCTGGAGGAGATCAATGTCTTCAAACGCGTGAACAATATGTCCGATTTTGGCGAGTTCGAGAAGACCAGAGAGCAGCTCATCCATTTTGTCTGCTGCCCCTGAAATCCGCGCAATATGACTTTGGATTTTATCCCTCCGGTCAACCTGAAGATCTTGAATAAGTAGCCCAAGGAAGCCCTTGATTGTTACCACAGGGGACCTCAGATCATGAAAAGCGATATATAGGAAGCGTTCAAGCTCTGCGTTGACAACTTCCAGGTTGGCAGTCAAGCTGGCTCGCTCCGCTTCAACCGCTTTGCGTGAACGCCTAATTTCTGCATCCTTAATTTCCCGCTCTATGGCTGGTACGAGTCGTGCAAGTCTCCCCTTGACCAGAAAGTCATCGGCGCCCGCTTTCAACGCGGTCACAGCTGTTTCTTCGTCAATAGTGCCGGAAACAACCAAAAATGGGATGTCATGGCCACTTTCTTTTAGCGTTGTCAAGGCATTCATGGCGTTGAACTGAGGGAGACTGTAATCGCATAGAATAATATGCCATTCTTCCTGTAAAAGTGCCTGTTTCATCGCTGCACGAGTTTCGACGCGTTGATATTCAACATCATATCCATGACGCCGAAGTTCATGCAGCACCAGTTGTGCATCGGCATCGGAGTCTTCAATAATCAAAACTCGTAATACACCCATTCTTCAGTAATGAATTATTATTTTAGATGTGGGCAGGCTGCAAATCGGACTGCAAATGTCTGATTTGATGGTAGTAAGACTGGTCCCGCTAACCGCCAGCTACTGCCGCTTCTATCTCTGATTAAGAAATTGACTGAATTTACAAATTTATACTGGCAGAACGCTGACTTGACTCCCAGCATTATTCGACCAGGGGCATGCCACACCTCTCTGCGTAACTATTGATCTGAATAATTAAGGAATCGATCCTCTCCGCCTTGATTGACAATTCGAAGAGCAGACTTTGTGCTCTGGCGACATCGAATCGAACCAGTTTCTGCCCTTCACCCATTCTCTGTGGTGCTCTCGCCACCGCCTCCAGCTCCCGAAGGAGTTGATCGCGCTCTACGATAGTAGCGTGCAGTAAGGATTTGCCATCGGAGTATTGATAATATATATCCTCATTCTGAGCCATGGTTGGCGACATAAGCAGAAACTCCTTTTCTTATTGAGTGAAGCCTATAAACTAAGCCGATCAAACGATTTGCCTATCTCTCTAAAGAATGACGATTTTCTCCTGTTTGCGTGCGGTTATACGGCCGTCTGGAGCAGATTGAGTTTTTCGTCCAAATTCCAGAAACGATTAGATATCTACAAATTGTATGATTCAAGTCCGCTCTGGAAAGACGCGATTGCGGCCAGTCTCTTTGGCAATGTAGAGGGAGTGGTCAGCACGCGTCAGGAGGTCGGGCAGACTGTCCTTTTCGGGATTCAGTGCAAAACCAATTATACATTCTCAAGAGGAGATATCTTGCTCGGTGCCATAAGGATTTTTCATTATTGCAAGTTCAATTTCGTAACCTTTCAATGAATCTCCGTCATGTATACAGAGGACAAAAATGATCCTCACAGGGATACCGTAAACACATGATGGAGTAAAAATGAGCACATTGCTGAAATGGATCGCCGCCGGTCTGCTTGCAGGGTTTATGTGGTTGGTTGCAGGATACACAGATGAATATTTCCGACCATATAAAAAGGTGAGGGTAAAAAATAAATAACCATAAAGATAAAAGTGACAATCACAATGACGCGACTGTCACTTTTTGCATATTTTGTGTTCATCTGTTTACATAGCTGATTAATTCCGTTTCCACTCGAAATCGTAAACAGTCGTCAAATGCTGGAAGCCATGTTTAGCGACAATGGGCTTGCTCATGGTTCCCGCCTCCACAACGGCAAATCGATACCCACGTTCACGGATCTCTTTTAGCCTCGTCGAGAGCAGGCTAGTGTAGAGTCCTTGCTTGCGATATTCGTTGATAGTAGACCCTGCAAATAGTGTGGCGAAGTGGCCTTGGGGGAAATACGTCCACGCGATGGAAGCAGGTTGATCCTCCACATAGGCAGCATACACGCTCAAGTAATCGGGGATTTGTAAATGGTTGCCGAGCCTGTCATTGACCCAGGTATTGTGCCCGCCCCAGACTTTGTCGAGAACGTAAATCACATCCTTAAGACCAGCTAGAGAATCAATCCGCCGAATATCTACGTTAACCGGCTGGAATAATGTGGGTGATGCTTTTTTCACATCCAGTACCATAACAGAATCTCCACCGTCGCTTACAAATCCACGAGATACTAGTTTCTCTTGCAAACTGGGCAGGAGGTCATGGTCATAAACCTTCCACGTAAAAGGTTGTTTCATCGGCACAAAATATTCCAGTTCATTATCAATGACGCGGTCAAGTTGACGTTCATTGGCAAATGTAAACCCAACGAAATTCATCCCGGGGGCCTTGCGAATAAATCGCACTACATCTTTTGTGATTTCCTTGCGTGCCTCGGGGTGTATCATCCGCAAGCGCAAGTCTTTGTCGTATCTTACTAATAAGTTATTTTTGTTCATGATATTACCTTTCTCCCCACCCACCTTCGGGCAACCTTCCCAAATACGAATGTCGTATTTGGGAAGGGCATGGGAGGGGCCTATTCATCCTTTGCCCAAGCGATCATAGGGTTGACTTTTTTTGAAACCCGATACGCCACATCTCTAAATCCGAAGCGCGGCCAGAATCGGGAGGCTAAAAGATTGGGGCTGATCCAGTTGGTGTAACAGATTTCGTAACCTTCCTTGCATGCCTGCTCCAATCCGTACCAGCTAAGGGCAGTGCTGATCCCGCGTCCCCGAGCCTGTGGCTTTGTCGCTGCGACGCTCAAGTAAGCAGTATGAGGCGAAGCGAGCATTTGGGTATCTTTTTCCTCTTCCTGGCAAAAACCGACTGTGCCAAGAGCATCGTCATCTTGCAGCGCCAACCAGACCGTCCATTCTTTGTCGTCAGCCAATTCAGACCAGCCTTCGTATAACTCATTCCAGTCTTCCGGAATAGTCGGGTGCCAGTACGGCGC
>Ga0114129_10006008_pt1 | contig 17203 bp, 12 predicted proteins | sample RhiMetdeltSRZDD1_FD_80071 | JGI IMG/M metagenome (GOLD analysis project Ga0114129, IMG submission 80071) | Populus rhizosphere microbial communities from Tennessee, USA - Rhizosphere MetaG P. deltoides SRZDD1 (version 2) (version 2) | ecosystem: Host-associated > Plants > Roots > Rhizosphere >... | reverse complement strand
TCACCACTTCGAGATGGCTGGGGTTGGGAATCAACACGACTTCCATCTGCTTGCCACTTGCCGTCTGCCGCGTGCCGGTGGCGCCGAGGTGGTATTTGACGTCGCCCGTCTCGCTGACGGCGTTCGTTGCCGCGTGCTTGCCTTCGAACTCCTCGAAGATCGTCGCGTACGGTTTGCCGAGCGTATGCGCGAGGACGTTGATGCGACCGCGATGCGCCATCGCCAGATCGACTTCGCGCGCGCCGTGCTCGGCCGCTGTCTCGATCGCTACGTCCAACATCGGCACCAGCATGTCGGTGCCTTCGATCGAGAATCGCTTGTAGCCCTGATACGCGCGCCCGAGGAAACGCTCCAGTCCGTCGACGCGTGTCAATCGCTCGAGAACTGTTTTCTTTTCCTCGACGCTGAGTGGCGCATGCAGACGTCCGCTTTCGATTTCATGGCGCAACCATTCGCGCTCGTCCGCCCTGCCAACGTGGGATATCTCGAAGCCGATTTTCGACGAATAGAGCTCGCGCAAGCGCCCCACGACATCGGCGGCGCTCCCCCCTGAAGCACCGAGCGCGGCCCCAGGAATGTTCTTGAGATCTTCTTCGGTGAGACCGTGAAATTCAGTCGTTAGCTCAGGCGCACCGTCCGGCTCACTACCGAGCGGATCTAGCGGTACGGCCAGGTGGCCATAGCTGCGGATCGCATCGACAAGCTCGGCAGCAGCGGCGACGCGGCGAAGAAAAGCGGGATCGAGTTGTCCCGCTGCGGAAGGAGCTAAGCCTGCAGCCGGCGATGGTGCGCCGGCAATGCTTTCGGCAAATCGGAAAAACTGACGCCACGACTCGTCTACAGACGATGGGTCGCGCCGATAGGCTTCGTACGCCTCAGAGACATACGCGTCGTTGAAGGCGCCCGTTATCGGGTCGTTACTCATACTCGAAATTTAACTGTGCTCGACGGGCCTCGTTGATGCGGCGGAGGGTACCCACGAGCCCGCTGTCGGCGACGGCAACGAGTACCTGGCTCTAGCAGCGGCAGCGTACAGAATCCGCAGCGCCGCCGATTGGTCCAGCGTCGGCAGATACAGGAATCCAGCAATGCCGTTGACGTCGAGAAGATGTAGTTCCTCGGCGTGGCGCGTCAGGCTGACGGCGACGACTGGTGTCTGGGACAGCAGACGGTCTTGTTCCCATTGCTCGAGAGGGACAGTCGCCAGCACATCGTAGTCACAGATCACGACATCAGGCGTCCAGTCCGCGGATCCTTGCACCACCGATTCCAGGCCGGTGGCGTTGGCTGTGACAACGCCCATCTCGGCGAAGTATCGCGCGATGTGCTCGCTCAAAATACAATGGCGCGCAATGCATAGTGCGCGCAGCGGCGAGGTTGGTTTTGGTGTGGGAGGCACCGCGTCTTGTGAGGCGCCCATGTCATTCTCTAAATGCATTGCCGGTCCATCGTAAGGTGCTGCGTGGCGGAACACAAGCGCAACTGGAATTAAAAAGGCCCTGCATCATGACGATGCAGGGCCGGATTTGTAGCAACAGCTAAGCTATTTCTTCGTCTTGTCGACGTTATTGCCGATGATGCCGCCGAGGATTGCGCCGGCTGCGCCACCGATGATCGCGCCCTTCACCTTGTTCCTGCTGGTGACGGCGCCAATTACTGCACCCGCGCCCGCGCCAATCGCGGCGTCACGCTTGGTGTGCTTCACCACTACTGGCTCACGAGGAGCCGGAGCGCTGTAAACCGGAGCGGACGAGTATGTCCCGCCGGACGAGCTGCGGCGGCGCGCGGTCGAGGTTCTGCGAACCGTCGTCGTGCGCGGTGTCGACGTACTTCTTAGCGCCGTTGTCGGCGCGGTCGTGGCCACACCAGCACGCTCTGCAGCGGTGATGCTGTCAAGCGGCGTGTAAGGGCGGCTCGCTGCCGCGGTCGTCAGATCCGAATTGAGCGCACTGTCCGCCGCAGTCATCTTGTTGTCGCCCTTGGAGCAGGCAAACGCCAAAAACGCGGCCGGAAGGATTAGTAACTTTTTGAACATTTTAAAGCCTCCAGGTATGACCCCCGCGTAACGCGACGGCTCCTATAAGAGGGGCAGACAATATGCCAATAAAAGGATGTATTTAGCCTACTGTAGCCGCAGATAACGCAGGCTCGGCGGCCATATCGTCCTCTAGAGATGACGGCAACGTGAGACGGAAAGTGCTCCCCTGGCCGGGGGTCGAGCACACGGTAAGTGAGCCGTCCAACAGCTGAGCCAGACGTCTTGAGATCGGAAGCCCAAGGCCGGTGCCTGGCTGCTTCGATTCAGAGATCTGCACGAACTCTTCGAAGATCCTCGGAATGTCTTCCTGCGCTATCCCGACTCCCTGATCTACTACTTCGATTTCTACCCCACCCCGCTCGCTCTGTTTGCACCGCACGCCGATTGGCTTGCCTTCGCCAAATTTGATCGCGTTCGACAGCAGGTTGATCATGATCTGCCGCACGCGTCGCGGATCGCTGATGATGGTGAACGGCTCACTTTGCATCTCCAGCGTCAACATCGATCCGTACTCGTCGGCCAGCGGACGCACCGTCACGAACAGATCCTCGATCAGCGCCGGGAACATCACCGGCTGAACCGAGAGCTCGATCTTGCCTGCTTCGATCTTCGACAGATCGAGCACGTCGTTTACGAGCTCCAGCAGATGCCGCGCTGCCTTGAGCGTGCGCTGGAGTCCTTCCTTCTGCTTGGCGTTCAACGGGCCGTAGATGTTGTCGAGCATCAGTGTGCTGTAGCCGATGACGGCGTTGATCGGCGTGCGCAGCTCGTGACTCATCGACGCGTAGAACCTGTTGCGGGCGCCCATTGCCTGTTCCAGTGCGATTTGTCGCCGATGCAGCTCATCGTTCATTTGGGCCAGCTTCGCCGCCGATCTCGCTTCTGTTTCCAGCAGCGACGTACGGTGCTCCAGCTCCAGCTCGCGCTTTTCCGCCTCGCGGAGCAGCTCCGCCTGTCGCTGAACCTCGCGCTGCTTGATGAACAGATCGACGAATACCGCCACCTTCATACGTAGCACGTCGGGATTGAACGGCTTGAAGACGTAATCCACGGCTCCCATCGAGTAGCCCTTGAAGACGTACGCCTCTTCCTTGTTGATGGCGCTGAGGAAGATGATCGGGATGGTGCGTGACCGTTCGCGCGATTTGATGATCTCGGCGACCTCGAATCCGTTCATGCCGGGCATTTGCACATCGAGAAGGATCGTGGCGAATTCGTTCGCGAGCACGCACTTGAGCGCCGCCGGTCCGGAAGTGGCGCGGACCAGATTCTGGCCGAGGGGCTCGAGGATCGCTTCGAGCGCCAGCAGGTTCTCCTGACGGTCATCGACCAGCAGAATATTGACGCGCTCGTCGTGCGTGGCTCCGTTCTCCCGATACGTGTCGCTCATAATGCCGCTCTCCTGGCAGTAAGAGCATTTGCCGTGTCGTGCGACAATTCGATCAGTCGTGTCCCAAGCTGCGGAAGCGGTAAAACTTCGGCAGTCGGCACCGCGCGGATCGCGGCCGCCGGCATGATCGGAATCTCGGCCGTCTTTGGCGACTGGATGAGCGCCTTGCCGCCACGTTTGGCGATGTGCGCCAATCCGCGTGAACCGTCCTCGTTGGCGCCGGTCAGCACTACACCAATCGCTTCATTGCCGTAGGTGTCGGCGGCTGAGGTAAACATCACGTCGATGGAAGGACGGCTGTATCTCACCGGCTCATCGATGCTGAGTGAGACGTACCCCCGCTCGATCAGAGCGTGATAGTTCGCGGGAGCCACGTGCACTTTGCCCGGCTCTAGAAGATCCTTGTCCTCGATCTCACACACCGTGAGCTCCGTTGCATCCTGGAGCAGCTGGGACAGCAACCGGTCGGAATCCTTGCCGCGATGCTGTACTATCACGATCGGAATTGGATAATCCCGCGGCAGCGACCCGAGCAGCTTGGACATCGCCAGCAAGCCGCCCCATGACGTCCCGATCGCCACGATGGAGTACGGCATCGCTACTTGACCTTCCGGAAGATTTTTTCCGGCGCGGCGATCTGCTGATAACACTCCTCGTGCGCCATGAAGCGGAGAGTCTCCTTGCTGCCCAGCACCAGCACGCCGAACATCACCAGGCTGTCGTAGAAGAGTGTGTGCACCTTCGACTGCAGCGTCTTATCGAAATAGATGAGAACGTTGCGGCAGAGAATGACGTTGAATTCGCTGAACGAGCGATCGGTGACCAGGTTGTGCTGCGAGAACACCACGTTCTTGGTAAGCGATTGATCGAACAGCGCGCCGCCATACTTGGCAGTGTAGTACTCGGAGAACGACCGCTTGCCGCCCGCCTTGATGTAGTTATCGGTGTACTCCTGCATCCGCTCGAGCGGGAAGATTCCCGCTTTTGCGCGCTGCAGCACGACTTCATTGATGTCGGTTGCGTAGATACGCGAGCGATCGTACAGCCCCTCCTCACGCAGCAGGATCGCCATCGAGTACACTTCCTCGCCCGTCGAGCACCCGGCGTGCCAGATGCGGATGAAGGGGTACGTGCGCAGCAGCGGCACCACGTGCTCGCGGAACGTCACGTAGAAGTTGGGATCACGGAACATCGCCGTGACGTTGATGGAGAGATCGAGCAGCAGCTTCTCCATCATCGCCGGTTCGTGCAGCACTTTCTCCTGCAGCGCGCTTATCGTGGGCAGGCCTTCCTCCTCGATGCGCTTCCACAGACGCCGCCTGATCGAGGCGTACGCGTACGAGCGGAAGTCGAACCCGTAATGACGGAAGATCCCTTCCAGCAGCAGCTCGATCTCGATTCGCTCCAGATCGGGCTTAAACGCCTGAGAGTCGTCCGCCGCGGCTTGCGCCGCGGGCGTTTGCGGGGCTTCCGCTACCTGTACAACCATACTCGCAGCAGTGACAACAGCTGCTCAGTGTCGACCGGCTTGGTGATGTAATCGGACGCGCCTGCAGCAATGCACTTCTCACGATCTCCCTTCATTGCCTTGGCGGTAAGTGCGATGATCGGCAGGGTCTTGAACTGATCCATGTTGCGGATGGCGCGGGTCGTTTCGTAGCCATCCATCTCCGGCATCATCACGTCCATCAGTACCGCGTCGACATTCGGGTCCTTCTTCAGCTCCTCGATCGCCTGCTTGCCGGTCTCGGAGAAGTGGACGATCATCCCGTGATCCTCGAGAACGCTGGTGAGTGAGAAGATGTTGCGGACATCGTCATCCACGACCAGCACCGTCTTGCCGGCGACCACTGAGTCGGAGTCGTGCAGATGCTCGAGCATCTTTCGCTTCTGCTCAGGCAGCTTCGCTTCGATCCGGTGCAGAAACAGCGCCGTCTCGTCGAGCAGCCGCTCCGGAGATTTCACATCCTTGAGGATGATCGTCTCGGCGTATTTCCTGATCTCCGTCTCCTCCTTCTGAGTGAGCTCCTTGCCGGTGTAGATGATGATCGGCAGATCGTGGTTGTCCGGATCCGATTTCACTTTCTCGAGCAGGTCGAAGCCGGTCATCTCGCCGCTCTGCAGGCCCAGGTCGAGCACCATGCAGTCGAAATGTTTTTCATGAAGTTTGTCGAGTGCGGCTTCCGCTGACGGAACAGCGTTGATCTCGACATCTTCGTGCGCGATCAGCTCGACGATGCTCTGCCGCTGCGCCTCGTTGTCCTCGACCACGAGCAGATTCTTCGGAACCGTATCGATGAATGACGAGATGCGCGCGAAGGCGGCATCGAGTCCTTCCTTGCTCACCGGCTTGGCGAGGTAGGCGATCGCGCCTGCCTTCAGTCCTTCGCGCTTCTGTTCGACACCGGAGATGATGTGCACGGGAACGTGTCTCGTTTCCGGGTCCCGCTTCAACCTGTCGAGCACCTGCAGTCCATCCATGCCCGGCATGTCGATATCGAGCGTGATTGCGTCCGGCCGGATTTCGCGCGCGGCGTTGAGGCCCGCCTCGCCATCCAGCTCGACGACGCCCTTGTAGCCCTTGTCGCGAGCCATGTCCAGAAGGACCTTCGCGAAGCTCTGATCGTTCTCGATGATCAGAACCGTTCGATCACCCTCTTCGACGGCGTCGCGGTCGTCGGCGATCACAGTCTGCGGAAGCTTCCTGCGCTCGGGCTGATACTGCAGCGCATCCCCGATCGGCTTGCGCCGCTGGTTTGGGCGCGGCCCTCTAGTGACGTTCGACCGGCTGGAGGTGGTGAATGGCTGCTCCCGCGTCACCGTCGACCGGGTAACCGTGGTCGGATAATCACGCCGATCGACGGTGCCGGTGGTTTCGGTCGTATCGCGTGCAGGCGTGTTCAGGTGCGCAGGCAGGAAGAGCGTGAAAGTACTGCCCTTGCCTTCAGCGCTCTCCACGCGAATCTCGCCTCCCAGCAGTCGCGCGATCTCGCGACTGATCGACAGCCCGAGACCCGTGCCGCCGTACTTCCGGTTGGTTGTGCCGTCCGCCTGCTGGAACGCTTCGAAGATCAGCCGCTGCTTGTCCTTCGCGATCCCGATTCCCGTATCCTGCACCGCGAACGCAATCACTTCGGCGGCGGAATCGAGCGCCGAATTCTGGAAGCGACGGCCCCTTTCGGCGCGACGCATGGTTAGCGTCACCTCGCCTTCGCTCGTGAACTTGAAGGCATTCGACAACAGATTCTTCAGGACCTGCTGCAAACGCGCGCCATCGGTGAAGATCGTTTGCGGCAGATCCGGAGTCAGCTCGACATGGAACGCCAGACTCTTCTGCTCGGCGACCGGATTGAAATTGCGCTCGACGAACTCCTTCACTTCCGTGACGCGTACGTCGCTCGGGTTCACATCCATCTTGCCCGCTTCGACCTTCGACAGATCCAGAACGTCGTTGATCAGATTCAGCAGGTCGCTGCCCGACGAGAGAATCGTCTGCGCGAACTCCACCTGCTTCGGCGTGAGATTGCCATCCTTGTTCTCGCTGAGCAGACGCGCCAGGATCAGCAGGCTGTTCAACGGAGTCCTCAGCTCGTGCGACATGTTGGCGAGGAACTCCGACTTGTACTTGGAGCTCAGTTGCAGCTGCTCCGCTTTCTCCTCCAGAGCGAGACGCGCTGCTTCGACCTCTTCGTTCTTCTGCTCGACCTTTCGATTCTGCTCGGCGAGCAATGACGCCTTCTCCTCGAGCTCCTCGTTGACCTGTTGCAGCTCTTCCTGCTGGTCCTTGAGCAGCTCCTCGGAAGTGCGCAGCGTCTGCGCTTGCGCCTCGAGCTCGGCGTTCGATCTCTTGAGCTCTTCCTGTTGCTTGCGGAGCTCTTCGGACTGACTCTGCAGCTCCAGAGTCAGGCTTTGCGACTGCTCGAGCAGTTCCGCGGTTCTCATATTGGCGGCGATCATGTTGATCACCACTCCGACGGTCTCCGCCAGCTGATCGAGGAAGAGCTGGTGGATCTGGCTGAACGGCAGGAACGAAGCGAGCTCGATCACCGCCTTCACTTCTCCCTCGAACAATACCGGGAGAACGATGACGTTGCGCGGCGGCGCCTCTCCGAGACCAGACGAGATCCGGATGTAATCGTCCGGAACGTTGGTCAGCAGAATCGGCTTCTTTTCCAGCGCAGCCTGACCGACGAGTCCTTCACCAAGGTAGAACCTGTTGCCGATGTGCTTCCGCTCCTTGTAGGCGTAGCTCGCAATGAGCTTGAGCACCGGCGTGTTGTTGTCGTCGTCCATGATGTAAAACGCGCCGTGATGCGCGGACACCAGCGGCGTCAGCTCCGACATAATGAGCTTGGAGACTGCTTCGAGATCCTTCTGCCCCTGCATCATCCGCGAGAACTTGGCGAGGTTGGTCTTCAGCCAGTCCTGCTCCGAGTTCTTCTCGGTTGTGGACTTCAGGTTGACGATCATCTGGTTCAGGTTGTTCTTCAGCTCGTCGAGCTCGCCCTGTGCTTCGACGGCGATCTGCCTGCTGAGATCTCCACGCGTCACAGCCGTGGCGACGTCGGCAATTGCACGCACCTGCGCGGTGAGGCTGTTCGCCATCGCGTTCACGTTGTCGGTGAGCGCTCTCCACGTTCCGGCAGCACCCGGCACTTCCGCCTGCCCACCGAGCTTGCCCTCCGTACCCACTTCCTTCGCCACGCGTGTCACTTCGTCGGCAAAGACTCGCAGCGAGTCCACCATCGCGTTGGTCGTGTTCTTCAGCTCGAGTATCTCACCGCGCACTTCGACGGTGATCTTCTGCGACAGATCTCCCTTCGCGACCGCGGTCGTCACCAGCGCAATGTTGCGAATCTGACTGGTGAGGCTCGAGGCCATGGCGTTCACATTGTCAGTAAGGTCCTTCCACGTCCCGCCGACACCCGGCACGACAGCCTGGCCGCCCAGTTTTCCTTCGGTGCCGACTTCCTTTGCGACGCGGGATGCTTCCGATGCAAACGTGCTGAGCTGATCGACCATGGTGTTGATGGTGTTCTTCAGCTCGAGGATCTCGCCCTTAACATCGACTGTCATCTTGCGCGACAGGTCGCCCTTGGCGACGGCGGTGGTGACATCGGCGATGTTTCTCACCTGGCCGGTAAGGTTACTGGCCATGAAGTTCACGTTGTCGGTCAGGTCCTTCCACGTCCCCGCTACGCCCGGCACGTTGGCCTGTCCGCCAAGTCGCCCTTCCGTTCCAACTTCGCGGGCGACACGCGTTACTTCACCGGCAAAGACACTCAAGCTGTCCACCATCGTGTTGATGGTTTGCTTGAGCTCGAGAATCTCTCCCTTCACGTCGACCGTGATCTTTCTCGAGAGATTGCCCTTCGCCACTGCTGTCGTCACGTCGGCAATGTTTCGAATCTGACCGGTCAGGTTCGAAGCCATCGCGTTCACGTTGTCCGTCAGGTCCTTCCATGTGCCCGCGACACCGGGCACCGTTGCCTGCCCACCCAGCTTGCCTTCGGTGCCGACTTCCTTGGCCACGCGAGTGACTTCTGATGCGAAAGCGCCAAGCTGATCGACCATCGTGTTGATGGTGTCCTTCAGCTCCGCCGTCTCACCCTTCGCTTCGACGGTGATCTTCTGTGACAAATCGCCGCGAGCCACTGCTGTCGTGACCGCGGCGATGTTGCGCACCTGACCGGTGAGATTGCCGGCAAGAGTGTTCACGTTGTCGGTAAGGTCCTTCCACGTTCCGGCAACGCCTGGTACGCTCGCCTGGCCGCCAAGCTTTCCTTCGGTACCTACCTCTCTGGCAACGCGCGTTACTTCGGCGGCGAATGCGCTGAGCTGATCGACCATGATGTTGATGGTGTTCTTCAGCTCGAGGATCTCGCCCTTTGCTTCCGCAGTGATCTTGCGATTGAGATCGCCGCGCGCGACGGCTGTCGTAACGTCGGCAATGTTGCGCACCTGACCGGTGAGGTTGGACGCCATGAAATTCACGTTGTCCGTCAGGTCCTTCCACGTCCCTGCTACGCCCGGAACTTCTGCCTGGCCGCCGAGTCGGCCCTCGGTACCTACTTCCTTCGCCACGCGAGTGACTTCGGATGCGAACGCGCTCAGCTGATCGACCATCACGTTGATCGTCTGCTTCAGCTCGAGGATTTCTCCCTTGACGTCGACGGTGATCTTTCGAGACAGATCACCCCTTGCCACGGCCGTCGTAACGTCGGCGATGTTGCGGATCTGGCCGGTGAGGCTCGACGCCATCGCATTCACGTTGTCGGTCAGATCTTTCCATGTGCCGCCGACTCCCGGCACATCTGCCTGGCCACCCAGTTTCCCTTCAGTTCCTACTTCCTTCGCCACACGAGTTACTTCCGAAGCAAACGTGCTGAGCTGATCGACCATCGTGTTGACGGTGTTCTTCAGCTCGAGAATCTCGCCGCGTGCATCGGCCGTGATCTTCTGCGACAAATCACCACGCGCCACGGCGGTGGTTACAGCGGCGATATTTCGCACCTGGCTGGTGAGATTTCCGGCGAGGGTATTCACATTGTCGGTGAGATCCTTCCAAGTCCCGCCGATGCCCTGCACCTCTGCCTGGCCCCCGAGTCTTCCGTCTGTACCGACCTCACGCGCGACACGAGTTACTTCCGAGGCAAACGCGCTGAGCTGATCGACCATCGTGTTGATGGTGTTCTTGAGCTCGAGGATTTCTCCGCGCGCGTCAGCGGTGATCTTGCGTCCCAGATCGCCGCGCGCGACAGCGGTGGTGACGTCGGCAATGTTTCTCACCTGGCCGGTAAGGTTCGACGCCATGAAGTTCACGTTGTCGGTGAGATCCTTCCACGTACCCGCTACCTGCGGCACGTTGGCCTGGCCACCGAGCTTTCCTTCCGTACCGACCTCGCGCGCGACGCGCGTCACTTCCTCAGCGAAGGTGCTGAGCTGGTCCACCATTGTGTTCACGGTGTTCTTCAGCTCGAGGATCTCGCCTTTCACATCGACCGTGATCTTGCGGGAAAGATCACCCTTGGCGACCGCCGTCGTCACATCGGCAATGTTTCTGATCTGCCCTGTGAGATTGGACGCCATCGCGTTCACGTTGTCAGTCAAGTCCTTCCACGTTCCTGCGATTCCCGGAACCTGCGCCTGGCCGCCCAGTTTTCCTTCCGTTCCGACCTCGCGCGCGACGCGTGTTACTTCCGAGGCAAACGCGCTGAGCTGATCGACCATCGTGTTGATGGTGTTCTTGAGCGCCTGTGTCTCGCCCCGTGCTTCGACGGTGATTTTCTGTGACAGATCTCCTTTTGCGACAGCGGTGGTGACCGCGGCAATGTTTCTGACCTGGCTGGTGAGATTGCCGGCCAGCGTGTTGACGTTGTCAGTCAGGTCCTTCCACGTTCCAGCGACGCCCGGCACTTCGGCCTGGCCGCCCAGTTTTCCCTCGGTTCCGACTTCGCGCGCAACACGAGTTACTTCGTTGGCGAAGGAGCCGAGCTGATCGACCATCGTGTTCACGGTAGTACCAATGCGCAGAAACTCGCCTTGCACCGGCTTGCCGTCGATCTCCAGCACCATCTTCTGACCCAGATCGCCCTCGGCCACAGCACTCAGCACGCGCGCGACTTCGGTCGTGGGCGAAGCCAGATCGGTGATGAGTGTGTTGACTGAATCAACAGTCGCGCGCCAACCGCCACTAACCGGTCCGATGGAAGCGCGGTCGTTCATCTGACCTTCGCGCCCGATGGTCGTGCTCACGCGCATCATCTCATGGCACAAGCGCTCATTCAGCTTGGCGATGCCGTTGAACACATCAGCGATTTCCGAGAGCAGCGCATCCTCAGCCAGCGGGAGACGGACCTCGAAATCACCATCTCGCAGGTCGCGCATGGCGTTCAGCAGCCGGCGCAGATCGACTTCGCGGATTTTTCCATCCCGCGCCAGCAGATCTATTTCGCGCTCGGGACCTCGCCGCTGCGTGCCGGCATCATTGCCGTCACCGTTCCCATTTCGTTTTGAGTTTCGTCCTTTGCCGCCGTTGCGCCCGTTGCCGGTCTTTCGGCGGGACGACGCGGGGCTGGCAGAGCGGGGCGCGGATTCTTCTTCCGTACCTTGCTCTTCCAACTCGATAGTGTCGCCTATCTCCACGACAATGCTCCTTGATTTTGACTCGATTCTCCCCGTGCCGGGGAGCCTACCTCATCAGCCGGGTCAATCCGGGGATGGAGGGATAGTTCTATTGTTCAAAAGCGGGGCCGTTGCTGGGGCCGAGGCGGCCCCCGCCTTATGAACGCGGAGGAATGACCTCGATTCGATCGCCGCGACGGATTTTCCCCTCTGACAGCACGCGGGCGTATACTCGGCTCCAGCCAGGGTGGAATAACTGCGAGATTCGCCGGAATAGACCGTCGATAAACGAGTCCCTGATCGTTTTACAGGGCCTTGTGAAGGATACGACCTCGAGCTCGACCTGGTCGCCGCACCTGATTATGGCGCCGGGAACGACCAGATCCCAGTTAACTCCTTCTACCGTAACATTCTCCCCAATGGTCCCGATGTCGATTGGGTGGCCTTCTCGCTGCAGCGACCGGATCAGCTCGAAAGAGTAGACGCAGACGGCGCGCTCCGGCCCGCCGTGGTGTTTTGTATCATTTTGTGCGTCACCAACGACACCGGATCGCGCCACTTGGGCGTCATCAACACTCTTTTTCGGAACGCCGCCGTCGGAGATGTTGATCGATCGGATGGTACCGATTCGATTTTTATCTAACTCGATATCTGGTAACGTCGACGGGGCTTCTAGATCTGCAGTCATCTTCCTGAATCTGGCTGCTCGCTTAGCGACTTTCCACCCTTCTCACTCGCCAGGAAACTCACCGGAATTCCCCCATTCCGCGTTTCAAAGCGGGATCGAAGCGGCACACCCAGCTGCCGAGCCAGTCGTGCCTCCGCCGCAAGTATTCCCACGCGCCATCCTGGCTTTTTAGTGATGGAGCCGAGTCGCGCGTAAAGGTTTCGCAGGTCTGCTCCGTCGCCGACGCGAATCCCATACGGCGGATTCGTCAGGACCCAGCCCTCACCCCGCTCAATGTCCGCCAGCGAATCGAGAGAATCGGATAGCGCTCGAGTGGCAAACTCGATGTCTTCCGCAACTCCGGCGCGCTCCGCATTTCGACTCGCGGCGGCGATCGCGCCGTCATCGCGATCCGCGCCGCGAATTGTCGCAGCGGCAAGCGAATTGTGCCGGATCTCTGCTTCCGCTTTCGACAGCAGATCCTTCCACAGAGCGGAGTCGTAGCTGGGCCAACGCATGAATTGAAAGCTTCGTCGAAGTCCCGGCGCAATTCGGCGCGCGATCAGCGCGCCTTCGATCGGAATCGTCCCCGATCCGCAAAGCGGATCGATCAGAGGAGCACTAGGTTGCCAGCCGCTGGCGAGAATCATCGCCGCCGCCAGTGTCTCACGAAGCGGTGCCTTGGCGATCTCCTGCCGATATCCGCGCCGATGCAAAAGCTCGCCGGAGCTATCCGCACTGATCTCGCATTGATCGTTCACGATGCGCACCACGAAGCTTTGCGACCTGGCGGTCGCGTCGCCGTTTGGGCTGCCTTCGCCTGCTACCTGCACATCACCTTCGATATTACTTCCGTCTTCCGACTGCGCTGGTGCGACTCGCAGGTCGCTGCCGGGCGAAGCGATTTTCGCAATTACGCCGAGCAGGCGCTCCGCGACTGCATCGGAGTGATACAGGCGAGATTTCCGACACGTTACGCGCACGGAGACAGCGCTGGCTGGCGGAAGAAAATTCTGCCAGGGAATTGTCTTCGCTCTCCGCTCGAATTCGTAAAACGTGCTGGCGTGAAATTGCCCCAGTCGAACGATCACGCGACTTGGTGTACGAAGATGGAGATTGGCGAGGTAGAGGAGCCGATTGTCACCGCTGAATGAGACGCCGCCCGGTTCCTGGTTACCCCGCACACCCATTGCTTTGAGCTCACCGGCGGCGATCGATTCGAGTCCTGGCGCGGTGGCGGCGAAGATATCCATGACGGAATACTTTGTGCCTGTATCAGGCAGAGTGTCAAAACGAATAACCAAAGAGTCAGCCCGACAGCTGCTCCAGGAACGCTTTGGCCATTCGGATTTCCGGCCTGGCCAGTGGGAGCCGCTCGATGCGGTACTATGTGGCAAAGATGCCCTGGTAGTGATGCCGACCGGCAGCGGCAAATCCATGATTTATCAGCTGCCAGGCCTCCTTCTCCCGGGACTCACCATCGTGGTGAGCCCGCTGATCGCCCTGATGAAGGACCAGCACGACAAGCTCTCGGCGCAGGGCGTCAGCTCCGTAGCGATGCACTCGCATCTGTCGACATCGGAGACGCGCGAAGCCCATCGACTTATTGCGGAAGGAGTCGGAGAGATCCTTTATCTGACTCCGGAAAGGTTCAAAGACCGCGCTTTCTTCGAGCACCTGCTCTCCCGCCCAATCAGCCTCTTTGTAGTCGACGAAGCCCACTGCGTCAGCCAGTGGGGTCATGATTTCCGGCCCGACTATCTCTCACTCGGCGGAATCGCCAAACGACTGGGACGCCCGCCGATCCTCGCTCTCACTGCCACCGCCACCGAACACGTTCAGGGGGACATCATCCGCCAGCTCGGGATGATCGATCCGCACGTCACCATTACCGGGTTCGCGCGGCCGAATCTGCGCTTCGAGGTTGTCCGCACCGTCAACGACCAGATCAAAGACACCATTCTCCGCCACGCATTGCGTGAGTTCGAGGGCTCGGGCGTCATCTACGTCGCGACGGTCAAGGAATCCGAACGACTGTATGACATGCTGAAGGAGGATTTCAGCGTTGGGCTCTATCACGGCAAGCGACCAGCGGCGGACCGCAAGGAAGTTCAGGACCGCTTCATGGCCGGCGACCTGAAGGCGATCATCGCCACCAATGCGTTCGGGCTCGGCATCGACAAGCAGGATCTGCGCTGGGTGATGCACTACCACTTCCCGGGTTCGATCGAGGCTTACTACCAGGAAGCGGGAAGGGCAGGGAGAGACGGAGAGCCGGCGATCTGCCGAGTTCTTTACCGGGTGGAAGACAAGCGAATCCAGTCTTATTTCCTCGGCGGGAAATACCCCGAGGTGCAGGAGGCGGCTCAGGTCGCGCTTGCTCTGGAGAAGTATCCTCTCAAGACGCCGGTGCTGCTCGACGACATCGTCCAGCTCACCGGCATTCCATCGCGAAAGGCGAAGATCGTCTTTGCGCTGCTCAAGCGGCACGGGTTGGTGCGGGAGCACCGCGGCGGCAAATGGGAGCGGCTGGGCGATAATCTGTGCGCGGTGGACTTGAGCGCCGACCTGCAGGACTATGAAGAGCGGCGGGCAATGGATCAGGAGAAGCTGCGCACGATGATCCAGTTCTGTCAGACGACGCAGTGTCGCACCCGCTACATCCTGGAGCACTTCGGCGAGGAGGTGGATCGCGATTGGCGCTGCAACAACTGCGACGCCTGCGATGAACTGGATGCTGCCGATGCTCCAGCAAAGGCGGATAAAAGCGAGGACGTCCAGCTAGCAGTCAGCTAGTTGCAGTTCCCGCCCTCCGTCCGTCAGTAGAGGCAATCACTACTGACCATGAAAAACAGTCTCGCCGTCAAAATATTCCGGGGCTCGCTGTTCCTCTTCATCGCCCTCGTCGCCTCATACACTCCCAAGCTGCTTGGGCTGTCGCAAGCCACTCAGACAAAGGCGAACATCGCGACCATCATCGCGCTCTTCACGCAGGGCGTGATCTGGACCAACATCATCGTCAATTACTACCAGCAGCGGTTCGTGACGCTGCACGCGACGGATGGCAGCAACATCACGAGCTTCAAGGCGCTGGGCGTCGTTGCGCGAGTGGCTGTCTGGCTGATCCTCGGCGTAGCGGCGCTGTCGGGCATGGGTGTCGAGATCAAGCCGCTGCTCACCGGTCTCGGAATCGGCGGCTTGGCGGTGGCGTTGGCAGTTCAGAACATCCTCGGCGACCTGTTCGCCGCCATCGCCATTGTCACTGACAAACCGTTTGTCATTGGCGACCAGATCTCAGTCGAGAATTATCGCGGCAAAGTCGAGCACATCGGCCTGAAGACCACCCGCGTGCGGAGCGATACCGGAGAGCAGATCATTTTCTCCAATGGAGAATTGCTGAAGAGCAAGATTAGGAACTACTCGAGATAGAGGATCGAGGGCCGGGGACCAAGAGCATCGATCATCGCGGACTAATCGAGGGTCGATGACTAAGTGCATCGATCATCGCGGACTAATCGAGGGTCGATGACTAAGTGCATCGATCATCGAGGACTAACTGAGGATTGGAGACCGGATAAGCGCTAAAATTGCTAGGGTTCACCGGAAAACCATAAGCTGGTATCAGGGGGCGCGGCCGGTTTTGGGCGATGTCGTACCCAATCGAACCGACAACCTCGAAGAAATTAGGCGGCTCTTGATCGCGATCATCCCGCGCGAGCGCGCGAGCAGCATCCCGCACCAAGCCGTAATCGCACCGCTAGCCTCCAGCCCCAGGGTTAGTCGGCACTCCTCGATTAGTCCGCGATGATCGATGCACTTAGTCATCGACCCGCGATTAGTCCGCGATGATCGATGCTCTTGGTCCTCGGGCCTCGATCGTCAAACGAGCCTCGCCTCAAGCTGGATGTCTACATTCCCCTTGAGCGCCTTTGAGACCGGACAGCCTTCCTTCGTCTCCTGCGCAATCTGGTCGAACTTCACTTTGTCGATATTGGGGACGGTTGCCTGGACATTGAGCTTCATGGTGGTGATCCCGAATCCGCCGGGCACCGGCTGAACGGTACAGGCAGCGGTAGTCTCAACTCTGGTCGGTGGAGTCCCGTTTTTCTCGAGGCCCGCGCTCAATGCCATGCTGAAGCAGGCAGCTTCCGCCGCCGCCAGTAACTCTTCCGGATTCGAGCCGACGCCGCTCTCGAAACGCGAGCTGAAGTTGAACTGCCCGCCGACTGCTCCGCTCTCTGCCTTGAAGGTTCCTTTTCCATTTTTCAGTCCACCTTCCCAGGTGGCGCTCGCCTTTCTCGTTGGCATTTCGTCTCCGCGCGTTTGATGATCTGATTCGCGAAAGCTAATTAGATTCCGCTGCATGGAGAGCGCGCCCGCGACCACCGGTATTCCTCCAGCGATCGATCGAGTGCTGAGACTTTTTCGCTCGATGAATCGCGAAGAGAAGATGCAGGCGCTGGTGCAGTACTCGAAGAGACTGGAGCCGTTGCCCGAGCGGTTCAAGAATCTGGATCGCGGTGCGTTCAACGTCCCCGAGTGCCAGACGCGCGTCGACATCTTCCCCGAGCTGCGCGATGGCAAGATGTACTTCTATGCCGATCTCAATACGCGTGAGTCGCCAACGATTGCGGCGGTGCTGGCGATCATTTTCGGCGCGGTCAACGGTCAGCCTCCTTCGACTACCGTCGGCATCCCCGCTGACTTCGTTAGCACGCTGATGGAAAGCATTGGGCTCGCCGCCCGCGAGCCGGGGCTGAACGCGATGATCACCAGATTGAAGCGCCACGCCCGCGAAGCGGAAAAACAGACAGCGTGATGGGCCAGGCGTGACCGCGATCCATCGGTGTGCGCTGACTTACGAGCATTTGCTCGAGCTCACATCGATGGAGCACCATCGCTGGCACGACTGGTTCGTCGAAAACCCGGTTGCGTGGACACTGCCATTCGCGTCGCCACCGATGGATCGGATCGCCGGGGTGGT
>Ga0114129_10006007_pt1 | contig 17203 bp, 17 predicted proteins | sample RhiMetdeltSRZDD1_FD_80071 | JGI IMG/M metagenome (GOLD analysis project Ga0114129, IMG submission 80071) | Populus rhizosphere microbial communities from Tennessee, USA - Rhizosphere MetaG P. deltoides SRZDD1 (version 2) (version 2) | ecosystem: Host-associated > Plants > Roots > Rhizosphere >... | reverse complement strand
CAGGCGTACGGCGGCGTGTGGGGCGTGGCCGTCGGCAGGACGGCTGTCGTCTTGACTGGCTACATGCTTCCGATTGCCGCGGCGACTGTTCTGTCGGTGGTTGTGTACGGCGCAAGCCACTAGCGACCTTCCAAGAAGGGACCTCCGAGCTCAGTTCTTTGATTGAAGGGAACTCAATGGATGGATGCAAGGCTCGACGGCTCTGCCTGCGCGTCGGGTTCGACAAACAACGCATCGGCAGCCGCGCCACTGCTCCCGCTCGCAATGGTCTTTCCAATCGACGCCACGGTCACCGTTGCTGGCGATGTCCGAGTCGCACGCCGCCGCGTCGAGAAGATGCGCCATCGGTCAACACGCAGCATCCGATACAGGACTTCGTGACCACAGAGCACCGCGGTTGCAGGTAACCAGATCAACGCGACGACCGCGATCGCCGTCCACATCGGCAGCCCGGTCGCCAGTGCGACAAGACCTCCGGTGGCCAGCACGAAAACCAATTCGCCCGCCGCGCCAACCAGACGCTGCGCGATCTGTCGGCTGGTCTGGACCGGACCGTCCGCCAACGTCAATCGCAATTCAACCGTCGCATCGTCGATGGCAGGGTCGCCCCGTACGGACGCACCATCGCACCGTTCTGCGGGGCCCAACAGCTCGAGGAACTGTCGGACCACGTCATCAGCCGGCAACCCGATCGACTTTGCGTACTCGCGCACCAGCGCGCGGCCGTAAATTTCGGGCGGCCATCGCGAGACATCATTTCGCTCGAGGTCGTCGAGCAGCGACCGTTTGATCTTGATCGACTCGGCTAACGCTTCGAGCGTGAGCCCCTGACGCTCACGATGGGCTCGTAGCAGTGGACCAAGTCCATGGTTCGAATTTCTGGACATCCTGGAGACGTTCTTCAATTCAAGGGCAGCGTGGGCTGACCGAACGGGTACCAACGCGGTGACAGCGCGCACCGCAAACGACGTGACTGCTTGACAAGGAACCGTTGACCGGAGGAGATCCAGAAGATACTCACGACCGGCGGGTTCTGGCAATGGACCTGTTTCAACGTGTCCCGCCGCCAGGCCTGTGCGACGTTCAGCCGAACTCCGCTGCTCGGGCGATCAACAGCAACCCTCCCCCGATCATGGCAACCCCGATGGCACGCGCGACGCGTTCACCCACCGGTGCGAGACGTTCGACCGTGATCGCCGCTGTCACGGCAGCCATCGCACGGAGGTCCATGATCCCCATCACGAGGAGGATGGTCATCAGGCCGACGCAGCAGTAGCTGCAGTGGAGGCCGAGTCGCAGGCCGCATCGCCAGGCCATGCCAGCGTCCGCCTGCAACGAACAACCGAGCCCTGGCATCTCCCGACAGCATGTAAGGTGATAGGCCTTCCATGCGGTGAACTGGAGCGCTCCGGCGATGAGGACGACGATACCGACCGCAATCGGGACGGCGCGCGCCACCGCCGCATGCTGCATCTCCACCGCCGCTAAGGTGATACCGATTGAAAAAGCGCCTATCCCGAACGCGGTCCAAACCAGGAAGTACCCGACACCTACGAGTGTGGTCAGCCGACCAAGGCGCGTAGTACATGCCCTGCAAACCGCCTGTCGGTAGCGCAGCAGGATTGGCATCAAAGACGGCAGCATCATCGCCACCATCATGACGACCCACATGCCGAGAAACGACGCGGCGGCGCCGACCCACGTCTGTCCCGGCATCCGCATCCACGCCATCGACATCGTCCAGCCGCCAGGCATCGGCATTCGGCCCATCGCCGACATCGACAGGCACCAGCCGATCGTCAGCGCCGCGCTGGTGGCGAACAACAGTGTTGAGACGCTGAAGAAGGCTCGCTGGGAAGCTTGCGCCATGACCCCCCCTTGCATCAGCTCTTGTCGTACTCGTCGTGGCGGCGCCACCAGACGCCCGTTTCGTTACGCCCCCTGGGCGCGCGGTCGAGCCACTGATACATGCCCCAGAGGCCGTCCAGTCCACGGGCATAGGTGGAATAGGTGTGGTAAACAACGCCATTCTCGAGCGCGAAGGCGCTCATGCCCGGCCTCTCTCGTGTGTACGTCGCCGGGTCGGTTCCCGTCATGGCCGCGTTATCGCCAACAGGCGTCCCTGGCATGCGGCTCGCCATGCCTTCGTCGCTCCGCGACTGCCACGCCGGCTCGCGCTGGTAGTTGTATTCGATACCTCCGTCACGCTGTTGCTCCTCGGTGAAATGGACACTGAAGTCGTCGTTGAAGTCGCTGCCGTAGGAGGACGCCCAGGGAAACGTCCACCCCATTCGCCGCTGATACGCTTGAATCTTCGCGAGCGGCGCCCGCGACACGCCCGACAGCGTCACATCGTGGTTGGCCAGGTGCACGACAAAGCCATTGAACCCGTCCGCGATCGTCGAGCACGTCGCACAGCCCGCCGTATAGTCGGGCCCAAACATGTAGTGGTAGATGAGGAGCTGTGAGCGCCCTCGAAAGAGGTCCGCCAGCGAGGCGCTCCCCTCGTCGGTGTCGAACCGATACCCTTTGTCGATCCGAACCCACGGCAGGTCCTGCCGCCGTCGCGCGATTTCGTCGCCGCGATGCGTCAGCTCCTTCTCCGCCTTGAGCAGCTCGAGCCGGGCCGCCCGCCATTCTTCACGTGTTCCGATCAGGTGTGTCGTCATTGACCTTGCTCCCTTCGAGATAGATTTAGCGCCCGGGCATCGAAGGGTGGGAGTGACAAGTGTGGCGGGATTCCGACAACGGTCCCGCCGAAGCGATATGCGAAATGAGCGCGAAGGCGGATGGACTCGTTGATCACGGCCGCGGCGCGTGCGCTCGCAGCAGGCGATCCACTCGGCGCATTGAAACGGGTCGCGCTGCGCGACGACGCCCCGGCGCTTGCGCTTCGAGGGATCGCGATGGCACAGCTGGGCGATCTCGTCCGAGCCAAGGATCTCCTGCGACGTGCTGCCCGTGCCTTCGGTCCGAAGGAGGCCATGGCCCGCGCGAGGTGCATCGTCGCCGAAGCCGAGGTCGCGCTGGTCGCGCGCGACCTCGGCTGGCCCGCGAACGCGCTCCATTCAGCGCGGGCAACGCTCGAAGAGCACGGCGATCAGCTCAACGCCGCGCATGCCCGGCATCTCGACGTCCGGCGCCTCCTCCTGATCGGTCGCATCGATGAAGCGGAGCGAGAGCTCGCGGAACTGGACCCCGCACCGTTCCCGCCGGCGTTGAGAACGGCGCACGAGCTGGCCGTCGCTGGAATCGCGATGCGACGCCTCCACACGAAGACAGCTTGCGGGGCGCTCGCCCGGGCCGAGGTCGCCGCGCGCGATGCGGGTATTCCTGCGCTGACCGCGGAAGTCGAACGCGCGGCCCTCGCCCTGAATACGCCGGCGGCGCGTCTGATTGCGAGGGGCGATGAACGACTGCTCCTACTCGACGAGGTGGAAGCGGTGCTGGCGTCGAAGGCGTTGGTGGTGGACGCCTTCCGTCATGTCGTGCGTCACGCAGGAACGGTGATTTCGCTCGCGAAGCGCCCGGTGTTGTTCGCACTCGCACGCGCACTGGGCGAAAGGTGGCCGGCAGATGTGCCGAGGGACGTGCTCCTTACCCGCGCATTCGGTGCGAAGTTCGCCGATGAATCGCATCGTGCGCGGTTGCGGGTCGAAGTCGGGCGGCTTCGCGCGGTCCTTCGGACGCTGGCCGGCCTGAGCGCGACGAAGCGGGGCTTCATACTGATGCCGCGGCGCGCACGCGAGGTCTTCGTGCTGGCGCGACCCGTGGAAGACGAGCATGCGCCAGTCCTCGCCTTCCTCGCCGACGGCGAATCGTGGTCCAGCTCGGCCCTGGCGCTTGCACTTCGAACGAGCCAGCGTACCGTGCAGCGGGCGCTTGACTCGCTTGCGGCGGCAGGCAAGGTGCAGTCGTTCGGTCGCGGACGGGCGCGTCGTTGGATGACGCCGCCCGTGATCGGATTCACGACGACCTTGTTACTCCCCGCTCCCCTGCCCGGTGACTAGGATGGACGCATGCGTCGATCAGCAGCGGAAATCGTCCGTGAGTATGGTCCCTTTCCGGGTGTCGGCCACGTCCATGGCGTCACCTACGACGGCCAGTACGTCTGGTTTGCCGCCGGAGACACGTTGAACGCCTTCGATCCTGCGAGCGGGAAGGCGGTGCGCTCGATCGATGTCGCTGCGCATGCAGGAACGGCCTTCGACGGCGAGCACCTGTTTCAACTCGCCGAGGATCGCATCCAGAAGATCGATCCGAAGACCGGGCGCGTGGTCGCCACGATTCCCGCACCGGGGGGCGGCGGTGATTCGGGACTGACGTGGGCCGAAGGGACGCTCTGGGTCGGGCAGTATCGGGACCGGAAGATTCATCAGATCGATCCCCAGACGGGTGCAATTCTTCGCACAATCGAGTCGAACCGCTTCGTCACCGGGGTCACATGGGTCGACGGAGAGCTCTGGCACGGCACCTGGGAAGGCGATGAGAGCGATGTCAGGCGAGTCGATCCTGGAACGGGAGAGGTCCTCGAGAAGCTCGACATGCCGCCCGGCGTCATGGTTTCAGGCCTCGAGTCCGACGGCGGCGATCACTTCTTCTGCGGAGGAGGAAGGAGCGGGAAAGTTAGGAGCATCCGCCGGCCCAAGCGCCGCGCCGCGTGAAGAACTCTTCCAGCATTATTAAGGCATCGCGCTCCCGTGCCCGATACATCGAGAGGAGCTGCGGCATGAGCAATTTCAAGAAATTTGCGGCGGTTTCGGCGTTTCTGTTCCTTTCGTTTGGAGTCTGTGCGGTCGCGTCGGCGCAGGCCGTCACAGCTGGCCAGACCGAGGCTCTCGCGTTGGTCGGCGGCGTCACCGACGGCGGCGGCCTCGCGCTCGGTGGAGGCATGCACTACGCGTTCAACCCACGGTGGCTATTCGATGGTGAGCTCGCGTATCTCACCGGCGGTAATGACGTCCAGCGATCCATCCGAGGCTTTGGCGTCAACATCGAGATCAACGCCGTCTCGGTGGATTTGAATGCACACTACTTGTTTCCGCAATCCACGAATCAGAAGGTAATGCCGTATTTGCTTGGAGGCCTCGGATTCCTGCGGGTGAGCGCCAGCGCGACGGTCCTCGGTATGACCACCAGCGTGTCTGATACCGCGGTCGGCCTGAATGTCGGCGCGGGCGCGCGGTGGCAAGCAGGGCGGCGCTGGGGTGTCCTACCGGAAATGAAGGTCTTCGTCGCCGACAACAGCAGCGTGCGATTCAGTACAGGGCTTTATTATCAGTTCGGTCGTTAAACCAGTAGTGTAGAGGCGGGTCTTAAGACCCGCCTCTACGTCGAACCCTCACTAAAAATCAAACTGCACGCTGAACTTCACGAACCGAGCGATCAGAATCTCGGTCGGCCGCTGCCAATCGCCGAACGTGTCGTTCTGCAGCAGCACCGCGCTCGAGTTGAGCGCGTTGTAGACATCGACGTTCGCGCGCGCGCGGGTGCCGCCGAACTGCAGCAGCTTCGAGAAGCGGAAGTCGACCTGGTGGAGCCGTTCACCGTGAACCTGTCCTGACCCACCGTTGGTGGTCGTGTAAGGCCCCGGCGCGAGAAGGTGCACATCCACGGTCGGTGCCGCACCCGAGAGATTGCGGCCGAGGCTCGGCGCGACTTCGGCGTTGGTCGCCGTGTAGAGCGCCAGCACGAGCGGACCCGGCTTCGTCTGGTACGTCCCGCTGATCTGCACATCCACCTTCGGGATCGTGTACGAGCCGTACCCCTTGACGAAGGTGAGCATCGGCTCCTCACGACGGCAGTAGAGCGGGTTGGGATTGTCCACCTTCGTGACGACGTCGCAGTTGTCTTCCACGCGGCGTCCGGTACTCACGCCGCCCTGGAAGAACAATCCTTCGCGCGGACGCGCGTTGATGGTGGCATCGATACCGTCCCAGTAGTCCTGCTGCTTGCCATACTTGCGCGAGAGCGTGACGTACGGCTGCGCCGCGACGCCGAATTTCGCCGGCTTGATGTCGTAGCCCTCGACCGGGTAGCCTCCGCCGCCCGGCAGCCGCGGATCCTTCGGCGCGGTGAGCGTGAACTTGTCGAAGTCAGCCGGCCCGATCGCAAGATCGTCGACGAGGACGAAGTTTCCGTACCAGCGCCGGAAGTAGGTGACCTCCGCCGAGACGCGCGGCACCAGTTCGCGCTGCACGCCCGCCGAGACCTCCCAGTTGAAATTCCGCTTGCCCCACCCGGTCAACGTGTCCTTGTCGTAACTGAGATTGGTCACCACTGTGCCGAAGTTTTCGTTCGACAGCGCGCCGCATTCGCCGTTCGAGCGGACGTTCAAGAGATCGCACTGCGGCACGAAGTCACGGTTCGCGTCCGTCCACGTGCGCGTCGCGCTGGTCACGAGGTTGCGCGACGGGTTGGCCAGCTGGATGAACGTGACGTCCGGCCCCATCGCAAGCACATAGCGATTCAGGCTCACCTTGACCGCGGTCTTCCCGTCCCCAAACAGATCGTAGGCGGCACCCAGCCTCGGCGAGAGGTCGTGCAGCGCGCCAAGGCCCGGCTGCGCCGGGAACGTGATGTCCCGATTCGGCGCAAGCGTCGTCGGACCAATATGCTGAGCAGGGTAGCTGCTGGCGAAATAGTCGTATCGCACTCCGTAGTTGAGCGTCAGCTTGCTGCGGGTCCATCGATCCTGCGCGTACAGCCCGAGGTCGGCGTCGACGTTGGCCCTCCACGTGCCCAGGGCGCGTTCGGTGATCCGATTCGGCACGCCGCCGCGCACCCGATAGCTCACGGGCGACAGGTCGTATTCGCGCTGACCAAGATCGCCGAACTTGTCGGAGCCTCCAACCTTGATCGCATGCGCTCCGGTCACGTACGAGAACGCGCCGCTGATGTTATAGACACTCTGGTCCTGAACGCGGTACATGTCGGCTGCGCGATACCGCATGCCGGTGTTCTGCTCCTGGACGGGGATGATCCCCTGCGCCAGCCCGCTCCAGGGTATGCGGTTGCTCTGCGATTTGTAGATCAGGCCATTCGTTTCAATGAGCATTCGGCTGGTGAGCGGCAGCGTCCAGTCGCCCGTGACCAACCGCTGGAAGGGGTACTCGGCACGCTGACCGGCTTCCCACGAGAGCGTCGCCGATGCGTCAGTCGGGCAGAAGCAGTAGCTCGTGTTGTAGTAGGTGCCGCCCAACTTATTCCGCGGCGTCGCCTGCCAGCTGACGCGCACCTGCTCGTCCGGCTGTTTCTGCTCGTTCCAGACGCGGCGGCTCTTGTCCGGCTCGTAGGTCCACGCGTTCGGATCGTTGGTGTTCTTGTTCCAGTAGAGGCCTGCGACATAGTCGGCCGTCACGTTGTACCGCGCCGCGCCGAAGAACCACACATTGTCGCGCAGGATCGGGCCGCCGAACGCGGGGTTGATGTCCCAGTTCGCCTTGATATTGTTCGGCTCGGTGAGGCCGCGGGCAATCAGCGAGTCGGTCAGGTTGTCGCTCTGCAGCTTGCCTGGCGCATACGCGCCGAAGACCACGCCGTGGAACGTATTGCCGCCTTCGCGCAGGGTGTAATTGGTCCTGACGCCGCCTGCATGCAACTCGGCGTCGTTCGAACCCGTGTCGATGGTCATTTCCTGAATTCCCATCGGGTTCATGAAGATCGTCGCCGTCGCGGCGCCGGTTCCGAACGAGGCAATCGACATCCCGTTCAACGTCGTACCGGCATCTTCGGATCTCGCGCCGTGCGCCACCATGTTGCCGGTCACGGCCCTTACGCCCGCGCCGCCCACGTCCTGACGGCGGAAGTCGACACTCGGAATCAGCACGCCGAGCGCGGTTCGAAGTCCGGCGTTCGGCAGCGCATCGAGGACTTCGCGATCCAGCACACGCTCCTGCTGCGTGCTCTGCACGTCGACGACCGGCGTCTCGCCGGTGACCTTGATGGTTTCTTCGAGACCACCCACTCGCATGTCGGCATTGATGCGAGCGGTGAAAGTGCCGGACAGCTCGACGCCCTCGCGCTCCACGGCCGCGAAACCGGTCAGCGTGAACTTCACGGAGTAGATCCCGGGCCGGAGGTCCGGGATGGCGTACTGGCCCGTGCCGTCAGTGACGGTCGTCCGGACCTTTTCAATGAGTGCGGGACTCGACGCTTCCACGGTGACGCCCGGAAGCACGGCGCCCGACGCGTCCTTCACTACGCCGCTGATGGTTGCCTGCGCGGAGGCTACGACCGGCAGCAACAGCACGAACCCGAACGCCAAGATACCCTTGCCGATTCTCAGCACGGCCCCCCCTTGTGTTGATCCTGTTTCCGGCTTGTCATTATTTGCCCCGGCTCTTGATGCCTGACGCGAGCAACTGCACGCGGTAGATCGCATTGGACCCGACGGTATAAAGCCACTTTCTATCGGGGCCGGCGAAGGTGAGGTTCTGCGGCTTCTGCAGCCTGTTCTGCTCGGCGCCCCAGAGGCCAATCGGAATCGCGCCGAGGTACTCGCCCTTTGGACTGAAGACCTCCACGCCGACGTTCGTGGCCGTATAGATCCGACCGGCATCGTCGATCGCCATTCCGTCGGCGCCGTTGTCCTCGGCGAGCCGAGGATCGGCTGCACCGGGGGCCGTGACGCTCTTGTACTTCCCGAAGTTGCGCTGGTTCTTCAGCGAGCCGTCCGGCTGCACGTCGAAGGCCAGGATGTACTCGCCGTCCTTGTGATTGGCATAAAGCGTTTTTTCGTCGCTGCTCAGCACAACGCCGTTCATGTTCTTGAGATCGACAACCTTCTTGGCCTGACCTCCCGACCGCAGGAAGTAGATGCCCTGCGTATCCGTGAAGTAGATGTCGTCCTTGGTGCTCACGATCAGGTCGTTCAGCGCGTTGAACGGCTTGCCATCGACCTTGTCCGCGAGAGTCGTCACGGCGGCGGGCGGATAGAGCACGGCGACTTTCTCGCCCGAGCTGGGACGCAGCACCGCGATCAAGCGTCCCTTCGAATCCCACCCGAGGCCATTGGCGCCTTCCGCGCTTTCGACGAAGGTCGATCGGTTGCCGGTCAGATCGACTTTCGAAATGTGAGAAACATTTCTCTCGGTCCAAAGGACGCCACTGCCATCGAGGAGCCTGATGGGTCCCTCGGTGCCCTGCACGGGATACGCCACGAGCTCGATGTGCGTGCCAGCGGCGACGACGCCGGGAATCGCGGGTGCGACGACGTCTTTCGGCGGCGGAGGTCCTTCCCCGCCACGGCCGCCACGGCCACCACCGCGGCCGCCGCCCCGACCGTCCTGCGCATTCGCGATGAGCGAAACGGCCGCGACCATGACGAAGATCGCGAACATCTGCAGATAGCCGACCCGTGGTTTCATCCCTTGCCTCCGATTCAGTTGGTCCGCCTGAAGGCGGACCCTACCGCGCCTTGCTGTCCGGCTGACCTGGGCTTGGAGCCGCAGGCCGTTCACGTCCGGAGTTTGCGACGAGGAACGCGGTCACCGCGTCGATCTCGTCGGGCATGATCTGCGCGCCGCGGCTGATCATGAAGAAGACGAGATCTCTCCACTGTTCGCGTGTTTGCTTATGGACCTGGAGCATCCGACCGAGCGTCGTGTGACACGTGGTGCAGGCCTGCGCCACCACAACCCGGCCCTTCTCGATCTGCGGATTATCGCTGCCCTGGGCACCCGCAGTGCAGGGCCACGACATCACCAGCGTGACCGCGACAAGCGCGAGGCGCTTACCCATTGATCCTCTTCTTGCGGATCTCCGCGATTGAGTGCCGCTGGTACCACGTGGGCTGGCTGATCGGTGCACCATCGACGGCGACATCGACGTCCAGCACGACAGCCTTGCCGTCGCGCATGCTTCGCAGACAGCGTTGCAGCGCCGGCGCGAGATCGGCTGCGCGGGTCACTTTCTCGCCCTTGAGTCCGTAGGCCTCCGCGATCTTCGTGAATTCGACGTTCGGGTCTCCGAGGTATCCGTTGAAGTCCTTGCCGGCGTCGTAGAACGTGCCGCCGTTGAGCATGTTGCGTGCACGGCTCTCGTTATACGAGTGGTTGTTCATGACGACGATGAGCATCGGCGCCTCGTAGCGCGCAATGCTCCACAGCGCCTCGGACTGGTTGAAGAGAAATCCGCCGTCGCCCTGCAGCGCAACGACCTGCCGGTCGGGCAGCGCCAGATTCACGCCGAACGCCGCGGCCACTCCCCACCCGAGTGCATCGCCCTTCGTACGGCCGATTCGCTGCTTGTTCGCACCGCCCAGTTTCAGCTGCCGGTAAATCTTGTAGTACTGCGTTCCAAGTTCCGGGACGATGACCGCATCCTTGTCGAGCACTTTCTCCAGCTCGAAGCCGACGCGTTCCCAAGTGACAGGACTGCTGTCGAAATTCGCGCGCAGGGCAATCTCTCGCGATTGCTTCAGGCCGTTGGTGAGCGCGGAGACCTGTGCGAGGCGGGTCGATCGAATCCTCGCGATTCGATCGCGGGTGGCTATCGCGTCCACTGCGTCGGACAGATCACGGATCGCCGCGCGAACATCCGACAGAACGGTCATATCGGGCGCAAAGGATCTGCCGAGCGCCTGCGAATCGTGGCTGATGTGGACGAGGCGCCGAGGTCCGCTCGCGGTCAGGCCGCGCTCATCTTCACGTCCCGCGGTGAAGCTCTCGCCGAAACTGATCAACAGGTCCTGTTTGCGCGGATACCGCTGCGCCTGCAGCTCCCCGACAAACAGCGGATGGTCGTTCGGGAAATTCGCGTACAGGCTGTGCATCGTCTCCGCGACGGGAACGGAGAGCTTTTCGGCCAGCGCGAGCATCTCGGCGTGCGCCCCCTCGACGCCGACCTGAGAGCCGACGACGAAGAGCGGGTTTTCAGCTTCCACGAGCCATCGCGCGATCGTCTCGATGACGTCGGCGGGCGCCCGCGATCTGGCGCGCATGGTGGCCAGATCGATCGGATGAATTGGCGCCTCGACCTTCTCGCCTCCCGCGCCGAAGGTCAGCGTCACGGGCCCGCTTGGAGGCCCGAACGCAAATTTAATCGCAAGGCGCAACGTGTCGGTCACGTCCTCGGCATCGAGATCGCCTCTCCATGTTGTGAACGCCTCGGTCGGTCCGAGTGTGTTGTCCCACCACTCGAAGCCATCCTTCCCTTCCTCACGCTGGCCGCCCGAATACGTCAGCAGCAGCGGCACCCGATCCTTCCATGCGTTGTACGTGTTGCTCAACGCGTTCGGAATCCCAACGTGACTTCCGAAGAAGAACCCGAGATTGCGGCTGGCCATCGTATAGCCCGCTGCTGCGGCGACGGCCTGCCCCTCGTGCGTCATGTTGATCACTTGCACGTCGCCCGCCGCGTAGACGGCTTCCCAGAGAGGAACGAATCCGCTCGTGTTGGTGTGGAACAGCGTACGAACGCCGGCGGCCCTCAGCTGCGCGAGCACCGCGCCGGCAGCCGTTCCTCGATAGATTTCGGGCTCTCCTTTTGTCAGGGTGTTGTCAGGTTTCGCTGCCGTCGTTTGCTGCGCCGCTGCACCTGCGACCTGCCCCATTCCCAGTGCGACGCCCGTCGCCGCGGTGGCGGCGAGAAAATCTCTCCTCGACGGCTTTGGGGGGCTGCTCATCAATGCCTGACCTGCTGAACGTGGACACCTAGGTACGCGATTCATCCATGACTGTCAACTACGAATCGCGGTATCCTCTGCCCCACACGTGTCCCGCCGAAGCGACAAGTCGCGAGGGCGGATCGAGGAAAGGGGCGGGAATTGCGACACGCATTTGTCGGCGGTGTAATGGCCGTGGCCGTAGCGCTGGTTGTTTCCTCAGCGGTGATCGCTCAGGCGCCGCCATCACAGGCCAGGCAGGCGAAATCGCCGTGGGTGTATTACCCGCTCGACACCATCTCAGGGGACGGTGGACCGGCGCCGAAGCGCGACCTGTCAGGCACGTGGGCCGGGCCGGGTTCGACGGACGCGATTCCGAGAGGCGCAGCCGCCGAAAGGCCGTCGCTGACACCGCTCGGGCAGCAGGTCTTGAGTCAACGAAAACCAATCGGACGATACGGCCCGGCAGGCACCAACGATCCGACTGCACGGTTTTGCGATCCGCTCGGCTTCCCGCTGAATTTCATCTACCAGAATCGCGCGATGTCGGTGTCGACCATGCCAAACCGGGTCGTCTTCCTTCTGCAGTTCGGCGGCTTCTGGCGTGAAGTATGGACGGATGGACGCGCGCTGCCGACAAAAGTCGGCGGCGACGACAGAGACTCACTCGATCCGACCTATATGGGCTATTCGGTCGGTCACTGGGAGGATGACTACAACTTCGTGATCGACACCACCGGCCTGGACGAGCGAACGTGGCTGCTGCGCGACGGAACACCGCACTCCGTCATGGCACACGTGCAGGAGCGCTGGACGCGCGTCGACCACAACACGATGAAGGTCGCCATGACGATCGACGACCCGAAGATGTTCACCAAGCCGTTTTCGCTCGGAACCTATTACTACCGCTGGGTGCCGAATCAGAAGATCAACGAGTGGTTGTGCGTTCCCTCGGAGACGCTGAAGTACCTGCAGGAGCAGGGCGACCCCGCCGGGAGCTATCCCAACGGGGAGCCACAGCGCCTGGGCGGCGGTGGCCGCGGAAGGTGAGGAACTTGACCATGAGGATGAGAGTTCGAGCATTCGTTCCAGTAATCGCGGGCCTGATGGCGATGGGCACTCCTCTGGCCGCGCACCACGGCGACGCCGCATATTCCGACAAACCGAATGAAATGAAAGGGTGCGTGGTTACCGAGTTCGACTGGATGAACCCGCATTCCCTCATCAAGTTCGACTACAAGACCGCGGCCGGCGAAGTCGAACACTGGACGATGGAGATCGGCAGCCCGCCGTCGATGACGCTGCTCGGCTGGAGCCGTACGACGCTGCGAGCGGGAGACGTCATCACCGCGTACGTGTATCAGGCAAAGAGCGGCGTGAAGGTGGGACGTACCAACAAAGTGATTCTTGCCGACGGTACGGTGCTCGCGGACCGGGACGACTCCACGCCGTCCCGATACGGCGCGGAGCCGCCAAAGTGATTGCGCGCCTCGCACGGGTGTCGGCGCTCGGCCTGTTGACGCTGTGCCTGGCCGCGTCAGCCGACGCACAACGGGGACAGGCGCAGGGTGGGGGCCGGGGAGGAGAGGCGCAGGGCGGGGGTCGGGGCCCTCGACCCGGTCAACTGGGCGGAGCGGTCACCGCACACTACCCTCCCGTCTTCTTCCGCGAGGACTGGAAGTTCGATAAGAGCGTGCCTAACCAGAACAACGAACGGGAGCCGGAGCACACGATCGTGCAGGGCGACGTCAAGAATCCGAATCTTGAAGTTCGACTGTACGGCGACAAAGCCGGCACCCGCACGGTCATTCAGCCCTACAACGAAGACATCACCTACGTGATGTCGCTGCTGTGCACTTCGAACTGGGCGATCACGCTCCGCGACAAGAACAACGATGTCGACTTGAGCGGACTGGCGACCATCAAGTGGCGCACGAGGGTTAGCGGCTTCCATCTGCTCCGCCCGATCCTGAAGCTCGCCGACGGCACGTGGTTGATCGGGGACAAGTCCGTTGGGCTCTCGACGGACTGGGTCGAGTCAGAAATCCAGCTCTACGACATGCGCTGGCGGAATCTCGACATCGAGAACGTGGTCGAAGGGCGTGAAGCGCGCTGGGTAGATAATCCGGATCTGACCCATGTCGAAGAGATCGGCTTCACCGACTTGATGCGCGGCGCCGGCCACGGCTCCGGTGGAGGATCGCGAGTGGACTGGATTCAGGTGACAGGCAACCCAGTCGCTCGCGCGAAGCGGTAAGGGTTCCGCGACCGTAGAGGCGGACCTTAAGGTCCGCCTCTAACAACGTTACGGGTTCGCGTCGGCCGCGCCGCCGCGGCCACCACGTCCGCCCCGGCCGCCACGGCCGCGTCCGTTGTCCACGTCGTTATTTCCGCCACCACCGCCGCTGTCGCGCAGGCTAGTACCGTCGGCCAGCACGACGTGATCGATGCGGCCGACCGGGTTCTTCGACTTCGCCTGATGGACGAACACGGTGATCACATCGCCGGGTGCCACCGACGTCTTGGTCCAGCCAATCAGGCCCAGCGCCGAAGGGCTGCCGAGTTCCGCGGCCCAATGCACGGGTTGTCCCTTGTCGTCCTTCACGTCGAATTCGACGATCGTGTGAGGATTCGCCCACGAGAGCTTGGTGACCGTGGCGTTCTTGAGCTCGACGACCGATCCGTCGTACGCGGCGTTCCCGTGATGGGCGAACACTGGAGAGGAAACCGCCAGCACACCCGCAAAAATCGATAGCGCCGCCAGCCTGGTTGTCATGAGGGTCCTTTCTCTCCGTTACCTGCCGCGGCCCGCCGGCGCGGTGCCGTCCCGGCCGCTCCGCTCGTACTCTTCCTTCGTCTTCTGGTCGAGGTTCTTATAAACTTCCGGCTCTTCGTTCGCCGTGCAGACGTATTCGGTCCAGACGTCGTTGGGATCCTGCGCCAGCGTCCACACATGCGGCGCTGACGTAAACGGCTTCATCAGGACCTCGGGGTCCTCGACGGTCAGCTGGTAGATCAGATAGTTCTTCGACGTCCGGGTGAAGCGCTCGATGACGTGCTCCTTCTCGCTGTGCAGCCACGCATTGGCGTCGCCCGTTCTTCCGACCGAGATATTCCTCATCCTCGTGTCGATCGCAACGGTGTCGATGACGAGCGTGTCGCCTTCCCAGCGGCCGACGGAATCGCCGTTGAAGCTGGTATCCGGATCCGGCGGATGCGGGCGGCCGTCGGTCGGGACCATCCGGATGGTCTGCGGGAATTCCGTGAGCAGCCAGACCCGTCCCGGCACTTGAACGATCTCGAGGGGACCATGCTCGGTCGCCTGCGTGGTGATCGACGTCGGGGTCCCGCCCGGAGGGCAGGTTCCGTACGGCGTCGGATGCTGGTACTTCTCGACGGCGTCAGGCCTGAAGACGGGATTTTCCTGCGGCGTCTTCACCGGATCGAATTGCCGCATGATTGGCTCAGGGATCCGGTAGGCGCCCTGCAGCATCCGCCCCGCGTGGTTCGGATAGTAGCGTCCCGACAGATCCGGATGACCGTCGCGCGTGCGCGGCGTCGGCCCCCCGGGCTCCAGGATTTTGACCTTGTCGAAGTCGCCGGCGATCTTGACGCCCGGTTTCGCGGTCAGCGGCCCGGTATCCGCGCCGCGTCCTTGCCCGCCGCCGCGTCCCTGTCCGCCGCCCCGCTGCGCAACCGCGGGCATGGCTGCGACACAGACCGCCGCGATGATCACGCTGGAGGCGAACGCTCGTCTCAGTCCAATCATGTGCGCGTCCTCAGAAGTTCAACTTGTCGGGCGTAATGTTCCGCTCGGGAAGCTGGCCGACAATCCGCAGGATGCCGTCCGCGAGCTTGATGTATTCGGCCGCGCCGCGCTGGCCATCGGCGGGGGCCACCTTCGCGGGACACGCCCGCGCATTCATCTCCTTGCCCATGTTCGCGGTGAAGTCTTGCCGGGTCGTCCCGTTCCGCTTCAGTGCGTTCGGCGTGATCATCTCGAGACGCCAGTTCACCGTGGTGCCGCCGGCATCCTTGACGTCCATCTGAAGGTAGGCGTGCGGGTTTTCCCAGATGACGCCCGTCAGCGTGCCCTTCAGATCCATGCACTTCGTGCCGTCGAACTCGACGTTGAAGCCGTGGTGCGCGGATGCGGTTCCCGCCCAGGCGAGGAGATAACATGCGGCCACCACCACACCGGCAAGCCTGATTTTCATCGCGTTCTTCCTTCCAATTCCGAGTCGGAGTACGGTGATGACCCGACTCACATCAGCACTGCCGACGCGTGAGTCGGAACATCACCGTACTCCGACTCGGGTTAGATGTCTCTCGCGGCCTGTATACGCGACCGCCTCGCATGCTGTCAAGATTACGGGGCGGCCGCTTTCGCCTTCGGCGCAGCGGGTTTCGCGAATTGCGCTGCCTCGATGCGGACGTTCGGCTGCACCTGGCTCAGCTCGATCGTCGATCGGCCGTCCGTCCAGGTGATGACGCGCTTGAACGGTACCTTCACGCCGGCCACATCGCGGTAATCCGAATAGTCGATCTGCGTGGGGATGACGCCGACCGCCGTGTCGACGAACCGAACCTGCCGGACGAGCAGACCCGATTCGCTGTCAAAGTACAGCTTTGCTCCGGTCGCGCCACGAGCGGCGTTCTGGATGACCTCAACCGGCTGATCCTCGATGCTGACCGACGGGAAGCCGGTGCGCCACTGGAAGTCCTGTTTGATGCGCGCGGGGAACGACAGCGAGGCGTCCATCTTCGCGCCCTCGAGATCGCCGCCATCCAGCGGGAGTACGCGCATCAGCTTGTCCGCCGCGGCAATCCATCCGTTCCTGCCGTCGAAGGTCGTCACGCTGTCGCCGTTCTGCGTGTGGACGACCATCGTCATCTGATTCGGCGAGTTGGCGAAGATATCGACAGGCACCTTCGCCGAGAGCGTGTCGTACCCCTCGTAGGTGCCCTTCGCGACGAAGGTGGTGAGCCGCGCCACCTGCGCGGCCCCGCCGATGGCCTGGATGTATTTGTCCAGAATCTGATCGGCTGAAATCTTCTTCACCGACTGCACCGGTCCGGCGGGAACCACTTCGACGCGGTTGGGATCGTCCTCGGGGACACTATATTGATCCAGCAGGCTCGGAATCGCCTCCGGACGGTCGTTGGCCCGATGGCAGGTGTAGCAGGTGACCATCTTCCGCCCGCCGAACTGCGTCTGATTGATTTGATTCACCATCAGGACCATCCGCCGCGCGGTCTGTTTCCGCGGCGTGTCGATGGCGTACCCCTCGAGGCTTTCGCTTTGCGGTGAGTGACAGTCGACGCAGTTGAGATTTGTGGCAGCGGAGAAGAATCCCATCGTGTTCATGAACTCCCTGACGGGGATGCCTTTGAGCACCTGGATGTTCTTGAACACGTCCTCTGCCATCAGCGGCTTTTCCTGGCCGCGTGCCGACACGGCCGCGAGCAGGCAGAGGACTCCCACCGCGATTCCCTTGTTCATGCCTCTCACTTGGTCGGATCGCCGCTGCTGACGCCGAACGCCGGATCGCTGATCGTCTTCATGTAGTTGATCATTTCCGACGGCACGCACATCTG
>Ga0114129_10006006_pt1 | contig 17204 bp, 10 predicted proteins | sample RhiMetdeltSRZDD1_FD_80071 | JGI IMG/M metagenome (GOLD analysis project Ga0114129, IMG submission 80071) | Populus rhizosphere microbial communities from Tennessee, USA - Rhizosphere MetaG P. deltoides SRZDD1 (version 2) (version 2) | ecosystem: Host-associated > Plants > Roots > Rhizosphere >... | reverse complement strand
TCGCGGGCGGCGGACCGGCGGGTTTCTTTGCAGCCATCCGTTGCGCGGACGCTGCGCGGAATCCGGGTCTGCGCGTGCTCATCATCGAGAAGGCCAGCCAGACGCTCGGTAAAGTTTTGATCTCAGGAGGTGGCAGATGCAACGTAACGCACGCCTGTTTTGATCCAGCCCGATTAATCACGTTCTATCCACGGGGAGCAAATGAACTACTCGGCGCGTTCACGCGTTTTCAGCCAGCAGATACTGTGGAATGGTTTGAGGCGCGCGGCGTGAAGCTCAAGACCGAAGCGGACGGCCGTATGTTTCCCGTCACAGACTCATCGGTGACTATTGCAGATTGTCTGCGTGATGCCGCGAAGAGGGCCGGAGTACAGGTGGAGGTAGGGACGAATCTGTTGGGGGTGGAAAAAAGTCGCTCGAACGGATTCAGGCTGGAAGTCCGTAGTGAGGCGCGGGTTTTTCATCTCCAAACAAAGAAGTTACTGCTCGCTACCGGCAGTGATCGCAAAACGCTGGAGATCGTCAAATCGCTCGGACATACAGTGAAGGATCCGGTTCCATCGCTGTTCACGTTCAATATCAAAGACAGGCGCATCGATGCTTTGGCAGGAGCCTCGGTTGAAAATGTGACGCTGAAAATGGACACAATCATCACGCGCGGCGCGTTACTGATCACCCACTGGGGATTAAGCGGGCCCGCTGTATTGCGGTGCTCAGCCTGGGGAGCACGAGAACTCTTCGCGAAGAAATATCATGCGAAATTGCTGGTCAACTGGCTAGGCAATTATTCAGCTGACAAAGTGGTGGATATTTTGACACGAAATAAGGAATGGAAGGATAACGCACGCAAAAAGGTGGTCTCAACACCCGCGTTTTCACAAATCCCCTCGCGTTTGTGGAAGCAATTGGCAGATTTTATGGGGGAAAAGAATTGGGCAGATGTATCCAAAGCCGAGCTGCACAAACTGGCAGAGGAACTGACCGCAGGCGAGTTCAGAATCCAAGGCAAGGGTCAATTCAAGGAGGAGTTCGTCACCTGTGGCGGCGTCAATTTGAGAGAAGTGGATGTCAAATCTATGCAAAGCCGCGTTGTCGAAGGTCTATTCTTCGCAGGGGAAGTGCTGGATATCGACGGCCTCACGGGAGGTTTCAATTTTCAATCCTCGTGGACAACCGGCTGGCTCGCCGGCAACGCGCTTGCAGAAAAACTTAACGAATTTGTTAAGGGGTGAGGATAGTAACTATCATAGAATGTCTGCATAGATTAAGGAAAATTAGGAGAAGGCATGTCTGAAAACGAGCATTTGCAAGCCATTGCTACCGCCGTCATTGATGGTGAAACGGAGGATGCCGTGGAAGCCACGAAAACAGCGCTGGATGCAAATGTTGATCCGTTGGAAATCTTGAATATTGGGCTGATGGGAGGCGCGGATGAGGTAGGCAAGCGCTTTGAGCGCGGTGAATACTTTCTGCCCGAGCTGATGATGGCAGGGCGTGCGCTGAAGGGGTCGATGGAAGTTGTCAAACCTATTTTGCTTGAGAAATACTCCGGTAGTGACAGCAAGGTAAAAGGCAAGGTTGTGTCCGCTACCGTCCACACTGATATTCACGATATCGGCAAGAATATTGTTTCCTCCATGTTGACCGCCGCGGGATTCGAAGTGACCGACTTGGGTGTGGATGTACCCATCAAGTCGATCATCGACAAAGCAGAGGAGATCGAAGCTAAAATCATATGCCTCTCTGCCCTGCTCACCACTTCCATGCCATTCATGAAGGACTTAATCCAGTTGTTGGATGCGCGCGGCATCCGCCAGAAATATGTTGTGCTGGTGGGCGGTGCGTCTGTTACGGAAAGCTGGGCCAAACATATTGGCGCGGACGGTACAGCCCGAAATGCGGCCGATGCCGTCAAACTGGCCCGTGAAAAGATTGGGATGTGATTTGTTTAGGTAGGGACGGGGTTACCCCGCCCCTACCTATCGGAGAATGCAATGCTGAATTATCTCGATATTCTTGACCGTGCCAATAGTGGACCATATATCTCAGAGGAAAATTGGGATCTCGAAAAGGTCGCTATGACGACGAAGCGGCTAGTCAAGAAATACAAAATCGAGTGGGATCGCAATCAGCTGGTCACGGATGATCCCGCGCTCTCCCAGGCGATTTGGAACGCTGGTTATGAGCTGGCTGTGGAGGTCGGCGCGTACAGTCGCTCCACAGAACGCCTCATCGAGATTTCACAGGATGAAATCGACAGCGGGATTCGGAACATGCCCCAGGAAGTGGTCATGGGCGAAGGCAAGGACGCCCGCACGCTTTATGCGCGTCGACTCAACGACGAGCGGGCACCGTTATCCTTTGGCGGGTCGCCAGGGACACCTGTCCCCGAGCGCATGTTTCTGGCAAACGTCATGTCCTACATGCAGGAACCGCTGATCGACCTTGCCACTTGCGGCACACTGGTGGAAGTGGATGGCCGTGAGGTGCGTACAGGGAATCCCATTGAAATCGTATCGACGCGGCGTGAACTGCAGTATATGCGCCAGGGACTGAAACGCGTCGGTCGCGCTGGTATGGGCATGCTGGCGGCGCAATCGAGCGTTTCAGAATTGGGAGACCTCGCGGCAGCGCACCCCGATTACCTGCGTCCCTGTGATTCGCATCTCGTGCCTATGCTAAATGAACTGAAGATGGATCACCGTAATATCGCGCGCGCGGTCAATTCGCTCGAATATGGCATGGTCAACGCCTCCCTGCCCTGCGTGATCGTCGGCGGCCTCGGGGGCGGACCAGCTGGGTCAGCGGTGGTCAACGTGGCTTCCTATCTGATCGCCAACCTCACCTGCCTGGCAGATTATCACATCCTGCACCCCATTCACGTTCGGCATATTGCAACATCCACGCGCGAAGTGCTATGGGTGATCAACGCAACAGCGCAAGTTTTTGCACGCCATGCACCGACCATCATTGTTTCGGATATCTATCCCAAATCTGGCGCGGGGACGAAGGAATTGCTGTATGAAACCGCTGCCAATGCCATCGTCAACGCGGTGAGCGGCGGGCATCTTGAAGGCTGTGGCTCAGCCGATGGGAATCTTCCCAATTGTTCAGGCTTGGAAGCGCGCCTAATGGCCGAAGTCGCCCTGGCAACGCATCGAATGAAAATGAATTTGAAACAAGCTGACGATTTTGTCCTGCAATTGCTCCCAAAATATGAGCATGTCTTCACAGCCGATGGCAACCCCGGCCTGCCCTTCGATCAGGTGTATGATCCCGTGAAAATTGAACCCCTGGATTTCTGGCAAGTGATGTATGAAGAAGTCAGAACTGAATTGAAGGAAATGGGTTTAATACTCTAGTGAAATCGAGCATCGGCTCTGATTTATAAATCCAATCCCAACAGGAGAATGTTCCCATGACTCTCACAACTATGATCCTTGCAAATGTCGTCATCATCGTAGTGCTTGGCTTGGTCGCAAAGTTTGTCAGGCTTGGCAGCTCTGAAACCACACAAGGCGGCTGGAATTTCAATTATTCCACGTCCGATCTGATCATTCTGGCTGTGATCGGTGCCATAGCCGGTGTGATTAACACCGGCACGGGCATCGTCTGGGCGGCAGCCAACTCGGCTGGTGGTCCTCTGGCAGGCGCGGCTTTACAGGGCGCTTTCATGTGGGCCTATTTACTGGCCTACTTCCTGGTTCGCAAACCTGGCAGTATGTTGATCGTTGGTCTTGTAGAAACCGCGATGGAAGCTCTGCTCGGCAATCCCTCCGGTTTTGCGACAATGGGCTGGGGTCTAACTCAGGGCATTGGCGCGGAAGTTGTCATGGCCTTCGTCAATTACGCCAACTTTGGCTGGTGGGCATTTGCTCTGGCAGGCGCTGCAGCCTCACAATTCGGCACAGTTTGGACCGCCTGGCTCTTCGGTTGGGACACCTCTGCCGAACTCGTAGGTCAATACTGGCAGGCAGCTCCCATCAACCTGATCTCCGGTGCAATTTTCTCGGGCCTGTTGGGGTGGTGGCTCGGTAAAATGGTACAGCGCACAAATTTGGTGCGCGCAACCCGCACGACCTAAACATAAGGAGAACTCCGCCACAGAGCTGCACGATGCTGTAACCCACCAGCCTGCCACTCTGTGGTAACGTTTGTTCATGCCCTCATCGACCACCACTTCAGACACGTTTATCGCGCAATTGGATCGTGTCACGTATTGGCATTATGGCAAGACCAGAGCCGCACTTACTGATGTAAACATCAAAATCAAGCGCGGCTCCTTTACATTGCTGGTGGGCGCCTCTGGCTCAGGAAAATCCACATTGTGCATGATGCTCAACGGCATTATCCCGCAATTACTGGGCGGCACGATGGAGGGCCGGGTGACGGTTAAAGACGAAGCCGTAAGCGAATCGAAAGTACAGGATCTTGCCCAGTCCGTGGGTATGCTCTTTCAAGACCCTGAATGGATGTTTGCCACGTTGCAGGTGGAAGATGAGGTGGCCTTCGGCCCGGAGAATTTACGACGCCCGCCCGAAGAGATTTCCGCCAGTGTCATGGCCGCGCTCGATTACGTGGGCATGAATAACTTGCGCAAGAATCTGGTGTGGGCGTTATCCGGTGGGCAGATTCAAAAACTTGGATTGGCCTCTGTACTGGCTATGCAACCACCTTTGATCGTGCTGGATGAGCCAACCGCAAATCTTGATCCTGCCACGACACATGCTGTACATGAATTGATTCTCCGCCTGCGCAATGAAGGTAAAACCATTGTGCTTGTGACCAAAGATCTCGATGAGTTCCTGGCACAAGCCGATGACATGATTCTATTGGATAAAGGACGGGTCATAGCACAGGGCTCCCCGCGCGAGGTGATCGAAAAACATGGCGACTCCATGCTGGACCTGGGGGTCTGGTTGCCAGAATCGACCGAAGTGGGTCTTCACCTCAAACGACTTGGCTTGCTGGAAAACCAGGCCGTGCCGATTACCGTGGCCGAGGCAACCGACGCTTTTAGTGGGTTTAAGTTCAAGGCTCCCCGCCTCCAGGCGGAAGCTTCGACTCGAGGCGATTTGCTGGTGCGCGCACAGAACGTTCGGTTTAATTATTCCCGCAAATCACAGGCATTGCGCGGTGTCTCGTTTGATATCAACCAAGGCGAATTGATCGCCATCGTCGGCCAGAACGGCGCAGGCAAAAGTACGTTGAGTAAATTGATGGTGGGTCTGTTGAAGCCGACCAGTGGCAACCTGACGCTCTTCGGGCGCAAGGCGCGCTCATGGAATGTGCAGGATTTAGCCAATGACGTGGCGCTGGTATTTCAGAATCCTGAGCATCAATTTTTGTGCGATACCGTCCGCGAGGAACTGGAATACAGTTTGATGGCTCAGGGCATCGATGAGCCTGTCGAGGTCCGGCGCCGCGTGGATAACATGCTGACCCGCTTGGAAATCACTGATTCTGAAAATACGCACCCTTTTTCTTTGAGCGCCGGAGCCAAACGCCGACTGGGCGTTGCCACCATGCTAGTTGGCGGGCGGGCACGTCTCTTGATTGTAGATGAACCCACGTACGGCCAGGACAAACGCCTCACGGAAAGTCTGATGGAACTGATTAATAACCTCCGGCGTGAGGGTATCACGGTGGTGATGATTACTCATGATATGCGTCTCGTGGATGCCCATATCGACCGGGCTATTGTACTGGCCAGTGGGGAGAAGATTTTTGATGGCACACCGGGCAGGTTGTTCTCGTCACCAGATCTGGTGGAGCGTGCCTCCCTGCGTCCCACCGCTCTGCGCCGCTTGGTGGAAGAACTACGCAAGTGCAACGTTGATGTGCCGGAAGGCTTGAATACTGTGAATGCATTTGTGGAAGCGATGGTGGCATGAGAGAACAGACCCTGGCTTACGTTGATAATAACTCGCTCGTGCATCGAGTGGATTCTCTCAGCAAACTGGCCTGGCTGATCGTAATTGTGATCGTCACCTTTCAGTTATCCAGCAACGAGGCGCGGGCAATCTTGTTGCTGAGCCTCCTGATTTTGACTGTTTTATTTTCGCGCATTCCATTCAGCACGATCCTGCGCGCCTCCCCGCTTATCTTTGGAATCGCAATTCTATTGGGTTTGTTCCATACACTGATTACGCCGGGAACGCCTATTTTTTCGATTGGCACATTCATCGGTACGCAGGAAGGTTTGATCAAAGGTCTCGGGTATTTCTTCCGCCTGGCTATCATGGTACTGGCTTCGTTCATGTTAATTTGGACCACCAACATTCGCGACCTGATGGTAGGACTCGTACGTCTGGGAATTCCCTATCGTTATGCCTTTGCCATCTTTATGGCTTTACGTTTTCTGCCAATCATTCAACAGGAAGTGGATGCAGTGAAATCTGCGCACGCCATTCGTGGGCGGGCGTCACGCTCTCCGCTGGCCCACCGCTTCAAATTATGGCAACGGTATCTTTTCACGGTGATCGTAAATGGACTCCGCAAGGCAGAAAATACGGCACTGGCTATTGAATCGCGTGGATTCGGTGCATTCCCAACTCGGAGTTATGTAAAAGACTTTCGCTGGACCGTTGGTGGACTTGTCATGGTTGGTATTTTCATTGCTCTGGGTGTCAGCTTGATCTTATGGGAGCGAAACATGTTGCCTCTGTAGCAAGGGTTCACTCAAGGCTGCCCCGCTGCATGGCGGGGCTTTTTTTTGCATTGACCACATCATAAACATCACGTAAAATCCTAAGATAAAATTATATATAATTTCAAGAGGTATTTACAACGAATGGCTCGTTATCGAATTTTTTACTGGAAGCACATCCCCTCCTCTATTACTGTTGAAGGTGATGGACGGACGATCAAAAAACAACTTTCGCAAAAAGTTCAGAACGCTATAGACGCGTACGCAATGGCAGTTGGATTAACAGATTCAGACGTCTACAGCGCGCAATACAGACGCGGGGACTGGATCGAACGTGACGGCTCGCCCGAGGAAGTTGCTGAAAATCTTCTCACCGAACTTGAAAATGAGTTTGCGAAAATAGAGATTCCTAAGCGAAACGGCAATCACGCGTAGAGAACGCAGCCACTGTTCCTACGAACCAACATGACCAAAAAACACACCATCATCCTGCAACCCTCCGGGCGACGCGGACACGCCGACGAAGGAATATCCGTGCGTTCTGCCGCGCGTGAACTGGGCGTGGAGATCGAGTCCATTTGTGCCGAGAATGCCACCTGCGGAAAATGTATGGTTTTGATCGAAGAGGGTCGCTTCGAAAAATACAACATCGATTCCAAACGTGTTAACCTCTCCCCTGTTACAACGGAGGAAGCCGCCTACTTTTCACGCAGACCTAAATTGCTCAAAGACAAAGGCTGGGAAGTGGGCCATGTGCGCCTCTCGTGTCAGTGCAAGATACGCGGCGACGTACTGATCAATGTCCCGGAAGAAAGCCGCGGCAATAAACAGATTGTCCGCAAGAGTGCCAGAGAGCGCGCCATTGAGATTAAGCCTTCCATTCGTAAATATCTCGTCACCATGAGCCCTCCGAATCTGGAACGCCCCATTGCAGATTGGGAGAGGCTGGCGAAGGGGCTGGAGACTTCCATGGCGTTGGTACGTGGCGCCGACGCAAAACTCCCGCGCTGGTATGACCTTACGATCGATTATCAATGCCTGCGGACGTTATCGAAAACCTTGCGTGAATCAAAATGGAATGTGACTGTGTCTGTGTGGCAGGACCAGGAAGTGATCGAAGTCCAGGCTGGTTATGTAGAAGATAGTTACGGCGCAGCCGTGGATATAGGCTCGACGACTGTTGCATTGTATCTGTGTAATTTGAGAACGGGAGAATTGCTTGCCGCCGAATCTGAGATGAATCCGCAAATTGTATACGGGGAAGACGTGATGTCCCGCATCCAGTACACGATCGAATATCCAGACGGACTGGAGAAGTTACACAAGGCCGTCATCGCCACGCTCAACAAGTTGTTGAAGCAAGCTGCGCAGACAGCCAAGATCACGACAAGCGAAATCCTGGAAATGGTGTTGGTTGGTAACTCCACCATGCACCATTTGCTCTTGAATCTACATCCAAAGGATTTAGGGCTTGCACCTTTTGTGCCTGCCATTCATAGGTCGATCGACGTCAAAGCGCGCGAACTCGGATTACATATCAACCCCTCTGGGAATATTCACGTCCTACCCACCATTGCTTCGTTTGTCGGTGCGGACACGAGCGCGGTCATCCTGGCAGAGGAACCGCACAAACAGGACGAGAACTGGTTATTGATCGATGTTGGCACGAACGCTGAATTGGTGCTTGGAAATCGCAAGCGATTGCTTTGTACATCCACACCAACGGGTCCCGCGCTTGAGGGCGCACACGTGGAATATGGGATGCGCGCTGCACCGGGTGCGATGGAACGTGTCCATATTGATGAAACGACGCTCGAACCGAAATACAAAGTCATCGGCGTGGAGGGATGGAACACAGATCACGCCGAATTCAAGGGCCAGGTCAAAGGGATCTGCGGCTCGGCCATCATCGATTCAGTAGCAGAATTGTTCCGGGCAGAGATCGTGGATTCCCGGGGCAAGTTCAAGAAGAATTTAAATACAAAGCGGGTGCGGGAAGGTGAATCGGGTTGGGAATACGTATTGGCCTGGTCAGAGGAAACGTCTATCGGTAGAGATATCCCCATCACCCAACAGGATGTGAGACAAATCCAACTGGCAAAAGCCGCCTTGTTCGTTGCGGCGCGTACGCTATTAAAGCGCAGTAATCTGCAAAGCCCTGATAAAATTATTCTGGCAGGCGGTTTCGGTAGCTTCATTGATAAAGAGAAGGCCATGCTGATCGGACTGATTCCCGATTGTGAGTTGAAGAATGTTTATGCGGTTGGAAATGCCGCGGGCGATGGCGCGCGCATTGCGCTCTTGAATGTGGAGAAGCGTCATGAGATCGATGATGTGACCCGCCAAGTGGAACGCTTTGAGTTGCCTACCGATCCGGAATTCCAAAACCAGTTCATGTTGGCGACGAGTTTCCCGCACATGAGCGAACCGTTTGAACACATTGCGCATTTGATCCCGCATCGCAAAGCCGATCCGATGGCAAAGAATTTCATGAAATAATTTTTGTAGGCCTGGGCAGCCACCCATCCCTACCTGAGGTGAATTGATGAACAAATTTCTCGAACGATTGAACAACAATGAAGTATTCGTTGCCGATGGGGCGACCGGATCGAATCTGCAGAGGATGGGACTTAAGCCTGGCAAGCCACCCGAAGACCTGATCATCGACGATCCCGATATCCTTCTTAGGCTCGCAAGTTCATTCGTCGAGGCCGGGTCGGATATTATTCTCACATGCACGTTCGGTGGGACGCGCCTCCGCATGAAGGATTCAAAATACCAGGATCGTACACCGGAAGTGAATATGCGCGCGGTGGAAATTGCCCGCAAAGCTGGTTCAGCACGTGAGGGGGTACTGGTAGCTGGATCGATGGGCCCGGTCGGCGCTCTGGTAAAGCCGTACGGCCCGCTGGAGGAAGAGGAGGTGCGCGCGACCTTTGCGGAACAAGCCAAAGCATTAACAGAAGGTGGTGCAGATTTATTATTGATCGAAACGATGTTTGCCTTCGAAGAAACCACACCGGCCTTCGAAGGAGCTAGATCGGCAAGCGACCTGCCAATCGTGGTGTCCTTTAGCTATGATCGCGGCGTCCGGTCCATGATGGGTGTGAAACCAAAAGATGTGATCCAGAAATACTCTGAAATGGGCGCGGCTGTGGTCGGCGCAAATTGTGGAACCACTCTGGAAAATATGGAACTGGTCATTAAGGAATACGCAGAGACTCTGCCAAACTTCCCTTTATGGGCAAAACCGAATGCCGGCGTCCCACATATGGATATCGAGACCGAGCTGGGTGTGTATGATATGGGCCCAGAGGATATGGCAAGGTTTTCAAAGTGTTATATGGAACTGGGCGCAAAAATTGTGGGAGGTTGCTGCGGCAATACGCCCGAGCATGTGGCTGCGATTGTGAAGGCAGTAAAAAATAATTAGCCACAAAGGGTCACCAAGGTGCACAAAGCAGGAATCTTCCCCGCCCCTCGTGCTCTAGCGTGGTGAACAATGCGTTCAGAAATCCTCTCGCTGTTGTCAGGGCAAAAATCCGGGATGATTCCGACATTCAGTGGGTTGATTCACGTCACTGCCGAGGGGTTAAAGAGCGAAGGGTTGCTCTTTAGCGAAGTTCATCACAATGCACGGAAGATGGCCAAAGCCGCTGCCAGCACATTTCGATTAACCGATATTCCCTCGGCGGCACTGCCGTTAGACTTGTGCGCACCTGCTGAGGCGTTGGGGGCAGAACTGAAATTCTATGACAATGAAACATATCAATTTCCACAACCTTCAAAGCCGTTATTCGCTTCGACAACGTATCTGAATTCGGGCTACATGCAAAGCGCGGATTTTGTTAACAGCGGAAGGCTCTCCATCATTTGCGATGCGATTCGGATATTGAAGGAAGAGGTAGATACGGAAATTGTGATCAGCGGAGTTATTCCGGGTCCATACACCCTCCTGTTATATGTCATCGAGCCCGGCGGTTTGTTCGCTGAAATGAAGCGCGAACCAAATGCTGTCTTGGATGCCCTGTCACACCTCTCTTCTTTCCTGGCTCAGATCGGTCGAGCCTATCGAGAGGCAGGAGCAGACTTCATCACGATTCACGATATGGGCGGGTCACCGGGCTTTATTGGGCCCTCAAAGTATGAGCAATTCGTCTTGCCTTCTGAGAAATTATTGATTGATAAACTGCCGGGGCCGCGTGTATTGTCTGTCTGCGGGAATGCGACCAACTCCCTGCACTTGCTCAATGGAATCGGCGCAGAGGCCATCTCCATCGATCAAACGACTGAGCTATCAAAGGCGCGTGAGGGATTGAAAGACACATTGCTTTTCGGAAATATCGATCCCGTGCAGACCTTGTGGCAGGGAGATGAGGACCAGGTCACGGAGGCAGCTCTAAGGGCGAAGCAGGCGGGCGTGGATGCCGTCTGGCCAGGCTGTGATCTGGTCGTCCAAACGCCCATCCGAAATATGAGAAGTTTGCTCGAAGCCTGATCCACTTGACACGAAATCTACCATTGACTTTGTTATTTCATACTTGTAAACTTCCCCTGTTGCCCAGCCAGAAGATAGAGGAGTTTCGGGTATGGTAAGAAAGTCATTGTCTGTAAACAAGGTCATTAAACCGAAAGGTAAGATGGGGATAAAGTCGAAGAAAGCCCGAGTGAACAACGGGAAGGATTCTTTACATAAAAAATCGTTCAAAGGGAATCGTATCGAACAACACCTCGCCCAGCGCGAAGCGGAGCTGCAAATTATCAACGTCATCCAGGAACGCCTGGCATCGGAATTGGATTTTCAGGCGATGATTGACCTGGTTGGCGATCAGGTGCACACCCTTACGAAAGCGCCTGGCGTCTTTATCGCTTTGTACAATACAACGACCCAGTTAATCTCGTGGCCCTACATCATCAATGGAAGTAAGCGAATAGGATCACCCTCTGCGCCATTTAGCAGGAACATCACTCGCCGCATGTTCCATGCCACCAGGCCACTGAATTTAGGTACGGAGCAAGAGATTTTGGCACACGGCGCAATACCACAAGAGGGATCCACGGTTGGCAAATCCTTTCTGGGTGTGCCATTTACTGTTGGTAATGCCATGCTTGGCGCGCTCATGCTGCAGGATATCGAGCAGGAACATGCCTTTGCCGAAACCGATGACCGTTTACTCCAAACGCTCGCGAACGCCCTGAGCGTTGCACTCGAGAAAGCACGGCTCTTCGATGAAACCCAGCGTCTCTTCAAAACCCAACAGCAACGTGCCGTTGAAATGCAGATCATCAATAGTGTGCAGGAGGGACTCGCATCCAAATTGGAAATAAAGGCGATTTATCAACTGGTGGGTGAGAAAATTGGGGAGATTTTCACGGCCGATACGACCTTTATTGCCACTTATGAACACGGCAACAAATATGTAGATCCGCAATACTATGTGGAAAAAGGACAAGTCCATACTCTGAATGCACCGCTGCTCTTTGGAGAAGGACTCTATACCCACGTTATACAGTCGCGAACACATCTCCTGTTTGGCACAACGGAGGAACAAAAACAATTGGGGCCCGTCAATGTCCCTTCCCCCGAGAGTGATGAGGACCTCAATCAATCGTTTTTGGGCGTTCCTATACTGCTGAGCGAGAACATCACCGGTGTGGTCAGCGTACAAAGTTACATGAAAAATGCCTATACAGAAAACGATGTACGTCTCCTTTCGACGCTTGCCAACTCTATGAGCGTTGCACTCGAAAATGCCCGTCTTTTTGATGAGACCCAGCGCCTCTTCAAGGCTGAACAACAACGTGCGGCAGAACTGGCGATCATTAACAGTGTACAGGCAGGACTGGTCGCCAAGATGGATATCCAGGGCATCTATGACCTGGTCAGTGACCAAATCCGGAAGATTTTCAATGTTCAGGTAGTGGCCATAGAAACCTATGATCATATCGCCAGAAAGTCCACCCTCCATATGGTTTGGGAAAACGGCGAGCCAGTCCGACAAGATCCTGCGCCTTTCAACAAAATAGACGAGCAGTTGATTACACTCCGACGTCCTATCGTGATCAATGAAAATGTTGCGCATACCATGCGCAAATTTGGAGTCGACATTTCGGAAAGTGACGAAATCTCTGGATCACAGATTTGGGTGCCCCTGGTTCTCGGCGAGTTAGTGATCGGCAATATTGGCTTGCAAAATACTAAAAAGGCGCACGCATTCGGCGAATCGGACGTTCGCTTACTCACTACTCTTGCCAACTCGATGAGTGTTGCACTTGAAAACGCGCGGCTCTTTGACGAGACTCAGCGCCTTCTCAAAGAGACCGAAGAACGGAATGCTGAACTCGCCATCATCAACAGCGTACAGGAGGGACTGGCTTCCCAGTTGGAGATGCGCGCCATCTATGAACTGGTTGGCGAGAAGATTCGCGAGATTTTCCATGCCGACACAACGTACATTAATACCTACGATAAGGAAGCGCAATCTGTTTACTCCCAGTTTTATGTGGACAAGAGGCAACGTATCATCCGGGCGGCGCCATTGCCGTTCGGGGAGGGATTGTACTCGCGGGTGATCCAAACGCGTAAACCTTTATTGCTGGGCACAACGCAACAACAACTCCAATTCGGCGTAACATCCGCTGCCTCCCCAGATAGCGAACAGGACCTTAACCAAAGTTACCTGGGTGTTCCCATCCTACTCGGTGATGAGGTAACCGGTGTGGTAAGCGTACAAGCGTATGCTCAAAACGCTTTTGGGGAGAACGATGTGCGGCTTTTGCAAACCCTCGCCAACTCGATGAGCATCGCCCTCGAAAATGCACGTCTCTTTGACGAGACTCAGCGTCTGCTCAAAGAGACCGAGGAGCGCAATGCCGAACTAGCCGTCATCAACAGTGTGCAACAGGGCCTGGCATCCAAACTAGAGTTCCAGTCCATCATTGATCTCGTTGGCGACAAAGTGACAAAAATCTTCGACGCGCAAGCCACGTTAATCTCGTTGTATAAACCTATCTCCAGCGAAATTGACCACAGTTATTTGATCGAACGCGGCGAGCGGATCTATTTCAACAGGCCTGTGCCAGTTGACAAATTTCGCCAGCGGGTGATCGAGACACGTCAACCCTGGTTGATTAATCAGGATTATCGGAAACTCACCATGGAGTTGGGGGAAGAGCCAGTACTCGAAGGGGAAGAGCCCAAATCGCTTCTCTTTGTGCCAATGATCGTTGGCAATGAAGTGACCGGTATTATCAGTCTGCAAAATTTGGATGCAGAAAACGCCTTTAGCGATTCAGATGTGCGCCTGCTTTCCACCATCGCCGCGAGTATGAGCGTGGCCCTGGAGAACGCCCGTCTATTTGAAGCCGAACAACAACGCGTTGCTGAACTCGCCATCATCAATAGTGTTCAACAGGCGCTCGCGTCTCAACTTGACCTGCAAAAATTGTATGAGTTGATCGGCGAAAAGGTTCGTTCGATCTTCGATGCTCAAATTGCCACCATCGTCACCTACGATCTCGCGGCTGGCCTGTTACAGCATCAATATTACGCCAGGCAAGGTGAGCGATTCGATATTGAGCCGCTTCCGTTAACAGACATCGCGCGCCATTTGATTCGCAGCAAGCAACCCCTGCTCATTAATGCCAACTGGTCGGATGAACTGATCGCGATGGGCATCCAACCTAAAATCATCGGCGGCGTCCAAAATCCGAAAGCGGTCTTGTTTGCCCCGCTGATGGCGGGCGACCAAGTCAGGGGCGCTCTCAGCCTGCAGAATGTAGATCGGGAAAATGTTTTTAGCGAGTCGGATGTGCGCCTGCTCACGACCCTGGCAAACAGTCTCAGCGTCGCGTTGGAAAACGCCCGACTCTTCGACGAAACCCAGCGGCTGCTCAAAGAGACTGAGGAGCGCAATGCCGAACTTGCCATTCTCAACAGCGTTGGCGAAGCGATGACCAAGACATTGGATGTGAAAAATGTGACATACAAAGTTGGAGATAAGGTACGCGAGATCTTCAACGCAGAAATCGCAGACATCCTACTCTACGATTCAAAGACAAATATGGTTCATCTCACCTATAGTTATTCCGAGCGATACTTCGAAGATGAGCCCCCCTGGGAATTGGGCGAAGGCTTGACATCGCAAATCATCCGTTCACGCCAGCCTCTCCTGCTAAACAGCGCGCGGGAGATGGACGAGCATGGCGCAGCGGCTTATGTCACCACGCCAGACGACGCCCAGGACCCTCAATCTTATATGGGCGTGCCAATCATGGTCGGTGACAAAGTGCTGGGCGTAGTGGATGTGCAGAGTTATAGAGCAGAGGCTTTCAGTACGGACAATCTGCGCCTGCTCCAGACTCTCTCCACCAGCATGGGAGTAGCGCTCGAAAATGCACGTCTGTTCGACGAAACCCAGCGCCTGCTCAAAGAAACGGAAAAACGCGCGACCGAACTCTCCGCCATCAGCACCGTGAGTCAGGCTTTGGTGGCAGAAACGGAACTGGATGCCATGATCCAGTTGATCGGGAGTCAGATGCGGGACACGTTCAACGCGGATATTGCCTATGTGGCCTTGCTCGATCCACAAACGAACATCATCAACTTCCCGTATCAATCTGGTGAGGAGATGATCTCGCGCAAAATTGGGGAGGGGTTAACGAGCAAGATCATCGAAACCAATGAACCATTGCTTATCAACAAAGATATCAAGGAACGCCGCAAGCAACTGGGCACGCAACTGGTAGGGAAAGAATCCCTTTCGTACCTGGGCGTACCAATCAAATCAGGCAAGGGCACGATCGGTGTATTGAGCGTGCAAAGTACAACCCAGGAGGGAATGTTCGACGACGACGATTTACGATTGCTCACAACGATCGCGGCAAATGCTGGTTCGGCGATCCACACCGCCCAATTGCATGCCGAGACACAACGGCGGGCGCGTGAAATGGCTACCCTGGCGGAAATTGGGAATGACATCGCCGCCTCACGGGACCTCGAACCGGTCCTGGAACGAATCGCTTCTCACGCCAAAGATATTCTGCGGGTGCGCGATATAGCCATATATCTGCGCGAAGGTGATTTATTCGTTGCACCCGTGGCATTGGGTACCTACACAGAAGAGATAAAATCCATGCCAGTTGTCTTGGGGACTGGCATCACTGGAAATATCGCACAAACAGGTGTAGCTGAGTTCATAAACCATCCTTTGCGGGACTCGCGTCGTATCCACATTCCCGGAACATCGGAGGAAGAGGAAGAGGATGAGAGTATGATGTCTGCGCCTTTGATTTCGCGCGGACAAACCATTGGGATGATCAATGTATGGCGGCGCTGGTCAGAAGGTCTTTTCTCTCAATCGGACCTGGATTTTCTCGTGAGTGTAGCGCGTCAAACGGCCATTGCCATCGAAAGCGCCAGGCTGTATCTTGAAACGCAGCGCCGCGCCCGCGAAATGTCCGCACTGGTGGAGGTGGGCCGCGATATCTCATCCAGCCTTCAAGCCAGGACCGTATTAGAGAGCATCGCCACGCATGCAAAAGACCTCCTCAATGGTAACCTGAGCGCGCTCTTTCTGCCCGAACAGGATGGTCAAATCTTTCGCGCGATTGCGGCAGTCGGTGAACAAGCCGAGGAACTGCGCAATGACATCGTCACGCTGGGTGAGGGTCTGCTGGGCTCCATTGCACGTACAAAGGTGGGTGAGATCGTAAATGATACAAATTCAGACCCGCGCACGCTACAAATCACCGGTACACAAGAATCGCCAGATGAACATCTATTGGCTGTACCGTTGCTGGCCAACGACGAATTAAAAGGGCTGATGGCAGTATGGCGCACGGGCAAAGGCAAGGAGTTCATTGACGCTGAACTGGAATTCCTCAACAGCCTTGCGCGTCAGGCGGTCATTGCGGTGCAGAACGCCCAGCTCTTTGCCGAGGTGAATGAAACGCTCGAGCAGCAGACGGCTACCAGCGGTATCCTGCGCGTGATTGCCGAATCGCCGGCCGATATTCAACCAGTTTTGGAAGCTGTTGCGCAGAACGCCGCGCGCTTGTGTGAAGCGAGTGACGTTCAGATCTACAGGGTGGATGGCGACCAACTACACCAGGTGACACACCATGGACCATTTCCCGCCCTACGAGACGGAGAAGCGCTACCCCTAACGGCTGGCCTGATCACAGGCCGCGCCATTCTTGAACATAGAACCATTCATATTGAAGATATACAACAATTGAGTGAAACAGAATATCCTGATAGTATAGCCCTCCAAAAACGCCTTGGACATCGAACTGTGCTGGTATCACCTTTGTTACGCGAAGGGAATGCAATTGGTGCCATTGTTCTTCGCCGAAATGATGTGCGTCCAGTTTCTCAGAAGCAAGGAGCATTGCTCGGGACTTTCGCTGACCAGGCTGCCATTGCGATTGAGAACGTCCGTCTTTTCACTTAAACCCAACGTCTGCTTACCGAGACCAAGGAGCGTGCCGCTGAACTGCAATTCATCAACAGCATTGGACAGATCCTGACCAAAGAATTGGACCTCAACACCAT
>Ga0114129_10006005_pt1 | contig 17205 bp, 13 predicted proteins | sample RhiMetdeltSRZDD1_FD_80071 | JGI IMG/M metagenome (GOLD analysis project Ga0114129, IMG submission 80071) | Populus rhizosphere microbial communities from Tennessee, USA - Rhizosphere MetaG P. deltoides SRZDD1 (version 2) (version 2) | ecosystem: Host-associated > Plants > Roots > Rhizosphere >... | reverse complement strand
TGCTCGAGCCATGCCCCGAGATCGTGAATGCCCGGCGAGGCCACCAGGGTGACCTTGTCGCGCCCCCGCGTCGCAAGGACGCCCAGGGTGACGCCGAGCACGGCCCCGGGGTTCTCCTCGGCGCTCCGCGCCCCGCAGGCCCGCGCCATCGTTCGGGCGGCACCGAGCAGGCGGGCGACGTCGAGTCCCATGAGGGCCGCGGGGGCCATGCCGAAGTCGGACAGCGCCGAGTAGCGCCCACCGATCGACGGGAGACCGAAGAAGATGTGGCGGAAGCCCTCCGCCCTGGCCACGTGCTCGAGCTTCGAACCGGGATCCGTGATCGCGATGAATCGGTCGCCCGCCTTGCCGGGGCCGACGACCTCTTTCACCCGCTCGAAGAAATGCTGCTTGAAGATGTTCGGCTCGAGCGTCGTGCCGGACTTGGACGACACGATGAACAAGGTCCGCCCGAGGTCCACCCACGCCTCGCACCTTCGGACCTGGGCGGGATCCGTCGAGTCCAGCACCAAGAGCTCGGGCCAACCGGGGAGCTTCCCGAACGTCATGCGCAGGACCTCGGGACACAGGCTCGAGCCGCCCATCCCGAGGAGAAGGATGTGGGTGAAGCCCGCCCGCCGCACGTCCTCGGCGATGCGGACCAACTCCCCGATTCGACCGAGCTGCGCGTCGACGACCTCAAGCCATCCGAGCCAGCTGGCCTCGTCGGCGCCAGTCCAGAGGGTCGCGTCGCGCGCCCAGAGGCGCTCGATCCGCCCCTGCTCGGTCCACTCGCGGAGCGTCACCGAGACCGCAGCCTCGAGATCCACCGGCAGGGTCCGGGTGCGCGGGTTCGGCATGTCGACTCTCCCTGCTATGCTAGGCGCGCGGGTGAGGTCTGGCTAGGGCCTCCCCCGACCCCGAGGAGGCCCCTTCTGGTCGGCGCATCCCCGAGCCCACGGCCCACCCCGCGTCCGGAGGATCTCGCGCGCCTGGCCACCCAGGCCGTCGCCCTGGTCCGCGAGGCGGGCCGGGACGTCCGCGTGGGGCTCGGCTCTGGCCGGGCCGCGGAAGCGTTCGTGCGGGCGCTGGCCGTCGAGGCGGGCAAAGGACTGCGCGTGCGGAGCGTCCCCACCTCGCGGGCGACCGCGGCGCTCGCGACGTCGCTCGACCTGACCGTCATGGAGCTCCCCGAGGAGCCGCTCGACCTCACGGTGGACGGCGCCGACGAGGTCGACCCGCGGCTCGATCTCATCAAGGGCTACGGCGGGGCCCTCACGCGAGAGCGGATCGTCGCCGCCGCCTCGCGGTGTCAGGTCATCCTCGTGACCTCCGAGAAGCTCGTGCCGCGCCTCGGTACCCGCGGCCGCTTGCCGGTGGAGATCGTTCCGTTCGCGCGGCCCTTGTGCGACCGCCGGCTCACCGCCCTCGGGTGTCGACCCCGTCTCCGGGAGGCGGGAGGTGGGCCCTTCGTCACCGACAACGGCAACTGGATCCTCGACTGCGGGATCGCGGCTCAGGACGCCGCCGCCGCGCTCGACCGCGAGATCCGCCGGATCCCCGGCGTCGTCGACACGGGCTTCTTCCTCGGCACCGCGGATCGCGTGCTGGTGGCCGAGGCGGAAACCGTCCGGGTCCTGAGGCGCGCCGGGGGCCCGGGGGGCGCGTGACGGCCGCCGACTACTCTCCCCAACCGTCCTAAGGAGGACGCCTCGATGGAGCTCGGATTCGTCGGCCTCGGCCGCATGGGCATGAACATGGTCGTCCGCCTCCTGAGGGGCGGCCACCGCGTCATCGTGTACAACCGGAGCCCCGAGAAGGTGCGCGAGGCGGAGGGACATGGCGCCGTGGGCACGACGTCCATCGCCGACCTGGTCGCGCGGCTCGGGCGGCCGCGGGCCATCTGGGTCATGGTGCCGGCCGGACCCGCCACGCAGGACATGATCGACACCGTCGTGCGTCACCTGGACCGGGACGACATCATCATCGACGGCGGCAACTCCAACTTTCACGACGACGCGCGGCGCGCCGAGATCCTGAAGCCGCTCGGCCTCCACTACGTGGACGTCGGGACTAGCGGGGGGATCTGGGGGCTGCAGGTGGGCTACTGCCTCATGGTGGGGGGCGAGGAGGCGGTCTTCCGCCAGCTCGAACCTCTCTTCCGCACGCTGGCGCCCGAGCATGGATACGGACACATGGGTGCCCACGGCGCCGGTCACTACGTGAAGATGGTTCACAACGGGATCGAGTACGGCATGATGCAGGCGATCGCCGAGGGCTTCGCGCTGATGCACAAGAGCCCCTACGGCCTCGACCTGCCGCGGATCGCTAACCTCTGGATGCAGGGGAGTGTCGTGCGCTCGTGGCTCGTCGAGCTGGCCGGCCGGGCGCTCGAAGAGGATCCGGCGCTGCAGAAGATCCGGGGGTGGGTGGAGGACTCGGGCGAGGGCCGCTGGACCGTGCAGGACGCGATCGACCAGTCCGTGCCGGCCTGGACGATCACGGCCGCGCTCTTCGCCCGCTTCCGGTCGCGCGAGGAGGACTCGTTCGCCGACCGCATGCTCGCCGCGCTCCGAAACCAGTTCGGCGGGCACGCCGTCCGGGCCCGGGAGTGACGGGCGGCAGGACGCGGCATCCACCAACCCTCGCCGAGCACCTCCGGGCCGCGGAGGGTGGTGGTACACCACTCGCTCCCAACCTCGTGGCCGTCCTCGAGGCGCTGGCCGCGGGGGGCGTGCGGCTGGCGCGTGAGATCGCCGGGGCCGCGCTCGTGGGTGGCCTGGGCGAGACCGGCGACGTCAACTCGCACGGCGACCGGGTACGTCGGCTCGACGTTCGAGCGAACGACCTCCTGTTGACGGCGCTCGAGGCCAGCGGCGTCGTGTCGGTCGTCGCTTCCGAGGAGCTGCCGACGCCGGTCGCGTGGCCGCACGCCGGGGCAGCGGGGACTCTCTCGGTGTGCCTCGATCCGCTCGACGGCTCCCTCAACACCGACGTGGCCGGGGTGCTGGGCACGATCTTCGGGATCAGGCCGGGATCCGGGGCGCGTGAGGCCGATCCGACCCGAGCGGTGCTGGGCGCGGGGACGCGGCAGGTCGCAGCCGGCTACCTCGTCTACGGCCCCGCCACCGTCTTCGTGTACGCGGCGGAAGCCCGCGTGCACGCGTTCGTCCTCGACCCGGCCGACGGGCAATTCCGGCTCACGCGGGCCGGCGTGCACACTCCGTCCTCCGGCCGGACCTACGCCGTCAACGACGCGAACTGGCCGTGCTGGGGCCCGGCCTCCCGCGCGCTCGTCGAGCGGCTGCGGATGGCCCGAAACGAGGACGTCCCCTACGCCCTCCGGTACTCGGGCGCCCTGGTCGCGGACTTCCACCGCACGCTCGTCGAGGGTGGAATCTACTTCTATCCTGAAGACGCCGGGCGGCCAGAGGGACGCATCCGGCTCCTGTACGAGGCGGCACCGCTCGCGCTGGTGGCCGAGGCGGCGGCGGGACGCGCGAGCACGGGCCGGGCCCGGATCCTCGACGTGGTCGCCACCGACTACCACCAGCGCACGCCCCTCTACATCGGCAGCGCGGAGGAAGTGGCCTGGGCCGAGCGCTGTTACCGGGAAGCCCGGGCATGACGGAGGAGCCAGCCGGGGCGGTGCTCATTCGGGTGGCGAGGACCCCCGAGGACTGGCAAGCCGTCCGGAGTCTCTGCTGCCGAACCGGCGACGGAGGCGACCCGATCGATCCCGCCCGCTGGCCTTTGTTCGCGGAGCTGTGGGTTGGTCCCTACCAACGACTGGCGCCGGAGTGGACGTACGTGGCGGAGGCGGAGGGCCGGGTCGTCGGCTACCTCACCGGCTGCCCGGACACGGCGGCGTTCCGCCGCGCCCGGCGGTTCCGGGTCACGCTCCCCCTACTGGGCGCGATCGCCTGCGGGCGCTACACGTGGAACGCCGACGCGCGGCGGACCGTGGACCTGGCCTTGCGGCTCCGCAGTGGCATGGAATCACGCCTCGCCACCGGGAGACCGGGAGGATTGACCCGGACCCACCCGGCCCATCTGCACATGAACGTCGAAGCGGAGTATCGACGGCAAGGAATCGGGGCTGCGCTGATCGAGCGGTACGCGCGGGACCTGACCGCCGCCGGGGTCCTGGGGATCCACCTCTTCTGTGGGCCGGCGCCGCGGGCCTTCTACGCGCGCAACGGCTTTGTAGACCTGGCGGCGCTCGAGATCAGCCCCGGACGGTGGGTCTACACGCTGGGCCGCCGCCTGGAGAGCCCCGCCGGCTGAGGGCCGGCGCGGGTCCGCCCGGCGACGAGGTCACTGCCGGAGGCGCTTGAGCAGCGTTTCGAGTTGCTGGACCGCCTGCTGCTGGCGCTCCTCGGCGGTGTGGGACTGCTCGCGAAGCTCGCGGGAGACCCGCGCGTACTCAGCCTGCAGGGTCTCGTGCTCGGCGCGGAGGCCGGCCAGCGCGTGGGTGGTCTCCGCGTAAGCCGCGTCCAGCGCCGTCAGCGCCGTCAGCCGCTCGTCGAGCTCCCGCCGCCCCACGATGTGCGCGGCCTCGAGCTCGACCAGGCGTCGAGCCAGCTCGGCGCCTCGCTCCCGCTCCTCGACGAGCTGGCGCCCCAGGTCGTGGTGTTCGCTGAGCAGCCGCTCGCGCTCACCCCGGATCCTCGCGAGACTCTCGAGGGTCTCCGCCTGCACCCGCGAGAGGTCCGCATGGGCTCGCCCGCGGGCCTCGTGCTCTTCCTGGAGCGCCGAGTGCGCCGCCTGGAGCTCGGCAAGCCGGCGCTCGTGCACGCTCTGCTGAGCGGCATGCTCGGCCGCCATCCGCAGCAGCTCCGTTTGGTCCCGGACGAACTCTTCGTGCGACTGGCGCAGGTCGCCCAGCGCCCGGACCGCGTTCTCGTACTCGCGCGTAAGAACCGAATGAGCCTGCTCGAGCCGCTCGTGCTGCCGGGCGAGCCCGACTCCGGGGTTCTCACCGTAGACGCGCGTGAAGGCCCGCTGGAACGCGGTGTCGGTCGACATGACCAGTCGCACCTGGCAGCCGGTCATCGCCTCGAGGTCCTCGGCGACCCAGCCGTCGGTCGGATCGGCGAGGGCGACCGTCAGCACGTCGTCGACCCGGGCGACCGGGAGGATCCGGTGCTGCTGCGCGAAGGCCTTCGGGACAAGCAAGGCCAGGCTACGGTCGATGGAGAACCGGTCGAGGTCGACGAACGCCACGTCCAGCTGCGTGCAGAGCCCGAGCTTGAGCATCTCCTCGTTGAGGAAGCCCAGCTGCAACAGGGCATCGCCGAGCCGGAGCCCCGTGCGCCGATGGTGGTCGACGCCGAGCTGCAGTTGGGTCTCGCTGATCACGTTGGTCTCGACGAGGATGTCACCCAGCCGGTACTTCTTATGGTACCGGTCAAGCATCACCTTCAGATCCTTCGGGGACAGCGCGCCTTGCTCGACGAGAACCTGCCCGATTGGGATCCCGGGGGCGCTCGCCTTCTGGGCGCGGAGAGCGGTGGCCAGCTGCGTCTCCGTGACCAGGCCCTCCTGGACGAGGAGCTCGCCCAGAAGGCGGGTCCGGGAAGGCGCGGAGGCGCGGCGCCGCGGCGAACCCGCCGGCGATGGCGCGACCGCCTCGCGGCCGTGACCGGAGCCTCCGTTGAGGGGCGCCGTCGCCATGTCTCGCCTCTTCAGCCCCTCAGGCGGTCCCTGACCACCTCGATCTCCCGCACGATCGCCGCCTGGTTGGCGAGGAACGCCTCGTGCGACGCTCGAAGGGCCGCCAGTTGCGCCTCGGCCTCGGCGGCCTGCTCCTGAGCGAGCGCGAGCTCGCTGTGGAGCCCGTCGTTCCCGGCGCGCAGGATATCCTGGGCGGCCCGCAGCTCCTCGAGTACGCGCAGATTCCACTCGTTCCGCGCCTGCCGGTCGGCCAGCTGGTCCGCCGCCGTCGCGTGCTCCGCGATCAGGGCGTCATGCGCGTCCCGCAGCTCTCCGAGCGCCCGAATGCCCTCCGCATGCTCCATGTGCAGCTTCTCGAGCGTGGCTCGGGTCGACTCGTAGTCCGCCCGGAGCACCCCATGCGCCTCCCGGAGGCCGGACAGGGCCTGGTCGTTCCACTCGTTCCGCGTGCGCTGCTCGGCCAGTGCCCGCGTCGACGCCTCGCGGTCCGCCAGCAGGGCGTCCTGCGCCCGCCGGACCTCCACGAGCTTCTCCTTGTTCGCGTCGTGCTCGGCGCGAAGCAGCTCGTAGTCGCGCCCGAGCTGCTCGGCCCGTCGCACGAGGCCGACCTCGGCGCTCTCCCCGTAGGTCCGGGCAAAGGCGCGCCGGAACGCGGCGTGCGTCGACGTGACCACGTTGATGCGCGAGCCGCTGGCGGTGGCGAGCTCCGCCACGACGCTCAGGTCCGACGGGTCGTCCATGGCGACTACCAGCACCCGGTCGGTCTTCGAGATCGGGATCACCCGGTGGCGCTCCGCGTATTCGCGGTTGATGACCAGCGCGAGACTGTTGTCGAGCACCAGTCGGTCCAGGTCGACGAACGTGATGCCGAACTGCTTGCAGAGCGCCTGGTTGACCTCCTCCTCGGTCACGAAGTTCAGCTGGAGGAGGGCGTCGCCGAGCCGGAGCCCCGTCTTCTTCTGATGGTCGAGCGCAATCTGGAGCTGGTTCTCGGTGATGGTCTCCGTCTCGACAAGGATGTCACCCAGCCGGTACTTCTTCCGGTACCGGTCGAGGATGGTGTTGAGCTGACGCTGGGTAATCGCCCCCTGCCGCACCAGGATCTGGCCCAGAGGGGTCGTGGGCTCCGTCGCATGCTGAACCATCAGAGCGGTGGAGAGTTGGCCCTCGTTGATCAGGCCCTCGCGGATCAGGATCTCGCCGAGAAGGCCCCGGCGGGCCTCCGGAGCTGGCAGCGGAGCTTCCTCCACACCGTTCACCGAATCCCCGCCTTCCTCGGACCTGGACCGAATCTCTTCGTATCGCATGAGAGCAGGGGATAGCAAGGCCAGTGCCACGAGGCCTCGGCTCCGGCCGTGCGGTCTAAGGTGGCGTGATTCAAGGGATCGTCGATCTCGAGACAGTCCAGGAGTCGGCGGGGAGCGGGCAAAACCCCCGCGCCGCTGACAGGAATTGTCACCTACAGTCGGACGACAACAGGTCATGGTGCCGCGCCAGAGGATCGGCTCAGCGAGCACCCCCTGCCGGCTTCCCGCGGGAGCGGTATCCCCCTCGCTCGAGAGCGAACGCCAGGACGGAGGGCAGGTGGCGCGCCAGCCACACGACTACCTTGCCGTGCCCCGTGACGATCACCTCGCGCCGGCGATGGGCGACCGCGCGCACGATGACGCGGGCCGCCCGCTCGGCCGGCACGACGAGCCAGGACGGGACAGTCTCGCGAGCGTCGGGGTGATGCACCCCTCGGTTGTCGACCCGACGGATCTCGCTCTCGACGAAGCCAGGGCTCACCAGCACGACGCCGACACCATCGGTCAGGACCTCGGCCCGGAGCGACCCGGCGAGAGCGTGCACCGCCGCCTTGCTCATGGCGTACGCCGACGCCCCGGGTGTCGGAACATGACCGCTCACGCTGCCGACGATGACGAGCGTGCCGCGGCTTCTCCGCAGCGCGGGGAGCGCCGCGGACGCGGTCCGGAGCACGCCGAAGACGTTGGTCTCGAACTGCCGGCGGTAATCCTCGAGCGCCAGGCGCTCGAACGGGCCAACGACACCGAACCCAGCGTTGGCCACCGCGACGTCGAGGCGGCCGAACGTGTCAAGCGCCTGCTTGACCGCCTGCTCGACGGCGCCATCCTCCGTCACGTCGCACGAGACGGCGAGGGCCCGTCGCCCGGTGGCCCGTAACTCGCCCGCCAGGTCCGCGAGCCGGGGAAGGCGTCGGGCCGCCAGGACCAGGTCGGCGCCCCGGCGGGCGAACTCGCGCGCGAGGGCCGCCCCGATGCCGGACGACGCACCGGTGACCAGGACGACCCGGCCCGCGAAGCGGTCCACGCGCGGGATCAGGCGCGCCCGGCCTGCTCCCGGAGGACCCGGCGCAGGAGCTTGCCGGTCCCCGGACCGGCGGGCCCGGGCGCCCGGGGCAGCTGCGAGACGAACGCGACCTCGCGCGGCAGCTTGTAGACGGCGACCTTGTCCCGGCAGAACTCGATCAGCTCGAGGCGAAGGGCGTCGGACGGCGCCTGCCCCGCCCGGAGCGCCACGTAGGCCCGCGTGTTCTGACCCCGGACGGGGTCGGCGACGCCGATCACGCCGACGTCCGCCACGGCAGGGTGCTTGGCCAGAGCCTCCTCAACCTCCTCGGGTCCGATGCGATACCCGGAGGACTTGATGAGGTCGTCCTCACGGGACATGAACCACACGTACCCGTCCTCGTCGAGCGTGACGACGTCGCCGGCCCGAGACCAGCCGTCCCGCACGGAGGCCCGCTGCTTGTCGGGATCGCGCCAGTAGACGGTGCCGGTGGGCCCGCGCGCGACGAGCATCCCGAGCTTCCCCGCCCCGACCGGCGCGCCGTCCTCGTCGAGGACCCGCAGCTCGTACCCGGGCACCGCGGGCCCGATTGCGCCCGGTTTGACCCGACGCGTGACGGCCGAGGACACGAACACGTACATCATCTCCGTGGTCCCCAGCCCCTCGTAGATCTCGAGCCCGAACATGTCCTTCCAGGCCTGGTAGGTCTCGGCCCCGAGCGATTCCCCGCCCCCTGTGCAGAGGCGGACCGACGAGAGGTCGTAGCGTCGCGCGGCCTCGGGCACCTGCATCATCTTTCGGTAGGCTGTCGGAAGGATCGAGACGACCGTGACGCGATGCTTCTGGATCTGGTCGAACATCCCTTCCGGCGTGAATCGCGGGAGGAGCGAGGCGGTCGCTCCGAATCGAAACGGGATGACGGCCTGCGTCGAGTACCCGGCGGCCAGCGAGAGGGGCGCGGGGCCGCCGATCACGTCGCCGGGTTCCACTCGCCAGCCGTACTTTCCGAAGCCGTCCGGCACCATGAGCGCCTCCTCCATGACGTGGACGGTGCCTTTGGGCAGCCCGGTGGTCCCGGAGGTATACAGGAGCACGGAGACGGCGAGGCGGTCGCGGCGGACCGGCGGGCAGGGCTCGGTCCCCGGCGCGAGCAGCTCGGCGTACGGGATGTACCCCTTGGCCTTGATCTCGGCGGGGTCCCCGCCGATCACGATCACATGGCGAATCCGGCCCAGATCGGCCCGCGCCTTCTCGACCTCCTCGAGGAGCGGCGCCGCGACGATCAAGGCGATCGCCTCGGTGTTCTCCGCGACGTGGACCAGCTCGGTCCGCGAGAACAGCGGCGACGTCGGCACGATCACTCCCCCGATCCGGATGACCGCGAAGTTGGCGACGAGCGCCGGCGGGACCGAGGGGGCCCGCAGCAGCACCCGATCCTCCTCCTCCAGGCCAAGCACCCGGAGCGCCGAGCCGAGCCGGTTGACGGAGCCCTGGAGCTGGCGGTAGGTGATTCGCTGGTCCTCGTAGAGGATCGCCACGCGATCCCCGTGGCCCGCCTCGACGTGGCGGTCGATCAGCTCCTCGGTCGAGTTGAGGCGCGCCGGATAGCCCGCGTGCTCCGGCAGCGTGTAGACGCGGTCGGGCCAGAGCGCCCGGGGCGGGAGGAAGCTTGCGGGGATCGTGCCCATCGTCACCTCCGGTCGGCGGTTCACGGGGCGGCCGCGCCCGGCGCGGGGGGCCGCTTCTCGATTCTATCCGGTCCGGCCGGCGCGGTGCCCGTGCCTTGACAGGCGGACGGCGACCTCCCTAGAGTCCGCGCATGCGCTGGCGGATGCTCGGGTGGATCTGCCTCGCCGAGCTGGGCGCGCTCTCCCTGTGGTTCTCCGCCACCGCCGTCGTCCCGGCCCTTCGCACGGCCTGGATGTCGAGCGACGCACAGGCCTGGCTCTCGATGGCCGTGACGCTGGGCTTCGTCGTGGGGACCGTCGTCAGCGCCGTCCTCACCCTGACCGACTTCATCGGCGCCCGGCGGCTTTTCGTGCTCACGGCGATCGGGGGCGCCCTGGTCAACTCGGCCCTCCTGATCGTCATGGAGTCCCTGCCTCTCGTCCTCGCCTCTCGGTTCCTTACCGGCCTCGCGATGGCCGGGACGTACCCACCGGCCATGAAGCTGGCGGCGAGCTGGTTCGTGGCAGACCGCGGCCTGGCTGTCGGCAGCCTGGTGGGAGCGCTGACGCTGGGGGGCGCCGTCCCGCACCTGATCAACTTCGCGGGCGGCCTGGCGTGGCCGCCCGTGATCGCCGGGACGTCGCTGGCCGCCCTCGGGGCCGCCCTCATCATGGCCACGCTCGTGCACGACGGTCCCCACGTCCAGGCTCGGGCGCCCTTCAACCCCGGCTGCGTTCGCGAGCTCGTCCGCTCCCGCGGCGTGGTGCTGGCGAGCCTCGGTTACTTCGGCCACATGTGGGAGCTCTACGCCATGTGGACCTGGATCGGGCTCTACCTCCTCGAGGCATTCACGCGGGCCGGCGTGCCCGCGGCACCGCGCCTCGGGGCGCTGGCGACGGCCGCGGTGATCGGGGTGGGTGGCGCCAGCTGCGTCCTGGGCGGCCTCCTCGCCGACCGGATCGGGCGCACCGCGACGACGATGCTGGCGATGATCGGGAGCGGCGCCTGCGCGGTGGCGGTGGGGTTCGTGTTCGACCGACCGGGGCTCCTGGTCGCGGTCGCCCTCGTGTGGGGCTTCACGATCATCGCCGATTCGGCTCAGTTCTCCGCGTCCGTGACCGAACTCGCGCCGTCGGCCTACGTGGGGACCGCGCTGTCCCTCCAGACGAGCCTCGGGTTCCTCCTCACCCTCGTCTCGACGTGGCTCGTCCCGCGCGCGGCCGACGCGTGGGGCTGGCCGTGGGCCTTCGCGTTCCTGGCTCCCGGGCCCTTCCTGGGCACCCTGGCGATGGCACTGCTCCGCCGGCTGCCCGAGAGCGCGAGGCTCGCTCAGGGCCGTCGGTAGCGCGGATCACCACCCCTCCCAGTCCTCCCGGCTCGGCCCGCCTCGCCTCCACGCGCCCGACCGGCGGGGCCGGCGGCTGAGCATTGTCGCGGCGGACGCCCAGCGCTAGAATCGGCGTCGACGCCGTCGAGGCGTTGGCGTCCACGATGCTTCCGGAGCGGCAGCCGTCCAGGCTCTCCACCCGGTCGCCCGGGCGGTGGCCCCTACCAAATCTGCGGGCCGTCCGGGGCGCGCCCGGTCCTCCTCCGATTGGCCCCGCGGTCTGAGCCGCTGTCTCCGATCACCCCGGGACGGAGCGGCAGTTGCCAGCAACCGTCGAGGAATGCGAGGTCGCTCATGGCTGCACGAGTGTTCGTTTCGAGGATCGTCGTCGCCCTGAACCTGGTCGGCGCCGCCTGGAGCCCGGTGGCCGCGCAACCGACCGCGCGCATCGATCAGGCCACCTTGATGGAGCCCAACCAGCGGACTCCCGAGGTCTCGACCGACGAGCTGAAGCGGGTTCTGGTCGACGGGAGCGCGCTCGTGCTCGACGCGCGCCCGCACCTCGAGTACGCCATGAGTCACGTCCCCGGCGCCCTGAACGTGTCGGCGAAGCCGGGCACGCCCATCTCCGTGTATGTCTCTGACGTCCGCGAGATCGAGCGGCTCGTCGGCGGTGATCGGACCAAGCCGCTGATCCTCTACTGTAACGGCCCGTTCTGCGGCAAGAGCAAGCGACTCAGCGAGGAGCTCGTGTCCGCGGGGTTCACGAACGTCAGGCGGTACCAGCTCGGCATCCCAGTCTGGCGTGCCTTGGTCGGGCTGACCGAGATCGAGCTGGAGGCGTGCTCCACGTCTTGAGGAACGACCGAACGGCTGTCTTCCTCGACGCCCGGAGCCCGGACGCGTTGCTCGCCGGCTCGCTTCCGGGAGCCAAGAGCATCCCCGTCGGGTCGGTCCAGCCTGGCAAGGATGTCGGCGAGGTCCGCAAGGCGAAGGACGAGGGGCGCCTGCCGATGGAGGACCACAACACCCGCATCGTCGTGTTTGGCCGCGACGCCGCCGAGGCGCGCGCCCTAGCCGAGGCGGTCGCCCGCGAAGCGTTCCACAACGTCGCCTACTTCCCCGGCACGTTCGACACCCTCAGGACCGCGACCAAATAAGGAAGCCACGCAGGTCTGATTGCGACCCTCGGCGGTCCGCCCGCCGTCGATCACCCTCTTCGCGGCCTAGGCTTCGCGGTCCTCGTACTGCGTCTTGAGCGTGGCGACCACGGCGGGGTCGGCCAGCGTGGTCGTGTCGCCGAGGGCGCGCCCCTCGGCCACGTCGCGGAGCAACCGGCGCATGATCTTCCCGCTCCGCGTCTTGGGCAGCTCCGCCGCGTAAACCACGTCGTCCGGCCGCGCCAGGGCGCCGATCTTCTTGGCGACGTGCTGCTTGATCTCGTCCTTGAGGGCATCCGAGGTCGGGATCCCGTGCTTGATCGTGACGAACGCTGCGATCGCCTGGCCCTTGATCTCGTGCGGCCGCCCGATGACCGCCGCCTCGGCGACCGCCGGGTGGTCGACCAGCGCCGACTCCACCTCCATGGTCGAGACGCGGTGGCCGGAGATGTTCATGACGTCGTCGATCCGGCCAAGCAGCCAGAAGTAGCCGTCCTTGTCCCGCTTGCAGCCGTCTCCCGTGAAGTAGACGCCGGGGTTCTGGCTCCAGTACTGGCGCTGGTAGCGCTCGGGATCCCCGTAGATGCCGCGTAGCATGCCCGGCCACGGCTTCCGGATCACGAGGTAACCGGCCTGGGCCGGCTCCCCCTTGTCGTTGACCACCTCGGCATCGATCCCCGGGAACGGGAACGTCGCCGAGCCGGGCTTGCACACGGTGATCCCGGGCAGCGGCGAGATGAGGATGTGGCCGGTCTCCGTCTGCCACCAGGTGTCGACGACCGGGCAACGCCCGCCGCCTATCACCTTCCAGTACCAGACCCACGCCTCCGGGTTGATCGGCTCGCCCACCGTGCCCAGCAGGCGGAGCGAGGAGAGGTCGCAGCGCTTGGGATACTCTTCGCCCCAGCGGACGAAGGTGCGGATGGCCGTGGGCGCGGTGTAGAGGATGGTGACGCCGTACTTCTCGACGATCCGCCAGAACCGGTCCTTGTCGGGCCAGTCGGGCGTACCCTCGTACATGACCGTGGTCGCCCCGTTGGCGAGCGGCCCGTAGACGATGTAGGAATGACCCGTGACCCACCCGATGTCGGCCGTGCACCAGAAGACGTCTTCGTCGCGGATGTCGAAGATCAGCCGGTGGGTCGCCGTGATGCCGGTGAGGTACCCACCCGTCGTGTGGATGATGCCCTTGGGCTTGCCCGTGGACCCGGACGTGTAGAGCAGATACAACATGTCCTCGGAGTCCATCGGCTCCGGCTTCGTGTAGGCGTCGGCGCCCTTCACGAAGTCGTGCCACCAGACGTCGCGGTCCTGCTCCCACCCGATCTCCTGGCCGGTCCGCTTGTAGACAATGACGGTGTGGACCTGCGGGCACTCCTTGAGCGCGTCGTCGGTGTTCTTCTTGAGCGGCACCAGGGCACCGCGCCGGTAGCCGCCGTCGGTCGTGATCACGACCTTGGCCTTGCAGTCGTTGATCCGGTCGCGGAGCGAGTCGGGCGCGAACCCGCCGAAGACGACGTTATGGGGCGCGCCGATGCGCGCGCAGGCGAGCATCGCGATCGGCAGCTCCGGGATCATCGGCATGTAGATGGTAACGGTGTCGCCCTTCTTGACGCCGTGGCGCCGCAGCGCGGCGGCGAAGTGGTTGACCTCCCGCCAGAGGTCACGGTAGGTCAGCACGCGACTGTCGCCCGGTTCGCCCTCCCAGACGATCGCGGCCTTGTTGCGCCGCGGGCCCTCGACGTGGCGATCCAGACAGTTGTCAGAGACGTTGAGCTTCCCACCGACGAACCACTTCGCGTAGGGGAGCTTCCACTCGAGGCCCTTCCGCCACGGCCTGATCCACCGGAGTTCGCGGGCCTGGCCTTCCCAGAACCGGACCGGGTTTCGGCGCGCCTCCCGGTAGATCGCGGCGCTCCGGACCCGCGCCGCCTTGACGAAGGACTTCGGCGGCGGGAACTTCCGCCCCTCCTTCAGGAGGGCCTCGATGGGTTCGCTGCCTCGACTGGCTTTCGGCATGGCGCTCCTCGCGTCGTCGAGAGATTGCCCCCGGGGGAACGGTCTGGCGGGCCACTCGGCCCGGGAGGATTCTACCCGATCCGCGGGCCGCCGGGGGGGCTGGAACGCACCCGCGGCCGGGCCCGGGCGCTGGTCCGGCCCCCGCCCCCCCGGCCGCCGTGCTAGACTCTCCCCCCGCAGGAGGCCTCCCTCGATGGATCTCGATCTGATTCGGAGCCTGGCTGTCCCCGGCACCACCAAGATCGTCCTTCTCTCGGCGGACGGATTGGGTGGCTTCCCGGACCCGACCACGGGCCTGTCTGAGTTGGAGACTGCCCGGATCCCCCACCTCGACGCGCTGGCGCGCCGGGGCGCGTGCGGCCTCCTGCGTCACGTCGCCCCGGGCATCACGCCCGGGAGCGGCCCCGGACACCTTGGCCTCTTCGGCTACGAGCCGCTCCGCTACCCGGTGGGGCGCGGTGTCCTGGAAGCCCTCGGGATCGACTTCGACCTCCGGCCCGGCGACGTCGCCGCGCGGGGGAACTTCTGCACGCTCGACGCTGACGGCCGCATCACCGACCGCCGGGCCGGCCGGATCACGACCGAGCAGTGCGCCGCGCTGGTGGACCGGCTACGACGAATCCGCGTGCCGGGAGTCGAGCTCCTCATCGAGCCGGTCAAGGAGCACCGGTTCGTGCTGGTGCTCCGCGGGCCCGGGTTGTCAGGGCGCCTGTCCGAGACGGATCCCCAGACGCTCGGCCAGCCACCCCTGCTCGTGCACGCGCAGGCCCCGGAGGGGCAGGCCACGGCCGACATGGTCAACGGGTTCGTGCGGGAGGCCCGGACCCTCCTGGCCGACGCCGCACCCGCGAACATGGTGCTCCTGCGGGGCTTCGACCAGCGGCCGGTCCTCCCCCGCTTCCCGGAGGTGTATGCCCTCCGGGCGGCGGCGATCGCCGCCTACCCGATGTACCGGGGGCTCGCGCGACTGGTCGGCATGGACGTCCTCAAGACCGGCAGCACGTTCGCGGACGAGGTGAACACCCTCCGCAACCACTGGGACGCCTACGACTTCGTGTTCCTCCACTACAAGGACACCGACAAGGCCGGGGAGGACGGAGACTTCCCGGGCAAAGTGGCGGCGCTCGAGCGGCTCGACGCCGCGCTCCCGGCGATCGAGGCGCTCGCGCCCGACGTCCTCGTCGTGAGCGGGGACCACGCGAGCCCCGCGGTCCTCCGGGCTCATTCTTGGCACCCGGTCCCCGTCGTCCTGGCAGGTCAGTACGCGCTCCCCGATGCCGTGGAGCGCTTCGCCGAGCGGGCCTGCGGGGTGGGGAGCCTCGGGACCCTGCCGGCCCACGACCTCATGCCGCTCATCCTGGCCCACGCCCTGCGCCTGACCAAGTACGGCGCCTGATCGGCTGGTCTGGACGAGGGTGTAGACTAGGGTCCGCCCATGCGGCGTGTCGTCGTGTGTCCCACCGATTTTCTCTTCCGCCTCTTCCAGGGAAACTCGGGCAACTCGGATTCATGGGTCTTCCTGGTGAGTGACGTGAAGACGCGCACGGATCTGGCCCGCCAGGACGCCAGCGCGTTGGCCGGCGCCCTGGACGACCCCGCCCTCTACCGGCGCGCTCACCTCTCTTCCGGCGATCTCGTCATGCTGATGGCCTCCGAGCGGCCCCGGCGGGGCCCGAGTCTGGTCCGAATCCTGGAGACGATCCTCGAGGTGGCGCCCGAGGTGCCGGTCCTGGTCCTCCACCTGGGCGCCCGGCCGCCGTCCGTGCCGCACCACCCGAACGTGAGCACCGTCATGCTCGGGCGCACGATGCGTGACGTCCTGCGCCCCGAGATGGACCGCGCCCTGCTCCGCGTTCGCATCGAGCAGATGCGCAGCCTCCTCGTCGGGAAGGACCGCGTGGGTATCCTGCTGCAGGACGACCCCGATCCGGACGCGATGGCCTCGGGCCTCGCCCTCCGAGCCCTGCTCGGCCGCACGAGGGCGACGGCACCACTCCTGTCCTTCGGCCGGGTGACGCGCCCGGAAAACCTGGCGATGGTGGAAACACTGGAAATCGAGGTCGACCAGGTGACCCCCGAGGGGCTTCGCGCCTACGACGCGCTCGCCATGGTGGACGTCCAGCCGGCGTTCTGCGAGGAAGCGCTTCCCCAGGTCGCGGTTGTCATCGACCACCATCCGGAGGCGAAGGGCTGGCGCGCGCCGTTTCGGGACGTGCGGCCTACCTACGGCGCCACATCGACGATCATGACCGAGTACCTTCGCGCGGCCGAGGTGAAGATCACAGAGCGGCTCGCGACGGCCCTCTTCTACGGCATCAAGACCGACACGCTCCACCTCGAGCGCGGCGGCACCCGGGCGGACATGGACGCCTTCGCTTACCTGTACCAATTCGCCAACCACAACATCCTTCGCCGGATCGAGCGCCCCGAGCTCCCGCTCGACGCCCTCGACGCGCTCGGCGAGGCCCTGGTCCACCGGACGATCATCCAGAACGTCCTCTTCGCCCACCTGGGTCGGGTCAGCCGACCCGACCTGATCCCGCAGTTCGCGGACCTGTGTCTCCAGGTCAAGGGCATCGAGTGGTCGGTCGTCTCCGGACTGACGGGCGACGAGGTCCACATCTCGGTGCGCAACGTCGGCTACGTCCGCGCGGCCGGGGACGTGGTGCAGGCCGCCTTCAGCGAGCTCGGGTCGGCGGGCGGCCACCGCACGGCCGCGAAGGCGGTGATCCCGGCGAGCACCTGGGCCGCGCGCGTCGGGCCGCTCGACGCGGCCGCCATGCGGCGCGCGATCGTCAGCCGCTTCGTTCATGCCCTCGACGGCACCGCGGCGACGCCCTGAGCGACCCTGAAGGTTACCGCCCCCACGGGTCCGGTGATATGCTGGCGCCAGTCGCGGCGGCGGGGCCTCCGATGGCCTCGGGGGCTCAAGCCTGCGTGCGACGGTTGACGGTCCGTGTCCACGAGCGGAGGACGATGAGCGTGATAACGCATCGCAGGCGGGCAGCGCTTCTCGGGGTCGCGGGCCTTACCCAGATACCATTCGTGACGCCGGCGCAGGCGTTC
>Ga0114129_10006004_pt1 | contig 17207 bp, 9 predicted proteins | sample RhiMetdeltSRZDD1_FD_80071 | JGI IMG/M metagenome (GOLD analysis project Ga0114129, IMG submission 80071) | Populus rhizosphere microbial communities from Tennessee, USA - Rhizosphere MetaG P. deltoides SRZDD1 (version 2) (version 2) | ecosystem: Host-associated > Plants > Roots > Rhizosphere >... | reverse complement strand
TGGCTGTGGTCGTATTGGCCGTTATCGTGCCTCTCAAGATTCGCCGTTGGGATCCCCATGTTCTTACCAGCGGCGTCACGATCTACGCCGACCGCTATGAGTCGCTGCCCACCGATTCGCTGCGCATCGAAGAAATGAAGCGCGACGATGTGCTCTTTTATCGCGAGGGCTTAACCACGACGGTGAGCGTGCACCGCATTCCCGGCAGCGACTACGTTTATTTTAAATCGAACGGCAAAATCGACGGTTCCTACGGCGACGCGCTGAGCCAGCTGATGACCAGCTACATCGCCATGCTGCTCCACCCGAAAGCTGAAAGGGCGCTCACCATCGGTCTTGGCAGCGGCATGTCGGCGAAGGCGCTCGCGACTTTCCCGTCGCTCAAAGAAATCGAAGTCATCGAAATCGAACCGGCAATGATCGAGGCGAGCAAATTCTTCAACCGTGCTTGGGTCCCGGTTGATAAGCTTCCGCCGGGGATCACTTTTGCCGCGGACGATTCCAAAAGCAGGATTTGGTACAACGAGAAGGAAAAACGACTCTACTACAAAGGCGTGATGGAGGCCGAGGAGCGCACCGAGCTGATGAAACGCTCCGAGGATCTGGATTATCGCGGCGTCATCGACCGCCTTTCGCGCAATGCGCGCAATTCGCGGCACTCGAGCGTGCTCGAAGACAAGAGAGTGCGCGTGATACCGACGGACGGGCGTAATTATATTCTGGCGACGCCCAAATATTATGACGTCATCACCGCCGAACCGTCGAACCCATGGATCGCCGGCATCGCCAATCTTTACACCCGCGAGTTTTATCAGGTTATCAAGTCAAAGATCAAAGACGACGGGATATTCGCCCAGTGGTTTCACAACTACTCGATGTCGCCCGACGATTTTCGCATGGTCTTTCGCACCTTCGTGGAGGCATTCCCTTACGTCTCGCTGTGGGGTATGAAAGAAAGCGATTTTCTCTTGATCGGCAGCAAGAAAGAGCAAGTTTTCGATTATCCGGCAGTCAAGAAAATTTACGACAACAATAAAATGCTGCGATCCGATCTCGAATACCTCGGGCTCTCCGATGTCTACGCGGTCCAGGGGTTCTATCGGATGAATCGCGACGGATTCCTCGCCTTCTCAAAGGGCGCATCGATCAACACCGACGACGGCGCGGAGCTCGAGTTTTCGGCGCCGAAAAATTTGCGCCGCTCGACGACGGAGCTCAATCGCAAGCTCATGACGCCGTTTCTCGTCGACGCGCCGCCGTGGCTCAAATCCCAGCCGCCGCCCATACCGCAGGCGATGCACCATTATTACCTGGCGCAAGCGTACACGGCGAGTATTGCGAGGAACCGCGCGTTGGCCGAACTCGAGCAAGCGATCAAGCTTGATCCAAAAAACCCCAAGTTTCATCTCCTGAAGATGAAAATACTGCTTGACCAGGACAATAGTAGGGACGGTGCCAAAGAAGCGCTTGCGGTGTTGGAGCAAGGGTCTGAAAATATCTCTGAAGTTTTGGCTATGAGTGATGAATTTTACTTGCCTGAAGCCAAGGTGATTTACCAAAAAACGATCGACATGGGCTACAAAGAAGTTTTGCCTTATCTTGGATTGGGTAATATCGCGCTTCATTCCAGCGACCTGCAGGAAGCCGAGAAATGGTTTATTCGGGCGCGCGATCTGCAACCCGAACATCCGGCGGTATTGCTCGCATGGGGACGCCTGATTGCGGCGAAGGCGCAAAAGTCGACAGACGACGGTCAAACCAAAAAACAGATGCAGGAAGCGCGGTCGTTGTTGGAGAAGTCGAAGTCGAAGGGAGAAGAGTCCGCGACGATGCATTCAGAGTTGGGGGCTGTTTATTACAAACTTGGCATGTGGGAGAAGGCGGCCGAGGCTTATTCGGAAGCTCTGCGCGTGCGGCGGCGAAGAAACGATCTGCGTTATTCGCTCGGTCAGGCTTACGCTCAATTAGGCAAGATTGGAGAAGCGGAACAGAAGTATCGCGAAATCCTTTCCCTCGCCCCCGACGATGCGGAAGCATTGAAGGCGCTGCAAGATTTGGGCAAGAGATACTAGCGCCGCAGCGCCGCAACCGGAAAGGGATTTAACCACAGAGAGCGCAAAGGGCACAAAATGTAGGGGCGCGATTTATCGCGCCCTAAGAGATTCGGGAATTAGCCGCAGAGACGTGTCCTGAGTGAAATCGAAGGAACGCGAAAAACGCAAAGTTTTCGTAGGGTGTGCTCAGCGCACCGGCCAGTCTGGTTGCGAGTGATCGGGCCGAAAACGCACCAGACGAGTCAGAGTTACGGCCTCCGTCATTAGGCGGGGGCTTTCGTCGTTCTATCGCCTTTGAAGTTCCCCATCGTTCCATTTATGCTTGCTTGCACCTGATTGGCGAAGGAGGTCTCCCGTGTTGCAAGAAAAGATCGGCGTCATCGGCGCAGGTAAGATCGGTTCGGCGATTGCTCGCGGAGTCATTCGAGCCGGGCTCGCGAATAAAGAAAATGTCATGGCCAGCGATGTTAGCGACGCGTTGCGGCAATCGATCGCCCAAGAGCTCGGTATCAAGGCGACACCGGACAACGGCGCGGTATGCGATTTCGCCGACATCGTGATTGTCGCGGTCAAGCCTCAGATCGTCGATCCGGTGGCCCGGGAGATCTCCAAAAAACTCGGCAGAAAGAAGCTTTTAGTTTCGGTTGCTGCGGGCGTTCCGCTTGCGCGCCTCGAGACCCACCTAGAGCCTGGGGCGCGCGTCGTGCGCGTGATGCCAAATATTCCCTGTGTCGTCGGCGCCGGGGCGGCTGGTTTTGCGGGCGGCGTCCACGCGACCGCGGCGGATTTGGAAAAGGTTGGCGCGATACTGAATAGCTTCGGTATTGGTATGCCCGTGGAAGAAAAATATCTCGATGCGGTAACTGGACTCAGCGGCAGCGGTCCAGCTTATGTTTTTTTATTTATGGAGGCGCTCGCCGACGGCGGTGTGCAAGTTGGACTCCCCCGCGACGTAGCCCTGAAATTGGCGATGCAAACGGTCTACGGAGCCGCGCGCATGGCGCTCGAAAGCAACAAACACTTGGGCGAGCTGAAAGACGAGGTCACTTCCCCTGGCGGCACGACGATCGCCGGACTCTATGTGATGGAACAAAAAGGTTTTCGCGGCACGGTGATCGATGCCGTCGTCAACGCGACGAGGAGATCACAGGAGCTGGGGAAGGGGTCGTGAGATGGTTTCGAGTTTCGGGTCGCGCGAGTTTACAAACCCAGAAGTGATGGGTATCGGCACAAAGCGCATCGACCCACCTATGAATTCTGTTTGCTCCCTCGCCCACGAAGTGGGAGAGGGCAGGGGTGAGGGCCTATTACTTATCGGTCCAACGCTCTACTGATTTTTTCTCTAGATATCCTGGTTTGCCGCCTTTTTTGGATTCGACCCACAGCCAATCGCCTTCGGCGCGAACCACATTGACCTTCAACCCTGCCGGTAATTTCGTTACTACCTTATACTTCGTTCCAGGTCCTTCGCGGAGATCGACGTCCTTCAAGGTTCGATAAGCGCCCGCTACTGTTGTGGTGGGGGTTGCGGTTTTCGGCGCGGCGGTTTTCGCGGACGTTTCGAGACGCGCAAACTGTTCGTCGATATAGCCGGGTTTGCCGCCGTGTTTCGACTCGACTTTTAACCAATACCCTTCCTTGCCAACGACGTTGATCTTAATGCCCTTGGGCAGGGTCGTCACAACGGGATGATTTGTGCCCGGCCCCGCGTGCAACGGAACGTCGGCTGTAGTCTCGTAGGTTCCGCGTGTCGTCTGCGCGTCAATAACAGCCGAGGAAAAGATTAGCCCGGACAACAACATTGTGAAAAAGGCGGTGAATGATAAGATCTTCTTCCGCATGAAATTGCTCCTCCATCGCTAAGTCATGTGAGTTCAATTTACCGCGTCTTGCACTGATCCACCAACCCTGCGGCCGTTGAATTCTCCCAGGTATTGATTGCGCTACTATCCATGTGAATCGGAATAATGCAAAATTCGATCTTCCCAATTCCTATTTACGTGATAATAAGGATTGGTGACGGGGCTGTGTAAGATTCTTGTAGCAGCACTGGCGGCATTGTGCGTCTTGACCGACACTGCTTCGGCGATTTTGCTCGACGCTCTCGACGTCTCGCGAGAGTGGAGAGTCGATCGAATCGAATTTTCCGGAAATAAAGTTCTCACCGCCGACGAGCTTAGCGATGCAATCGTGACGAAAGCGCGTCCGTGGTATCGCTTCTGGGAAGATCGGCCGATCTTCGATCCGATTAGATTCGGTGAGGACCTGGAACGCTTACAGCGTTTCTATGAATCGCGAGGCTACTACGGCACGACCGTAACTTACGATCTCACCGTCGATAACGAGCGCGGATTCATTACGGTCCAAATCGAAGTGCGCGAAGGGCCTCCCGTCTTGATCTCAGATATCGACGTTGAGGTCGCCACGACTGCAGCGGACAAAAAAGAACCGCCTTTCCCGAAGGAGCTGCCGGTCAAACGCGGCGAAATTTTTCGTGAGGCCGAGTACCAGCAAGCGGAACAGTTGCTACGCGGCGTGTTTTTAGAAAATGGTTACGCCCACGTAAAAACTGAGCGCAAGGCCGAAGTAGATTTGGACCAGCGGCGCGTTCGCATTCACTATACCGTGCATCCGGGACCGATCGCCGTCTTTGGGAAGACGGAAGTGAAGGGGACCGACACAGTGGATCCGAGCGTGGTTACAAGGGAGCTGGTTTATCAAGCCGGCGAAACTTACGCGCAGTCCAAGGTCGTCGAATCCCGTGAAAAGCTATTGGCGCTAGATCTCTTCGGTTCCGTGCGAGTGGAGCCGGCAGAAACTCAGGGTACTCCCGCGGTCGTTCCGATGGAAGTGGAAGTCGCCGAAAAATCCCATCGAGAGATCAAACTCTCGTTAGGTTACGGCACGGAGGATCAGTTCCGCACGCAATTGGAATGGCGTCATTTGAATTGGCTCGGTGGCGGGAGACGACTCTCAATCTCCGCCAAATATTCCTCCATTGTAGAGGCAGGCACGATCAATTTCGTTCAACCTCATTTTCTCTCGCCGCGCACTCAGGGAATCGTCAATCTTAGCTATGACCAAGAAAAGGAAGAAACCTATGTTCGCAATGTGGGCCGGTTCGCTCCTCGAATAGATCATCGGTTCACTCCTGCACTCACCGGCTTTGTAGGGTACCGTCTGGAGCACGATAAGCTCACCGATGTCGCGCCCTCCACCGAACTTGCTCTGGGAGAGATCCGCCTAAAAGGAATTCTTTCAGGGCCGACTATGGGACTCGTTTGGAATACCGCCGATAACCCCTTTAATCCTACCAAGGGGGAAGTCATATCACTGGTGGTTGATCAGGCGGGGGCGATCTGGGGCGGTGAATTTAAGTTTTATAAATTTACTGCGGAGGCGAAAAAGTACATCGATATCGGTTGGAAGACCGTTTTCGCGAGCCGCCTCAAGCTCGGTTTGGCCGATGCGATCGGTTCAGAGGAGAACTTCCCTCTGTTCGAAAGATTTTTTGCCGGCGGTGAAAAGAGCGTGCGCGGCTACGGTCGCCGGCGCCTCGGCCCTCTCGGCGCCAATGGCGACCCTCTGGGCGGACTCAGTCTTATCGAGGGATCCCTTGAACTGCGCCATCCAATCTGGAAAGAATTAAATGGAGCTGTCTTTCTCGACTTCGGGCAGGTTTCGAAGCGGTCGTTCAATATCCCGATCGATGATTTGCAATTCTCCGCCGGTTTCGGAGTGAGCTATGCGACACCCGTCGGGCCCCTCAGATTGGACGTGGGTTTTCCCTTCAAGCCACCCCGCGGCGATCGGTCCTGGCAAATCCACTTCAGTATCGGAGCCTACTTCTAGGCCATGCGAAAATTTTGGCGCGTTATAAAGTGGTCCATTTTGGGCCTGGCACTGGTGTTTGTCTTCGTTGTAGCCGGGCTGGCCGTCTACACGCGTACAGAAAGTTTTCGGCAGTGGGCGCGTGAGCAAGCGGTCGCCGCCGCCAATGCAGCGATCCGCGGGACAATCAGCCTGGAACGTCTCGAAGGATCGGTGTGGCATCACCTGACGCTGCATAATGTCGCGTTGCACTACGAGGGCGCCGAGCTCGTTCAGGTGCCGCGCCTGGAAGTATCGTTCGCTCTATTGCCTCTACTCTGGGGACAGTTTCGAGTCGCGAGCATCGATGCGGCGCAACCGCGCGTGCGGCTCAGCCAGGACGAACAAGGGCAGTGGAATGTTGTCGAAGCGTTATCGCCACGCGAGCCCGAAGCGGAAAAAAAGTCCGATCTTGCCATATGGGTGAGATCTCTGCGCTTGCGCAATGCGAGTGTTGATCTTCGTCTTGCCGCCGGCGATGGCGCTGTTCAGCGATTGGAAAATCTAAACCTCGAGGGCAACGCCGGCATTCGCCCCACCGATGTGGCTCTCGAGGTTAGCGAATTTTCCTCGGGGCTAATTTCACCGAGACAGCCAGAGCTCCGCCTGAAGGGCGCGCTGGAATACCAGCAGTCCGCCGCTACGCCGACGTTACTAAAAATAAAAACTCTTTGGGCCGTGAGCCGAAACTCGCGCGTGAAGCTGAACGGTCAAATTGCCCACCGAGACGGAGAACCGCTGAAGATAAAAGCTCAAGCCGCACTGGATAAACTCGCACCTGCCGATGTCGCCTATTTCGTCGCGGGGTGGCCGCTTAAACGCGATCTCGCTGGCAACGTGAACATCGACGGCGCGCTCAATGACCTCAAGGGAAATTTGGACCTCGCCGGCGCGGGCGCTAAAATTGCCGGGAAATTTCGTGCCGATCTCGCGCAGGATCTGCCTCGATACAGCCTATCGGCAACCGTTAGCGGGTTCGATTTGCGGCAGTGGCTCGAAAACAAAAACTTCGCAGGAGTCGTCGGCGCAACGGTTGAAGCGAATGGAACCGGCTTCGCTTTGCAAAACACCGGCGCCAGCGCGCGAGTAGAGGTTCGGTCCACGGTCGTCGAAGGATGGACGTTGGGTGATGTCTCGATGGAAGGGCGACTCGAAAAGAGCGTCGCTGCCGTCAACGGGCAACTCAAGAGCCAATTGGGCGGCGCCAATTGGCGCGGAAACGTCGGTCTTGGTGAGAAACGACCGAACTATGATTTGGCGCTCTCTGTAAAGGATCTCGATATCCAGAAGGCTTTGCCGGACGGCAAGGCGGTTGAAGGCAAACTCAACCTGCAAGGCATGGTCAAGGGTGCCGGCTTTACTCCTGCCGACATGAATACGCGTGCCGAGGTGCAAATTCTGCCGTCGACCGTGGGTCCGGTTGCTCTCAAGCAAGGGGCATTGAATGCCACCTTGAGCGAGAAGAAGGTTCGCATCTCACGCGCCACGCTCACCACCGCGGAGTCAACCCTTTCTGCCAGCGGCGAATTCGGTCTCGATGTAAAAACAGCCGGAAAACTAGATTACCGCTTCCGCGCGGCCGATGTTGGTCCCTGGCTATCGCTGGTAAACCAAAAAGGCTCCGGCTCGGTCGATCTTGCCGGCCAGGCGCAAGGCAATCTCGCGGATCTGCAGACCCAGGGGACCGCGCGGTTATCCGGCCTGCGCCTGGAAAATATCTCCGTCAAGAACGGCGACGTCAAATTCGCCGTTCGCAGAGTCAAGGATCAAAGTCTTCCCCAGGGGATAGTGACGGCCCAGTTGAGCGACATCGATGCCGGAGTGGCTTTCCAACGCATCGACGCCACTACGAAGCTATCGGGCCAGAAAACGGATTCGGTTCAGTTCGATATAGCCGCCCAGGATAGCCAGCAGCGAAAACACGCGGTGAGCGGGACTCTCAGCTATTCGCCCGAAGTCATGGTGGTGCGCTTGAACGGGGCGGCTTTGGCATCGCCAGACGGCTCCTGGAAACTTTTGCAGCCAGCGACAGTGACGAAGCGCGGCGATATCTTCTCGATCGAGCAATTCTCAATGAAAAACGGCGATCGCGAGCTGTCGTTGAATGGCCGTTTCGCATTCGCAGGCAAACAAGATGTCGCGCTCAATGTCGATCGATTACCCTTGGAAACCTTGATGGCGTTTTTTCCACAGCAAACAAAGGCGTCCGGGCTGCTCGGCGTTCAGGCGCGCATTGGCGGAACGGCTGCGGCGCCCGAGGTCTCGGCGTCGGCACGGCTTAGCAATCCGACGATCGAAGGTCAGGCGTACCAAGGGGCCAGTGCCGACGTTAACTACAAGAACCGGCAGGCATCGGTACGGCTGGTCGTACAACAAGATTCGACTCATAGCTTGAACGGAAGCGGCACAGTGCCGCTCAATCTGAGCTGGCACAACGGTTTTCGCGCCGAGGCGGCGGATGGTATGGACCTCCGCGTACAGAGCTCGGGCGTGAGCCTCGGTTTCTTAAACGCTTTTAGCGGGAAATCGGTCGAAAAGATCGCCGGGGAGATAAGCCTCGACGTGCGTGCGCGCGGCTCGATGAAGCAGCCTGACCTTCGCGGCACGTTTCGCTTGAGCGATGGCAACGCCAGGGTAGTTCCGCTTGGCGTCGATATCAACGCGATCGCGGCGGCGGGCAGCCTGGATTCGCGCAGCGTGACTGTTCGCGAAATCTCGGCCAAGGCGAAAGACGGCGAAATCAAAGGCAGCGGTTCGCTAGCGCTCAAGAGCGATTATGATATCGGCGCGTTCAAGCTTTCACTGGCAGCGCAGCGTTGGCCGGCGATCGAAACCCAGCGCTACCAACTCAAAATTGCCGGTAATCTAGATGTTCAAGGAACGTTGGCGGCTCCGCGAGTCACGGGACAGGTCACCGTCACTGAGGGTTCGCTGCGTCCGGATCTTGCGTTTTTGGATCAAAGCAAAGTGCCGCTCAAGCGCGATGAAACCATCGTGATCGTCAACGATAATGGGACCGCTCCACAAACGCGGTCGCAAACGAAAGAACAGCCGGGTAGCAACGATGGTTTTCTCAAGAACGCTAGCCTTGACCTTATGCTGCGAGCGCAGAGAAACGTTTGGATACGGCATCCCGATCTCATTGCGGAACTCTCAGGCGATGTCCGTGCAGCAAAAAAGCCAGAACGCGATATTGATCTTACAGGCCGCATCGATATCGTCAGGGGTTGGTTAAATTTTCAGGGGCGACGGTTCCAGCTTTCCAGGGGAGCGATCCAGTTCACAGGCGGCGATAAAATCAATCCCGCTCTCGACGTCGTGGCGGAATATAAATTGCCGGAGTATCAGGTCGAGATCGCCGTCGGCGGTACGACGGAAAAGCCGACTTTGACGCTTACAAGCTCGCCTCGATTAGAACAAGCCGACATCCTTGCGCTGCTGCTTTTCGGCCGACCGATCAACACGCTCAACCGAAATGAGCAGGGCTCGCTGCAGCAGAGCGCGCTAAACATCACGAGCGGTTTTGTCGCCGCCAGAATCGCGAAATCAGTTTCCGGAGCGCTGGGTCTGGACAGCCTCGGCGACGTGGATTTTTCCGGCGGAAAAGTCGGTTTCAGCAGGTACGTCGGGGCAAAGACTTACGTTTCGGCCTCACAACAGATCTCCGCAGAGCACGGGCAGGAAATTTCGTTAGAATACCAAATCGCCCCCGACTGGAAAGTCGGCACATCGACGACGAGCAAAGGCGCGAACGGCATCGACATTATCTGGCACAAGCGCTACTGAGCGAGCGCAGCAAAAGATCTAACCACAAAGAGCCTAGCGCGCTGGAGTCGCAACCAAAAGAATCGGAATGTGTCGCGCAAGGACGCAAACGTAAGAAATTGTCATTTCGACTGAAAGGAGAAATCTTTCTTAGATCCCTCGCATTCGCGCGGGATGACGGGCTGCGCGCCCGTCACTTTTTCTTCCAGTTTCCCTGGTTGTCTTGGATCCACCAGCCGGGCTGTGCTTGTTCGATCCAAGTTTTGGCGAAGATGCTTTTGATCTTGGGGATATTTTCCTTCGGGATGTTGTTCGCTTTGGCGATCTCGCCGTAGAGCGCTTCGCGATCGCGATTTTCCGCTTCGACCAGCTGCTGGACTTCGGCGCGCTCTTTCAGGTTGAGCCCGTCCGTGGTCCGAATCCTAAGAAGACCATCTTGTCCGAGGCCGATATTGCCGCGGTCCATATATGGCTTGATCGCGTTGCTGCGCTGTTTGATCGAGTCCTTCAGCGCGCGGATGGCGGGATTGGAAACATTGATATCCGCTTCTTGCGCGTAGGCTTCGCCAACAAAGTTGAGAGAGACTGCCCGCATCGGCGAGAATCGATTGGTGCTTTGTGGTTTTGGCGGCGCTTTTGGCGGTTCTCCCGGTCCACCCCAGGTTTCCTTCACGATCTGCTCCGCAGCGCGTTCAACCGCCGCGGCGGGGAAATAAATATTCACGGTGACGCAGGCGCTGATAAAAAACGCCGTAAGAATAAATGTCCGTTTCGGCATGGTTCCTCCCATCCTATTTGACGTTCGATTGGTCAGATTTGATACGTTCCAGTCGACGCAATAATTCGGAAAAGGCGATGACTTGGGTATGGCTGATAATATTTACCGTGGGTGGAAGGAAACTGCCGACAACCAAAAACTCTTGGTCGCCGCGGGTTTCCACCCCGCGCAACGTCAGCCGGTCGTTCTTTAAAGTTGCTTTGAAGCCGAGCTTGCTGTAGCGAAAACTGTCGAAAAAACCGGCCAGACCGCCGTACAAGGCGCCGGCACTCTCCCCTGAGCTCAGCACGGTAATCTTGTTGATCGCCTCCACACTGATACGCTGTTCAACCCCTGGTCGCTCCACCGAATGGAGATCGACCCGAAATTCTGAAGGTTGCTTGTCGATCAAAACCAGGTCGTCAATGCTTCCTTCCAGGATGCCTGAGATGCGGCCGAATTCAAAGGTCTTCGAGAGTTGTTCCAGTTGAATTTCGCTCAGCTTGGCATCGAGCCTGATCGCTGCCAAGGACGAAAACGGATTTTCAACCTCGAATTTTCCGATGCGCGCGCGCCCGCCAAAAACTTGCGCCTGAATCTCGCCGCTCGTTTGCAGTAAGCTTCCAGTCGATTGCACTTTCGGAATCGAGCCGGTCAAAGTGCCGCTGAAGGGATGCCAGTTCAGCGCCTCGGTCAGTTCCTCGAGTCGCAAGCGTTTCGCTTCGGCGGAGAAGGAAACTTGCTTCGGATCATGCACCGCGTCGGGCCAAAAGAGATTGCTAATTTCGATCTCGCCGCCGAAGAGTCCGAGTCGAATCGGCTGATGAAATCGCAAGGCGTTGTTCGACAATGAAACTGTCGCAGTGACCGGCCCCACAGATTGTTTGCCGAACCGGGCGCTTTCGATTGAAAGCCTGCCGATTTGCGGATCGCCGGTCGATTCCTTCCGAGTTTCCGATAAACGAACTTGGAAGGGCAGCTGAAGCACGATCGGTCCGATCTGCCAATCTTTCGGCTTCACTTTAAGCTCGCCGGCTTTGAGCGACAATTCGCCGTCCGCCGCAACCGCGTCGAAGCCGCCCTGGAGTTGGAGTTGAAAGGCCATCTGGCCGCCGACGGCAAGATTGTCCAGCAGCGGGTACTGGACCTTGAAGGCTTCGCGCAGAAAAAATTCAAAAAAACCACCGGGTGAGAAATTTGTGCTGCGCGCCTGAAGGCGCAGGGCGGGCGTTTGTGCGACTTGCTCGATGGAACCGGCAATGTCAACGCTGCCGATATTGATAAGATTTAAATTGCAGCGGCGACAATCGAGCCGATCCGCGCCGCGAAAGTAATCGCCATCGATCTCGAGTGCCGGCCTTTGTGTCTTCAAATCGCCGAAAAACTTGCCCCACAAAAGCTCGCCGGTCTCGGCCGTGAGTTTACCCGTTACCCTCGTTGAATTTTTTCCAGGAAGGAATGTGATTTCGAACGGCGCGCTGAGGGTCAGATTCTCACCGGCTTTGGAGCTGTCGGGAGAGGTGAATTTGCCACCGCCGGTTGTGAATTGCCCGCTGATCTTCAGCGGTTCATTGGCGTTTAACTCAAACGAGACGATCGCTTGCAGACGCTCGGCCGATCCCTGCCAGCGATCCTTCGCGCCGTAGATAAGCTTGGTCGCGTTGAGTTTTGCTTCTTTGATGCGCATGGCGGGCTTTATCCATTCAAACGGCGCGGCGACGGCCAGATTCGTCACGCTGACACTGTCGCTCCGGACCTGGAGCGTGTCGCTCCGAGCGATGCCTTTAACGGCGAGCGCATCAAATGCGCCGTGGACATCGACCTCGAGCAGTCCCTTCCCCTGATAGCTCCATTGACTGAACGGCGATGGAAACAGCGTCTTGAAGCTCTCCAACGGAATTTCTCGGATGGTCACTTTTAGATTGGAGATGTACGCTTGCGGGTCGAATTTGAGTTGTCCCTCACCGGCGCCGGTTCCGAGGGGAGAAGTAAGCTCGACGCTCTTCAGAGAAAGCGTTTTGCTGGGCAATGCAAATGTACCGGCAAAATTTGCCGTCGCTTTTCCGTTCGGGAGTTGTGGAGCATGAGGGTAGATCGTTTTGGGAAAATCCGCCAAAGCGGCATGACCCGAGAACGCGGCGACTGTCCAGCCGGCGTCGATTTCCATCTGGGCGTCAAGATCGCCGGAGATTTTTCCGTCGCCAATCGTAAAATCTTGAAACTTGCCTTCGATGGTCGCGTCGGCCTTTTGGTTTTCCGGCGCATGGAGCTTCGCTCGAAGTCGCACTAGTTCGGAAACGCCATCTTTTGGGTTTTGACGAGCGAATAAGCGCCGGCTTTGCTTTGGACGAATAACGATCTCGGTTTCCAAATTGCGCGGTTGGCCGGTCATATGCAATTCCGCTTCACCGTTCAGTCGTGGAACATCGGCGCGCAGATTAATGCCCGGCTGCTCCCCGAGATTCAAGTTTTCTGCTGCCAAATTGATTTTCGACAACTCGAAAACCGTCGCTTCTCCTTTTTTTAGGACGATCGTGCCGTCTTGAACATTCAGGTGACGCAAAGCGATTTTTGCCGAAGTTTTACTCGGTGACTTCATCATTTCTTGCAGGTCGAGCTCGAGCACCGGATCCTCGATTCTCACTCGGTGCACCGTTTGGGAGCCCAGATCGAGCAGGTTCAACGTGACTGTGAGCCGGTTGGTCTTGAATGAGAGCTCCCCCGGCTTCGAAATTTCGACAGCGTCGGCGACGATGCTGAAGGGCAGTCGAAAGCGTAAATTCGCCAACCGCACTTGGAATCCGCTTCGATGAGATAACTCTGATTGTGCCCAGTCTCTAAATTTCGTCGACTGAAGAGAAAAAAACAGCGCGATGTAGATGAGGGCAAACGCCGCGAACGCAAATGCGAGCAACCTTAAACGCCTTGGCGTCAAAGCCTCCATGAAAAAAAGATACACGGTGAAGAAGTCACGGGCAATGAACACTTAACCGTCGATTGATCGGCACATTATTATATTGACTTTGCGAGTTGGCCTGCAATATAGGTGGCGCGTGGTGATCGGGCGCAATCGTTTTACTCCTATTCGTCGCCAATGCGGACGTTGAGCAAGGAAAGGAGATGAACGTGGATAACATAATCGATCAAATTAATCAGATTCTGGGTGGTTACCTGCCGCAGCTTATCGGCGCGCTGGCGATCCTAGTGCTTGGGTGGCTGGTGGCGCGCATAGTCGCAGCGATCGTCCGTAGCGGGCTGCGGCGCACAAATCTCGACAACAGGTTGGCGCAATGGCTCATGGGCGAAGCCGTGCCGGTTGAGAACGGCGTCGCGCTCGGCGTTTTTTATTTGCTAATGGTCTTTGTTCTAGTAGCAGTCTTTCAAACGTTGGGTTTGACTTTACCCACGGAACCACTCAATCGCCTGCTCAATCAGATATTTGCCTTCGCTCCGCAACTCATCGGCGCAGGATTAATACTGTTAGTCGCGTGGATAGTAGCGAGCCTTTTGCGTGTGGTCGTTTCTCGGGTTCTTGGCGCCGCAAAAATCGATGAAAGATTGGCGCGGGAAGCCGGAGTTGGAAGTGAGAAATCCGCAGCGCTGACCAAAACTCTTGCCGACACGGTTTACTGGCTCGTGCTGTTGTTCTTTCTTCCCGCCTTGTTGAACGCCCTGTCGTTGCAAGGTCTGCTCGCTCCGGTGCAAGGAATGGTCGACAAGATCTTGGATTTTCTGCCGAACATATTTACGGCGGGGTTGATCCTCGCTATCGGTTGGCTGGTGGCTCGGATTGTACAGCGCGTTGTCAGTAACCTCCTTGCCGCCATGGGTGCCGATCAGTTCAGCGAGCGGGTAGGATTATCTCGAGTTTTCGGTCAGCAACGCCTTTCTAATGTCGTTGGACTTATTCTCTATGTGTTGATTCTCATTCCTGTGCTGATCGGCGCGCTTCAGTCGCTCGCCCTTGAGGCGATTACCCGCCCCGCCAGCAACATGCTGAACAGCATTTTAAGCGCGTTACCGGCCATCTTTGCGGCATTGCTAATTGTCGGCATTGCGTATGCCATCGGACGCGTGGTTGCCGACATGGTGATCAATCTGTTGACGGCGTTGGGTTTCAACGCGGTGCTGGCAAATTTGGGTTTGGGTAGAGAACTTTCAGCCGGAGAGCGGACGCCCGCGGAGGTCGCAGGGTATCTTGTTCTCGTCGGCGTTTTGCTATTCGCGGCGATTGAAGCGGCGCGCCAGCTGGGCTTCGATTTGCTTGCCGATTTGATCGCGCGGTTCACGGTTTTCACCGGTCAAGTTGTGCTCGGCCTGGTAATTTTTGGCATCGGTCTTTTCCTGGCCAATCTCGCTGCGAGCACGGTGCGCGCCAGCGGCGCCACCCAAGCCGGGCTACTCGCTCTCGCTGCGCGCGTGTCGATAATTGTCCTTGCCGGCGCCATGGCGCTGCGACAGATGGGGCTGGCGGATGACATTATTAATTTGGCCTTCGGGTTGCTGCTCGGTTCCATCGCCGTCGCCGTCGCGCTGGCCTTTGGGTTGGGTGCACGGGAAATTGCCGCTCGAGAGTTGGGAGAATGGGTACAATCGATTAAGTCTCGAAGGTAAAAAAGATTAAACAAAAGAGAGGAATCTTGCAGTTTAGGATTGCTTAATTGACCGAATTTTCATCGGGAGTCTTACAGCGTTCCGAACCGCAGGTGACGAGAAGTCGATTTAGCTCAACGGTTGGTCTGTAAAGACCCTTTGCGATTCCGAGGAGGAGAGTATGTACGGTGAATTCAAAGCATTTATCATGCGTGGCAACGTCGTTGACCTGGCCATTGGCGTGGTCATTGGCGCTGCCTTCGGCAAAATTGTCACTTCGTTCGTCGAAGACGTTCTGATGCCGCCGATTGGCTTGGCATTGGGCAAGGTCGATTTTTCTAATTTGTTTATTAATCTTTCCGGCAAAGACTACCCGAGCGTCGCGGCGGCGAAAGCAGCGGGCGCTGCGACGCTGAATTACGGCATCTTCTTTAACAATATCATCAATTTTGTGATCGTGGCATTCGTGATCTTTCTGCTCATCAAGCAGATTAACCGGATGCAGGAACCGGCGCCAGCCGCCGCGCCGACGACGAAGGATTGCCCCTATTGCTTGTCAGCGGTCCCGCTGAAGGCGACGAAATGCGCTCACTGCACTTCGGAGCTGAAGTAGGAATTTTTGCAACGTATTACTTTCCTCGATAGTACGAACGCGCTTCGGGCAGCCATTCTTTGAGCTGGTTGATGCGTGTGGCGTCGCTCGGATGGGTGGACAAAAATTCCGACGGCTTGTCGCCGGAGACTTTAGACATCCGTTCCCAAAAAGCGATTGCCGACGACGGATCATAGCCGGCCTTTGCCATCAAGGTTAGGCCAATTCGATCAGCTTCGGATTCTTGAGTTCGGCCCCACGGGAGTAAGACGCCAACGGTGGCGCCTAGGCCATAAACCTTGAGAAAATCGTCGCGCAACCCGGGTTTGACTTGACCCACACCGGCGGCAAACAACTCGCCGATCGCTTGCGCGCCCATCGCTTGGCTCATATGTCGTCATGGGCGATGGGCATCATCCCTTCCCAAAAAGCGACCTTGCCTCCGGGAAGCGCAAAGGCATTTACTTCTTTCCCTTGAATGACGATAAATTCCCATTTGTAGTCCGGCTTGTTTGCGGCAGCAGCGATACGCTCTCCGACACGTCGTAGTTGTGCCTGCCAATCGCTTCTGGTCGAGGGACGATTCTTCTTCAGCGTTTCTTGATAGGCTTGGTCGCCGAGTTGTAGCTCTTGAGATTCCGAAGCGATGATGAATTGCGATCGGCCGGTCTGTTCTACGGTTTAGCAGGCAATAATTAAGAACACGCACGCGATTGTGGCCAAGCGCTCTCCACGCATCTTTAAGGTTCTCCGACTGCTTCTGTATCAGCGGTATCCTACCGATTACTACTCGAAAGGGAAGACCGGATCGTTTGGCGAAGCTTCATAACTACAAAATTCTGCGCCGCTGGCAAAGGCCGTTTCGAGAACAGTTGTCACGATTTGGCCGGGGCGCATCGACGATAGATCTAATCTTTGAAACCACCCAATTACGACGGAAAGTCGTGGCCAACGCATATAGCTGGCGCCTATTACTTGCCGCTATTAGTTGTATCGTTCAACGGTTAAATACCCAACAAATATGCGAATTCTAAAAGGAATCGCATGAGACCAATGTTAGACAAAATCAAAGATTTGTCTTGACATCACGGCAGCCTTGTACTAATTTGGCCAAAATTTTTGGTCATCATTTGCTGGGAGGCAGAGATGAAGAAAAGTAGACAGCTAGCATTAGTTGCACTGGGATTTTTCTTGTCTGGCTGTACGGGGATGACGAAAAACCAGGCGGCTATCGTTGGCGCTTCAGTTTGCGGAGCGATGGGTGCTGCAGGAGGAGCCGCGGCAGCGCACAATGGGATTGAAGGAAGGCATCGCAATGAAGCCGCCGGGGCCGGTATCGGCCTGGTTACCGGCGCGTTGATCTGCGGTGGTTTGGCTTATTTGATGACCGAGGAGCCAAAGCCGCCACCGCCGCCGCCGCCTCCACCACCACCGCCACCGCCGCCGCCTCCACCACCGCCGCCTCCACCACCACCGCCTCCACCACCACCGCCGCCACCGAAACCGGCGCCGAAGGTTGAGCGAACGATCATCTTGGACGACGTTCTTTTCGATTTCGACAAGAGCAATATCAAAC
>Ga0114129_10006003_pt1 | contig 17210 bp, 13 predicted proteins | sample RhiMetdeltSRZDD1_FD_80071 | JGI IMG/M metagenome (GOLD analysis project Ga0114129, IMG submission 80071) | Populus rhizosphere microbial communities from Tennessee, USA - Rhizosphere MetaG P. deltoides SRZDD1 (version 2) (version 2) | ecosystem: Host-associated > Plants > Roots > Rhizosphere >... | reverse complement strand
GCAGGTCGTCGAGCGTTTCGCCCTGGGCGAGACGGTGGCGGAACTCGACGGTCTTGCCGCGCAGTTGCTCGTCCGAGAGCTTCTGGATCTCTGGTTCTTTGGCGCTGATCTCGACAACCAGCGGTCGGAGTCGTTTCAGCTCGCGATCGTTGGCTGTGCCAATGACCTTCGCCAGGAGGGTGTCAACTATCATGCGGAGGCCGGGACGTTCCTCACGCCGCGGCAGGTGCTACGGCAGGCGCGGAAGCGATCCGGATATCAGTTGATTGTACGGGACCCCGCTTCCGCAGGTCAATAATCGTGGGCAGCTTCGATTTAGCGGGGACCGAGCAATCGCAGGGGATTGGTCAGTTGACCATTGACCCAGATTTCGTAATGCAAGTGCGGACTGGTGGAGCGGCCGGTAGATCCAACGTATCCGATCACGGCGCCACGACGAACCTCTTGTCCGTTCATCACGGCAAAGCGTGACAGGTGGCCGTACTTGGTGGTGATCCCGAAGCCGTGATCGAGGACTACGAGATTACCGTAGTTGCCGCTCATCGATGAGCTCGTCACGATCCCGTCGGCGGTCGCGAGCACGGGCTCGCCACGGTCCGCGGAGATGTCCAGGCCCGGATGAAAGTCTGCGGCGCCCGTGAACGGATCGCGGCGGTTTCCGTACGCTGACGACAGCCATCCTGGCACCGGCCAGATCGACGGTGTCGCCCGGGCGAGCAGCTGACGGCGTTCGACGCCATCGCGCACGGTATGCAGGCGATCCTCGATCACGCCAAGGATGTCTTTGAGCACCCCGAAGACCGCGTCGCCGTGGCCGAATGGACCGCTGACGATCGGCGCTACGGACGCCGTTGTCCCGCCGCCCATCGCCCGCGACCTGACGACGGCCGGCAACCGCTCCATGGCCCGGTTCGATTCGGGATCGACCGCAGCCTCACCACCGATTTCATCGACGGCAGACTGAAGCGCAGAGATCTGCGACGAGAGCTGCGCGGTGGCCGCGCGATAGCTCTCGTTCTCGAGCGTGAGATTCTCGTTGCTGGCGCGAAGCTCGTAAATCTCCGCCTGGGCACTCCACCGCGCGCCGAGACCAATCACGATCGGAAGCGCAGCCGCACACGCGATCGAGGCGCTAACGATCCACGCACGAATGGTCAGACGACGGACAGCACCCGTCGACCGATCGGCGATGACGACTGAAAAACGTCTGGAAAACAACGGTGCTCTCAGCGCGGACTGGGCCCTTACCGGGTCAGCGCAACTACCATCTGGATAGAACGGGGAACTCTACCATAGAGCTGTCAAGGGTGAAAACAACCGAGTGCGAGCCTGGGACGACCGGATGAGCCGGTCAATAATGCTCAAGAACTGGACACTCGATTGCTCTATCGGCGGCAGCGGCCGTCTGGCGCAGTGCTTTGGGAATCGACGGCCAGGCATCGTCCTTTTTAGTCATGTTTGCCATCGGCCATCGCCCATTCGCTAGTCCCCCCTGAACTGCAACGCCTCACCCAGGTGCTCCGCCGAGATCTCCTCCGCGCCATCGAGGTCGGCAATTGTGCGTGAGACGCGCAGGACGCGGTCGTAGCCGCGGGCGCTGAGCGCCAGGCGGGTCAGCGCTCGGCCAAGCAGCGCGCGTGCATCGTTCTGCAGTCGTGCGCGGGCGCGCAGGCGGCGGCCGGTGAGGCGCGCGTTCAGCACGCCGTCGCGCTGCAATTGCCGCTCGCGCGTGGACACGACCCGTTGGCGAATCGACGCCGACGATTCTCCTTCCGCCCCGTCCTGAAGGTCGCGCGCGGGAAGTGCGGTGACCGGAACGGTGAGGTCGATGCGATCGCGAAGCGGACCTGACAGCCGGCCTGCGTAGCGCGCAACCTGCAGGGGTGAGCACCGGCACGGGCGATGCCGATCCCCGGCGTACCCGCACGGGCACGGGTTCATCGCGCCAATCAGCATGAAGCGCGCGGGAAAGACCGCGGTCCGTGCAGCGCGGGCGATGCGCACGCACCCTTCTTCGAGCGGCTGACGCAGGACCTCGAGGGCGCGTCGGTTGAATTCCGGCATCTCGTCCAGGAAGAGCACGCCGTGGTGGGCGAGGCTGATCTCGCCGGGCCGCGGATGCTGCCCGCCGCCGACCAGCGCGACCTCCGAGATCGTGTGATGCGGCGCGCGAAACGGCCGCGCGGACAGGAGACGCGTGCCGGGTGGCAAGAGGCCCGCGACAGAATGAATCGCCGTTGCCTCGAGAGCTTCATCGAACGTCAGCTCCGGAAGGATTCCGGCGACTCGTCGCGCCATCATCGTCTTGCCTGCACCGGGTGCTCCAATCATCAGCGTGTTGTGACCGCCGGCCGCCGCGATCTCCAGCGCGCGGCGCGCGAGCGCCTGGCCGCGGACGTCGGCGAAGTCCCCGTCGGGCGCGTCATCGACCGGGCGCTGCCGCTCCGCGGGCGCCGGGCGATTGACGGCCAGATACGCCTCGGGATCGTTCAGCGCCTCGACTGCTTCGGCGAGCGAGCGGACTGGAAAGAGTGAGAGCCCTTCCACCACGGCAGCCTCGGCCGTGTTCGGAGAGGGGAGGAGCAGGCCGCTGTATCGCTCGCGCCGCGCGGCTGCGGCGATTGGCAGCACCCCGCGTGCCGTCTGGATCGCGCCATCCAGGGAGAGCTCGCCGACCAGCAGGATCTCCGCGACGTCGCGACGCTTGATCAACCCGGAAGCCGCCAGCACGCCAAGCGCGATAGGCAAGTCGAATGACGACCCCGCCTTGCGAATGTCCGCCGGGGCGAGGTTGACGGTAATCTTTCGCGGCTTCAGCTCATAGCCGGAGTTTCGGATGGCGCTACGCACTCGGTCGCGGCTTTCGCGCACGCTGATGTCGGGCAGCCCGACCATCGTGAACGAAGGGAGTCCGACCGTCACGTCCACTTCGACCTGCACCGTGCAGGCTTCGATGCCGAACACCGCCGCTGTGCGCATGCACGCAAGCATGCGAGTGAAGGTGCAAACGGGAGGACAGATGAAAAAGGCCGGAAATCCGGCCCTTGCGGTTCGAAGGATTGAGAATCTGATCGCGCCTGCAGGCAGCGGGCGATCAGTTTTTGAGATCGAGGAGCCTATCGACTAGGGGGTCTCTTGAACGATTTTCAGCCGGAGCCCCGGCGCGATGACGTTGCTGCGCAGGCGGTTCAGGCTCTTGATCTTGTCTACGCTCGTGTCGTAGAGGCGCGCGATCGCAAACAGCGTATCGCCGCGCTTGACCCGATGCGTGATGGTCCGCGTCTTCGGTTCCTCATCGTCGGCGACCGCGGCCGGCCCTGAAATCGAGCGCGACGCAACAGCCGTCGGCGCGGCAGGCTTCGTATTGGTTGCGAGCAGTGTCGCCGGCGCCCGCGGAATCACGAGTTCCTGCCCGGCTCGAAGTTTTGCCCGCGTGGACATCGAATTCGCTTCCGCCAGATCGACGCGGCTGACCCTGAGCTTCCGCGCGATCGTCGCGAGCGTTTCGCCCTTCTTCACGGTGTGCCACTTCAGCGACGCGAGATCGCCGGGTGATGCTTCGCTCAGCTTCGCCGTGAACAGCTCCGCGGTGCCGAGCGGGACCCTCAGCTCGTAATCCTTGTCCCTCACCGGCGTCGTCCAACGGCGCAATTCCGGGTTGAGCGCCTGAATCTCGTCGATTGAGCGTCCCGTCCACTCGGCCACGCGGCGCAGGTCGATCGCGCGGGGGAGCGTGACCCTCTCGAAAGGCACAGGCTCTTCGGCCACGATCTCGAAGCCGTATTGCGAGGGGTTTCGGGCGACGATGATGGCGGCCAGGATGAGAGGAACGTATTCACGCGTTTCGCGCGGCAGGTAGCGCGAGCTCTGCGACAGGGACCAGAAGTCGTCGACTCCCGATCGCTTGACCGCGCGCTGCACGCGGCCCATCCCGCCGTTATAGGCGGCGAGCACGAGGTGCCAGTCGCCGTCGAACAGCTTGTGCAGGGACTTCAGGTATTTCGCAGCGGCAATCGTTGCCTTTTCAGGATCGGATCGTTCGTCTATGTACCAGTCGTGGCGAAGTCCCTGCTCGATCGCGGTGGCCCGCATGAACTGCCAGGGGCCTTTGGCGCTGGCGCGCGAGAGCGCGTTCGTCTTGAAGCCGCTTTCGATGATCGGGATGTACGCGAGGTCGAGGGGAATACCCTCGGCCCGGAACACGTCCTGAATCATCGGCAGGTACTTCGTGCCGCGGGTCAGGCTCTCGTGAATGTAGTCGCGCAGCCGTCCCTGGAACAGCTCGACGTACGACAGCACCTTGGTGTTCTGCGGGATTGGGACGTCGTGTTCGGTCGCAGCCAGGTCGGCTCTGACCGCTTCGGCCGTCGCCAGGTCGGCATCAGGCTTCGGGAACGTCGCGATCTTGAGGAGCTCGTCGATTGATGCCGGCTCGTAGGTCTTTTCGGCGAAGCCGTCGCCTTGTTCGAGCGCGGAAACCTCGTACGCGTTGATGCGATCGATCAGGCGGTCGAAGTGTTCGCGGAGCCGGGAATCCGTTCGGGCGCCATAAGGCGATTCGAGCAGGACGTCCACGGCGCGATCGAACTCAGCCTTCGCCTTATCGAGATGCCCCATGTGGAGCTCACGCTCACCGGCCTGGAAATGCCGATCGGACGTCTCGATCAGGACGGTGATCGGATCGGGCTTCGGTGCCGGGGGTGGCTCGGGCGCCTTCTGCACCGGGGCAGGTGGCTGAGCGGCCTTCGGCTTCGGATTGGAGCCGCAAGCCGTCACAGAGAATGTCAATCCGACGGCTGCCAGGGCCGGCAGCAACGCGCGATGCGTCATTCTGGGCGCTCCCGCCAGGGCTTCGGTCACGCGAAACAAACCGCGAAACCTGCTCCCTTTTGAGGTCGCCCCCCAGCTCGCTTTCGCTCAGCCCCGCTTTGCGGCGGGCTCCAAGCTCTGGCATAGGGGGCTCCCGTGTTCAGATGGCCAAGGGCTTCCGGACCCCTGACAGCGTAGCCTCTTCCCTGAGTACAGCTGGGGAGGATATTCTAGCACCTGCCGGGCTTAGAGGTCAACTAAACCCAACTGGCTCAACACTAACAGACAAAAGTGCGCACAGCGTCACCCGGTGATCGGCCAGCCCGCCTGAACAAAAAGACGGTGTTGCTCACCTAAATCCCGGGCAGCGGGCGTCACGATCGTTCGTTCCCCAATCGTGATCTTCCTCCCAGTTTTGAGCGCTTGCCGGACGTCCTCCTCACAGACGAAGTCTGCTGGCTTTTCGACGGCCGGCGGCGTCATCTGGACGGAGACCGGCGCCGGACTTCCGCCGGCTGGCTGCGGCCGATCCGACGATGCCGGCGGCGGCGCGGCATAACCCCTCGATGCCAGAAACTCGTCGATGCGTCTGGCGAGCGGTTCCGCTGCCACGCCACGAGGAGCTGGCGGCGGGGCAGGGGCTTTGGGAAGCTCGCGGGCAGTCGGGTTAGCTGTCGGCTGACTGACAACCGCTGGAGTCACTTCGTACGCGAGCCTCTTGATGTTCAGCAGGTGACGCGGCGAGATGTTGTCGGAGGTGATGTTTCCGCCGAACCCGCCGCACCCCAGGGTCATCGCCGGGTCGAGCCCGGTTGTCAGTCCGATCGAACCATGCGTGGTTGGCGTATTCACGACAATCCGATACGCCGGCTTCTTCAGTCCGAACTGCAGGATCACCTCGTCGTTCCTGGAATGGATCGACATGGTGTGTCCCATGCCGCCATACCGCAGGATTTGCTTGCACCGCTCGCAACCTTCGCGCCAGTCGCTCACCACGTAAAACGAGAGAACAGGGCACAGCTTTTCGATTGAAAGCGGGAAGTCACGACCTACGCCAGCCAACTCGGCAATGAGGAGACGAGTTGATGAGGGAACGGTGATGCCCGCCTGCTTTGCAATGTAAGTTGCCGGCCGCCCGACCAGCGCCGGATTTGGCAGGCGCTGTGGGCTGACGAGCGCTTTGCCGACGACATCTATCTCAGAGGCGGACATGAAGTGCGCCCCGTTGGCGGCGAACAGGCGCTTCACCTCGTCGAGCACCGGCGCATCGACCACCACCGAGTTCTCAGACGAACAGAGGACGCCGTTATCAAAGGTCTTGCCCGTGACGATGTCGCGCACCGCTTTCGCGAGATCGGCGGAGCGCTCGATGTAGGCTGGCGCGTTGCCAGGTCCCACTCCGTAGGCTGGCTTTCCAGCACTATACGCCGCGCGAACGAGACCCATGCCACCGGTCGCGAGAATCACCGCCGTCTCGCGCGCCTTCATCAGCTCCTGCGTGCCTTCGAGGGTCACGGTGCTCATCCAGCCGATCGATCCATCGGGCGCGCCGGCCTGGCGGGCACCCTCCCACATGATCTCCGCCACCCGCGAGATGCATCGAACCGCGGCCGGATGCGGGGAGATGACAATCGGGCAACGCGCTTTGAGCGAGATGAGGATCTTGTAAATCGCCGTGGATGTGGGATTTGTCGACGGGACGATGGCCGCCACGACGCCGAAGGGTTCCGCGATTTCGATTACCTTGCGATCGTCGAGTCGCTGAATCACACCGACCGTTTTCATCGGCCGGATGAAGCGGTACACCTTTTCCGACGCGAAGAGGTTCTTCTGGACCTTGTCGGCGGCGACGCCGTATCCGGTTTCTTCGTGGGCGAGCCTGGCGAGGGCCTCGGCCTGCGGCGTAACCGCGGCCGCCATCGCGTCGATGATCGCGTCGATCCGTTCCTGGCTCAGCTCGGCGAGCGCGTCGGCGGCAGCCTTCGCGCGGCGCACCAGCGTTCTCGCCTCGTGAATGGACGTCAGATCGCGATCGGACTGTGCGGCTGCCTGCGCCATGAGTCAGCGGGCGAAGCGTTTACGATGACGGCTTGGCGTCCTTGCCCTTCGGCAGGATCTTTTCGACCTCCGTGTGAGGCCGTGGAATGACATGGACGGACACCAACTCGCCGACGCGGCGAGCCGCGGCTGCACCGGCATCGGTGGCGGCTTTGACCGCGCCGACGTCGCCACGGACCATCACGGTCACGTAACCGGCGCCGATGTACTCCTTGCCTACCAGCAGCACGTTCGCTGCCTTGACCATCGCGTCGGCCGCCTCGATGGAGCCGATGAGCCCCTTCGTCTCGACCATCCCGAGCGCTTCGGACATTGATTAGGATCCTGACTGCGAGTTTCAGCCCGCCTACGCCAAGGCTCCGGCGGGGCTAGCGATCGACGGGCAAGCGGCCCGGCGTCGTCAGTGAGCGGCGACAACGCTAACATATTGCCCTACCTCGAACAACTGCAGTACGATCCGCCGTTCGCCTTCGGCAACGGCGGATGGGCAATGGGCAATGGGCAATGGGTAACTGCAATCGGCAACGGAATGCCCTGACGCCTTGCCCATCGCCCATCGCCCATCGCCCATTGCCCAATGCCCATTCGCTAAGCGCCCCTGGCTAGCTTGAACATGATGAAACATCGACCCACCTGCCTCGCCGGTTCTCTTCTAGTCGTTGCGGCTCTGGCCGCGGCGGCCTGCAACCGTGAAAGCACCGACAAGCCGGCCGTAGCCAAACCCTCGGTCACGTTCAACCGGGATCGTGCGGCCATTGGCAGCCCACTGGCGATTACCTACCGGTTCGACGTGCTCGACCAGAAGATCGCAGGGGACTACTGGGTGTTCCTCCACGTGCTCGACCAGGAAGGTGAACGGCTCTGGGGCGACGACCATCAACCGCCAATCAAGACGTCGGCCTGGCAGCCGAATCAGAAGGTCGAGTACACGCGCACGGTCTTCGTGCCGAACTACCCATACATCGGACCGTCGCAGATCCGGATCGGGCTCTACATGCCGTCGAGCGGCGAGCGCCTGACCCTGTCGGGCAACGAAGTCTCGCGGCGCGAGTATCTGGTCGGGCAGCTCCAGATCCTGCCGCAGTCCGAAAACATCTTCCTTATATACAAGGAAGGCTGGCACCCCGCCGAGGTCTCGTCGCAGGATCCGACCATGGAGTGGCAGTGGAGCAGGAAGACGGCGACCATCTCGTTCCGCAATCCGAAGAAGGATTCCACCTTCTATCTGGAGTACGACGCCCGGACCGACCAGTTCAACCCGCCGCAGCAGGTGACCGTCAAGGTCGGCGACCAGACGGTCGGGTCGTTCGCCGCCGATTCAAAGGACACGAAGCTCGTGACCATCCCCATCAGCGCCGCGCAGCTCGGAGCGGGGGAAGTCGCAGAGCTCACGCTGGAGGTCGATCGGACGTTCCAGCCAGGCGGCACCGATCCGCGCGAGCTCGGCATCCGGGTCTTTCACGCGTTCATCGAGCCACGATCTGTCGCGGGTAGTTAGAAGAGAAATCCCAACTTCCAACTTCCAACTTTCCAAACGATCACTTGGGAATTGGAAGTTGGGAATTGGGAGTTGATAGCCGTTCCGGCCCCATACTCTCTCCCCGGTATCCGTCGCAGCTCAACAAGCTCAACTGTATTGAATCTGGACGGCGGACCGCAGCCGATGGTAGGATATTGCCTTCTGCATGAAGCTACCGGCCTGTATCTGCGTTCTCGTGGGGACGCTTGCCTCCGTTTGTGTGGAACCGGCTTCGGCCGAAATCATCGTTCTTGGCTCCGGCCGCACCCTTTCCGTCAAGGGTCATCGCACTGACGGAGAATCGATCATCCTCACGCTCCGCAACGGCGGCGAAGTCACGGTGGACCGGACCTTCGTCGACAAGATCCTGCCTGACGAGGTCCCGTATCCGGAGCCGCCGACGGAGTCGGACGATCAGCAGCAGCCAGGCGACGCCGCTGAGTTGCTCGAGTCCACCCCCTACGGCGAGATCATCGCGGCCGTTTCGCAGACCCACGGCGTCGATCCGATGCTCGTCAGGGCGCTGATTCAGGTCGAGTCGAACTACGAGCCCAAGGCGAAGTCCCCCAAGGGTGCCATGGGGCTCATGCAGCTGATGCCGTCGACCGCCAGGGAGTACAAGGTTCGCAACCCTTTCGACCCCAAGGCCAACATCGAGGCGGGCATCAAACATCTCAAAGGCCTGATCGATCGATTCGGGGTCGAGATGGCGCTGGCCGCCTATAACGCCGGGGAAGGCGCCGTGAAACGGTTCAACGGCATCCCCCCGTATCGCGAGACACGCAACTACGTGTCGAGGATCCTGTCGCTCGCGGGTATAAAATGACGACTGGCGGTCGCGCCTGAGACGAGCGACGCCGCCAAAGTACGACGAAAGTCCTCAATTCCCCAGCCATCGGGCTCGTTCCTCTGTCTAACGCAGAGGGATCCAGAAGGCCCGTGTCCCAGGTTTGCGCCGAGCTGCCGGGCTCGCATGGGAAGTACAGCCGTATATATTCCGCTCGTCGATCGGCCGATAATGCACACAACGACAAGAATTTGCGCTGACGATAGTTTTCGCTGACAGCCGATGGAGTTTCACTGCAGGCTCGGGACCCCCGGCGGGGAGATCATCGAGGGCGTCTACGCCGCCGACAGCGAAGCACGCCTTCGCCGCGAGTTCGAGGAGAAAGGCCTGTACGTCCTGGGGATGCAGCGGGCCGGGCGCCTCGCATTTGGCGGGCTCTCTCTGTCCCTGCCGACGCGCAAGAAGATCTCGACGCGCGAGTTCGTTGTGTTCAATCAGGAGCTGGCGACGCTGCTGAAAGCCGGCATGCCGCTGGTGCAGTCGCTGGACATCCTGCGCCAGCGGGTCGCCAACCCCCTGTTCAAGTCGGTTCTCGACGACGTCCACGATCGCGTGCGGGCGGGGAGTTCGCTGTCGGAGGCGTTCGAGGCCCACGGCAGCATGTTCCCGGGCGTCTACACAGCATCACTGCTGGCCGGCGAGAAGAGCGGCAGCCTCGAGCAGGTCATCCGGCGCTACGTCGCTTACGTAAAAGTAGTGACGAGCGTCAGGCGGAAGACCATTTCGGCGCTGGTCTATCCGGCAATCCTGCTCGTCCTCTCGCTCTTCGTCGTCGCGCTCATCGTGCTCAAGGTCGTGCCGGAGTTCGGTTTGTTCTATGCCCAGCTGTCAGAAGAGCTCCCTCTGTCGACCCGGATCATCGTCGCCGTCTCGGAGTTCGTGACCGCGTACCTCTTTTTGATCGTGTTGGGGATTGTGGCGGCGGCTGCCGCCGCGTGGATGTGGCTGAAAACCCCGTCGCATCGCCAGCGTGTGGATCGCTGGATCCTTCGGCTGCCGGGCCTGGGTCCGATTGCCGGGAAGTTCGCGACATCACAGGCGTCGAGGACACTGGCCACGTTGCTAGGCGGCGGCATCCCGCTCGTGAACGCCATCGACATCTCCGCGCGGGCGATCAAGAACCAGTACATCGCACACGAGCTGGCGCACGCGGCTCAGCAGGTCAGGGAAGGACGGGCGCTCGCCGCTTCGATGGCCGAGAGCGGTGCCTTCCAGGACGTCGCGGTCAAGATGGTCGAGGTCGGCGAGTCGACCGGCGCGCTGCAGGAAATGCTTCACAGCCTGGCGGACTTCTACGACGAGGAAATCGAGACGAACCTGGGCCGGTTCGTCACGCTTATCGAGCCTATCCTGCTGATCATCATGGGCATGGTGATCGCCGGGCTGCTCCTGTCGTTATATATGCCGCTCTTCAACCTGTCGAACACGCTGAGGTAATACCGGTTGGCCACCATGAGAAACGGGAACCCTTCGATCATGAATTCGGGAACTCCATCGATGGACTCAGCATCGATGAATTCGGCCGCGTTGAATTCACCAGCGATGAATCCAGCAGCGGCCACCAATGGCGACGGCGTCGGAGACGCCCAGCTTTACGCCGCGACCGCCCCGGAGGCGAGCGCCGCCGAGAAGGCGGCTGAGACCGCCCGGGCGCGCAAGCTCGCCGAGCGCTACCGGCTCGAGTTCGTCGACCTGTCGCAGTTCAGCATCGATCACGACCTGTTCCGGGCGATCCCGGCCGATCTGATGCTCCGCTACGGCTTCGTGCCGTACCACCGCGAGGGGCACGACCTGGTCATCGTCGTCTCGGATCCGACCGACCTTCCGATGATCGACGAGCTGGCCGTGTTGCTGGCCACGAGGATCAGGGTCACCGTCGGCACGCGTTCGGCCATCGACTCCATTCTGAAGAAGAGCGAGAGCTCGCAGCGCGTGCTGGAGGAAGCGACCGAGAGCTTCCAGCTGCAGTTGTTGCGTGAGGACGAGCAGGGCGAGGACCAGCTGACCGTCGATCGGCTGACGGCCGACTCCAGCCCGGTCATCCGCCTCGTCGACACCACCGTCTACAACGCGATCCAGCGGCGAGCGAGCGACATCCACATCGAGACGGGCGACGATGCGGTGCACGTGAAGTACCGGATCGACGGCGTGCTGCAGCCGGCGATGCGCCCGATCGACAAGCGCTTCCACAGCACGATCATCTCGCGCGTGAAGGTCATGGCGGAGCTGGACATCGCCGAAAAGCGCGTCCCGCAGGACGGCCGCTTCAAGCTGCGGCTGCCCGGCAAGACGATCGACTTCCGCGTCTCGATCATGCCCAGCGTGCACGGCGAGGATGCCGTCATTCGTATCCTCGACAAGGAATCGATCAGCGAGCAGTTCCGGGAGCTGCGCCTCGACATCCTCGGGTTTCCGGAGGACGAGCTGCGCCGGTTCCGCAAGTACATCGCCGAGCCCTACGGCATGGTGCTCGTCACCGGCCCGACCGGCAGCGGCAAGACGACGACCCTCTACGCGGCGCTGTCGGAGATCAAGTCGATCGAGGACAAGATCATCACGATCGAGGACCCGGTCGAATACCAGCTCCGCGGGATTACGCAGATTCCGATCAACGAGAAGAAAGGGCTGACCTTCGCCCGCGGCCTGCGTTCGATCCTGCGTCACGACCCCGACAAGATCATGGTCGGCGAAATCCGCGACCCCGACACCGCGCAGATCGCGATTCAGTCGGCGCTGACCGGCCACCTGGTCTTCACCACGGTCCACGCCAACAACGTCCTCGACGTGCTCGGCCGGTTCCTGAACATGGGCGTCGAGCCCTATCAGTTCGTGTCCGCGCTGAACTGCGTCATGGCGCAACGGCTCGTCCGCAACATCTGCCTCCACTGCAAGCGTCCGGGGAGTGTGACCCGGCAGATGCTCGAGGAGTCGGCGATGGATCCGGCGCTCGAGCACAGCGGGTTGTTCTTCGAAGGCGGCGGGTGCATCGAATGCTCCGGCACCGGATTCAAAGGGCGGACGGCGATCTGCGAGCTGCTGGACCTCTCTGACAACATCCGCGAGATGATTCTCGAGCGTCGTCCAACCTCTGAAATCAAGAAAGCTGCGCGAGAGGAAGGCATGCGCTTCCTGCGCGAGTCGGCGGTGGAACGGGTGCTCAAGGGCATCACGACGCTCCGCGAAATCAACAAGGTGACCTTCGTCGAATGAGTGCCGATACCACCACGTCGTTTCGGGCCGGCCGGGCCGGGTTTTTCGCGAGCCCGCCGCCGGCAGCAGCGCTCGAAATCGCGCGCGACCGCGTCTCCGCGGTGGCGGTCAGCGAGAGCGGCGGCAGCGCGCAGATCACCGGCTATGCGGTTGAGCCGCTTCCGCCTGGCATCATCGACTCCGTCCTCAACGGTCCGAACGTGCTCGACCAGGGGCGGCTGGTCACCGTCATTCAGTCTGTGCTCAGCAAGCTGGGCTCGCGGACCCGCCGAATGGCGCTGGTCCTGCCGGATACGGTCGCCAAAGTGTCGCTGGTCCGATTTGAAAAAGTTCCGGCGAAGGTTCAAGATCTCGAACAGCTGATTCGGTGGCAGGTCCGCAAAGCTGCGCCGTTCAAAGTCGAGGACGCCCAGGTGGCCTGGATCCGCGGCGCCGAAGTGCCCGGGGGCGGCCGCGAGTTCGTCGTCACGGTGGCGCGTCGCGATCTCGTCGAATCCTACGAGCGCGCCTGCGAGGCGGCTGGCTTGCACGCCGGCCTCGTCGATCTGGCCACCTTCAACGTTGTCAACGCGGTGCTCGCCGCGCGCGAGGGGTTGTCGGGAGACTGGCTGCTGGTGCATCTGGCTTCCGATTACGTGACGCTCGCCGTCGTGCGGGGACCGGATCTCGTGTCTTACCGGAACCGGGCACTGGGCACCGAATCCGAGCTGATCGATCTGGTGCACCAGACCGCGATGTATCACGAAGATCGCCTGGGCGGCGGCGGCTTCTCGGCGGTCGTGCTCGTCGGCGGATCGGCGCAGGGGCCGGACGTGGCGGAGCGACTGCGACGCGCCATTGAAGAGCGCGTCCGGGTGAAGGCGGAGCCCCTCGATTTCCGCACGGCGGCCAGCCTGCGGGATCGGATCAGTGCCAATCCCGCGCTGCTCGACGCGCTGTCGGCCGGTGTCGGCGTGCTCGTGCGGGAACGGGTACGCGGCGCCTCGGGCAGGGTGGCCTGACATGCTGAGGACCAACCTTTCGACCCGCCCCTTCTACAACGAGCGCGGCGTGCACCTGCTGCTCCTGCTGCTGGCGGTAATTGTCGGCGCGCTCACGCTCGTCAACGTCTTCAAGGTGCTGCAGCTGTCGCGGCAGAACACCGAGTTGTCCACCAGCGTGAATCGCGATCGCGCGGAAGCGGATCGGCTCACGCGCGACGCCGCGCGGATCCGCCGTGGCATCAATCCGGACGAGCTGAAGCTGGTCGTCAACGCCGCGCGCGAAGCCAACGTGCTGATCGATCGCCGGACGTTTTCCTGGACGGCGCTCTTCAATCGCATCGAAGAGACGCTGCCGCCGGACGTGATGTTGACCACCGTGCATCCGATAGTCGACGAGGACGGCACGAAGCTCGCGATGACAGTACTCTCGCGCCGTACGGTCGACGTCGACGAGTTCATGGAAAAGCTCGAAGCGACCGGCGCGTTCGAACAGGTCCTGCAACGTCAGGACGAGGACGTCGAGGGCGGATTGATCCGAGCGATCATCGACACCAATTACGTTCCCGAAGCGGTGGAGCCTGCCGACGCCGCGCCCGATCCGAAAGCGGCGAAGCCGTCCACTCCGCCGGTCCCGCAGAAGACCGCGGCCTCGCCGGCTCCGCAGCCTGCGCCGCAGACTGCAGGAGGCCGCCGATGACGCTCACGCGCCGGGTGATGGCGGAGAAGCGCCGCTACATCTATCCGTTGATCGCGGCCGTGGTGCTCAACGCCGGGTTGCTCATCGGTGTCGTGGCCCCGCTGTCGAAGAAGGTGGCGAGCGGGGAGCAGCAGGCCCAGGAAGCGAGGACGGTGCTCGCCGTCGCGAAGAAGGATCACGCCGCGGCCCGTGCCACGGTGTCGGGGAAGGACTCTGCCGACGGCGAGTTGAAGAAGTTCTACAGTTCGGTCCTGCCGCCCGACAGCAGCGCCGCGCGCCGCCTCACGAACACGAAGGTGGACGAGATCGCCCGGGCCGCCGGTGTCACGCGAACGGGGTCGACCACCAAGCCGAGCCACGATCGCGACAGCGAGCTTGGCAAGCTGACGGTGACGCATTCGATCAGCGGGCAGTATCGCGACATTCGCAAGTTTCTGTATCAGCTCGAAACGATACCGGACTTTCTGATCGTCGAGAACGTGCAGCTTACGCAGACGACAGGCAACAGCGGGACCTTGAACGTCACCGTGCAAGTGGCGACGTACTACCGGACGGGAGTCAATGGAAACTGAAACACCGGCTCCGGGCCGTCGTCGTCCGAACATCTGGCTTCTCGTGCTGCTCGGTGTCGCCGTTGCGGGCTTATTAGCAACGCGCACATGGTCCGGTTCGACCGTGACGCCGGCGCCGTCGTCTAATCAGGCGAAATCGCAGAAGAAAGATGACGCGCGCATCGATCCGACGGAACTCAAGGTGAGACTCGAAGCGCTCGAGGCGTCACGGCCCGAAGAGGGCACTTCGGATCGCAATCCTTTCCGGTTCCAACCGAAGGCGGCGCCCGCGCCGCCGCCCTCGGCATTCAAGCCTCCTCCGGTCGAAACCGCGCCGGCAGGACCACCGCCGCCGCCGCCCATTCCGCCGATTCCGCTGAAGTACATGGGCAGCGTGGAGAAACCGGGCGGCGTGAAGCTTGCCGCGCTGAGCGATTGTCGAGCTGCCACGTTCGCTGCCGCCGAAGGAGAAATCGTCGACGGCCGCTATCGCGTTGTCAAGATTGGCATCGAGTCGCTGATGATCGAGTATGTTGACGGCAAGGGACGTCAGACCCTTCGCCGTGAGGGCTGTTCGCCCCGCTGACCACTCTCGCAGGGAGCCGAAGTGCTTAAACAGAGGCTTGTGATTCTGATCGTGCTCACGATCTTCGCGTCCGGGTGCGCTGCCGGACGCGCGTTCCGCCGCGGCCAGGAGGCCGCACGCGCGGGCGACTGGGACTCCGCGGTTGCGCACTACACCCGCGCGCTGCAGGAGAGCCCCGACAAGGCGGAGTACAAGATCGAGCTCGAACGCGCGATGCAGAATGCTGCGCGCGAGCACATCGCGCGTGCCCGCGACTTCGAATTGAAAGGCGACATCGACACGGCGCTGCTGTCGTACCGCAAGGCGATCGAGATGGACTCGTCGAACCGCCTGGCGGCATCGAAGGCGATCGAGCTGGAGCGAGCGATTCGCGATCGCATCGAGAAATCGCGACCGAAGCCGGAGATCGAGAAGCTGCGCGCGCAGGCGCGGCAGCAGGCGACGCCCACGCTGAACCCCACGACCCCGCTGCCGAAGGTGCAATTCACCAACGCCAGCCTGCGCGACGTGCTCACCTTCATCGGCACGCAGAGCGGTATCAACGTCCAGTTCGATCAGCAGTACTTCCGCGACGTACCGGTCACGGTCGCGCTGGAGAACGTCACCGTCGAAGAAGCGCTGCAGCAGATCCTGTCGACGCACGGGCACTTCTACAAGGTGCTCAACCCGACCACGATCGTCGTGGCGCAGGACAACGCGCAGGCGCACCAGAAGTACGACGACCTGGTCGTGCAGACCTTCTATCTGTCGCACGCCGACGCGCAGGAAATCGTGCAGATCATCAACACCGTCATGCGCATCCCGAACATGACGGTCGTGCCGGCGATGTTCCCGAACAAGACGTCGAACTCGCTTACGGTTCGCGCGACCGCAGCGGTGGTCAACGTCATCGAGCAGGTGATCCGCGCCAACGACAAGCCGCGCGCGGAAGTTGTCGTCGACGTGCAGATCCTGGAAGTGAACAGCACGCGGCTGAAGGCGTACGGCATCGACCTCAGCGCCTACGCGGTCAATTTGATCTTCTCGCCGGAACTGGCGCCACCGAATACGCCAGCCACGCCGGGCGTCGCGTCGCCGTCGCCGCCGCCGTTCAACCTGAACACGATCTCGCAGGGCATCAGCACCGCCGACTTCTATCTCGGTATTCCGACGGCCGTATTCCGGTTCCTCGAGCAGGACGCGCACACGCGCCTCCTGGCCAAGCCGCAGCTGCGCGGCGCCGAAGGCCGACCGATGACGCTCAACCTCGGTCAGGAGATCCCGGTCGTGTCGACCGTCTTCGGCGCGCCGGTCCAGGGCGGGTTCGCCAGCATTCCCCAGTCGTCGTTCAACTACCGTCCGGTTGGCATCAACATGGAGATCCTGCCGCGCGTCACCTACGACGGCGAAGTGATCCTCGAGCTGACCGTCGAGAACAGCGCGCTCGGCCCGTCGATCGACGTCGCCGGCCAGTCCGTGCCGTCGTTCACGTCGCGCAAGGTCCAGACGAAGCTGAGGCTTCGCGAAGGCGAGTCGAACCTGCTCGCCGGCCTGATCCGCGAGGAAGAACGGCGCTCGCTGCAAGGCATCGCCGGGCTGATCAACGTGCCCGTTCTGAATTCGATCCTCGGGTCGAACACGCGCAACTCGGAAACGAGCGACATCGTCATGCTCCTGACCCCCCACATCGTTCGGACGCACGAGCTGACGGTCAACGATCTCGCACCGATCTACATCGGGACGCAGCAGAACATCGGGCTCGCCGGGCCGCCGCCCCTGATCGCGCCGCCGCCGGACGATCCCCTCGCGGCAGGCGGCCAGGTTGCGACGCCTCCAGCCGTGCCCGGCGCACCTCCTGGCGGCGTGCCTCGTCCACCGGCTGCGGCCGCTCCGGGTGTGCCGACAGGCACGCAGCCCGTGCCACCTGGAACTTCACCCGTGCCCGCGCCGATCGGGCCGGCGACGGAACGG
>Ga0114129_10006002_pt1 | contig 17213 bp, 13 predicted proteins | sample RhiMetdeltSRZDD1_FD_80071 | JGI IMG/M metagenome (GOLD analysis project Ga0114129, IMG submission 80071) | Populus rhizosphere microbial communities from Tennessee, USA - Rhizosphere MetaG P. deltoides SRZDD1 (version 2) (version 2) | ecosystem: Host-associated > Plants > Roots > Rhizosphere >... | reverse complement strand
GCGGTCGCCGACACCGCCGCGGCCCGAGCCCTGCGCGATGAGGCACACCGGCAGCGCGACGCCGCTTTGGCGGCGCGCGACGAGGCCCAGGCCGAAGCGGCGGCCGCCCATGCCGATGTGGCTCGGGCCGTCGCCGACCTGAACCGGGCCACGACCCGGCTGGCGGCGCTCGAAGGCGACCTCGCCACCGTACGGTCCACACTGGACACTGCTACCCGGGAACGGGAAACCGCCGCCCGTGATCTCGACGCCGTCGCTCGCGAACGCGACACCGCCGTGGCCGGCCGGGACGCCGCGGTCGCCGAGCGGGACGCGGCCCGCCGCGATGCCGCCGCCGCGGCTGCTCAGGCCGCGCAGCTCGCCGACCAGGTCGCGCAGCTGATCTCGGCCGTCTCCCGCCTCGGCACCCCCGCCACCCCGTCGACCGCCCCCTCCGCTTCGTCGCGTTGATCATGAACTTCCGGTGTGGTTTTCGGCGTGTCGACCCCGGAACATCATGATCGACAAGCGGAGGAGGCAGCCGCCAGCAGGGCGACGCTGAAGATGCCCTCCTGGCGGTGGTCGCGGGAACCGGGCGGCCCCCGGCGGCGTCGAACGCCACATGAGACGTCCGCTTCTGCTCACCGGGGCCGCTGTGCTGGCGGCCGCGCTCTCCGCGTGCACCGAGCCACCGGCGCCGCCGTCCACGCCACCGGCCCCCCGGCCCGCGCCGGCCCTGGAACTGGTCGCGTACGACTCCTGCGACACGCTGCTGACCGACCTGCGCAAGGCGGCCAAGGCGAACGTCCAGCCGTGGGGGTTCGGCAACCCGCGCTGGATCGACTTCATGGGCGGGGCCGCCGACGGCGCCAACTTCCGGGCCGCACCGGGCGCGGCCGGCGCGGAGAAGCAGGCACCGGCGTACTCCGGCACCAACACCCACGAACTCGGCGTCGACGAGCCCGATCTCGTCAAGACCGACGGCAAGCGGATCGTCACTGTCGTGCGGCAGAAGCTGACCGTCATCGACGCCGCGCAGCACCGGGTGGCCGGTTCGCTGTCGCTGCCCGGCACCGTCGACCAGGTCCTGCTCACCGGCGACCACGCACTCGTCATGGGTACGCAGTGGGGGCGGGTCCAGAACGGCATCGTGGACGGCCCAACGTCGCGCGTCGACCCCTCCTTCGTGCAGACGTCGGTATGGCTCGTCGACGTCTCGGCGCCGCGGATCCTGTCGACCTACACCGTCGACGCGGCGTACGCCGACGCGCGGATGACCGGCGCCGTCGCCCGGATCGTGGTGCACTCCACGCCGAAGATCTCCTTCCCGATGGACGTACGCGGCGGCGAGAAGGCGCTCGTCAAGGCCAACCAGAAGATCATCGACAAGGCGCCGCTGTCCGCTTGGCTTCCGGCGTACACCGCCGACGGTGAGAAGGGCCAGCTGGACTGCGGCGACGTCGCCCGCCCGCACAGCTACAGCGGTACGTCGCTGGTGACCGTGCTCAGCTTCGACCTGAGCCGCGACACGCTGCGGGCCGGCGTACCGACGGCGGTCCTGGCCGACGGCGAGACCGTCTACGGCAGCGGCACCAGCCTTTACATCGCCCACGACGAGCGCTGGCGGGGCCTGGACACCAAGGCCGGCACCGAGATCTACCAGTTCGACATCAGCGCGATGCAGCCGCGCTACGTCGCCGGCGGTACCGTCCCCGGCTGGCTGCTCAGCCAGTACTCCCTGAGCGAGTACGACGGCGTGCTGCGGGTCGCCACGACCAGCGGGCATCCCTGGGCGCAGGGCGCCAAGTCGACCTCGTCCGTGTACGCCCTGCGCGACACCGGCGGGCTGCTCAAGGTCGTCGGCAAGGTCGGCGGGCTGGGCACCGGCGAGCAGATCTACGCCGTACGCTTCCTCGGCCCGGTCGGCTATGTGGTGACGTTCCGCCGCACCGATCCCCTCTACACCATCGACCTCAGCGACCCGGCCCATCCCCGCGTCGCCGGTGAGCTGAAGATCCCCGGCTACAGCGCGTACCTGCATCCCATGGGCCGAGATCGGCTCATCGGCGTGGGCCAGAACGCCGACAGCGACGGGCGCGTCCAGGGCACCCAGGTCTCCCTGTTCGACGTCAGCGACCTGCGCAATCCCGGCCGCGTGGCCAACCTGGAGCTGGGTGAGCACGCGTTCAGCGAAGCCGAGCACGACCCGCACGCGTTCCTCTACTGGCCCGACCGCAAGCTCCTCGTCGTACCCGTGCAGCAGTGGTGGGCCAAGACGGGCGACGCCAAGGACGTCCGCATCGGCGTGTCCCTCGTCCGGGTGGAGGAAGGCGGGCTGGCCGACGCCGGCTGGATTAGTCACCCGCCCGTGGCCGGCATGGGCCAGACCCCCGTGCCGATCCGACGTAGCCTGGTCATCGGCGACGAACTGTGGACGATCTCCGAAGCCGGGGTAATGGCCTCCAGCCTGGGTACCGCCCAGAAGATCGCCTGGCTGCCCCTGTAGCCAGCGCGGCCCGCTTGCTTGGTGGGCGGTCCTAGCAGGGCGCATAGGATCGCGGGTGAACATCAAGCAAGCGGGCCGCGCTATTTGCTGGGCCTCGCCCGCGGCGCGGGCAGCGACCCGCTGGCTCGCGGACCCGGCAGGGAGGGCGCTCTAGCGCCCGACCGGTGCCCGACGGGAGCGACGCCGGGCGAGTCCCACGGACATGGGACATGAAGAGCGCGACGAAAAGCACGGACCTCGACCCGATACCCTTGCGCCGTGACCGAGCGCCTCATCGACTTCCTGCCGCCGCCCGGTGCCGACGGGCCCAGCGAGCCCGAGGCGGTCCTCACCCAGTTCGAGGCGTGGGCGGCCACGCAGGGTCTGACGCTGTACGCCGCCCAGAACGAGGCGCTGCTGGAGGTCGTGACCGGCGCGAACGTGATCCTGGCGACCCCGACCGGGTCGGGTAAGAGCCTGGTCGCCGCGGGTGCGCACTTTTCCGCGATGGCCTCGGGCGAGCGGACCTTCTACACCGCGCCGATCAAGGCGCTGGTCAGCGAGAAGTTCTTCGCGCTGTGCCAGCAGTTCGGCGCCCGCAACGTCGGCATGCTCACCGGCGACGCCGCGGTCAACGAGGACGCGCAGATCATCTGCTGCACCGCCGAGATCCTGGCCAACCTGGCCCTGCGGGAGGGTGCGAAGGCCGACGCCGGCCAGGTCGTGATGGACGAGTTCCACTTCTACGCCGAGCCCGACCGCGGCTGGGCCTGGCAGGTGCCGCTGCTGGAGCTGCCGCACACGCAGTTCGTCCTGATGTCGGCCACGCTGGGCGATGTGAGCCGGTTCCAGGAGGACCTGACCCGCCGGACCGGCCGGCCCACCGCCGTGATCACGTCCGTCACCCGCCCCGTACCGCTCGTGCACACCTTCTCCCTCACCCCGCTGCAGGAGACCGTCGAGGACCTGCTCAGCACCCACCAGGCCCCGGTCTACATCGTCCACTTCACCCAGGCCGCGGCCATGGAGCAGGCCCAGGCCCTCATGAGCATCAACATGTGTACGCGCGCCGAGAAGGACGCGATCGCCGAGATGATCGGCGGTTTCCGGTTCGCGGCGGGCTTCGGCAAGCAGCTGTCGCGGCTGGTCCGCCACGGCATCGGCGTACACCACGCCGGGATGCTGCCCAAGTACCGGCGCCTGGTGGAGCTGCTCGCCCAGGCCGGGCTGCTGAAGGTCATCTGCGGTACGGACACCCTCGGCGTCGGTATCAACGTGCCGATCCGCACGGTTCTGTTCACCGCACTGTCGAAGTTCGACGGCGTGAAGGCCCGCCACCTCAAGGCCCGCGAGTTCCACCAGATCGCCGGGCGGGCCGGGCGGGCCGGGTTCGACACCCTCGGCCGGGTCATCGTGCAGGCGCCCGAGCACGTCATCGCCAACGAGAAGGCCATCGCCAAGTTCGCCGGGGACGCCCGCAAGCTCAAGAGCTACGTCAAGAAGAAGCCGCCCGAGGGCATGGTCACCTGGGCCAAGCCGACCTTCGAGCGGCTGGTGGCCGCCGATCCCGAGCCGCTGACGTCGAGCTTCGCCGTGACCCACTCGATGATCCTCAACGTGATCGAGCGCGACTCCGGCAACGTCTTCGGCGACCTGCGCAAGCTGCTCATGGACAACCACGAGCCGCGGCCGGCCCAGCTGCGCCACATCCGGCGGGCCTTCGCGATCTACCGGGCCCTGCTGGCGGCCGGAGTGGTCGAGCGGCTGTCCGCGCCCGGCGAGCCGTTGCGGCTGCGGGTGACCGAGGATCTCCAGCTCAACTTCGCCCTCAACCAGCCGCTGTCGCCGTTCGCACTGGCCGCGCTGGAGCTGCTCGACCAGGAATCGCCGACCTATGCGCTGGACGTGCTCTCGGTGATCGAGTCCACTTTGGAGAATCCTCGGCAGGTGCTGTCGGCCCAGCTGTTCAAGGCCCGGGGCGAGGCCGTCGCGCAGATGAAGGCGGACGGGCTGGAGTACGACGAGCGGATGAACCTGCTCGACGAGGTCACCTACCCGCAGCCGCTCGCGTCGCTGTTGTCCGACGCCTACGAGATGTACCGCAAGGGGCACCCGTGGGTCAGCGAGCACGAGGTCGCGCCCAAATCCGTGGTCCGCGACATGTACGAGCGCGCGATGACCTTCACCGAGTACGTCTCGTTCTACTCGCTGGCCCGCTCCGAAGGGATCGTGCTGCGCTACCTCGCCGACGCGTACCGGGCGATGCGGCAGACGGTGCCGGCCGACGCGCGGACCGAGGAGCTGACCGACCTCATCGAATGGCTCGGCGAGCTGGTCCGCCAGGTCGACTCCAGCCTGCTCGACGAGTGGGAACAGCTGCGCAACCCCGACCCCGACGCCGACGTGGCCACGGTGCTGCGGGATCCGACGCGTGGTGTCACCGGCAACGTCCGCGCCTTCCGGGTCCTGGTCCGCAACGCCCTGTTCCGCCGGGTCGAACTGGCCGCCCTGCGCCGGCTGGCCGATCTGGAAGAGCTGGATCCGGACGTGGACTGGGCGGGCGCGCTGGAGGCGTACTTCGCCGAGCACTACGAGATCGGCATCGACGGCGATGCCCGGTCGTCGGCCCTGATAATGATCACCGAGGCGCCGGGGCGGTGGGTCTGCCGGCAGATCTTCGACGATCCCGAGGGCGACCACGACTGGGGCATCAGCGCGCAGGTCGACCTCGCCGCGTCGGACGAGCTGGGTGCGGCCGCGGTCCGGGTCCTGTCGGTCGACCGGCTCTGACCGATGCGAACGGCCCGGCCGGCTCTGCCCGATGCGAGCGCCCCGGCCGCGAGGGCCGGGGCGCCGGTAGTACGAGCCGTTGTTCCAGCGGGATCGGGGTCCCAGTGAGATCGGGTCAGGAGTTGATCCCGACGACGTCGACGACGAACACTAGGGTCTCGTTCGGCGCGATCACGCCGCTCGCGCCCTGGGCGCCGTAGCCGAGGTCGGGCGGGATGACCAGCAGCCGGCGGCCACCGACCTTGGCTCCGACCAGGCCCTGGTTCCAGCCGCTGATGACCGACGCGCGGCCGAGCGGGGCGACCGTGAACGGCTGCCCGCCCCGGTCCCAGGACGCGTCGAACTGCTTCTGGTTCGACCACGACACGCCGACGTACTGCACCGAGACGGCGTCGCCCTCCTTGGCCGCCGCGCCCGTGCCCTCGACGACGTCGACGATCTGCAGGGTCGTGGGCTTGGCCGCGCCGCCGTCGAACGTGATGCTGGGCTTCTTGGACGTATCGGTGCTGACGTTCACGCCGCTGCCGCCTTTCGATTCGGTGTCGCCGCTGCCGCCGTCGCCGCCACAGGCGGCTGCGCCCGCGGCGAGGAGGCCGCCGAGGGTCAGGGTCGCGAGGACTCGCTGAAGTATGCGCACCCGCGAAACCTTACCCGGCCGCCCCCGACCCCGTAAGGAACCACCCGGCACGCTGGCAGCATCCCGGTCAGGTCTGGACCCGCCCCCGCCATCACGATCAGGTCTGGACCCACGGCATCGCCCGAAGGGCGAGCCCGGATTAGTGGATGCCGCGCATGAGGGCCTTGATGTGCTTGGTGAACATCAGGGCGGCCAGGCCGATCAGCACGGACGCGAGGCCGAAGGTCAGAAAGTAGGTCGGCTCGGGCCACTCCTCGGCGAGCTTGGCGACCTGGCCGCCGAGCGCGTCGCCGACCGCCGTCGCGAGGAACCACATGCCCAGCATCTGGCTGACGTACCAGGCCGGGGCCAGCTTGGTCGTCATCGACAGGCCCACCGGCGACAGCGCCAGCTCACCGGCGACCTGGAGGGCGTACACGGCGACGAGCCAGAGCGGCGAGACCAGTGTGCCGCCGACGGCGATCTGAGCGGCACCGGCCATGACGACGAACGACAGGCCGTTGAAGATCAGACCGACGGCGAACTTCCACGGCGTGGAGACACGGTGGCCGAGCTTGACCCACAGCGCTCCGGCCAGCGGCGCGCCGATGATGACCAGGATCGGATTCACCGACTGGAGCCACGCGGCCGGGAAGGTGAAGTTGCCGACGGTCCGGTTGACGCTCTCGTCGGCGAACGTGTTCAGCACCGACCCGGCCTGGTCGTAGATGAGCCAGAAGCACGCCGCGAAGATGAACAGCCACACGTACGCCTTCATCCGGCTCTGCTCGACCTCGGTCAGCCGCTTGTCGGCGAAGATCCGGATGAAGTACGCGATGGCCACCGCCACCGTGAAGAAGGCTATGAAGTCGACGACCGTGCCGACGTTCAGCGCACCGACCAGGGCCGCGATGCCGGCCAGCACCACGAGGGCCAGGATACCGATGCCGATCCACCGGAACGTCCGCTTCCGCTCGGCCCCGGCGAGTGTGTGGGTGGGGGCGGCGCCGTTGTTCCTGAACCGCTTGAGGCCGAGGACGTACTGGATGACACCGAAGGTCATGCCGACCGCCGCGGCGCCGAACGCAGCGTGGTAGCCGACGTGGTCGCCGAGCCAGCCGGTGATCAGCGGGGCGATGAACGCGCCGAGGTTGATGCCCATGTAGAAGATGGAGAACCCGGCGTCGCGGCGGATGGAATCCTTGGCATAGAGGTTGCCGACCATCCCGGAGACGTTTGGCTTGAGCAGGCCGGTGCCGATCACGATGAGGAACAGGCCGGGGTAGATGCCGGCGTTGGCCGGGATGGCCATCACGTAATGGCCGCAGGCGATGATGATGCCACCGACGAGAACCGCCCGCCGGGCGCCGATGAGCCGGTCGGCGATCCAGCCGCCGGGCAGGGCGGCCAGGTACACCAGGCCGACGTAGGCGCCGTAGAGGGCGTTGGCGGTGCCCTCGGACAGGCCCATGCCGCCCTGGGCCACGCTCTCGGTCAAGAACAGGATCAGCACGGCCCGCATGCCGTAGTAGCTGAACCGTTCCCACATCTCGGTGCCGAACAGTGTCCCCAGCGGGCGAGGATGCCCGAAGAACGAATGGTCGGTCTCCTCGGCGGGCGGCTCGCCCGGCGTACCCGCGGACTCCTGCGTGATCGTCATCGCTCCTCCGTACGGGCCGGAGCAGCGTCGCCACCGCGACGGTGCGGCAAAGCCCCTAAATGGGACATTAACCCACGACCGACCATGGGGTGAGGCGAGTCACCGGAATCACGATCCAGGTACCCTTGTCGGGAATCGTGGTGCACGTGCGGTCGTTGCATCACTGAGCAGGACGATCAAGCGATCAAGCGAGAGGTGAGCCGATATGGGCGAGCGCATGCTGCGCGGCAGCCGGCTAGGTGCCGTCAGCTACGAGTCAGACCGCAACACCGAGCTGGCTCCGCGTCAGACCCGCGAGTACCTGTGCGCCAATGGCCATCAGTTCGAGGTGCCGTTCGCCGTCGACGCCGAGGTGCCCATCACCTGGGAGTGCAAGTTCGACGGCACCGTCGCCCGCCTGGTCGACGGCTCCGAGCCGGAGCAGAAGAAGGTCAAGCCGCCGCGGACGCACTGGGACATGCTGCTGGAGCGCCGGTCGCTGGAGGAGCTCGAGGAGATCCTCAACGAGCGGCTGCAGGAGGTCCGGGCCCGCCGGGGCCGCTGACCCCCGAAATCGCCGACGCCCGTCGCTGGAACACCAGCGGCGGGCGGTTTTCATGCGCTTTCCATGCGGGGCGCTGGTCCCGCGCGGGCGTCCGTCAATCGACGATTTCACCCTCGATGACCTCGTCGGCGGTGCTCGGCCGCCGAGCCGTGGAGGCGCCCGGCGGCGGCGGTCCCGGCGTACGCTCAGCGCGCACGCGCCGCGGCCCGAACAGGTTCCCGGCGGTGCTGGACGAGACCCGCTTCTCCGTGGCCACCCGAATCCGCCCGGCGGCGAAGGATCGCACCGGCGGGATGAGCACGATCGCGCCGACGAGGCCGGTCAGGAATCCGGGCAGGAACAGCAGCAGGGCTCCGGCCGCTCCGGCGATGCCGTCGGCGGCTTGGTTGCCGACGGGCGTACCACCGCGGGTCGCCTCACGGACCCGGCGCCAGCCGCGGCGGCCCTCGCGAGCGAGCAGCAGCATGCCGACCGCGCTGATGGCGATCAGCAGCAGCAGCGCCCAGCCCGCGCCGATGGCCTGGGCCACCAGCACGAAGGCGGCGATTTCGAGGATCGCCAGGACCAGCATGATCAGCGGGACGAACCGCCACTTGAGCCGCACTCGCACCTCCGGGATGAGGCGATCAAGCCTACCTTCGCCGACCCGGCCGGGGCTCGGCGCGGGGGCGGGCTCAGGGGAAGATCAGGGCCACGTCTGGGCGCCGCCACGCTTGCCCGACAAGGCCCGCTTGACGCCGTTGTACCGGTCCTGCACGCCCCAGATCGCCACGCGCACGAGGGCTTCGCCGATGATGCCCCCGCCCATCTTGCTGATGCCGTGTTCGCGGTCGGCGAAGCGGATGGGCACCTCGACGAGCTTGAACCCGGCCCGGTGGGCCCGGCGGGTGATGTCGATCTGGAAGCAGTAGCCCTGCGAGTCGACCGTCTCGATCTCGATCTTGTCGATGAGCGGCATCCGGTACGCCCGGTACCCGCCGGTCGCGTCGTGCACCGGCAGCCCCGTCGCGAGGCGCGTATAGAGGTTGGCCGTACGCGACAATGCTTCGCGCCGCTTGGGCCAGTTGACGACGCTGCCGCCACGTACCCAGCGGGAGCCGATCACACCGTCGGCCGTACGCAGCGCGTCGAGCAGCGTCGTCAGCTGCTCCGGCGCGTGGGAGCCGTCGGCGTCCATCTCCACGACGGCGTCGTAGCCGTGTTCGCGCGCCCAGCCGAATCCGTGCACGTACGCCGTGCCCAGCCCCTGCTTGCCGGGCCGGTGCAGCACATGCACCTGCGGATCCTTCCCGGCGATGGCGTCGGCGATCTCGCCGGTGCCGTCGGGGCTGTTGTCATCGGCGATGACGATGTCGACCTGGGGTACGGCCCGGCGGACGCGCTCGACGATGAGGGGCACGTTCTCGACCTCGTTGTAGGTCGGGATGATCACCGCGACCCGTCCGACGCCCGGATAGCCCGCCTCGTTGCTCACACGCCCTCCATCACGTCACACCAATCCCGCTGCGCCCACTGCGCCCGGCAAACTCTACCGTCCCCGCCGGCGACGGAGCGGGAGAAAGGCCGCAGCCAGGATGATACCGACCGCAGCCAGGGTCAGCGCCGCCTCCGGCCAGAAGGCCAGGCGCGTCGCCGGCGTCCACCCCGAACCCAGGGTCAGCTCGCGCACCATGAAGTCCCGGGTGAAGAAGCCCGACGCCTGGTGTACCCCGCCCGCGGTGCCGACGAAACCCGAGATGCCGACCGTCGAGGCCATCAGCGAGTCGCGGCCGTGCTCGACCGCGCGCAGGCGTACCATCGCCAGCTGCTGGCGGGCTTCGTCCACATTGAACGTCGCGTTGTTCGTCTGCACCACCAGCAGTTGCGCGCCGTCGGCCACGCTGTCGCGCACGAGCCCGTCGTACGCGATCTCGAAGCAGATGACGTCGCCGACGCGCGCCGGCCCCGCCGCGATCACGCTCGAACCGTGGCCGGGCTGGAAGTCGGTGCGCAGCAGGCCGGCCTTGTCGGTCACGAACCGCGCGATCGGCTCGACCCACTTGCGCAGCGGCAGGTACTCGGCGAACGGCACTGGGTGCTGCTTCTGGTAGCTCGCGGTCACCCCGCGCCCGCTCTCCCACACCAGGCCCACGTTGCGCGACTGGTTCTCGCCCGGCCCGCTCTGCACCGCCCCCACCACTATGGGTACGCCCACCGCAGCGGCCGCCCGATCGATGGCGTCGGCGGCGTCGAGGTTGCGTACGGGGTCGATGTCGCTGGAGTTCTCCGGCCAGATGACCAGATCGGGGCGCGCCTTCCGGCCGGCCGCTACGTCGGCGGCGAGGTCCAGCGTGGCTTGCACGTGGTTGTCGAGAACGGCCCGGCGCTGGGCGTTGAAGTCCAGTCCCATCCGGGGCACGTTGCCCTGGACGATCGCGACCGTCACCTTTTCGCCGTCCGCCGCCTGCACCGGCACCGCGAATCCGAGGGCCATCACCGCGACCGCACCGACTGCCAAGGCGGCCGCCTTGGGCGGGTTCGCCCGCTTGACGACGGCCAGGTAGAGCAGCCCACCCGCGACGGCAACGGCGAACGTCACCAGCGGTGCGCCGCCGAGCCAGGCCAGGCGTACGCCCGGCGCGTCGGCCTGGCTGAACGCGAGCCGGCCCCACGGGAAGCCGCCGAACGGCGTACGCCCGCGCAGCGCCTCCTGCGCCACCCACAGCGTCCCGAGCACCACCGGCCACCACCCCGCACGGCGGTCGACCAGCGGGCCGACGAGCGCGATGCTCGCTCCCAGCAGTGCGATGTAAAGCGCTTGCAGGCCGCACAGCAGCAGCCACGGCCACGGACCGACATGAGTGCTCGTCCAGCTCAGCAGCGGCAGGAAGAACACCAGCCCAGCGACGCCGCCCAGCACGAACCCGGTACGCACACGCGCCCCGCGTACGGCCAGCGCCAGCGTCGCGACCCCGATCGGCGCCAGGAACCACAGGTTCGGCGACGGGAACGCCAGCAGCAGCGCCGCACCGGCGGCCACGGCCAGCGCCAGCCGCCGGGCCGCCCGCGCGGTCCGGCGCCGGGGCTGCGGCGGCGGTGCGGGCTCGGCCTTGGGCGGGGACTGGACTGCGGTCACGGCGTGAACCCTACCCCGCTGCGACCCGGGGTTACTGCTCGGCGGTCAGCCGCTCCAGCGCCCGCAGGATCTTCGCGGTAGGCACGTTGGGGTCGAGCTCGACGCGAACGTCGATGCCCTTGCCGCGGATGGTGAGCACGGTCGGCGGTGCACCGGGCCGACCGCCGGCCCAGGCCCGGATGTTCTGAGCCAGCGCACGCAGGTGCGGGGCGAGGCTGGTGAGAGTGACGACGTTGGCCACCACGTCGACGCCCTCGATGACCGCCGCGACAGAACCCCAGTCCCGCGCGGTTTGCAGGTCGAGCCCGTCGGCGACGCCCACGGGAAGCTCCAGCCGCACCGTGCTCACCGTTCACCCCTCACATGTCCGGCCAGCTTGCGCTTGATCTCCGGGGTCGCCTTGGCCAGCTCCGGCGACGCGCGCAGGTCGGTGATGTAGCCCTGGACGAAGTGGATGCCGCAGTCGAACAGATCCTTCAACGTGATGCGGATCCCTTCCTCTACGCCCTCCACGACCACCGGGCGCGCCTGCGAATCGCCCCGGAACAGCTGGTGCTGAGCTATCTGCACGACCAGCCGCAGCTCGGCCAGGGCGAGGTCGACGTCGTGCTGCAGGATGGCCCGGTCCACCTTGATCTGGGTCAGCGTCAACGTCGACAGCCGGTCCAGCGATGCGTGCGCCACCCCGAAGTCGTCGATGGCGAACCGCACACCGATCTGGCGTACGAGGTCGGACAGGCGGTCGCGGAAGTAGGTGGCCTTGTCCGGCAGCCAAGCCTCGCCCGGCGGCGGCTCGATCTCGTCGCGTTCGGAGATTTCCAAGGTGATGCCGTCGGCGGGCAGCCCGGCAGAGCGGATCGCGTCGTGCAGGGCATCGGCGTACGAGCCGCTCAACAGCGTACGCACCGCCACGTTGATCGAGCACGGCAGCGGCCGGGCACCGCCGAACGCACGGTCGTGTGCCTCGGCGTACGAGCGGATCGCCTTGGTTGCCAGGATCGTGTCGCGCTCGATGACGAACTGGTCGCCCCAGGCCGGCGCGGTGTCCAGCAGCCGCACCGGTGCGCTCGACGAGTTCTGGTCGCGCCGGGCGAGCGCCTCGTAGCTGGACACCGAGATGCCGCGTTCGACGGTGCTCAGGGAAACCACGGGCTCGAAGACCATCACCGCCGTGTCGAGGACGTCTCGATAGAGGCCGAAGGCGTGGTGGTAAAGGTCCAGCGGCACCCGCCCGGAGACGGTCCGCAGCGCGGTCAGCGCGTCGATCTCGGCCTGCCGTTCGTCGGTCAGGTCGGCCACCAGCAGCCCGCGCAGGATCGATGCGATGGGTTCGCCGAGGCCGCACAGGTGCCGGTCACCGTCGACGACCACCAGCATCGACAGGCCGTCGCGGCTGTCGTGGGTCAGCGGCACGGCCAGGACCCGCCGGCCGCTCTCCTCGACGACGGTGTGGCCGAGCAGTGCGCGCCGGCCGTGGCGGCTGCGTTCGATCAGGCTGCCGTAGAGGCCGGCGAGGTCGCCCGGGTGGAAGTCACGGCTGCGCGCGGTCACCGTGACGCCCTCGGGCCGCAGGTCCAGAACGGCGGCCGTGGCGGCGTCCAGGGCGACGGCGATCCGGTCGGCCACCGCGTGTCCGAGGTCGAGGCTGCGCTTGAGGCGGAACATCCGGTCGAGGATCTGCCGGATGGTGGTGGCGTGGCCGTCGAGCGGGTTGGCCAGGGGAACGAACGTCGCCTCCGGCGGGCGCGTGGCCTCGGTGGGCGTACGCCCATCCACCGGCCGCGTCAGCTCGGTCGTCGGGCCCCAGTCCCGCGTGAACAAGCCGATGCGCTGGCGCTCGTCGGCGGTGCGGACATAGGCGGTCAGGTCGGCGAAGCGTACGCCGCCGTCCGGTCCGGCCGCGGCTCCTCGCAGGCCCCGCAGCAGCAGTTCGGTGAAGACACCGTGGCCGGTCTCGGCGTTCTCGCGGGTGACACCGTCGCGCGGGCACGCCATCAGCGCGCAGTGCTGGTCTACCTGGCTTTCGTAGGCGCTCAGGACGTTGGGAAGGGCCTCGGCATAGGCGCCCGCGTGGCAACAGTCGAGGATCAGGAAGGTGGAACCCGGGCACTTGCCGAAGACATCCCGGCGCAGCTGGCCCATCCGCAGGCCCCGCTGGGGATGCAAGCGCAGGTGCTCGGTGTCGAAGTCGGATGTGACCAGGTAGGCGTCGGTCGCGTCGTCCCAGCCGGGAACGATGCCCTGACCAGCGAAGTACGCCAGCAGGACGTCGCCGGGCCCGGCGGACAGGGCGATCGCCCGCAGCTCGGCCACGATCCGGTCGGCGGTCGCCTCCGCGCCCGTCAACAGCAGGACGTCGGCGGGGTCGAAGGTGCCGATCTTCGGGTCGGTCAGGACCGCCCGGATCGCGGCCGCGTCGGCCTCGGCGTATCGCAGCTTCTGCAGCGCCGTGTCGGTTGCGGCGTGATTGACTCCCACCACGACGGCGCGCTTGCGGCCGCCCATCACGCGCCTCCCGTCACTCAGCGATATGCATTCGCCACCGTTGGTGAATGTACCGCAGATGGGAAAGGCAAGTGTCTGGTGGTGGCTGTCGGAAATCTATAGTGGACCACCGGTCACCACAGTGGACGGTGTCCGAGATGTCCGCGTCTACGCAGTGTGACGCGCCTGCGGCGGCCGGGGAGCCAGCAATGGGGCGAGGAGGGCGAGGGCGGCGGCGGGGTGGTCGTCGGCGAGCAGGCCCGCCGCGGCCAGCACGTAGTCCGTGTCGACCACGACGGCCGGTTCGCGCGGCAGCGCCCAGCCGCCGGCGGTGTCGGTCAGCGCCGCCCGCAAGACGGCCCGAGCGGTACCGGGTTCGGCGTGCCGCAGCACACCGCCGGAGCCGATGACGAGGCGTACGTCACGCAGATCGGGTCCGCTGCGCGCATGGCGGCGTACGGCGATGGTCGCGGCCAGGGCGCCGATGCGGCAGTCGTTCGGGTCGTCGGGCTCGGCGACCAGACCCGGATCGCGGGACCGCAGCACCGCCGCCGCCTCCAGGACCGGATCGAGGTCGATGATCCGTTCGGCGCGGGCCGCTTCGATGACGCCGGCGGCGCTCCACCGCATGCCGAGGTCGCCCTCGACCGTGCGGCTGCGCCACAGCGTCCCGGCTGCCGCCGCGCGGATGTGTGCGCGTTCGGCGTCGGGTAGCAGGACCGAGTACACGTCGGTCGTGGCTCCGCCGATGTCGATGACGAGCAGGTCGGCCGCCAGGCCGTCGCCGAGCAGCTCGACGCCGCGCAGCACGGCATCGGGTGTGGCCGCCCGGACCAGGGCGGCGAAGCGGCGGCCCCGCGACAGCTTCTTGCCGCCGATGACGTGGCGCAGGAACATCTCGCGGATCGCCGACCGCGCCGGACCCGGCTCCAGTACGCCGATGCGCGGCAGCACGTTGTCCGTACTGATGACCGGCTTGCCGGCCGATTCCAGAAGCGTGTGCAGCTCTGGGCGTACAACGGAATTGCCGGCCAGGACCACCGGCAGACGCGAGCGCCAGCGGGCCAGGCGCCCGGCGTTGTGGGTGAGCACCTCGGCGTCGCCGCCATCGGTGCCGCCGACGAGCAGGATGACGTCGGGCCGGGCGGAGCGCAGCTGCGCGAGCCCGGCGGTGGTCAGCGGCCCGGCGGCGACGTGGACGACCTTGGCCCCGGCCGACAGCGCGACGCGATGCCCGGCCTGGGCCGAGACGAGGGCTTCGTAGCCGACCACGGCCAGCCGCAGCCCGCCGCCGGCCGACGAGCACACGCGCACCTCGTCCGGCGAAACGCCGGTGGCGGCCAGCGCCGCGTCCAGGCCGTGCAGAACATCGGTGCCGATGGTCGTCGGGTGGCTCGCGGTGGCCAGCAGTTCCCCGGTGGCCGCGTCGACGGCGGCGGCCTTGGTGAAGGTCGAGCCGACGTCGACGCAGCCGACGATCATCCGCGTGGCGGTACGACGACGGTTCCGGTCGCGGTGACCGCCACGATGGGCGGGTCGAGGACTTCGGCCGCCGACTCGCCGCGATCCGGCCGGCCGCGGCAGACCACGCGCGCCTCGAAGTCGATGGTGCGGCTGCGGTTGCCCATGCGCGTGACCGTGGCGCTGATCTCCAGCACGTCGCCGGCCCGCATCGGCGCCTTGAACTGCACATCGGAGTACGACGCGAACAGGCCCTCGTCGCCGTCGGTACGGATGCACACCTCGGTCGCCACGTCACCGAACGCGGCGAGCGCGTAGGCGCCGTCGACCAGATTTCCGGCGTAGTGCGCGTGGCTGTAGGGCACGTACTTGCGGTGCGTGACGGTCAGCCCGACGGTCATTGCGCCCCCTTCGCGGAGATGAGCCGGTGTACGAGGTACGAAGCGACCTCGCGCGGCGTGGTGCCGCGGCCGAAGACCCGGTCGACGCCGAGTTCGCCGGCCATCATCTCATCGAAGCGCGGCCCGCCGACGATCAGCAGCGGCCGCTTGCCGGCCGGCAGCGCCTCGCGGAACGCCGCCGACATCTCGCGGGTGTTGTGCAGGTGCGCATCGCGCTGGGTGACGACCTGGGAGACGAGGACGGCGTCGGCCTTCTCCTGGCGCGCGGCCTCGACGAGGTCGGGCACGGTCACCTGGGCGCCGAGGTTGACCACCTTCAGCTCCCGGTAGTACTCCAGGCCCTTCTCCCCAGCGATGCCCTTGACGTTGAGGATCGCGTCGATGCCCACGGTGTGCGCGTCGGTGCCGATGCACGCGCCCACGACCGACAGCTTGCGCCGCATCTTCTGCTTCACCAAGGTGTTGACCTCCTTGGCGCTCAGCAGCGGGAAGTCGCGCTCGACGACCTGGACCTTGGCCAGCTCGACGAGGTGGCCGACCCGGCCGTAGACGACGAAGAACGTGAAGCCCTCGCCCATCTGCTTGGCGTGCACCAGCATCGCCGGGTCCAGGCCCATCTTCGCGGCCAGTTGCAGGGCCGCGCCCTCGGCCTTCTTGTCGTGCGGGATGGGCAGGGTGAACGACACCTGCACCATGCCGTCGCCGGTCATGTCGCCGTAGGGCCGGATGACGGACTTCATCGGGCGGACCCTTCCAGCAGCTCGGTCGCCGGGTTGTAGTAGCCGGGTTCATGCGGGGCGACGCCGTCCAGGCCCTTGCCGCGGTCGGCCGGCCGTTTCATGATGCCGAAGGTGCCCTCGCCGATCGCGGTGAGCAGACCCTTGCGCTCCACCACCTCCAGCAGCTCGACGGCCTCGTCGAGCACCTGGTGCGCGCGGTGCTGGATGAAGCCACCGGGCGCGGGGATGAAGTCCTCGTGCAGCCCGCCGCACGCGTTGAGCACGTACCGCACGTTCTGCAGGGCGATGTCGCGATCGGACAGCCACGGCGTCACGACCGCCTCGGTCATCATGCCGACGAGCAGGATCCCTTGCCCGGTCAGGGTTCCGGCCAGGTTGAAGAAGCCGTCCAGGAGGTTGCCGCGGAACACGTCGCCGGTCATGTGCTTGGTCGGCGGCATCCACTTCAGCGGCGCGTCCGGGAACAGCTCGCGGGCCAGCAGCGCATGGGCCAGCTCCAGGCGGAACGACTCCGGCAGATCCGGGTTGATCTCGAACGCGTGCCCGAGGCCCAGCTGCCAGTCGGCCAGCCCGGCCTCGTGGGCGAAGTACTCGTTCAGCAGCTGCGAGACCGTGACCGTATGGGCCTCGTCGACCGCGTCGGCGGTGGTGAGGTAGTTGTCCTCGCCGGTGTTGATGATGATGCCGGCGCGGGCGTGGATCTGCCGCGAGAAGCGCTGGTCGACGAACGTGCGGATGGGGTTGATGTCGCGGAACAGGATGCCGTACATCGAGTCGTTGAGCATCATGTCCAGCCGCTGCAAGCCCGCCAGCGTCGCGATCTCGGGCATGCACAGGCCGCTGGCGTAGTTCGTCAGCCGCACGTACCGGCCCAGCTCCTTCGACGACTCGTCCAGCGCCGCGCGCATCAGGCGGAAGTTCTCCTGGGTGGCGTACGT
>Ga0114129_10006001_pt1 | contig 17213 bp, 14 predicted proteins | sample RhiMetdeltSRZDD1_FD_80071 | JGI IMG/M metagenome (GOLD analysis project Ga0114129, IMG submission 80071) | Populus rhizosphere microbial communities from Tennessee, USA - Rhizosphere MetaG P. deltoides SRZDD1 (version 2) (version 2) | ecosystem: Host-associated > Plants > Roots > Rhizosphere >... | reverse complement strand
TCGATGCCATCGAGTACCAGGCTGAGCGGCGCGCCACGCGACCCACGTACGAGATCGTCGACGCTGTGTTCGCTTGACTCATCGACCTCCGCCACGACGCCCTGATGGACACCGCCGCGCGCCTGCCGGGCGAGCACGTCATTCGAGACACGTTCCGGCGTGATCCCGTGCGTCGAGGCAAACGCCAGCAGATCGCGCATGCGCTCATCATCCCGGGCGGCGATGCGGAGCGTCCGCACGCGTCCCGCGCGAAGCGCTTCGAGCACGGGATTGATGCCGTAGATGATCATGAAGGCCTCAGGGCTCAGCCTCAGTGGACCCAAGGGCTGAGAGCTGACGCGCGAATGCAACGGCGCGCTCGCGTGCGCCTGGAATGCGGCGGATGCCGGACTGCTGCAGCAGCGCACCCCGTTCCAGAGCGGGAACCGCGAGATCGAGCTCGAGTCCCTCCACTTCTCCAGTCAACGCAAGGCGAATGGGGTGGAACAACGCCTTCCCCTTCTGCCCCGTCTTCTCGCGTACGCGTGCCGCCGTCGCGCGGAACGCATCGCGATCGAGCATCGGCCCGCTTTGTCGAAGCTGCTCCGCCAGCGCGTCAATCACCGTACGGGCGCCGCGAGCCTCGTCGAGGATCTGTGGATTCTTGATCGCACGCTGAGCCGAGTAGTCGAAGAGAAACGCGAGGCGCGCGGGCACCTGCTCGAGTCGGTCGACAGACGAGGCAGCCGCGGGCACGATGTGCGAGAGATAGTCCAGATCCTCGGGCGTCGGATTCGATAGCCAACCTGTCTGCTCCAAGTACGGAACCGACAGCTCCACGAGGCGCACACTCTCCGACGCCTTGAGATAGTGTCGATTCACCCAGGCCAGCTTCTCCACATCGAACACACCCGCGCTATGGCCAACGTCCTCGAGGCGGAACCGGCGTGCCAACTCCTCCATCGGAAGGAGCTCCTGGCCCTCGCCGGGTGACCAGCCGATGAGCGCAAGATAGTTTGTGAGCGCCTCAGGTAAGTACCCGCGATCGCGAAACTCCTTCACCGACGTCGCTCCGTGACGCTTCGAGAGCGGCGCATGATCCGGACCAAGCACGAGAGACACGTGCGCAAACACTGGCTTCTTCCAGCGGAATGCCTCATAGAGCAACACCTGTCGCGGCGTATTGGAGATGTGGTCCTCTCCGCGAACGATGTGAGTGATCCCCATCAATGCGTCATCGACCACCACGGCGAAGTTGTATGCCGGAACGCCGCTCGATCTCACCAGCACAAAGTCGCCAATGACGTGCATGTCGAATCCAAGCCGACCACGCACGACGTCGACGAACGCCACTTCGCCTTCAACGGGCACTCGAAAGCGAATCGCAGCAGGTTCTCCGTTCGCCACACGTCGTCTGGCGTCCTGACGCGAGATCTCCCGACAGCGCCCCACATACTGCGGTGGCTTGCCGGCGCGCAATGCGGCCTGACGATCCTCTTCGAGCTGCTCAGGAGAACAGAAGCAGTGATAGGCGGCCTCTCTCGACATCAAGTCCACGGCGTGAGCGCGATAGATGTGGAGGCGCTCGGTCTGGCGATAGGGACCATGCTCGCCGCCAACCTCGACACCCTCGGTCCAGTCGAGCCCCATCCATCGAAGATCCTCGAGCATCGCGCGCTCTGACTCGCGCGTCGAGCGCTCGACGTCGGTGTCCTCGATGCGAACGATGAACGTGCCGCCGTTCCCCTTGGCCAGCAGCCAGTTGAACAGCGCCGTGCGGGCGTTGCCGACATGTAGCTGCCCCGTGGGGCTCGGTGCGAAACGGAGTCTCATGTCAGGTCGAAGGGCAAAGGTCAAAGGGCAAAGGCTAAGAGGGCGACGGCGTGAACGGCGATTGATTCGCCACCACCCATCGAATCCATTCCCTCATTGGTTTTACCTTTGATGCTCACCTGCCCTGGATCACATCCGAGCGCAGTCGCCAGATTGGCGCGCATCGCATCGACGTATGGCACAAGTTTGGGCTTCTGCGCGATGACGACAACATCGACGTTCACGACCCCGTAGCCTGCATCGCGGGTGACGGCAGCGGCGCGGCGAAGCATCTCGACACTGTCGGCGCCCTTCCATGCCGGATCGGTATCGGGGAAATGACGTCCGATGTCTCCGGCGCCGGCCGCCCCCAGAATTGCGTCAGTGACAGCGTGGCAGATCGCGTCGCCATCGGAATGCGCGTCGAGCCCTTTGTCGAAGGGAATCGTCACGCCGCCGAGAATCAGCGGTCGCGCCGCGATCAGCCGATGCAAGTCGTATCCGTTTCCGATTCGGAGCGCCGGCAGGCGCGACGCGGGTCTCACGAAGTGCTCGGCAATGGCGAGATCGCCCGGCGTCGTGATCTTGATATTGCGTGGATCCCCTTCGACGATGCGCACGGGATGGCCGGCTTGCTCGGCGAGCATCGCTTCATCAGTGGCATCACCATCGCGCCGCAGCGCATCTTTCAGGACCGCGATGCGAAATGCCTGAGGCGTCTGTGCCAGGAAGATTTCGTCTCGCGATAGCGTCGCCGTGATCACACCACGAGTGTCGGCCCGCTTCACCGTATCCTGCGCGCGCACCGCGGCGATCGCGGCGCCGCCCTCCGCCGCCGCGTCAACCGTGCGACGGATGATCGCGTCACTGACGAGCGGCCGCGCGGCATCGTGAATCACCACGATGTCGACACGATCCGACACGCGAGCCAACGCCCGAGCAACCGAATCACGTCGGCGAACGCCCCCCTCCACGAGCACGATTCGCTTGTTGCGTCCGCTCAGATAGTCCGGAGGCGACGAGGCGACGTCGGCTGGCAGCGCCACGATGATTTCGGAGACCAGGTCGCATGAGACAAACGCATCGACGCTGTGCTCGAGAATGGGTCGGCCGCCAAGCGTGAGCAGCTGCTTGGGATGCGCGCCGCCAAAGCGCGTCCCGCGACCGCCTGCGGCGATGATGGCAGAGACGAACATGAAGGAATCAGGGCTCAGTTTACTCGCACTGCCGGGCCGATTCGCGACAGCCGGTGAATTCGGCCATGCGTCGCGACGTGGCGTCGAGGACGTGCGCAAGCTTTTTCTGCTCCACCTCTCGCGGCGCAAACACGACGAGCAGCGCCCGCCTCGTGGCCGTGGTCACCATTGTGCGTTCCGAGTCGGACGTCGGGTTGCCAAAGGGTCCGACCCGATCGGCCAGCGCAATACGACCACCCACGTGAACGACGTCCTTCCGGATGCCAGGATAGGACTCGCCGTCCCGGCCGATTCGCAGCTCGATGTCTCCGTCGATGTGCGCGGCATCGTACAAGCCGTATGGCAGCTGGAACTCCAGCGAACACCAATTGCAGACGTCGACCATCGAGTTGATGCGTGGCAGCGCGTCGCCTTTGCGCACGCGCCGAAGGAGTGCCTCCGAGGACGGGCGCGTCTTTGTGGGGTCCAGACCGACGCGTTTGTACATCGTTCGCACCGCGGTGATCTCCAGCGGTGGATTCGCGCGCACCGCGGCTTCGGCCGCGGCAAGCGGCGCATCCATACGTCCATCGTGCTCGACGACCGTGGCGTCGTCGAGCCAGATCACACCGGGACGAATGATGGCAGAGAGATCAGGCGCGAGCGTGAACCGCATTGACGTCGGGCGGCTCCGCTCCGAGGTCGGATTCGGCGTCGGGGACGATGATTCGGCGCACGCGCTCGCCAAATTCCTTCGCGTCCGCGCGCGAGAGTCCGCGCGTATCGATCGGCTCGTGCACGATGAGCTGCACATCGCCGGGATACGTGGTGACCCGACCTTTCTGCATCACGTGGCGGCTGCCGATCACGGACAGGGGCACCACGGGCAGGCCGGCTTCGAGCGCGAGGTAAAAGCTCCCGCCCTTGAAGCGAGCGACACGCCCGTCAATGCTCCGCGTGCCTTCCGGAAACACGATGAGCGACAGACCCTTCGACGTGAGGCGGGACGCCCACCCGAAGATCTTCGACGGCGTCGGACGCTTGCGGTCGACGAGCATGTGCCCGGTGCGCCGGAGGTGCCATCCGAGAAAGGGGATGCGACCGAGAGACTCTTTCGCAATGATGCGCAGTTGAAACGGCAGCGACCAGAACAGAATGGGGATGTCGAAGATGCTCTGATGGTTCGAGACGAAGACGTAAGTGCGCGCGGGCTCGAGGCGTTGCAGTCCGCGGACGTTCACGCGCACGCCCGACGTCGTGAGAATGAGACGCGACCACATCCGGGCGCACCAGTGCCCGAACGTTCCGCGCCGATCGAACAGACTTGACGCGAGCGACATCGTGCCGAGCACGACGGTGTACACCGCGATTGCGGGAATGAGAAAGAAGACGGTTCGCCACCAATGAAAGCGAGGCACGCTACTTTCCGGCCGCAGCGGCCGGCGGTACGTGCGAGCGAGACGCCGGTGCTGGCACTGGGGCGGTTTGCGCGGCCACCGTCGGCTCGATGAAGCGGCCGAAGATCATCTTGCCCGCCGTCGTCTGCAGGACGCTGGTGACGACGACGTCGATCGTCTTCCCGATCATCTTCCGCGCGTTGTCCACGACGACCATCGTCCCATCGTCCAGGTACGCGACGCCCTGGTTGTATTCCTTCCCCTCTTTGAGAATGAACACCTTCATGATCTCGCCGGGCAAGACGACCGGCTTCAGCGAATTGGCGAGCTCGTTGATGTTCAACACTTCCACGCCGCGCAGCTGTGCCACCTTGTTCAAATTGAAGTCGTTGGTGACGATCTTTCCCTCGAGCGCGCGCGCCATCTCGATCAGCTTCAGATCGACTTCCCGCACTTCGGCGAAGTCCATGTCGGAGATCATCACCTCTACGCCCGCCATCTTCTGGATTTTCTGCAGGATGTCGAGCCCGCGTCTGCCGCGATTGCGCTTCATCGAGTCGGACGAATCGGCCACCAGCTGCAGCTCCTTCAACACGAACTGCGGGATGACGATCGTGCCGTCCATGAAGCCGGTCTCGCAGATGTCGGCGATGCGGCCGTCGATGATGACGCTGGTGTCGAGCACCTTGTAGCGCTTGCGCGGCCCGGCGGCGCGGAAGAGCGTGATGAGGTTCCGAGGCTCGAGCCACTCACCTCGTCGCGCGCCGATCACAAGACCCAGATACGGCAGCGCCAGCAGAATGACGCTGTGGAGGAACACCACGCGCTCGTTCCCGAGATTGGCCCAATACAGCGCCGCCCCGATGGTTTTGGCGGCGAGGAGACCGACGGCGCCGCCGAGCATCGCGCCGATCATGTGCGTGACCGACGTGTTTCTCAGCCGCAGCTCGAAGACGACGATCAGCAGGCCGAGAAGGATGCCAAAGGCGATATTGAGAAGCGGGTCAGGGCTTAACGGCTCGAGCTGAAATGCCGAATAGCCAACGGCCGCAACGAACAAGACACGCGCCAGTGAGAACCACGCCATGACCGGACCCCCAGGGCCAGGTATTCCAACCCGGTATGAATGTGTGAACACTAAGACTGCCGGGCGGGAAAATCAAGCGATCAACTCGTCGAGCGCCTCCCCGACGGTTCGCACCCCGACCAGGACGGTTCCGTAAGCTCCGGGAGCATCGGCGTTGGCGGCGGGCAGCACGATTCGCGTAAATCCCATCTGAGCGGCCTCCCGCACGCGCAATGCCGACTGCGGAATTCCCCTGATTTCGCCGCTCAACCCCACCTCGCCGAAGACCGCGGTCGAGGGCGGAAGGCTTCGATTCCGCACGCTCGACGCCACGGCAGCCACGACGCTCAAATCGGCCGCCGGCTCGTCAATCGTCATACCGCCAGCGATGTTCACGTAGACATCGTCGCCCGCCAGCATGAGCCCGGCGCGCTTTTCGAGCACGGCAAGCAGCAGCGACAACCGGTTCTGGTCGATGCCGATCGCCATGCGACGGGCGTTGCCGTAGGTGCTGGTGCTGACGAGGGCCTGTACCTCGACGAGGATCGGACGTGAGCCTTCGACGCAGCAGAGCACGGCGGATCCGGGCGTGCCGGACGCCCGCTCCGAGAGAAAGAGCTTCGATGGATTGGGTACCGGCTTCAGGCCGCCGCCCGTCATCTCGAAGACGCCGAGCTCGCTTACGGCACCGAATCGATTCTTCACCGCGCGGACGACGCGATGCGCGTGATGTCGCTCGCCTTCGAAATAGAGGACCGTGTCGACGACGTGCTCGAGGACTTTGGGCCCCGCGAGGCTGCCGTCCTTTGTGACGTGTCCGACGAGGATCGTCGGAACGTTCTGCCCCTTGGCGGCGAAGAGGAATTGCGTGGCGGCTTCGCGAACCTGGCCGATGCTGCCCGGGGCCGACTGAAACTTGCTCGACCACACGGTTTGCACGGAGTCGACAATCACGAGGGCCGGCTTCAGACGCGCGACCTCTTCGAGAATGCGCTCCATGCAGGTTTCCGACAGCAAGTAGAGCGGCGCGGCGCCGACGCCGAGACGATCGCCGCGGCTCTTGATCTGGTGCTCGGATTCCTCGCCCGACGCGTACAGAACCGGGCCGACCTCGCGCGAGAAGTGCGCGGCTGCCTGGAGCAGCAGCGTTGATTTCCCAATGCCCGGCTCGCCGCCAAGCAACACCAGCGACCCGGGGACGATGCCGCCGCCGAGTACGCGATCGAATTCACCGATGCCCGTCGACAAGCGCACGCCCTGCGCTGTTTCAACTTCTGCGTACAACTTGGCCGCGCCAGTTGTCGAAAACTGCGCGTACCGATTCGCGCCGGGAGCTGCTGCAGGCTCCGCAGCGCGTTCCTCGACGAGCGAATTCCACGCGCCGCACTCGGTACAGCGCCCCATCCACTTGGGCGCTTGAGCGCCGCACTCCTGACAGACGAAGACGGCTTTCGGTGACTTCATGAATCAGCAGGCTGGGGCCTTCTAATCGTATTGTCTTTCAACCCTCGTGCCGAGACGACACACCACTTCCCACGGGATGGTACCGATGGCGGCGGCTACCTCGCGCGCGTCGATCTGTTGCCAACTCTCGCGGCCCTGTCGTCCCAGGAGAACGACCTCGTCGCCGGGCTGCACGTCGCCGAGGTCGGTCACATCAACGGTGATCATGTCCATCGACACCGCGCCGACGATGGGCGCCCGCTGTCCGCGAATGAGCACGTGACCTCGACCGCACAGGCGCGTGTCGAGGCCATCGGCGTACCCGGCGGGCACGACGGCGACGGTCCGCGGCGCGTCGGCCTGAAAGCGCCATCCGTAGCCGACGCCTTCGCCAGGCCTCAGACCTTTCACGGCCACAACCCGGCTCGTGAGCGACATCACCGGCGTGAGCGGAATCATCGACGCCAGCGGTGGCGGGACGATGCCATACAGTAGGAGACCTGGTCTCACCGCGTCGTACCAGACGCGCGAGTCGCGCAACAGCGCGGCGCTGTTGCATGCGTGCCGAATGACTCGGGGTTCGGGATGCTTCACTCGGGATACGGCCAGCGCATCGACCACTGTCCGTGCGTTTTCGAAGCGCGCGCGCTGCTCGTCGAACACAGGACTCTCAGGCACATCGGCCGACGCGAAATGCGTGTACACGGCATCCAGCTGGAGATTCTCGCTGCGGAGGAGTTCGGGAAGCGTACGTCGAAGATTGTCGTGCCTGAAGCCGAGGCGATTCATGCCCGTATCGATCTTCAGGTGATACGCCATCGTGGTCTTGTGGCGAGCGGCGGCGGCTTGCACCGCACGCGCCGCGCCGGGTGTCGAGATCGTCGGCGTCAACGCATATTCGAACAAGCCATCGAGATCGCTGACGCTCAGCGCGCCGAAGATGAGAATCGGCACGCGCACGCCGGCTTGTCGAATCACGATCCCTTCTTCGATATCCGCGCACGCCAGCATTGTCGCGCCCGCCTGCTCGAGCGCGAGCGCCACGCGCTGCGAGCCATGCCCGTACGCGTTGGCCTTGACGACGGCGATGATGCCCGGCGGCTGTCGCCCGGGCTCGCTGGAGAGATATGTCTTGATCGCCGCGAGGTTTGCCTGCAGCGCAGCGAGGTCTACGTGCGCAACGGTGCTGCGAATCAACTAGGAACCTTGAGCAAGGTTCGCAAACCGCGTCTGCTCTCGAAGGAATGCGAGACGCACCGTTCCGGTCGGACCATTGCGCTGCTTGGCCAGGATCAGCTCCGCGGTGCCCGCGTCGGGACTATTAGGATCGCGATTGTAAACATCGTCGCGGTAGATGAGCACCACGACATCGGCGTCCTGCTCGAGCGCGCCTGATTCGCGCAGGTCCGAGAGCTGCGGACGATGATCGGATCGGGATTCGGGAGCACGACTCAACTGCGAGAGCACGACGATCGGGACGCTCAGCTCCTTGGCCAGTCCCTTGAGCGATCGTGAGATCGACGCAAGCTCCAGGGTGCGGTTCTCGAAACGGCCACGTCCGGTCATCAGCTGGATGTAGTCGACGATGAGCAGGCTGAGGCCATGCTCGGCTTGCAGCCGGCGCGCCTTTGCGCGCATCTCGAGCACGCCGATGTTGGCCGTGTCGTCGATGTGCAGCTTCATCGAGCTGAGCGTCTCGAGGGCGTGCGAGATGCGCCCGTAGTCTCTGCCGCCGATCGCACCGCTCATCAGGCGATGCCCATCGACCTGAGCTTCCGCTGTCAGAAGCCGAAGGAACAACGCTTCCCTCGACATTTCCAGACTGAAGAGCCCGACGACGTGGTCGGGCTGCGTCGCGACGTACTGGGCGATGTTCAGCACGAGGCTCGTTTTTCCCATCGATGGGCGCGCGGCAATGATCACGAGATCGCCGGCCTGAAGGCCGCGAGTCATTTCGTCGATGTCGACAAAGCCGGTCGCCACGCCGGTGACCAGCCGTTTCTGCTCGAAGAGCTGCTCGATCTTCGGGAAGCTCTCCTTGACGAGGTCGCGCATCGGCACGAAGCCGGCCTTCAGCCGATCGTCGGCCACGGCGAAGATCGCCGTCTCGGCTTCGTCGAGGATCAGGTCCGCTTCCTGTTCCGCCTCGTACGCGTTGGCCAGGATCTTGTTCGCGGCGTAAATCAGGTTTCTGAGGGTGCTCTTCTCCTTGACGATCCTCGCGTAGTACTCGACGTTGGTTGCGCGCGGAACGCCGTCGGCCAGCGACGCGATGTAGGCGGGCCCGCCCACTTCATCCAACTGGCCAGTGCGCGAAAGCTCCTCTTTGAGCGTGACGAAATCGATCGCATCGCGACGCTCGTTGAGCGCGACCATCCGGTCGAAGATGCGCCGGTGTGCGTCGCGATAGAAGTCGCCGCTATCGATGACCTCGGCGGCGAGGTTGAACGCGTCGTTATGGACCAGGATTGCGCCGAGCACCGAACGTTCGGCTTCGAGATTGTGCGGAAGCGTGCGATCTGCAGTCGCAACGATGGTCTCGGGCATTCTGGCGCGCGTGTAACGATGGAATGACGGGAGGAAGGATGTTAACAGAACAGCGTAGGGCGGGTCTTGTTCTTTAGACCCGCCTCTGTTGGGCAAAGACCAAAGTGTGCGGCAGGGCTCTAGAGTCCCGCAAGCGCCTGTGTGATCTTGTCGTAGTTCGGTTCGTTGCGTGCGTCCTCGAGCACTTCACGATGACGGACGACGCCGCCGCGATCGACGACGAAGACGGATCGCTTGGCGATATCTTTCAGTCCGATCATGTCGGGGTTGACGACACCATACCCTCGAATCACGTCCTTGTTGAAATCGCTGAGGAGCGGAAAGTTGAACTTGTTCGCGTCGGCCCAGGCCTTCAACGCGAAGAACGTGTCCACGCTGATGCCGAGCACCTTGGCGCTCACCGTGTTCAATGCGCCCGCGGAATCGCGCAGCTTGCACATCTCGGTTTGACAGACGCTGCTGAACGCGGCCGGGAAGAACGCGAGCACCACGGGACCGCTCTTGAGCTGTTCGCTGAGCGTCACTGGCTCGCGATCCTGATTCGGTAGCGTGAAATCGGGCGCTTTAGCGCCTACTTCTACGGGCATCGACGAATCTCCCTTGAGAAGAGCTTCGTATTCTTCCGGAATTTGGACACAAGGGCAACAGGCGGGTCCGCCACGTGCGCCTGACGTAGTATGTCTCCCCAATGAGTTCCTCCGCGGCCGTGACACCGCACGCGACTTCGGCTGTGCCCTGGTATCGCACCGTCACTCGCGAGCAGTGGCGGGTACTCCTCGCGGCCAAATTCGGCTGGATGCTCGACGCCATGGATTTCATGCTCTACACCATGGCGGTGGGTCAGCTGCGCGCGTACTTCGGCTTCGGCGACGACACGGCAGGCATGCTCGGCACGGTCACGCTCGTGATGTCGGGGGTGGGCGGCGCGATTTTCGGGTACGTCGCCGATCGGCTGGGCCGCACGCGCGCGCTGATGGCGACGATCCTGATTTTTTCGCTCTCATCGCTCGGCGCCGCGACGTCGCAGAGCGTGCTGCAACTCCTCTTCTGGCGCGCGGTGCTTGGGATCGGCATGGGCGGCGAATGGGCCTCCGGCGCCGTGCTCGTCAGCGAAACGTGGCCGGCCGCGCTTCGCAACAAAGCCATCAGCATCATGCAGTCGGGATGGGCTCTCGGGTACATGATGGCCTCGGTGTCCGCTGCGATCATCCTCGGGTCGCCGTCGCTCGGCGCTGACGCCTGGCGATGGCTCTTCGTCATCGGGGTGGTGCCCGCGCTCTTCACGCTGTGGATTCGACGCTACGTGCGCGAGCCGGACAGCTGGACGCACAGGGCGAAGGCCACGAGTGGACCAAGCCCGTTTGCCGTCGTCTTCGGGCCGAGACTGATCCGGCGCACGCTGCTGATCATTGCGCTCGGCTCAGCCGTGCAGTTTGCCAATTGGGGTCTCTTCTTCTGGCTGCCAGCGTTTCTGGCGCGGCCCGTCGAGCAGGGCGGCGCGGGCATGGGTGTCGTGGGCTCATTGCCGTGGATTATCCCGGTGCAGCTCGGGGCCTACTTCGGCTACCTCACGTTCGGATTCATCGCCGACCGCATCGGACGACGTCAGGCATTCGTGTTCTACATGGTGGCGGCCGCGCTGCTCGTACCCATCTACGGCCAGATGGCGCGCAGTCCGTTCGTGCTGCTGTTGCTCGGGCCGCTGATCGGCTACTTCGGGTACGGCTACTTCAGCATGTTTGGCGGCTTCGTCGCCGAATTGTATCCAGCAGCCGTGCGCGCCACCGGCCAGGGAACGAGTTACAACATCGGTCGAATGGCAGGTGCCGTCGCGCCGTACACGATCGGCGTGATCGCGACGCGGCCAGGCATCGGCATCGGCCTGGCGCTCAGCATCACGTCGGCCTTCTTCCTGCTGGCGGCGGCGCTGATCTTCACGCTTCCCAACCGGAGCGGAGAGGCACTCGATGCCTAATGATCACGTAATTCAAAATGCAAAATTCAAAATGCAAAAACTCAAAATGCACCTGACTGTTACGTTCGGCGATTGAGGTTGTTTGCATTTTGCATTTTGAATTTCGCATTACAGGTTTTCATCACCCCGGAGACACGGATGACACAAGCTACCGTTCGAACTCAGACGGGCGCGACGGCCGGTGTCGCCAGCTGGCAGATGTGGGTGCCATGCATCGGCATGGCCCTGTGCTCGTGGCTGTCGTTCGTCGATCGCCAGGTGCTGAACATCCTGTCGCCGACGATCATCAAGGACACCGGTCTCACACCGGCGGACTTCACCAACGCCACATCGTTCTTCTTTCTGACGTACACACTCGGCAACCCGATTTGGGGATCGGTGCTCGACCGCGTCGGCTTGCGAGTCGGCATGCTGCTCGCCGTCGGCGTGTGGACGGCCGCGAGCATGTCGCACGCGGCCATGGCGAGCTTCGCCGGGTTCGCGCTCGCCCGCGCTGTCCTCGGGGTTGGAGAAGGCGGCACGTTCCCCGGCGGACTGCGGACCGCGGTTGAAACGCTGCCCGCCAATCTCCGCGCGCGAGGGATCGCGCTCTCCTTCAGCGGCGGCACGATTGGCGCGGTCATGATGCCGCTGCTGCTCGGACCGCTCGCGATCAAATACGGCTGGAAGGCCGCGTTCCTGGCCACGGGCGCCCTCGGCCTTCTGTGGCTGCTGATCTGGGCAGCCATCGCGCGACCTCCGTTCCTGCCGAAGACCGCACACATGACGTCGAAGATCGCGTGGCCAGACTTGCGTGAGCGGCGGGTATGGGCGCTGGTATTCAGCTATGCGTTGCCGGCGATCTCGCCGGGACCAGTGCTCACCATCCTGGCGATCTACCTGGCCCAGCGCCTCCACCTGACACAGGCAGACGTCAACAACGTCGTGTGGATTCCGCCGCTCGCCTGGGGCATCGGCTATTTCTTCTGGGGATGGGCCGCCGATCGCTACGCCGCCAACAACCCGCGGCCGGTCGGCATGTTCCTGCTCCTCACCGCGATCTCGCTCACGCTGGGACTGACGACGATGACGACGTCAGTGCCGCTGGCGATCGGTCTGATCTCGCTGTCCACGTTCATCGGCGGCGGATTCCAGATGGTCGCGCTGAAGGGCGGCTCCTACGCGTTCCCGCGCGAGCAATCAGCGATGATGTCGGGCATCGCGTCGGGCTCGTGGTCGCTGGTGAACTTCATCCTGCTGCAGGCGATCGGGCCGCGATCGAACCTGATGGACAACCAGCAGTGGGGAGCGATCTTCTGGATCATCGCGCTGCTTCCGGTCGTCGGTATTGCTGCGTGGATGGTGCTCAGTCGCAATCAGACGGCCCCGGCGCGTGCGTGAGGCGTGTAATGCAGAATGCAGAATTCAAAATGCAGACACTGACCTGACTTTCGACGGCTTGCCGTGTAAGCGCCGCGCGTTTCACCGCAACATCCGAACCGATTGGCGTCTGAATTCTGAATTCTGCATTCTGGATTTCAGCTAATGCCGCCGAGACAGAGGTATTTGATCTCGAGGAACTCTTCGATCCCGTACTTGGACCCCTCTCGGCCGAGCCCTGATTCCTTGACACCGCCAAAGGGCGCAACTTCCGTGGAGATCAGACCGGTATTGATGCCGACCATTCCCGACTCAAGCGCTTCGGCAACGCGCCACACGCGTCCGATGTCACGCCCGTAGAAATACGCGGCAAGCCCGAACTCGGTGTCGTTGGCCATCGTGATCGCTTCTTCTTCCGTCTTGAAACGGAAGAGCGGCGCCACCGGCCCGAACGTCTCTTCACGCGCGACCATCATTGACGAGGTCACATCGACGAGCACCGTCGGCTCGAAGAAGCGGCCGCCACGCGGGTGGCGATGACCGCCGATGACGATGCGTGCGCCCTTCTTGGTGGCATCGTCGATGTGCTCTTCCACCTTGAGCACCGCCTTGTCGTCGATGAGCGGACCCTGAGTCGCGCCCGGCTCCAGGCCTGGCATCGGCGACAGCTTGGCAACCGCCGCCGACAGCTTCGCGGCAAACGCGTCGTACACAGCATCCTGGACATAAATGCGATTGACGCAGACGCAGGTCTGACCGGTGTTGCGATACTTCGATGCCATCGCCCCTTCAACCGCCGCATCGACGTCGGCATCGTCGAACACGATGAACGGTGCGTTGCCCCCAAGCTCGAGGGACAGTTTCTTCACGGTTCGAGCACACTGCTCCATCAGGAGCTTCCCCACCTCGGTCGACCCGGTGAAGGAGAGCTTCTTGACCGTGGGATTCGATGTCATCTCGCCGCCAATCTCCGATGCGGATCCGGTGATGACGTTGAGCACTCCCTTCGGCACGCCCGCGCGTTCCGCGAGCTCGGCGAGGGCAAGGGCCGAGAACGGCGTCTGCGATGCGGGCTTGAGGACGACGGTGCAGCCCGACGCGATCGCGGGACCGGCCTTGCGCGTGATCATCGCGAGCGGGAAGTTCCAGGGTGTGATGCAGGCCACGACGCCAATGGGCTGCTTGATGACGACGATGCGTTTGTCGGCCTGGTGACCCGGAATCGTGTCGCCGTAGATGCGCTTCGCTTCCTCGGCGAACCATTCGAGGAACGACGCGGCGTAGATCACCTCGCCTTTGGACTCGGTCAACGGCTTGCCTTGCTCGATCGTCATCAGGCGAGCCAGGTCTTCCTGATTCTCGAGCATCAGCTCGTACCACCGTCGCACCGCGACCGCCCGCTCCTTGGCGGTCTTTTTTCTCCACGCGGGGAGCGCGCGACTTGCCGCCTCGATGGCGGCGCGGGTTTCCGCGGCGCCACATTTCGGCACGGTGCCAACCACCTCTCCCGTCGCCGGGTTGTCGACGTTGATCGTGTCGCCCGATTTCGCGTCGACCCATGCGCCGTCGATAGAGCAGGATTGACGAAAGAGCTTCGAATCTTTGAGGGAAACGCCAGTTGAAACGGCGGATGGTGTTGCCATGGTCAGTACCTCAGGCCAAATCCTTCGTGTTCTCCGTGGCTCATTTCGCCCACTTGTCGACCTCGATCAGCGACCGGACGACATCGTTGAGAAACGCGGCGGCGCGGGCGCCGTCGACGACGCGATGATCGGACGAGAGCGTCAGCGTCATCATCGGCCGCACGGCAATCGCCGGGCCGATGCCAAACCGCTTCTCGCCGAACGCGACGACGCGGTCGGTAATCGCGCCGACGGCGAGAATGCCTGCCTGCGGCGGAACGATGATGGCGGTGAACGCGTCCACGTTGAACATTCCGAGATTGCTGATCGTGAACGTGGCGCCCGTGATGTCGGCCGGATGCAGACGATTGGCCCGCGCGCGCTCGGACAGTTCCTTGCGCCGCCTGGCGATGTCGCCAAGGCCGATCTTGTCCGAGTTGGGGATCACGGCTGTCACGACGGCGTTCTCCACCGCCATCGCGAGCGCGACGTTGACGTCGTGATTGATCGTGATCGAGCCCCCGGCCCAGCTCCCGTTCATGCGCGGATGCATGTGCAGCGCGCGCGCCACAGCAGCGACAATCAGATCCGTGTGCGTGACCTTCACGCCATGCGATGTCTCGATGACGGGAATGAGCCGCTCGCGCGTCGCGCTGAGCATTGTCGCATCGAGGTCGCGCGTGACGAAGAAATGCGGAACGCTGGTCCAGCTTTGCGTCGTGCGCTCGGCCATGATGCGGCCGATGGAGCTGATAGCGCCTGTGTCAATCGAGGTCGTGCCGGTCCGGCTAAAGCCGGACACTACGTCTACCGTTCCGGTGCGGCTAAAGCCGGACACTACGTCTGATGGTGCCGGCGCAACGCTCTCGTAGTGTCCGGCTCTAGCCGGACCCGTCGCAGCCGGACCCGCGCCAGCGGCCTTCAGAATGTCGTCGGCGAGAATCTCGCCGCCGGGACCGGAGCCGCGCAGCTTGGCGATGTCCACGCCGTGCTCCCGCGCGAGCCGCCGGGCCTTCGGTGAGATGCGGGCCCCTGCCGCCGATGCGGGTTCAGGCGCCGGCGCGGCTGCGGAAGCCGCTGCAGCCACGGGCGCAGAATCCATCTTGCGACCGGTCTGCGCGGTCGCGACGTTGGACGGCGGCGCTTCGCCCGGCTTGAGCAGCCACGCGATCGTTTGCCCGACGGGAACGACGTCGCCTTCCTTCGCTGTGACGCCCCCGAGCACGCCATCGCCTGCCGCTTCGATCTCGACGACCGCCTTGTCGGTCTCGACCTCGAGCAGCATCTCGCCCTTCTTGACCGACTCGCCCGCCTTCTTCTTCCACGAGACGAGCTTGCCCGTTTCCTGCGCCATCTCGAGCGCGGGCATCACGACGCTGATGGCCATTAGCGACCGGCTCCGACTTTCTCGCCCTTGGGAACTTCGGCCTTCGCGGCCGCGGCAACCATTTTCACGACTTCGGGATTTGGCGGCGCCTCGGTTTCCCTCATCGTCGGCAACTGGCCTCCGACCGTCACGAACGGCGCTCCCGCGATGAGCAGTTCCTCGGCTGGGAACCGCGTGATGACCTCATGCCCCGTCGCGGTCACCACGATCTCTTCTTCGATACGTGCCGCACTCCAACCATCAGTCGAGGGCCAGAACGTCTCGAGCGCGAAGACCATTCCCGGCTTGATTTCGTGCGGGTGCTCCAGCGAGACAAGTCGACTGATCATCGGCTTCTCCCAGATCGCGAGGCCGATGCCGTGCCCCATCTGCAGCGCAAACGCCGTCTCCTCATCGGGGAACCCGAACTCGGTCGCCTTCGGCCAGACCGATGCCACTTCGGCGGTCGTGCGTCCGGGCCGAATGAGCTCGATCGACGCGTCGAGATAGTCGCGACATCGTTTATACGCATCGACCAGCGCCCGCGGTGCGGAGCTGATGGCGAACGTGCGGTAGTAGCACGTCCGGTACCCCATGTACGAGTGCAAGATGTCGTAGTAGACCGGATCGCCAGGACGCAGCACGCGGTCCGAGAACACATGCGGGTGCGGGCTGCACCGCTCACCGGAGATCGCGTTGACGCCCTCGACGTACTCCGACCCCATCTCATAGAGTCTCGACGCCACGAGCGCCACGGCTTCGTTCTCGCGCATGCCGGGCTTCATCGCCTTGTACAGATCGTAGTACGCGGCATCGACCATGCCGGCCGAGTGCGTGAGCAATGAAATCTCGTCCTGGGTCTTGATCTCGCGCGCATTCGACATCAACTGCTGACCGTCGACGATGTTCAGCCCTTCCTTCTGCAGCGCGAAGAGGATGGGCGGCTCGACGACGTCGACGCCCACCGGCTCTCGATGAAGATTCCGCTTCTCGAGCTCGACTTTGATCTTCCGCGCGACCTCTTCCGAGCGGCCCATCTCGGGCGACATCGCGCCTCGCATCAGCGGAATCCCCGCGCGCGACCGCTCGCCGAGCCAGTCGCAGTTCTGCTGGTGGTGCCGCGCGGCGGATCCGAAGTCCCAGAGGATCGGCTCGTCACCCTGCGGCAACAGCGTGAAGCGGCTGATCTTGTCCTGCGCCCACGTGCCGATGTGCGTGGCCGTGATGTAGCGAACGTTGTTCATGTCGAAGCAGAGCACCGCGCCCATGTCCGAGTTCTCGAGGAGGCTCTTGATTCTCGCGAGCCGCTCCCGGCGCAGGCGATCGAAGTCGATCCGCCGCTCCCAGTCCACCGCCATCGTGCCGTAAGTTCGAATTGCCACTGCTTGTCTCCTGTCTCACAAGCCACGGAGACACGAAGGCACGGAGTGAATTGAAGGATCTCCGTGTCTTCGTGCCTCCGTGGCCCGTTG
>Ga0114129_10005999_pt1 | contig 17217 bp, 16 predicted proteins | sample RhiMetdeltSRZDD1_FD_80071 | JGI IMG/M metagenome (GOLD analysis project Ga0114129, IMG submission 80071) | Populus rhizosphere microbial communities from Tennessee, USA - Rhizosphere MetaG P. deltoides SRZDD1 (version 2) (version 2) | ecosystem: Host-associated > Plants > Roots > Rhizosphere >... | reverse complement strand
CTGCTGGTGCACGTCGTCGATGCCTCCAATCCGGAACGCGAGCGCCAGATGGCGGCCGTCCGAAACGTGCTGGCCGAGGTGGGCGCCGAGGACGTTCCGTCAATTGAGGTGTTCAACAAGAACGATCGTCTCGACGCGTCCGAGCGGGAGCGGCTGAGGGCGCTCTATCCCGGCGGCATCGTCGCGTCGGCACTGACGGGCGAGGGGCGCGACGAGCTGATTGCCGCGATCGAATCACGGTTGGCGCTGGATACGACCGTCGTGCGATTGACGTTCGACCCGGCGAGCGAGGCCGATCGCAGCCGCATCGCGCATCTGTATCGCGTTGGCCGGATTCTCAGTCACGAGAGCGGCGACACGCATATCGCGATTGAGGCAGAAGTGCCGAGACGAGTGATACCGCAGTTGACAAACGCGGTCTCGTCGGGACTGGCGAAGGCGGAAGCGTCATGAGACGGCATTCTTCGCGGTTGGCGGCTATCATCACGCTCCTGCTGCTCGCATGCGCGGCGTGCGGTCCGAAGAGACTGGAACTGCCACCGCCTGCGGCCGCCGCCAAGTATCCCGATTTCGTGTTTCCCGCCGTCGTCGCTGGCCTCGGCACACCTGCTGCGCACGAGCGCCACCAAGCAGGCTGGTTATGGTTGCAAGCTGGCGATATTCGCGCCGCCCAGCGGAACTTCGAGGCGGCACTGAAGCTGTCTGAGGATTTTTATCCAGCCGAAACAGGCCTTGGATACGTTGGACTGGCGAAGAAGGCAGACAGCGAGGCGGTCACGCACTTCGATCGCGCGATCGTGGCGAATCCGCGATATGCACCTGCTCTAGTCGGTCGTGGCGAGGCGCTGATCGCACTTGGCGATCGCGAGATGGCGCTCAAGAGCTTCGAGGCGGCGGTCGTTGCCGACGAGAGTCTTGCGCCGCTTCGCACGCGGATCGAAGTCCTCCGCGTCCGGCTGCAGCAGGACGATGTGGCTTTGGCTCGCAAGGCGAGCGAGGCGGGCAAATACGAGGAAGCGCGGCAGGCCTACGAGCGGGCGATTACGGCGTCACCTGAGAGCCCGTTCTTATATCGTGAGCTCGCCGGCGTGCTACGGCAGGAGGGAAATTTCGACGAGGCCTTGAAGCACGCCGTCAAGGTCATCGAGCTCGATCCGACGGACGCGCGCGCTCACGTGCTGCTCGGCGAGATTCACGAGGCCCGCAACGATCAGCCCAATGCGCTGGCCGCTTACGAGGCGGCGCTGGCAATCGAATCGAGCGACACGCTGCACAGAAAAATCGATTCTCTAAGAGAAGGTCTGGCGCTGGCAGCTCTTCCTGCCGAGTTTCAGCAAATCGCCACCTCCGAGGACGTGTCGCGCGAGCAGCTGGCCGCGCTCGTGGGCGTTCGCCTCGATCAGTTGCTGAAGCGTGCCGGCCGTCGCGAGTCAGTGGTCATTACCGATACGCGCGGCAGCTGGGCCGGCCCGTGGATTCTGGCCGTGACGCGCGCTGGCGTGATGGAGGTTTATCCGAACCATACGTTCCAGCCATCAGCGGTGGTGCGCCGCGCGGAGCTTGCCGATGCGGCGAGCCGCGTGCTCTCGTTAATCGCCGCGCAGAATCCCGCCGCAGCTTCGTCGTGGCGTAGCGGCAAGCGGACGTTCGTCGATGTTCCGCCGGCGCATCTGAGTTATTCCGCTGCCTCGCTGAGCGTCGAGGCTGGCGTGATGGCGCCGCTGGCCGACGGCACGTTTCAGCTCGGTCGTGCGGTGACCGGCGCCGAAGCGGTGGCCGCGGTCAAGAAGCTCGAAGAGCTCGCCGAAGCGGTCGCGCGATGAACCTTGCCAGAAATCTGACCGCTGCCAATCAGCTCACTATTCTTCGGATGCTGCTCATTCCAGCATTCGTGATCCTGTTGCTGTACGGCTATTCGGGCTGGGCGCTCGTCAGCTTCCTGGTTGCGGGCGTTACGGATCTCCTGGACGGGCTCATCGCTCGCATGGCGGGTCAGAAGACCACGCTGGGTGCCTGGTTGGATCCCATGGCCGACAAGCTGCTGCTGGTGACGATGTTCGTGATGCTGACGCTTCCAGGCATCGGCCTCGCCAACCGGCTGCCACTGTGGTTCACGGTGCTGGTGATCAGCCGCGACGTGGCGATCGTTCTCACTGTGGCCGTCGTCAACCTGGCCGTCGGTCCACGAACGTTCCGCCCGTCGATCTACGGCAAGATTGCGACCGCAACCTACGTGTGCACCGGGGTGGTGGCGCTCTATTTCAACTATCTTCAGCGCGAGTCAGACGTGGTGACCGTGTTCGTCTACGCGTCGCTTGCGATTACCATCGTGTCGGCGTTCCACTACGCGACGCAGATGGTGAAGCTGCATTAGTTTCGCGGCTCGCTGTTCGCGGCTCGCTGTTCGCGGCGCTCACACTTTCTGCTTGAAATAATCGAGCGTCTTCTTGAGACCTTCCTCCAGCGGCACCTTCGGTTCCCAGCCGAGGAGCGTTCGTGCCCTTGTGATGTCGGGCTGGCGCACTTTCGGATCGTCCTCCGGTAGTTCACGATAGACAAGCTTGCTCGACGAGCCGGTAAGGCGCAGGATTTCCCTGGCGATGTCCTCGATTGTCATCTCGTGCGGATTGCCGATGTTGACGGGATCGTTGAGGTCCGATTCCATCAGCTTGATGACGCCGTCGACGAGATCGCTGACGTAGCAGAAGCTGCGAGTCTGCTTGCCGCTGCCGAAGATGGTGATGTCCTCGCCGCGGAGCGCCTGGCTCATGAACGCCGGCACGGCACGGCCGTCGTGCAGGCGCATACGAGGACCATAGGTGTTGAAGATCCTCACGATCTTCGTATCGATGCCGTGGTACCGGTGATAGGCCGTCGTCATTGCCTCGGCGAAGCGCTTGGCTTCGTCGTACACGCCGCGCGGCCCGATCGGATTGACGTTCCCCCAGTAGGACTCTTTCTGCGGATGCTCGAGCGGATCGCCGTACACCTCCGACGTCGAAGCCAGCACGAATCGCGCTTTCTTCTCTTTTGCCAACCCGAGCGCCTTATGCGTGCCAAGCGCGCCGACCTTCAGGGTTGGAATCGGCAGCTCGAGATAGTCGATCGGGCTCGCCGGGCTGGCCCAGTGCAGCACCGCGTCGACCGGACCCTCGACGAACATGTAGTTGGTGACGTCGTGCTTGACGAACAGGAAATCTCGATTTGCGAGATGCGCGATGTTGGCCGTCGACCCGGTAAGGAGGTTATCGATGCCGATGACCGAGTGCCCACGATCGAGCAGGGCCTCGCTCAGGTGAGATCCTATAAAGCCGGCTGCGCCGGTAACAACGATTCTGGACATGGAGCTTCGCTTCGACCTTCAACTTTCAGCCTTACCCTTCACCCTTCAGCCTTCCCCCTTCAACCTTCATGGTTCAGACTTCAGACTTCAAACTTCAAACTTTCAGTAAGCGTGCTTCTGAATGCCCTTCACCAACGTGAGCCACATGATTTTGAGATCGAGGCCGACCGACCAGTTCTCGATGTAGTAGAGGTCGTATTCGATGCGCTTCTCGAGCGACGTGTTGCCGCGCCAACCGTTGACTTGCGCCCAGCCGGTGATCCCGGCCTTGACCTTGTGGCGAAGCATGTATTGCGGGATGCGGTGCTTGAACTGTTCGACGAAGTAGGGACGTTCCGGCCGCGGGCCGACGATCGACATGTCCCCGCGCAGCACGTTCCACAACTGCGGGAGCTCGTCGAAGTCGAAGCGACGCAGCCACCGGCCGATCGGCGTGCAGCGCGGATCGTTGTCGCGCGCCCAGATCGGTCCGGTTTCGTCCTCCGCGCCTTGGTACATCGAGCGGAACTTGTAGACCTGGAACGCCCGGCCGTCGAGGCCCATTCGTTCCTGTGTGTAGAACACGGGTCCTGCCGAGCTGCGACGGATGAGCACGGAGATGATCCCCAATGGGATCCCCAAGACCGTCAAAGCCGCGCCTGAAATGGCGACGTCGATCGTGCGTTTCAGCAGGCTGTTGAAGCCGCGCAACGGGACGTCGTTGAGGCTGATGATCGGCACGCCGTCGAGATTCTCGAGGCGAGCGCGCAGCGCGATGAACTGCAGCAAGTCGGGCACGACGTGGACGTCCACGCCCTCGCGGCTCGTGGCTTCGACCAGTCCCAGCATCTTGACGTGCTCTTCGAGCGGCAGCGCGACGTATACGTGGTCGATCCGTTCCTGGCGAATGATCTCGGCGCCCTCCGGCAGCGTACCGAGCAGCGGCAGGCCGCGATAGCCGATGTGATCGCCGGAAGCACGATCGTCAAGGAAGCCGACCACCTTGAAACCAAGCTCGCGGTGTTCGAGCAGCTTGTCAGCGACGAGCCTGCCGAGATCACCCGACCCTGCAATCAGCACGCGCTTGAGACCGATTCCCGCGCGCCAGCGGCGCTCGAGCGCTTCGCGAACGAGCTCGCGCGACGTGTACGTGCCGATGACGTTGACGGCCAGGAAGAGCAGCCATACCGGACGCGACACCTCGTAGATGCCTCTGTCCTGAAGGTCGGGCGGCACGTGATAGAGCTGGTAGTACATCGTGCCGATGAGGCCCAGGACGACCGTTAGGATGCTGCCGACGAAGACGGCGAAGAAGTCGTCCACGCGCGTCCGGCCGCGTCGCAGGCGATAGAGCCCCTGCACGTGGAACGCGATCGGTACCAGCACCCCGATGAACGGCAGCAGGTTGACGTACTGCCAGAAGGGCGGCTGGCCTTTCGTAATCGGGATGACGTTCGCGATGAACGTTTCGAAGCGCAGCAGATAGGCCAGCGCGAACGCCGCCATGCCTACGAGCGCATCGGTGATGATGTAGAAGGCAACGAGCAGCCGGTTATAGCGCCGCATCATTGTCTGTCCTCGCAGGCGGTGTAGCGGGCGGCATGAACGGCTTCGTCGACTGCCGCTTGAAACCCGGCGAGGAAGCGCTGCTTCGAGAAACCCAGGGCGTGCTGGCGGAGGCGCTCGGGATCGAACGACTTCGTACGTGCCTCGTCCAAGCCGTTCGCAAACGCCTCAGGAGTCGCGGTGTCTATCAGGATGCCAGTCTCTCCAGGAACGACCGTCTCCGCAGCGCCCCCTTCGCCGAACGCGACGATGGGGCAGCCGCACGCCTGAGCTTCGACGGGAGCCATTCCAAAGTCTTCAGTCCCGGGCTGTAGAGTCGCCCAGGACGTCCGGTAGAGCTCACGGATTTCGTCGTCCGATCGCCAACCTAAGAATGTCACGTCGGGTCCGGCAGATGACCGAAGTCGCGCCAGCTCCGGACCCGTGCCGACGATGGACAGGGGTGCGCGGAGGCGCGCACACGCCTCAATCGCCATATCCAGGCGCTTATAGGGCACCAGCGCGGACACAACGAGGAAGCCGGATCGGGGTTGGCGGTGATCGTCGGCAGGACGATAAAACTCTGTGTCTACAGGAGGATACACGACGCTTGCCCGGCGATTATAGTATCGGCGGATCCTGCCCGCAACATAGTGGGAGTTCGCGACATAGCGGTCGACACGGGCCGCAGTGTCGCGGTCCCACCTGGCCATTGCCGCCATGACCGGTTTGAGGATGCTGTGACGGGCGCGTCCGACCTGAGCCGGGCCGAAGTACGCGTCGAACTGATCCCACGCATACCGCATTGGCGAGTGGCAGTAGCTCACGTGAACGGCGCGTCCAGGTCGAACGACCGACTTCACCGCGCAGTGGCTGGTGCTGATCACAAGGTCGTAATCATCGAGGTCGAACAACTCAACGGCAGTCGGGAAGAGCGGAAGGAACTGACGGTAGAAGCGCGTCGCACCGGGCAGCCACTGAGCGAACGAGGTCCGCAGCCGGCGCTGCTCGATGCGCGTCGACACACTGCCGCGCGCGTGCACGAGGCTGTAGAGGGCCGCATTCGGATACAGCTCGCAGATGGCATCGAGGACTTTTTCGCCGCCTCGCATGCCGGTCAGCCAGTCGTGGGCCAGCGCGACCCGTCGACTCGATGGGATGGCGACTCGCTCGAGACTCACCTCGCCAGGACCTCGCCGTAGATCTCGCGGACTCGTCGCACGGATCGCTCCCAGGAGAAGTGCCGGGCCCGTTCGAACCCACGAGTTCGCAGCTCGTCGCGCAACGCGGAATCCGAAAGCACGCGTCCCAACGCATCCGCGATCGCTTCGGGTTGGAGGGGATCGATGAGGACCGCGGCATCGCCTACCACTTCCGGCAGCGACGAGACGTTTGACGTGATCACCGGCGTGCCGCTCGCCATGGCTTCGAGCGGCGGCAGGCCGAAGCCTTCGTACAGCGAGGGGAACACGAACACCGCCGCCAAACGGTAGAGAATGGCGAGCGTGCGCGACGGAACGAATCCAAAGAAGCGCACGTGCTTGTGCAGCTTGTGCCGGTGCACGGCATGCCGCAGCGCAGCGTACTTGGCGATCTCGTCGCCGATGATCACGAGCTTGACGTGTTCGAACTCCGGGCCGGTATGCCGCAGGATGTGAAACGCTTCAATCAAACGTCCGAGATTCTTGTGCGGCTTGATGTTCCCAGCGTAAAGGATGAACGGATCGATGAGCTGATAGCGCTCGCGCACGCGAGTGACATCCTCCTCGGCCGGCACCTCGCCGAAGCGCTCGTCGATACCGTTGTAGATGACGTCGATCTTCCCCGGCGGCACCTTGAAGTACTCCAGGATGTCGCGCTTCGACGCCTCCGACACCGTGATCACCCGGTTGGAGTGGTGGGTGGCCATCCACAGGAAGCTGCGCGCGTATGCGTAGCCGAGCCGGTTGGGCAGATACTGCGGAAACCGCAGATGAATGCAATCGTGAATCGTCACCACCGATTTGCACGGCGTCAGCGGCGGCAGAACGTAGTGAGGCGCGTGGAACAGCTCGGCGTGCTCGCGGCGGAGATCGCGGGGAACCGTGATCTGTTCGCGAACCGAATACCCCGGTGACGACTCCGGTACGGCCCGAAAATTCTCTCCCAGCTCGCTGACGATGGAGCAGTCCTGGCCCTGGCAGAGCACCGCGTACTCGGTGTCGTGATCGATCCGAGAGAGCTGCCGCAACAGGTTGCGGACGTAGGTCCCGATCCCGTAGTCACGGAGCTTCCGCGCATCAATGGCAATTCGCAAGGCGCACAGATCTTATCAAGTTCGTCTCTTGGCTTCGCTGGGCAATTGCCCTTTCATGCGCAGATAAAAGCGGAGAAGGGGAGCCCAACCTGGATGATGCTTCTCGTAAAAGGCTAGATGACTCCGGCGATAGTGCTCGTTCATGCCGCCAGGAACCGTCGATCGAGATCGGCCGCGCAGGTGTGTCACCGTCGCGGCCGGAGCGTAGAGGATCTGGCGGCCGCGGCTGCGAAGTGACGCGCAGAAGTCGACGTCCTCCGTGTACATGAAGAATCGCTCGTCGAGGAGCCCGACGGCTTCAGCGTCCGCCCGATGGACCAGCAGGCAGGCGCCGCTCACCCAGTCGACGAACCGTTCCTGGCGCGTCGCACGCTCGATGCGTGAGACCGCCGGGGACCATCCCGCTTCGTACAGGTGGCCGAGCGTCTTTTGCTGCAGTTCCGCGAACGGCGAGATCATGGGCCCGAATGAGATTTCGACGCGGCCCTGGCTGTCTTCCAGCCGTGGACCGGTGGCTGCGGCCGATGGGTGGGCGAGCAAGCGGCTGACGAGCGTATCGATTGCACCGGCCGGAACGATCGTGTCGCTGTTGAGCAAGAGCAGCAAGTCACTGTGAGTGGCCCGGATGCCGGTGTTCGTGCCGGCGGCAAACCCGCGATTCTCGGTCAGTTGAATGAACTGAACCGCCGGCCATTCGCTTTTGACCCCCTCAATTCCGCTCTCGGTAGATGCGTTATCGACAACGGTAATGTCGTGGGCGATCGAGAGGGGTGCGCCGTGCAGCGAGTCCAGGCAGCGCGCGAGGTCTGCGGCCGCGTTATAGCTCACGATGATGATCGAGAGCGTCACCTGCGCGCGATCCTCTCGATGTGAGCGAGCGTCTCCTCGGCAGCCTTGTCCCACGAATAGCGACCGAGAACAGCGGGGGCGGCCTGCAGCACCGGAGCCGCGCTGGCTGGATCGGTGAGCAGTTGACGCAGCGCTCGTGCCGTCGCGTTGATGTCGCCACGTTCGACGAAGATTGCCGCGTTGCCGTAAACCTCGCGGGCGACAGCCGTGTCAAGGACGACCGGAGGCACACCGGCGGACAGTGCTTCGAGCGGCGTCAGCCCGAACCCTTCGTACTCCGACAGAAACGCAAACACCGACGCTCGCGAGTACAAATCGGCGAGCACGTCGTCGGTCACGTAGCGGTGAAATTGGGTTTTCAGGTAGACACCATGCTCTCTGGCGATATTCACCAGGTCCTGGCGCGGCCACGTGCGATCGTCACCAACGATCGCGAGACGAGCGTGCGGGAGGTCCGCTGTTGCATCCGCGAATGCGGCGATGAGATCCGGTAAACGCCGGCGGTTGAACAGGGAGCCGACGAAAAGCACGAGAGGTTCCCGACGGTTGGGGTGCCGAGGTGTTCTTGGCGTCACCGCCGGCGGAATTACGTGTATACGGCCAGGGTCGACGTTGAGGTGTTGCTCGATCTCGCTGCGTGAGAACTCCGAATCCGTGAACACGACGGCCGCGTTCGCTGCGGTCCGCCGCGTGAGGAGTCGCCGTCGCAGCCCTTCGCGGGGACGGAACCATTCCGGGTGGGCGACGAACGAGATGTCGTGAATCGTCACGGCAAGCGGGACCGAGAGACCAAGCGGCGCCGTGTACGCCGGCGCGAAAAACACGTTCAGTGAGTCCTCGCGGACGGCGCGACGCAGGGCCGTCTGTTCCCACCAGGTGCCGGCCTTGCCGGAAAGCTCGCGGCGTTCGACTGAATCAGCAATGAATGGCACCGGTCCGGGTGAATAGAGGATCAGCCGCCGCTCGGTGGCGTCCGGACGGGCCGCCCATCGCCACAGCAGCTCGCCCAGGTAGCGGCCCACGCCCGTCGTCGCGCCGAGCAGCTCGCGCGCGTCCACGCCGATGCGAACGGGTGCCGTCACGCTCGTGATCGACGCCTTTCGAGAGCGGAGGCATACGCCTCCAGTAGGCGCGCGGCACTTGATTTCCACGTATAGCGCAACGACCGGCGGTGGCCCTCAGCAATCAGACGCTGAGCCAGTGCGGGATCGGCAAGGACTTTGTCCATTGCGGCGGCGAATCCTGCCATGTCACCTGGTTCCACCAACAGCGCGGCGTCGCCGGCCACTTCAGGAAGGGCGCCCCGATTCGAGGCAACAACGGGTATGCCGACGGTCATGGCTTCGAGGACTGGCAGTCCAAATCCCTCGTCCAGCGACGGAAGCACGAACATCGATGCCTCTCGATAGAGCCGCTCGCGGTCGTTGGCGCTGACGTAGCCGAGATGACGAACGCGGCCGTTCAGCGGCGAATCCCTAATTGAAGAGATCTCGGCCTCTGCCGATGGCGACACTTTACCGGCGAGTACGAGGTTCGGCGCATCCGGTCTCACGCGAAGCAGTTCTCGATACGCCTTCACGAGCGTACCGACGTTTTTTCGGGGCTCGATCGTGCCCATAAAGAGTATCGGTCCGTTCTGCGCGTACGGTTCCGCACGAGGCCAGTTCGGGGCGCCGGATGGGCACACCGCGATGGCATCGCGTGAGACGGCAAGTTCGGATCGAACCCGTGCCGCGGTGTATTCCGACACGGCGATCACGGCGTCCGCGCGAGGCGCGTGCGCCGCGGTGAGGCTTCCGTAGTCGCGCCGGATTTCGGCGGTCGTGTTTTCGGGTGCGTCCAGAAAGTGCAGGTCGTGAATCGTGACGACCTGTGCCGCGCGGCGTGCCGGCATCAACAACGGATGCATCGAATGCACGACGTCCACGTCGCCGGCAAGTCGTTCGATAGGCGGCCACTCGAGCCTGTGCCAGGCCAGGTTCAGAAGGCTGACCGGCACCCGCGTGTCGACTACTTGTGTCCCGGAGACGACGTCCGCTCTGAGCCGGTCTTTCCAAGAGCTGGAAAACAACGTCAGGCGGTCGTTTTCTGGAAGCAAACCGACAAGGGCGGTCGCCAGCTGATGCGCGTACTCGCCGACACCTGTGCGTTCGCGCAGCGCGGGCCGATAGTCGATCAGGATGTGCACGGTGGCCACGCTAGCCTAGCAGAAAAACGACAAATCCTTGGAGGTCAATAGGTTGACAGTGTTTTTCTGGCTGTGCTAGCCTTAGGGTTTTGTATCCGCCGGGGATCCGGCGGAAAGGGACCGCTCGGGCGGCAACAACATCGCACATGAAGATAGCTGTCATTGGGAGTGGATACGTGGGCCTCGTTGCCGGGGCCTGTCTCGCCGAAAACGGCAATGACGTGGTTTGCGTCGATAAAGATCCCGCCAAGATTCGGGTGCTCCAACGCGGCAAGATTCCCATCTACGAGCCGGGGCTCGAGGAAATGGTTCGACGGAACAAGGCGGAGAAGCGCCTGACGTTTACGACCGCCCTCGCGCGAGGCGTCCGCCAGGCACAAATCATCTTCATCGCCGTCGGCACTCCGACCGGGGAGGATGGGTCCGCGGACCTGCAGCATGTCCTGTCGGTCGCGAGGGAACTGGCCCGCGCCATGAATGGTTACAAGGTCGTCGTGAACAAGAGTACCGTTCCGGTCGGGACGGCGGCGAAGGTGCGGGAGGTCATCCGCCGTGAAACCACGCATCCCTTCAGCGTGGTGAGCAATCCGGAATTCCTCAAACAGGGGGCGGCCATCGACGACTTCATGAAGCCCGACCGTGTTGTCGTCGGCGCTGAGGATCCCCGCGCGGCCGAGCTCATGAAGGAGCTCTATTCGCCGTTCACCCGTACCGGCGCGCCGATCATGATGATGGACTGCGCGAGCGCCGAGCTGTGCAAGTACGCGGCGAACGCCATGCTGGCCACCCGAATCTCGTTCATGAACGAAGTGGCCAACGTCTGCGAGGCGGTCGGCGCCAACGTCGATCAAGTCCGGCACGCCGTCGCCTCCGATCGCCGCATCGGCCCATCCTTCCTCTTTCCGGGCGTCGGCTACGGTGGCAGCTGTTTCCCGAAAGACGTCAAGGCGATGGTGCGGTTCGCCGAGGACAAGGAGTACAACTTCCAAATCCTGCGCGCCGTCGAAGCGGTCAACGAGAACCAGAAGCTTCGCCTGCTGACGAAGATGGAGACGCACTTCGGATCGCTGAAGGGAAAGCGCATTGCAATTTGGGGCCTCGCGTTCAAGCCCAAAACCGATGACATGCGGGAGGCGCCCGCCGTTCCCCTGATTCACGGATTGCTGGCGGCTGGCGCGGCGATTCACGCCTACGATCCGGAAGCCATGGTGGTGGCAAAGCGCATTTTCGGATCGAAGGTTCACTTCGCCGAGAACAGCTACGCAGCGCTCACCGGCGCCGACGCGCTCGCCATCGTCACGGAATGGAACGAGTTTCGTGAGCCCGACTACGGACGGATGCGCAAGTTGATGCGGAGTCCCGCGATTTTCGACGGCCGCAACATCTATAACCCGGAAAGCATGCGGTCGCAGGGCTTTCAGTACTTTTCCATGGGGCGTCCGTGAGCGTCACGCTGGTGACCGGCGGCGCAGGCTACATCGGAAGCCACGCCGTCAAGACGCTGCGAGCGCGTGGCGAGACCGTCATCGTTTACGACAACTTCAGTCAGGGCCATCGGCAAGCCGCGGCGCATGCCAACGCGATCGTCGAAGGCACCATTCACGACACGGCGCGGCTGGTGGATGCGATCCGCACGCACAAGGCGGACGCCGTCATGCATTTCGCGGCCTGGCTCTCGGTGGGCGATTCGGTGAAAGACCCGATTGGCTACTACTACAACAACGTCTCTGGAGCGTTGTCCGTCCTCGAGGCGCTGGTGACCGCCGGCGTGCAGAACCTGGTCTTCTCGTCCACGTGTGCCGTGTTCGGCTTGCCCGAAACGACGCCCATCCACGAGGATCTGCCCAAGCGTCCGATCAACACCTACGGCGAAACCAAGCTGGCCATCGAACATGCGCTGCCGCATTACGAAAAAGCCTACGGGCTGCGGACGATCGCGCTGCGTTACTTCAACGCTGCTGGCGCCGATCCCGAAGGGGAGCTGGGCGAAGATCATGACCCGGAGCTGCATGTCGTTCCGCGCGCGATCGATGCCGCGATGGGGCGGGGATCGTTTCATGTCTTCGGTGATGACTATCCGACACCGGACGGCACCTGCTTGCGAGACTACATTCACGTCAACGACCTGGCGTCGGCGCACGTGCTGGCGGTCGACGCGCTGAGGAGCGGGGCCGGAGCGAACGCCTACAACCTGGGCAACGGGCGGCCCACCTCGGTGCACGAGGTGATGGCCTCGGTCGAGCGGGTCACAGGTCGCAAGGTGCCGTACCAGCTCGCCCCACGCCGCGAAGGCGATCCCGCCGTTCTCTTTGCGTCGAGCGAGCGGATCAAGCGCGACTTGGGCTGGACGCCACAGTACGAGGACGTCGACGTGATCGTCGAGACCGCGTGGAAGTGGCGCGAAGCGCATCCGGAGGGATACGCGAGCAAGGTGAGCCGCTGATGTCGCGCCTGCGGGGCCAACTCACTGACCCGCTGTTGTCGGTCGTAATGCCGGTGTACAACGAGCGCGACACGATCGAGGAAATCGTCAGGCGCGTCGTCGCCGTGCCGGTTCGCACCGAGCTCATCATCGTAGACGATGGGTCGAAGGATGGGACGCGGGATGTGTTGCAGTCGCTGGCTGGCGAGCTGCCGATCAAGCTGATCTTACAGCCGGCGAACGCGGGGAAGGGCGCTGCGCTGCGACGCGGGTTTCAGGAGGTCACTGGCGATCTGGTCGTGATCCAGGACGCGGATCTCGAGTACTCACCGGAGGAGTATCCTGAGCTCATCGAGCTCATCTGCCAAGGGCGGGCTGACGTCGTGTACGGGTCGCGGTTTCTGGGGCGCCATCGCGTGTTCATGTTCACGCATTACGCCGGCAATCGCTTCCTGACGCTCGTCACCAACGTGTTGTACAACACGATGCTGACCGACATGGAGACGTGCTACAAGGTCATGCGCACGGAAGTGTTGCGCTCGATGACCCTCGACGCCAACGGCTTCGGCATCGAGCCCGAGCTCACGGCCAAGATCTTCAAGCGCCACTATCGAGTGTACGAGGTCCCGATCACGTACGACGGCCGCGGCTACGAGGAAGGAAAGAAGATCACCTGGCGCGACGGGTTCGTCGCGCTCTGGGTTCTGCTGAAATACCGGTTCACTGAGTGAACGCTTTTTCCCGTCTGCTCGGGTATGCCCGCCCCTATCGCGGGCGGCTCGTCGCGGCGCTCGCGGCCATGTTGTTCTACGCCGCGGCGTCGGCCGGACTGGTCACCCTGATCAAGCCGCTGATGGACAGCGTCCTCAGCGACCGTCTCGACCTCACGTTCTTCGGGTTCCATGTCGACCTGGTGACGTGGAGCCTCGCGGTCCTGGTGATTTACCTGTTCAAAGGATTGGGCGCGTACTTCTCGACGTTTCTGATGACCGACGTGGGGCAGCGTGTCGTGCGCGACGTGCGCAACCAGCTGTTCCGCCACATCCTGAATCAGTCGGCCGCCTTCTTCAGCCGCCGGACCAGCGGCGAGCTGATGTCCGGGATCACCAACGACGTGAACCAGATTCAGCAGGCCGTGTCCGAGACCGCCGGCGATCTCGTGCGCGAAGGGTTGTCGGTCCTGGCGTTCGCGGGGCTGATGTTCTACTACGACGCCAAACTCGCGCTCGTCGTCGTCACCGGCGCGCCGGTGGTCGTGTATCCGCTCGTCAGGCTGGGCCAACGCGTCAGGCGCACGTCGCGACGCGTGCAGGAGGAACTGGCGCGCCTCTCGCACATTGCAACCGAAGCGTTCACCGGCCACCGCATCGTGAAGGCCTTTGGCGCTGAAGCGCACGAGGCGCTCCGATTCCAGGGCGCCGCTCAGCGACTGTATCGGACGACGCTGAAGGTCACGAGCACGGTCTCGATCCTGCCTCCGCTGATGGAGTTCCTCGGCGGCGTCGCGGTCGTAGGCTTGATTTGGCATGGCAGCACCAGGATCGGCGCGGACGGCATGACGCAGGGTGACTTCTTCGCGTTCGTCGTCGCCGCGTTCATGATGTACGGACCGATCAAAAAGCTGTCGCGCGTCAACACGAATCTTCAGCAGGCGATTGCCGCATCCGAGCGCATCTTCGAGCTGATGGACACGCACTCGGAGGTGACCGAACGGCCTGGAGCCGGACGGCTCGCGCCACTCCAGCACGGGATCGAGTTCAAGAACGTCACGTTCATGTACGAGGACGCCTCGGGCAAGTACGTCCTCCGGGATGTGTCGTTCAGCGTGCGAGCCGGACAGGTCATCGCGCTTGTCGGCCTGAGCGGCGCCGGCAAGACGACGCTGGTCAACCTGATCCCTCGATTCTTCGACGTGACGTCGGGCGCGATCCTGATCGACGGCGTGGACATCCGGGAGGTGACGCTCAAGTCGCTACGCGAGCAGATCGGCATCGTGACGCAGGAAACGGTCTTGTTCGACGAGAGCATCGCGAGCAACATCGCCTACGGCGTCCCCGGCGCCAGCGCGCGCGAAATCGAGGCTGCGGCGCGCGCGGCGCACGCGCACGAGTTCATCGTGACCCTCCCGGAACAGTACGACTCGTGGATTGGGGAACGCGGCCAGCGGCTCTCCGGTGGGCAGCGTCAGCGCTTGGCCATTGCCCGGGCGCTCCTGAAGAATTCGCCGATCCTCATCTTGGACGAAGCCACGTCGTCGCTCGATGCGGAGTCCGAACGATTGGTGCAGGACGCCCTCGCGAACCTGATGCGCGATCGTACCGCGTTCGTCATTGCCCATCGTTTGTCCACGGTTCGCCGCGCCGACGCGATCATCGCCCTCGAGCGAGGCCGGGTCGCGGAGATCGGCCGCCACGAGGATCTACTCGCACGGCCGGGCGGCGTGTACGCCAAGTTGTACGCGCAGCAGATCTTCGAGCGGCAACCCGAGGAAGCGACAGCCCCACAACCATGATCAAAAGCATGACCGGTTTTGCGTCGCTGACAAGAGACGACGAGCTGGCGACGATCAGCGTAACGGTCAAGGCCGTCAATCACCGGTTCCTCGACTTGCAGCTGCGAGTGCCGGGGGCGCTGGCCGCGCTCGAGACGCGGATCCGCAGCATCGCGCAGAGCCGCATCGCGCGCGGCCGCCTCGAGATCAACGTGACGTTCCAGCAGCGGCGAACAAACGGCATCGAGGTCGAGCTGAACGAGCCGTTCCTCGACGCGCTGAAAGCGGCGCTCGAACGTGCCCGGGATCGCGGCTACGTCGACGGCCCGATCGCAACCGCGGATCTGCTGCGGTTTCCGCAGGCGCTCACGATACGTGAAAAGGTAGAGGAAGCTTCTGACGACCCGTCCCCGGTCGCCGCGCGCGTCGAAGACGCGATCGCGTCGGCGCTGGACGAGCTCGACGCGATGCGGGTCCGCGAGGGAAGCTACCTCAGGATCGATCTCGACGCTCGCCGTGGCCGGCTTGGCGAGCTGTTCGAGCAGGTGGCGGTGGCATCCGATCAGGGCATGGCGCAGCTGCAGGCGCGGCTTGCCGAGCGTGTTCGCGAACTGCGCGGCGACGTGCTCGCGGACGAATCGGCCATCGCGCAAGAGATTGCGAAGTTCGTCGGCCGGTCGGACATCACCGAGGAAGTCGTCCGCTTCCGCGGCCACCTGGAACACTGGCAGTCGCTCACCGAGTCGTCGGAACCGTGCGGGCGCAAGCTGGATTTCCTGCTTCAGGAGATGAACCGCGAGGTGAACACGGTCGGGTCGAAGGCCGAGGGGCCGGCAGTGTCCGAGCTGGTCGTGTCGCTCAAGGCGGAGCTCGAGCGCATGCGCGAGCAGGTGCAGAATGTCGAGTGATTCCTTCGACTTCGCTCCGGACAGGCCGTTCGACGTTGGCCAGGGGGTCCGGCGCGGCCTCCTCTTCGTCGTCTCGGCCCCTTCCGGCACCGGCAAGACGACGGTAGTCGAACGGCTGGTACAAGTTACGCCGGAACTGGCGCTGTCGCGTTCGTACACTTCGCGGGCGGTCCGGCCGGGGGAAGTCGAAGGTATCGACTATAATTTCATTACACGCACACGCTTCGAGGACATGGTTCAAGCGAACGCCTTTCTCGAATGGGCGGACGTCTTTGGGAACTTGTACGGGACGTGTGCGGAAGACGCCGAGCGCGAGCTGGCCTCCGGACGGGACCTGGTGCTCGTGATTGACGTCCAAGGAGCCAGGCAGGTGCGCGCGCGCTGCCGCGATACCGTCGGCGTTTTCGTGATGCCGCCGTCGTTTGATGTGCTCGAGCAGCGATTGCGCGGGCGGAGCAAGGACTCGGAAGCTGCGATGCAGCGGCGCCTGCAAACGGCGCGCGACGAGGTGGCCGCGTACGTCGAATACGACTACGTGGTCGTCAACGACGAGCTGGATGCCTGCGTCGATCGCCTGCGCGCGATCGTCATCGCCGAACGTGCGCGGCAGCGTGCGATGCGCGAGACAGCCGAGCAGATCGTGCAGACGTTCAGCACTCGGCGCCAACCAACGTAGACCGGAGTCATGTCCCCGCCGGCGCCTTGGCAACGGCGGGACCCCAATAGAGAGGACAAACCGACTGTGATCGACAGAAGCCGTCAGAATGCCTTTGAGTTCGTCGTCGTCGCCGGCGCGCGCGCCAAGCAACTGCTGCGCGGGTGCTCACCCCGTACCGCCAACAACGGCACGGACAAGGTCGTGAAGATCGCGCAGCGCGAAGTGCGCGAGGGGAAGGTGGAGAAAGTACAGATTGCAGATTGAAGATTGCAGATTGACGATTGCAGATTGACGATTGCAGGTTGACGATTGCAGATTGACGATTGCAGATTGACGATTGCAGAGTGCGGATTGCAGAGCGCAGATTGCAGAGTGTCGGATTGTTGATTGGGGATTGCCCGCAACTTCAATCCGCGATCATTAATCGGCAATCACCAAATCGGCAATCATCAATCGGCAATCATCAATCCACAATCATCAATCCGCAATCGTCAATCCACAATGTTCAATCCGCAATCTGCAATCTGCAATCTGCAAT
>Ga0114129_10005997_pt1 | contig 17219 bp, 15 predicted proteins | sample RhiMetdeltSRZDD1_FD_80071 | JGI IMG/M metagenome (GOLD analysis project Ga0114129, IMG submission 80071) | Populus rhizosphere microbial communities from Tennessee, USA - Rhizosphere MetaG P. deltoides SRZDD1 (version 2) (version 2) | ecosystem: Host-associated > Plants > Roots > Rhizosphere >... | reverse complement strand
CGGTGATTCGTTCCCATCCTACATGGCAGTATTCAACAATGAGTTGTATTTCCAGGCGAATGGCGGCGATGGTGCAGGCAAGGAATTGTGGAAATTCAAAGGGCCATAAATTTTCCACCTCCGTATGCAACCCGACAGGATTTTGGACACGGGATCGAAGCCCGTGTCCAAATTTGTCTCGCTAGTAAGTACCTTCGCAGCGCCTCGCCGATAGCTGCTCAAAACAAATCCCCTTCATGAAATCCTGGTTTATGGCTGCTGCCCGCATACAATCCATCGACTTGTTGCGCGGCGTTGTGATGATCCTTATGGCACTCGACCACGTCCGCATGTATTTCGGCCAAGGCACATGGTATGCGGAACCGACCAATCTGGCTACTACCACCCCCCTGCTTTTTTTCACGCGCTGGATTACGCACTTCTGTGCGCCCGTGTTTGTGTTTCTGGCTGGTACATCCGCCTTCTTGGTTGGAATCAAAAGGGAGAATATCAGACTGCTATCTCAGTTTTTGTTGACACGCGGCCTCTGGCTCATTCTTACCGAAATCGTGGTCGTCAACTTTGCATGGACGTTCGATAGCACATATAGCTTCATTATCCTGCAAGTGATTTGGGCGATCGGCATCAGCATGGTGATTCTGTCGGCACTGGTTTTTTTGCCCGATATTGTGATCCTCCTCATTGGCTTGGCCCTGGTGTTTGGGCACAACCTGCTGGATGGTATTCGAGTACAAGGCAACGCGCCGGCCGATCTGCTGTGGCATACCCTTCATCAGCCACAGGTTGTTAGCGTCGGCAGCCGTCTGGTTAACTTTGTTTATCCCGTCCTGCCGTGGATTGGGTTGATGGCTTTGGGCTATGTCAGCGGGACACTTTACCGGCAGGGATTCCCAGACGAACAAAGAAGACGGTGGTTTCTCACGATCGGTAGTTGTGCCACAATGCTCTTCCTCATTTTGCGCGGACTCAATCTTTACGGTGAACCAACCCACTGGGTACCACAAGTCTCTCCGATCTTCACACTGATGGCTTTCCTCAATACGACAAAGTATCCGCCTTCCTTGCACTTTCTGCTCATGACCATGGGCCCCGCGCTGATTTTCCTCTGGATGAGTGAGTTCATAAGACATAAAGTCACAACGCCTGTGTTAGTCTTCGGCAACGTGCCGTTCTTTTTCTACATCATACATCTCTATCTCATTCATACATTTGCGATGCTTTGGCTGGCCTATTCTGGTAGAGACTGGCAGGAATACATTCTATCAGCCGCCGTACTTCGCTCGGGGTCATTGAGCAGCTTTGGGCTGGGTCTGGGGGGAGTCTATCTCGTCTGGATTGTCGTGATGGCTCTGCTGTATCCGATCTGCAGGTGGTATCAAATGCAGAAGTTAAATGATCCATCCAAATGGTGGCTGAGCTATTTATGAGCATCAACAATATCATTCGGCCGACTTCATAAAACAGTGCCTAAAGAAAAAGCTCACGCAGAAGCATAACTGGAAGAACTACTTTTCCATTTACAATATTCTTTATGCAACTGTTCTTCTATGCCTTCACACTCTGGCTTGGCGCGTACCTGCTGGCGCGCAATTCGCAAAAGGCTGCTGTCTGGTTAACCGGTTGGGGCCTGCTGGCCTACGCCCTCGCGCTTGCCATTCAAATTGTCTTCCACCAGTTTTTCCTCATCATTTTGCTCGCTCCCGCACTCTTATGGATCGGGGCCGCCCTTCATCTCCTCCCAGAGGAAAATACGACCCGCCTCACCCTGATCCGCATTTGGACAATTACGTCCCTTCCACTGGCCATCCTCACACAACTCAATAATCTATTTGCCTGGCTCATCATCCTCGCTCTGCTCCTGTGTGCAGGCTTAATTGCAAAACTGGCGCTCGCGTCGAATCGAGCAGAGTTCAAAAATACATTTGCGCTTCTGGCAGCCGTTGCACTCTTCGTCACGCTAAGCACGGGGCTGCTCATTCTCCCGCTCAACTGGTTGCCGCTAGCATGGGGAATGGCATTGCTTGGCTGTGACCTCATCTTCCTTGGCATCGCCATCACCGCTTGGGATGCGTTCGATGAAGGCGAATCTCTTCGCGCACACCTGGTGAGCTCCTTTGTCTCGGCGTTGTATTATTCGGGTGCGCTGACGATCATCGCGGTCTTGCTAAGTGACAATGAAACACTGCTCGTACTCCTCATTACTTTTGGTATTCTGACCCAAACCTTTTCTGACTCGATCCAATCCATACTGGATAACCTAACTCTGCCACCCGGCACAACGGAGGAACGCCAGAATCTGCGCCAGACGGCAGAGGCGCTTCCGCTTCTTTCCACGCTGAAACCTGCCGAGGGGAACGAGGAGCAGTTCACCCGGCTGACGCGACGCGCTCTGTCACACCTCGGCGATTTGCCAAAGCTGGCGACGAGTCCGCTTGTGAGCCTCTCGCAAATCACAGGTACAAATCCACTGGAGCGAGCGCATGGATTGAAGTCCCTACTTGTTGAGAGCATCCAAAAGCTCAAGCCTCGATCCGAGGCGAAGTTTGGCACAACCGACGAATGGCGTTATTACAATTCGGTCTACTTCCCGTATGTATTGGGACTCAAACCTTATACGCGCCGCCTTGACTACGACTCCTTGGATGAGGTATCTCGCGCGGCACTCGACTGGTTCCAGACCGCCGTGCCCGAACGAACGCTGCACAACTGGCAAAACACCGCTGCCAGACTGATCGCCGAAGATCTTCTTAAGGCGCCTTAATCGCGAACGCGGTCCCCGCGGGAGACAATCGCTCTCCGAATTTGGCAGCACATGGCAGTCTTTTTCGTGGACATGGCAGCTCGTGATTCCTAAAATGGGCGGAAAGGAGATAACCTGATGAAAACTTTAAACAATCGATCCGCCCTCCACCACGTTCTGCACACGAACGCGGTCTTTTCCTTCACGAGCGGGCTTTTCTTCCTGCTGGCGCGTCAGCCCCTGACAGAATTCCTTGGTGCTTCTGCAGTGGTAATGAACATATTGGCATTGATTATGTTTGGCTACGCGCTGCTCATCGGTGCCAATATATTCCGTCCTGAGATTGATCGTAATTTTGTGCTGTTCACTGTGATCGGAGATTCCGCCTGGGTGCTCGGAAGCATCCTCTTGCTTATACTTCCCGCCTTCCGTTTTAGTGCCGACGCAAAATGGGCCATTGGCATGACGGCCATATGCGTAGATATCCTGGCCACGCTCCAATTCCTGGAATGGCGTAAAATGCACTAAGACACCCATGCCACAAGTGAAGCCGCACAGTTTAATACTGTGCGGCTTTTTCATTTAATTATTGTGGAGTTCAAATGTTTCTTCAACAATAAGGTATACCTTATCATGCTCATGTACTGGCTCATTGACTTTGATTGCCACATCATCTCCAGGTTTCACCCAGTCCACGGAATGATGATTCACTTCCATAGAGGCAACACGTTCGATCAAATTCGTGGTTTGACCGATGATGTGAATTTTGTCGCCAAGTTTCAGAGCCTCCGTGAGTGCCAGCACTGCCACATTAAGGTGATTGAAGTAATGTGTGACGCTTCCTATCTCGACTTCCATAGGACTACTCCTTCTTCCAGCCTTTCACAGGACAAACACTTTCTCGCGACTTCACTATAGCACAAACCAAAACTCTATGCCAGTCTCGTTGGAACAAGTTCGCTGCAATAATAAACGATCCAGTAAGCACATAATTTCTTCACACAAATTTCACCATCCTTTTAGTTTGGAACTCTATACTCGGCAAATAAATCGCTAGGAGAAAGAATGAATCGATCCATAACTTTTATTATGCTGATATTGTTACTGCTCATGGCGCTGGCTGCCTGCTCATCCACGGTGCCCACCGCGACACCTGTCGCCAGTAACAACCCAGGCTCAAACCAATCTACAAACGCAATAGGCAACACCAAGCTTAACTTGAATACAGTCACAGGTGATGAACTGCTGGCAACCATCCCTGGCTTCAGCAACCGCATGGTGCGCGAATTTCAAGAATACAGGCCCTATGTCAGCATACAGCAATTCCGGCGCGAAATCGGAAAATATGTCGGTGATGCGCAGGTCGCAGACTACGAAAATTACGTCTATGTACCGATCTCAATCAACGATTCAGATTCTGAAACGCTGCAACAGATTCCCGGTCTCGATGCATCCGAAGCGGAGGCCGTGATGGCAGGTCGTCCCTATGCCACCGTCGATGACTTCCTTACTACGTTGAGAGGCTTCCTCTCTGCCGATGAACTGGAAATTGCGAGAAGCTATTTAGGGGATAACGGATGAGTTCGGATACCGTACTTGCCAGGCTGAGGCAATTCTTACTGATCATCTCCGCCGGCGTATTTGTCATGACAGGTATCGAGCTGATCTTTGTGAGTCATTGGAATGAAACCATCCAACTCCTTCCATTTGGCTTATGCATCCTTGGACTCATCTCATTGACCTTCGCTTATTTCCGCCCGGGCCGTGGTACGGCTAAAACATTGTACTGGTCCATGATCGTGGTGGGTGTTTGCAGCTTTATTGGATTTTATGAGCATATGGCTAATAACCTGAGCTTCTGGATGGAAATTCAACCGAACGCCACACGATGGGAATTGATCGTCGCGACCTTCAATGGCGGGATACCTGTCCTCGCTCCTGGAATCTTATTGCTCGGTGCGGTCATCGGCCTGTCCGCCATCTATCGGCATCCTTTGTTGGAAACAAGATGAAGTGATCTGCAAGAGTTCAATCCGTGCGGCTGTGCTGGGACGCACGGATTTTTGATTCATAAGGTTATACTCTATAGAACCCAACTCAAAAGGAGCTTTCCATGGAATTCAAGGATGCAGTTCTCAAGCGACGCATGGTCCGCAACTTTTCCGATAAGCCCGTAGACGTGCAGACCATTCAACGCATCATGGATCTAACACGCCACGCGCCCAGCGCGGGTTTTACGCAGGGGCAATCATTCGTCGTTGTGACCAGGCCAGAGCGAAAGGAGGCTATCGCTGAAACCTGTAGAGAAACCTACTATGTGCAGAGTGGTTTTGCACCTTTTATTTCAAAGGCGCCGGTTCTGCTCATTCCCTGCACCAGCGAAGCCGCCTATCATCGCCGCTATCAGGAGGCCGACAAGATTCGGGCCGACGGCACCGAGATCGAATGGCTGGTCCCCTACTGGTTCATGGACATCGGCTGCGCCGTCATGATCGCGCTGCTGGCAGCGGTGGATGAAGGATTGGTGGCGGGATTCGCAGGATCGCAAGATCTGGATGCGCTTCGTTCGGTCCTGAAGTTACCCACTGAGGTTACTCCGGTCGGAGTTATCGCCGTGGGATATCGCGCGCCAGATGTTCCATCGCCATCTTTGAAGCGCGGCCGCAAGCCTGATGCGGATTACGTCCATTACGAGACGTGGTAATCGGCATCTTACAGAGAGCCGCAAAAGTATCTAAACTACGAGCGCAAGATCGGGACTACAATCTACACAAAAGTGTAGCAAACGATGAGACAAGCGGTATACTCGCCGCATCAATATGGAAATCCGTTTCACGTAACATCAAGGCTAAAATGAAGCGACTTGCCGCCAACGACCACGCCAAAGAATTGGATTTGTATAGTAAGGCGTTGAAAAGCGCTCCAAAATCGGTATGGCAACATACGACTTTGGAAAAATTGAATCTGGCAGATAATCAGTTGACTCATATTTCAGAGGGAATCGGAAATCTTACAAAACTACAGATGCTGGATCTGGGTCATAATGAGCTGACCTCTCTTCCAGAGTCGCTGTACAAGTTGAATCGGCTGCAATTTCTGTATCTCAGCAACAACCACTTCAGAAGCATTTCTGAGAATATCGGAAATCTCAAGGCGTTGATTTATTTGAATTTCACAGATAATCAACTGTCGTCGATACCTGAAAGTATTGGGAAGCTTTCCCAGCTGATCGAGTTTAGGCTATACAATAATCAGATTCATTCCCTGCCGAACACTATCGGCAGGTTGAAAGGTTTGAGGGAATTTCATGCAATGAACAACTCGTTGACGGCTCTTCCCGATTCGATTGGCAATCTAAAAAATCTCAATAAACTAGTCTTAAAAGGGAATGCAATTACTTCTCTTCCGGACTCGCTAAGCAATCTACAGAAACTGACGGACCTCGACTTGAGATTAAATCATCTCAAAGATCTGCCCGAGTCGATTGGAAGATTGAAAAATCTTCGCTTCCTCGATTTGCGCGCGAACAGGCTTTCCTCTCTCCCGGCCAGCCTTAAAAAACTAATCAAGCTGGAGAAGCTCGACCTGCGCTGGAACAAAACATTATCATTACCTCAGTGGCTTAACGGACTGAGGCAGCGCGGCTGCATCGTCTATACATAGAGTTGTTCCTACGGAGACATTCGCGATGACCACCCGACTCTACCTTGTCCGTCACGGAGCGACACCTCTCACCGCTGAAGACCGCTTTTCTGGCGCAAACAACGTCCACCTTTCGGATGAGGGCCGTACACAGGTGGATCATCTGGCACGCCGCCTGATGGATGATAAGCTTGAAGCCATCTACACCAGTCCGTTGGATCGGACACTGGAAACCGCCAAGATTATCGCCAGACCGCATGGACTTGTACCTGCCCAGAGAGATGGATTGCGCGAGATCAGTCACGGCCATTGGGAGGGATTGACTCGCAAGGAAGTGGAAGAACGCTTCTCGGATGAATACACGGCATGGGAAGAAGATCCCTTCACATTTGCTCCAGAGGGCGGCGAATCAGGCATCAGCGTTTTGGCCCGGGCGCTGCCAGTCATCCGTGAGGTCGTTGTGAAGCATGAAGACAAAAACATCCTGGTCGTTTCACACAAGGCCACCCTGCGACTCATCTTGAGCAGTTTACTCGGCTTCGATGCACGCGGCTATCGTGACCGGCTCGACCAGGCTCCAGCCAGCCTGAACATTCTGGATTTCAAGGATCCCGTCCGGGCGCGGTTGATGTTGTTCAATGATATTTCTCATTATGCGGACCATCCGCACCGCCCACCCAAGCACCTCTCACGCTGGTGGGATGCTGGTGGAGGGGCATAGGAGGATGAATCTGAATCGCTAGAACGGGAAGGCTGTGGAACCTGCTCGTCAACCGCGCTTTTCATCGGCCTGGGTGATCCGCTAACCAAAGACTCCACCGAAAGCCAGGAGGGCGATCGGAGCCAACACCCAGCCCAGCATCATATGAATGTATTTATAATTGCGAAGCCATTTCTTTTCAGGGGTCGGTTCCCATTTGCTGGCGATGCCGAGATCAATATAAGGCAGGAATAACGAGAAGGAATACCATGCAGGGCTGAATACCAGGTGCACATCGTCCTGTTCGACAGGTAACATGTTTTCCTTGTGACGGAATACGAAAGCGCCAAAGGCAACGACGATTCCGCTCCAGATGAATGCCAGAGCGGGGATATACCCGTAGCCGGCGAAAATATCGAGGAACCAGGACCACAACCACACTCCAGAGAAGGGCGTGAGAATCTCATTCCGTTCGCGGCGTTTTTGTGCAAGGTTCACTTTAGCCGCCCAATCGGGATGTCCCTTATCGGTGAGAAACTGGCTGAGCGCCTGATATGCCTGTGGACTGTATGCAGATTCATTAACAAATCGCAGAAGTCCCTGAAAAGTAATTTCAGTGAGATCCTGATCGCCCACGTCAATATCTGAATACGTCATGCCGCGCAAATTGAAGGCTTTGTGGTCGTTGGGCCACTTGAGATTCTCATCCATTTTTAGGAAACCAATGTTGGCGTTGCGCAAATCCAGGTCTTTTGTGATGCTTACATTAATCAGCGAGGTTGTTTCTTCGATCGAGGCGCCGGCGGCGCGAAAACTTTTCATCGTGACGTTTTCAATGCTTAAACTGCCGTCAATTTCGGACGCAGTAACGTCAATGGACTCGAGATTAGGATTGTCTTTTGTGCTGATACTCAAATCTCCAAAATGATTGTTCGAGAGATATAACCCTGCCGGGGAGGTAAACTCTGAGAAATTGACATTGCCCACGACATTAACATTGGTAACCGGGAATGCCTCTCCGGTGTAGTTGTACGTGCAATTGACAAATTCCAGTGCCTGGCCGATCCGCATACCAAAAAACGAAACCGTTCCATTGAAAATGGTCTCCTGGAAATAAAGATAGCCGATTGTGGCATACTGGAACCAAATACCTTCAGCAGAAGTTACGCTTACGAAATCGACGTAACGATCCGCCTCGAAGTAGTAGAAATCTGCCCCACCATAGAAGGTTGCGCCCGAAAAATTTGCATCGCGAGCGACAGAGGTGCTCCTAAAGTTGGCATCCACATTGAATGCGGCACCTTCGAAAATAAGATCCCTGCCAATCTGGACGTCGCTAAAATCTGCGATGCCCGAAAATTTTGCGCTGGTGAAATCGGCGGAATGTTCCACGATGGTTCCGGTGAATGACACATCCCCGTTGAAAGAGGCGCCAAACATATTAAGTTTGCTAAAGTTTGATTGGGCAAAATAAGCACTACCGGCAAAAACCGTATTTAAGAACGACGCCGGCCCATCCACTCTCGTGCTCCAAAATTCGACAGGATAGCTTGTGCCCGGCATAGCTTCGGTTCCCAGGATTTGCGTTCCGTCGAGCAATAATTCTCCAACGACATGCGCCCCATAAAAATTCAGGCTTTCATGGATGATATTGTCACGCAAATCCACATTGGCATTCAATGTGGCGCGCAGAAATGTCAGGCTGTTCTGAAAAGTATTGCTCGTGATATTTGTATAACTCGCAAGGACAGAAGTCCCGAAATCAACAATTCCATTAAAGGTATTGTTCACCAAATTCACCTGGCCGTTAATAGACGAACTGCTTAACATGAGATCGCCCACAAAGGTCGAGTTGTAAGCTTCAAAACCTTCCAATTTTGAGCTGCCAAAATACGCATCGCCTGCGAACTCTACCTGATGAAATACGAGATCAGCAGAGCTGATGAGATCAATCGCGCTCAAAGAATCTGTGATGGTCGCGTTTACAATATAAATGGAAGAGTTTTCTTGCACTTCAGGGTCGGCAAGTATTTTCAGCAAGGCGGCTCCGCTTACCCCACGTTCTTCCTCATTCTCGGAGAAGTTCTGAAGATCGGCATAACCGCCGAAGCGTAGCTCATCGAGCAGATAGGCTTCCGCAGCAGGGTTGGGTACTATGTCCTGTGCAGAAACAGGTTTGGGCACGAGCAAGGCAGCAATCAAGAGAGCGGATACGAGCAGGATATGGATTGTGCTTTCGAATGAAGTGAACCGGAACATGACTCCTCCCGAATAGTGAGATTTAGGTTCTATAACACGGTGTTGGAAAGTCGGTTGCGGGATTAGAAAGAGCGGGATGAGGATTTTTTCAGCCAAGCTTAGAACTCCCCGGGTCCGATGCGCCCGCCTGAGGTTATTCAACGATACATCACACTACCCCGATCACCCACACCGACGGCGCCAGCATTCCTCCAGATAGTGGGACAAAGAGTCGCCGCGAAGCCAAAATTGTGGTAGATTTGGGCAGTATTGGGATCCAATGGATGGTGATTTAGTTTTTTGGTTGAGAGAAGGAAAATGTCCGGGAACAGGAGCAGGCCCGCCCTGCGTGCGCAACACGGGATTTTGGACAAGTCTGAGGCATACACATATACACCTAACAAAAGTAAAATTCAGGTAGAGTCTTACATGGAGTAGAATTCCAGTAGTACTTAATTCCTATTTCATGCAACAAGTCAATATATCTATGCCAAAGGAGTGTGGCAATGTTCAAGACACAGAATCTGTATCAAAACGATGAAAAGTGGAAGAACGCAAAGCTTGGTAACTCCAACGAAACCATCGGCGGCTGGGGCTGTTTGCTGACCTCGGTCACTATGATGCTGAACGGCATTGGCTATAGCGAGACCCCTGAATCTGTCAATGAGAAGATGAAGAAAGCCGGTGGGTTTCAGGGGGCGTTTTTCATTCCCAGCGTTTTGCCCTATGTGTGGCCGAATGCCGCATATCGCGATATGCAGCCGTGCGAAAGCTTCCCAGCGCCCATCGCACAAATCGACGCGGCCATTGCGCAGGGTAAACCGGTCATCCTGCAGGTGGACTGGAACAAACAGGCGGGCATTCAAACTCACTTCGTATTAGTGAAAGAAAAGAAGGGCGACGATTACATTCTGTATGATCCCTATAAATATCCTGGTGATGGTCCGGAAAAGGAAGTACTGCTGACCACCCGTTACAAATACAATGGCGCCAAACTTGATTCTGAGATCAGTGCGGTCTTGTGGTTTGACTCGTATAGCACTGCGCCGCCGGAACCGCCGAAAGTAACCAAGGTCCCGCTGCCTGCCGATAAGTATGTGCTCTATGCCGCGGAAGATGATCTGGCGTTGCGTGCAGAACCGAATGTGAGCGGTTACCTCTGGAAGCGCATGGCAATGGGCACCGAGCTCATCTGCCTGGAACCCAAAGCCACCGCAAAAGCAAAACTGGGCGTAAATGGCCAGTGGATTAATATACAGGATCCGAATGGTGACCAGGGTCATGTCGCGGGCTGGTATGTTTCCGATTCGAAGGACAAACCAGCGACGGCTTCTTCGTCCACACCGGCCTCGGCTCCCACAAGCTCCAAGCCCGCTACGACCACGACGTCTGCTGCGACACCCACTGCGTCAAAACTGCCTCCTGGCGCGTTGGCGTTCTTCCCCATCGAGGAGCTTTCCTTCCGGTCTCGGCCCGAGATTCTGCCGGAAACAGTGATTCGCCGCATTCCTCCCTCCGAAATGCTGATCTGCATCGAGCCTGCCAGCACGGCCATTCCAAAAGTTGGTGTCACCGGGCAATGGCTCAAGGTGCGCGACACCTCCAATAAGGAAGGTTTCGTGGCTGCATGGTATGTGAAATATGCCAGCGGCTCGACCGCGCAACAGGCGCCAGCCTCCGCACCCACCCCGGCGGCAACGGGCGGCGTGCTGAAAGTCAAAGCCACCGCCGAAGGGATCGCGCTCCGCAAGCAACCAGTTGTCAGTGATGCAACCCTTATCTATCGCCTGCCTCTCGGAACCGAATTTACTGTCACAGAGCCGAATGCCGAAGGCAAGATCGGTAAAAACGATCAGTGGCTAAAGGTGAAAGACCCCGCGGGTGCAGACGGATATGTGGCCGCATGGTTCGTTGCGCGCTAATTAGCATGACGGAGAAATAATATGGAAACTGAAGCCCCAAAACCCGCACCTATCCTGGAAATTGCCTGGACGCGCTATGCCAATCTCGATTTAGCCGCCGACCGTCGCACCGCTGCCTTTTATAGAATCCGCAAATGGATCACCTGGCTGGGTGTGCTGGCGACGCTGTTTGCAATCGTGACCCAACTTTACTTTCCCGATCTTGATAAACCACCTAATCCCTTGCCCTTCCCTGGCTGGGGCATCGTGGGCCTGATCGTTAAGATATTTTTTATTGCGATACCCGTTGTGGCTTCGATCTTCGCGGCGTTTGTCACCAAGTTCTACTCGAATGGCGCCTGGCTGATCTACCGCGCCGGCGGGGAAGAAATCAAGAAGGAAATCTATTTTTACCGCACCATCCTGCAAAAGGATAAAAGCCGCCGGGCCTATCTGGAAAAACGCCTCGGCGAGATTCAGCGTGGACTATTCCGCAGTTTGACCGGTGAGTTTGCCTTTGAGGGCTATTCAGGGCCCCTGCCATCCAATTACAGGCCCGGAGATCCAAACAGTGACCCCGGCTTCCATGACTTGACCGGTGAGGAATATTTCAAATACCGGCTGGAGCATCAATTGGATTGGCACAATCGAAAAGTAAATCAACGCAAAATCGAGCGCCGCTGGATGACCATTTACATCCTGGCGATCGGCGGCCTGGGATCGGTGCTGGCCGCGCTGGGTGGCGCATTTGCGCTTTGGGTCGCGTTCACAGCCTCCATTGTTGCAGCGCTACTCGGCTGGCAGGAATTAAGAAATGTGGACGAGATCATCAAGAACTACAGCAAGGTCGTGATGGAGTTAACGATCCTTTACGATCACTGGCAGAACCTGGAACCGGAAGAGCGCACACCGGCAGAGTTTTATATGATGGTCAATGAGTGTGAAAAAGTTCTCTGGGCGCAAAACAAGGAATATATTCGGTCCATGCAGGAAGCCCTAGAGGAATCCGGACTCGAAAAGGAAGCCAGCCTGATCGAAAATGTCATCAAAGCATCGGTCGCATCGGCCGAACGCACACAGCAAGCCATGCGCGACGAAGTGGTTAGCTTTACGACCGAGACGTTGCAGAAGACCGAGGCGCAGGTTCAGGAAACCTTCCAAGCGACGTTGGGTTCTCTGGCAGAAGAAGCCTCCTCTGAAGTCGTGCAGAAGGAGCTCGAAGCGATGGGCAAGGCCGCTACAGAAATGGTTCAGGCTGCGGGCCAACGCATTAACTCCCTCTCGGCTCACCTCGCTCATCTCGCCCGGGAATATGCCAACGTCGACATCGGCCGCCATACTACCAAGGAAGAACTGAACACAATTCTGGCCCGCTTCCCGAAATCGAGTGATGTAAAGGGCTAAGATGTCCCCATTCGGTTTATTTACCTAGTGCCGCCCGCATGGAGAGCCTGCGTGAGCAAACTTCAGTTCTTGATTCCAGCTTTCAAAGCAGTTCAAAAAATCTTGCTTATCAGCGATACAAGCGGCAGAAAAAAGAAAGTAGAGCAAGCCATGCAACCCGCAAACACCCAGACCGTCACACCTCCTGAGGTACAAGGGACGCAACCCCCGCCGGTTACCCCAACGCCAACCCCTCTGCCGGATCCGCCGGCTTCGTCTGTTGTGCCACAAGCAGCTACGGAAGAACCAAAGAAAACACCGGAAGTGAAGACTCTGGATCTGACAACGGTTACGGAGCAAAAATCCAGGTCACTCCGCCCGGAAAATCGTCCGCATTCGTTTGTGATCATGCCTTTTGGGAAGAAAAAAGGTGCCGATGGGTCGATCTATGATTTCAATGTAATCTACACACAACTGATCAAGCCTACGCTTGAAAGTGCCGGCTTTGAGTCTTTTCGGGCCGATGAGGAATCCAGTAGTGGTGATATTCTGACGGACATGTTCCAGGAGCTGCTGCTGGCCGATCTTTGTCTCGTGGATATGAGCATTGATAATGCCAATGTGTTCTATGAACTTGGTATACGTCATGCCTTCCGCAAACGCGGCATGGTGCACATTCAGGCCGGCCGCGCTTACATGCCGTTTGATATTTTCAATGTGCGCACCATTCCCTATCACATCACACCGGAAGGTGTGCCAGATCCGGCTTTCCTGGAAAAGGACAAGGCTGCCATTGCACGCGTCGTCCGCGCCACCTGGTCCTCTGAGCCCGAACGTGTTCATAGTCCTGTATACAATTTGTTGACCAATTTAGCGGAACCTGATCGCAGAACTTTACGCACGCCGCTCGCCACCGGATTTTGGCGCGAATACAATGAGTGGAAACAACGCGTTACCATTGCTCAACGCCAGAAACGCATTGGTGACATCCTGTTGCTGACTGAGGAAATACAAAACCCGCTGATCAAAGAGGAGGCGATTGCAGAAGCAGGCCGAGCGCTAGCCAGCATGGGACGCAATGAACTCGCCCTAGACCAATATCGGAAAGGATTGCAAATCAATGGGCGCAATCCGCTCTTCCGGCGCGAAGAGGCATTCCACTTGAACCGGCTCGGGAAGGTCGATGATGCCATTGTCAAGATCGAAGGAATCATCGCCGATAATCCAAACGACGGCGAAGCAATCGCTTATCTCGGGCGCATCTACAAGGCTATGTGGACTGACTCCTGGGATTGGGTCGAGAACCCCGAACATAGATTGCGGACCGCCTTTGACTCTTATCACTGGCTGATCAAAGCGATCGACACCTATATGAAGGGTTTTCGCATCGACCTGAATCAGACCTATCCGGGCGTGAACGCGCTCACCCTCTCCACGATGCTAGTGGATCTGGCAGACCGATTCGATGACCCGCAAAGCCCCGATCCCGAAATTGAGTTTGTACGCCAAAATCTCCAGGAACTGGGTGGGTCGTTAAGCTTTGCCCTGGAAGGCACGATCGATGAAGACAGAGCCGATTACTGGACTCTCGTATCCATGGCAGAACTGAGAGTGCTCACAGCCAAGAACGTTTCTGAGGTTGTCCGCGCGTATCGTAAGGCACTTACAGCAACACGCGGTAATACCTTCTTCCTGCAATCTTCCCTCACACAGCTCCAAATGATGAAATCGCTCGAGATGCGATCCGAGTTTGTTGACGCCGGGATCATGGTGATTAGAGAAGAAATCCGCCGCATGAAGAAAGAGGAAGCCGCGGAAGAAGATGACAAATCTGGTGCAAAACGAGTCGATACACCCAAACGCCGCGAAGGCTATGTGTTCCTGTTCACCGGTTATATGGTGAACAATCCGACGAAAGTGGGGACCCACTTCCCGCCGGAAAAGGAAGAGGATATCCGGAATGCGATTATCGCGGCGCTGCAAAAACACAACGCCGGATCCGATGACCTGGCCGTGACCACCGGAATGGATGCAGGCACCGAGCTTATCTTTGTCGAGTGTTGTGCGGAGTATGGTATCCCGGTACGGGCCTACTTCCCGCTTTCTGAAGCCCCGTATGTTCGCGATTTCGTCAGCCCGGGTGGAGAACAATGGGTGGAGCGCTTTTATAGGATGCGGAATCATCCCCTGGTGGATGAGTTCTATCAACCCGACCAGGTTGGTTTTCCCAAGGAAGGCGATAACATTCACGAACGCAACAATCGCTGGGCGTTGTATTCTGCACTGACCCGCGGCATCGATAAGGTCCGTTTGATTGCAGTCTGGGATGGTAAAAATGAAATGCCCACAGATCTGGATACCCGCCTGGTCAAGCACATGGTGGACCTGATGCGGGATACGGGCGGCATCATTGAACAGATCAATCCTTTCAAGCTGGCCGCCGTGGAAATGAAAGTCAATCCGGCGGGCGCAGCGAGCGGAGCGAGTGCAAGTCCTGAAGCAGTTCCAACGGTTGCCCCGGGTCTGACGGTAGCATCACCTCCCCCTGACGACAAAAGCAAGGTCCGCCCAAAAAGCAGAGCAAAAAAGAAATAAATAGTATAGAACGTCCCGAAGGTTTGTTTGGAGCATCCATGCATTACGCGGCAACCTTCGGATGATATGAGTATCCTAAAAACGATACCCGCTGAGCTAATCGTCAGCGGGTATCATTACGTGTTCAATCTTATCCTTGGGGTAGGGCCACACCTCCCCCTTCACACCCTTTGCCAGATAAAAATCTCCTGCCCGCACGGTGACAGCTCCTTCCATGGTCTCGACTGTTACTATGGCCTCCGGGTCACCGTCTGTAACATCGGTGAGTGGCGTCAGCAGCGTGATGGCCTTTTTGGCACAATATCCGGGCCGAAGCAGGATGTAGCTTTCCTCAAAGACCTGTGCATCGATCGGCCAGTAATCATCTGGTTTATCCACTTCACTGATCAGAAAATCTCCGCTGCGGGCCGTGAGCACGGTCCCCCAGGGAGTCTTGATCTCCATGGATTGTTCCTCATCCGGCGCTGGCATAAACGGGATAACGCGTCGCTCAACTTTGCTGCGGTATGGTTTGAAAGGCAAGTTCTGTAATATGGAATCAGTAGAGGTAATGGTAATCGGAGCATTCATATACATCTTGGTCAAAAATATTCTACCACAGGCATCAAATGGGCTCACATTGCAGAATCGCCTCATTCTTTCAGGTTACAACCAGCTCAAAATCGATGACGAACCTCGGCGTACGGTGAATTGTGAATAGACTCATCAGTGTCGTCGGCCCCAGCGGAGTCGGTAAAACGACTCTCGTCCGCGCCCTGGCACAGACGGGAAATTTTGCCACAGCCCTCGAGCAACATGCTGAACGCCCGTTTCAGGCCTTATTCAAACAAGACCAGAGATATGGGCTCGCGAACCAGATCGATTATTTTCTATTTCGCGCCGAACAGGAAAAGGAATTACGCGCCGCCTCAAAAATCGGATTGATCGATGGGGGGCTCGACCTCGACTTCCATTGTTTCACCCGCCTCTTCCGCAGCCGGAACCTGCTGAGTGAACCGGAGCACGATCTCTGCCGGAGACTTTACGACTTCATTCGTGCGGACCTGCCGCGCCCGGAGCTCATCGTCAGATTGGTAGCGGATGAGGGAACCGTAGCAGCCCGCTTGTCCACGCGTGACCGGATCAACATCGCCCGTGCCGAAGATACCGCGCTTTTCAATTCCTTCCTGGAGGAATGGCTTGCATCCGTCCCATCCGGACAGGTTTTGAATGTGGATGTATCTCACGAGAGATTGGACTACAAAGTAAGCAAAAGGATAATCCTCGAGCGTGTGAGTATATAACGCGGAACCTTTTGATAACGACCGGTGTGTCTATTGGAATACATCCAAATGCTAAAGGAAATTCCAATGAAAATATCCGCTTCCGTGATCAATTTCAGTGTGCTATTGTTTGCTCTCGCCAGTTGCACCGCTCAGACCGCTCCTACACCGGTGTTGACTGGAACTCCCTCTCCAGAACCAAATCAAACCTCCACCACAGCTCCCACAGCTGTATCTAATGTATCGCTGGTCGCGGGGCAATGGAATTATCTTTTCTATCACCCGCAACTACAAAAGGTGGTTCTGGTGAACGGCGGACCCGATCGCGGAAAACCATCAAACGATCCACTGGAATTATGGTCATGGGATGGCGCGCGATGGACGCTGTTGAGCGCGGACCCAGGGGGACCCGTATGGAGGAACTTCGCCGGCGCGGCCTTTGATTCAAAGCGCAACAGGCTGGTCATCTATGGCGGCGTGCAAGATAGAAATAGCCGCATGGAAGAGACCTGGGAGTGGGAGGGGCAAAATTGGACTCAATTCAACGTCCCAGGTCCAGGTTTTCGAGAGGGCGCGGCCATGGCATACGATGAGGCCCGTGGAAACACAATTCTTTACGGCGGAGCAAATGAAAAGATTGAGATTTTAGGAGATACCTTGGCATGGGATGGTACACAATGGTCTCAGGTAAGCAGCACCGGCCCAGCACCGCGCTTCCCAAGCGCCGTTGTTTATGACCCATCAAGCAAAAAGGTTTT
>Ga0114129_10005996_pt1 | contig 17220 bp, 11 predicted proteins | sample RhiMetdeltSRZDD1_FD_80071 | JGI IMG/M metagenome (GOLD analysis project Ga0114129, IMG submission 80071) | Populus rhizosphere microbial communities from Tennessee, USA - Rhizosphere MetaG P. deltoides SRZDD1 (version 2) (version 2) | ecosystem: Host-associated > Plants > Roots > Rhizosphere >... | reverse complement strand
GTGTGACTTCGTGGATCGTTCCTTTTGTCCAGAAAACTAAAGACGATCCACGAAGTCACACTAACCAACACGAACCAAAACACTCCTGCCTCGAGCTAGATCCGACTTTTGAGGCAAAGCTGACCGCCGATGCGTTTCGACTGTCCTTATGCTGATACCCACACTGCTATTCTCCGAAACCTATTCAGCGGTCTAATTGTCCTTTCTGTGACCACGAATACGTATTATGAAACTGACCGAACAAGTTGGGACCTTAATCCCGCGAATGACTGAGCACAATCCGTAATTACGGGGACTTCCTCGTCCTTTGATCATGAAATAAGCCCAAGCCGCAAAGCATACTTGATCAGTTCTGCTGTAGTTTCAACGCCCAGCGCCTCCATCATTTCATATTTGTGCGATTCGGCAGTTCTCGTTGAGATGCTCAGCTGGGCGGCAATCTCTTTCATCGTAAGGCCCTCACTAATCAATCTGAGCACTTCTCGTTGGCGCGGCGTGATCGTCGCCCTGTGCGATGGAGCTCGCGAGGCCTCGGACACCCTGGTATCAACAAGAGGCGTCACGTACGAATTGCCTTGTACTACTTCTCTTATCGCAGTCACCAGCTCTTCGCCAGCGGCTTGCTTCAGAACGTAACCGGACGCGCCGCAACGAAACGCCTCGGAGACAAGCGCGTCGTCATCATGCATCGTCAGAAAGATCACTTTCGCGTCATTACCTTCTGCCCTTATGCGACGCACCGCATCGAATCCATTAAGACGCGGCATCGAGATGTCTACGATGATGACCTCTGGCCTTAAGCTGCGCGCGGCCTCCAGGAGCTCCTCACCGTTGGAAACGGTACCAAGAAGTTCGAACTCATCCGCAAGAAGACTTTGCATCCCTTGGGCAAACATCGTGTGATCATCAGCCAGAAGTAAGCGTACGCGATTCATCGTCAGCTCAATGGTGCTCGCGCGATAATTGTGGTGCCGTGCTGCGGCATAGATTTGATTTCACAGCTCCCTTGTAACAATCGAAGGCGCTCCTCGATACTTACCAATCCGAGACCATCACCGTGTCGCGCAGTCTCAACATGAAAACCTTTTCCGGCGTCAGACACGCGAAGCTCAATAACGTTGTCAAAGCATTTAAGTGACACCTGTGCAGAGGAGGCTGCTGAATGTCGAGCGACATTTCGCAGGGCTTCTACCGCCACGCGGTAAATGCAAATCGATGTTTGAAAGGGAATTCTGACTTCGCCGGTATCTGCATTTAGAATCACCTCGATCTGTTCTTCATTTCTGAAGCTTTGGATAAATGACTCGAGCGCGGTCACCAAGCCTAAATGTTCCAACACAGCAGGGTGAAGCTGGTGTGAAAGGCTGCGAATCTCATTTGTGAGATTGTCAATGTGTCCACGTAGTACATCGAGCTCCAGAGCAAGTTCAGCTTCCGACATTGGAAGCTTTTTCTTTAGCCGGCTGATGCTGACCGAGAGGGTTGCGACTCTTTGACTGAGATCATCGTGGAGCTCGCGCGACATACGACGTCGCTCAGCCTCCTGGGCGTCTATCAAACGACCTAACAAATCACGGATTTGGTTATGGCTATGATGTAGTTTCTCCTGGCTATCTTTCAACGCTTGCAAGGCACGCTGACGATCAGTCACGTCTCGAACGACACTGAGCGTCTTATCTCCTTCCATACCGATAAGGCGGGCCTCATAGTGTCTTTCCTCGTTGTCTATCATTAACGAGTAATCAAGGATTTGTGGCCGGTCTGTCACACCTGCTTTCTCGAGACATGCCATCACCTGCGCCGCAACCCGACGCGGCAATACATCAGACACACGCTTCCCTAGAAATGCGGCTGGCGGTACCAACAACTTGCCAGGTCCTCTCGCGTGATAATCCAGATAGATACCATCTCGACTGATCAGAAAAACCATATCGGGAAGTGCGCGCAAAATGGCCCTATTCCGTTCTGACGTTTCTTGAAGCGCTTCCTCCGCGAGCTTCCAGTTGGTCACATCAAGGTTGACACCCATCATTCTCGTTGGTTGCCCGTTATGGTTGAGTATTACTTTACCCACGCCACGCACCCAACGGACCTTTCCATCCTTCTGTGGAATTCGGAATTCAGCATCGTAGGGTGCGCCCTCGAAGATGGAATGCTTAATCGCTTCTTTGATCCTGGTTCGATCATCAACGTGAATCAATGAATAGAACGCCTCGCTGGTTATCGAAATGTCGGTCGCTAATCCAAGCATACGTTTACTTTGGGCCGACCAATCTGCGGTGTCCTCCGCTATGCGCCAATCCCACGTACCCATCTGCGCTGCATCCAAAGCCATCGACAGTCGCTCCTCTTCCTGAAGAGCGGTTTCCTTAGATCGCTCTCGCTCCTTTATTAATGCAGCAAGAAACAGTAATGGCATTGAAGCGAGGATTAAGAAGAGCTGCACCGAAAGCGCGTTCATTTCAGCAGACTGAGTTGCGAAAGGCCCAAGTCCGTGTATGGCGCCCCAAATAGCAAAAAAGCTCACAGCCAGCAAAGCCGTGCTGGACCCTCGCGGACCAAATCGTATAGCGGCCCACAACATTAGCGGCAGTGGCAGATAAAGAAACGCCGGCGTCGTATTCTGACCCGCCCTTTGTGTGCCGAAACTGATCAGTCCAACTAGAACTAAGCCAACTACGAGAAGAAAGAGTTCGACATAGCGAGACCACCGTACTCCTCTTAATGAATGCATCGATTGAGCGCGCCAGGTAACAATCAATGGCACTAAGGTTACAGATGCGAGCACATTCGAAAAGACACGCATGCGGAACACATCCCAGTAGGGGCTTTGACCGTACCTGTTAAGTACGACGAACCCAGCGTCAAGGAACGATGACAGGAAAGGACCGAGTGCCGCAGCCACCAGGAACATTCCAACCGAACGTGTGCTGTCGAAACGAATCTCCTCTCTTGCGAGATATCGGAAAACCAACGCGCCGATCAGAGCTTCAGTGCAATTACTCAGGAACCAACTCAAAGTCATCGATGCGGGAATGTTAGCGCCAAGTTCGACCAGGAGATGAGTCGGAAAAACAGCAAGCAGAATGAAAAACCACCAACGAGGAGGAGACAGTAATAACGCCGCAAGTAGAATGGCATTTGGAGGCCAGAGAGTCGAAACGGGGTGAGGCTGAAAAGTTAATGCTAACCCAACTTTCGCACCGACGTAATACGCAATGCTAGTTAATAATGCGGCAATTACGAGCCGGGGGACCTTTGCCCGAGCTTCAAGGAAATTGGTGCGGTGTCGTGCGGTATTGACGACAAGTTCCGTCATCCTCGATTCTCCAAATCGTGACGGTCGGGCCAGGCTACATCACACTGAAAAAACTCGCTACGTTTGGTTGGTTAGAGGTGCCAAGTATAGCATGAGGGCAACGTGATTCTTACGATCCACAAGTCGTCGGACTACCCGCTCAACGGGATGCAGTAGCGTTGCGTCCTACTATCGTCGGACGTACATTGAGCGCGAAACTACAACCGAATGCGCCGTTCGGAATGATGAAGGGCAGGACGGGCCTTGTCACGAAGTGAACGACGCAGAGGAAGGCACCGTCATCGGCATTGAACGAGTTTCCGATGTGGCTACTTCCTAAAGATTCGTTGGAGTCATCCGCGGGAGCATTACGTCTCTTACTTCGGCAGATATAATTGTCGCGAATCTTTGGTTCAGCGCTAATAATCAGGAACTTAACAAGTCAGTTTGCGAAGTCAGTTTCTAGAACTTAGTGGCGAAAGGAAGGTGCGGCCCGCGAGGACCTCATGGACCGCAAGAAGCAGATCTATTGCCATTCGCGTTTTGAATACATAACCGTCGGCACCTGTCTTAAGAGCGGCACCGATAAAATCGAAATCGTCATGGATCGTCAGGAAGATTACTTTCGCTGTAGAGCCACTCTGTTTGAGTCGGGTGGCGGTCTCGATGCCGCTCACCTCAGGCATTGAGATATCAAGCACACAGACATCCGGTTTCAATCGAGCTGCGGCTTCCAAAAGTGCTTCACCATCGGCTACAGCGTCCAACACCTGAAACTCACGCTTGAGAATACGAACGACATTGTCGCGCATCAACGTGTGATCTTCTGCCACTAGAATCCGCGCCCGCGTCACCGGCTCCTCCTTTGCGCCTACCTCAGATGTCGGGTTTGACCTCAAGCAAAGTTTGAGCAAGCCACCTTTATACTGCGCGATAGGCCAATAGCAGTCTAGCAGATGCGTTTAGACACAATAACTGGCAAAAATGACAGGTAGTTATGCGTGGTAGCAAGACTTGCTACCACGCTGTTGCTGGCGCGAGCGAGTTTCTCATTGCATACTCGATGAGCTCTGCGCTGCTTCTGATCTGGAGATGCTCCATCATGGTGTACTTATGGAAAGCGACAGTTCGAGGCGAGACGTTAAGTACAAACGCGACCTCTTTCATTGAACGACCCTCGGCCAATAGTTGAAGCACTTCTTTCTGGCGGAGGGTTAAGTGATTCTTGCTCTTTCTTCGTTTGAAATTCTGGACAAACGAGCCGACCATTCCTTTCGTCATGAGCGGTGTAACATAGTAACCACCCCGTACGACTTCCCGCAGAGCCTGCAATAACTCGGAAGCCGCTGAGTTCTTGAGCAGAAACGCTGAGGCGCCGAGTCGAAAAGCTTCGCCAGCTAAATCAGCATCCTGACTCATAGTTAAATAGACGAGCCTCACAAGAGGCATCATCTGTTTAAGCTCTTGTCCCGCGTTCAAGCCATTCATTAACGGCATCCCAATGTCGAGGACGATGACGTTTGGATTGAGCTTGGGCGCGTTCGCGACAAGAGTGTGACCATCGGCAAAAAGGCCGACAACTTCAAACTCGGGTTCAATTAGTTTCTTGAGGGCATCCAGGACCAACGTGTGATCGTCTGCAAGTATGACCCGGGGGCGTTTCATAATTCCTCCATCGACTTCTGACGTTTTAAAAGCATCTACCTTAGGCGGAAGCTTTCGACCTTTGAGGGAAAAAGGCGCCGCGCTGCTCCATGTTGCGCGATGGGGAGACAACTTCGCGACTCAGCGGCACCCAAACTTCAATACGTGTACCGAAGCGGCGTTGCGAACGAATATTGATTTCACCTCCGACAATACGCAGTCGCTCCTGCATACTGACGAAGCCAAGTCCCTTTTCCATAGCGTCTGACTTCACATCGAAACCGCAGCCATCATCTGAAACTGAAAGATGAACTGCATTCTCAGTCTTCGTCAGCACAACCTGAGCAGATTGTGCACGGCTGTGCTTCACGCAGTTTCGAAGAAGCTCTTGTGCAATTCTAAAGATGCATAGGGTGGCATCTTTAGGTAGCGTACTTGGGAATCCAGTTTGTTGAAATCCAACTCTCAGGTTGCCGCCCTGTGACATTTCGTCGCAGAGGCTTCTAACAGCTGCCGCCAATCCCAAGTGGTCTAACTTCGAAGGGTGAAGTTTATAGGACAGACGGTGAATATCAGTTGAAATCTCTTTAGCCTGCGTTTGCAACCTCTGAAGACGCTTGCGCATACTGAAAGGGCTGTGAAGTTCTTGACTCATTTGATCGAGTTCCATTGAAAGAACAGCCATGCGCTGATTCAAATCGTCGTGCAATTCGCGGGCGACGCGTTTGCGTTCCTCCTCTTGCGCAGTGATCAGCCGCGCCCCGAGGTCTTTTAGCGCTTCTTCGGCGCGTTTTCTCTCGGAGATGTCGATCATGAAACCGTGCATCTGCTCAGGAACGCCATTCTGGCGAGTTACGTTAACAAGGTTCTGAACCCAGACAACTCGGCCATCAGTACCGAGCATGCGAAAAATGAGTTCGAAGTGTTCTGCTGTTTTAGTTTGCTTTACATAGGCAGCGAGTACTTGTCGTCTATCCTCCGGATGGATATGCGAAAGTAGGAAGTTCGGCTCATACCAGGCACTTGCGGGATACCCGAAAATCTTGGCCGCTTGGTCACTGACGTTCGTGAAGCGGACGTCTTTTACCTTTCCTTCCCATTCAATGATCTTTGTAGTATCGAGTAAGTGCGTCAGCCTTTCGTTGCTATTCTGAAAATGCTCTCGAGCAGCGGGGGCATCTTCATGTGTGATCAGAACTCGAAAGGTAGCGCCCGGCAAATTCAAGCGCGCGGCGTGCATCAAGAACACGCTCTGGGCCGTTGGCGAGTCGTAGTAATACTTGCGATGAAATTCCTTTTCTTTGCCAACCAGGATTCGCTTGATGTCATCAGCGAGGGTTAGACTTGCGTCTTCATCGAGTTCAGATTCCGTAAACCTTCTGAAGTTTTCAAAACGATAGTGCCCGCCATCATCTTGATCTCCGTCTGGGTTCCGATCGAGTTCACCGAGTCGCCACACTTTGCTCGCATAGAGGATCTTTCCGGACTCATCAAGCACTGCTACGTTCGATACACAGGCATCCACGATTGGCCGCAGAAAATCATCCGACAGGTTCTCTGACCTGCGGCGGATGTTCTCGTTGGGTTGTTTCTTTGGCGTGATATCCATTCCGGGAGACCACTTTCGTGGAGTTTGGACCTGCCGCTGCGACTGAAACCAACGCGTGCTCATCTTCGAGTCGTCTCGATTGAGTCCTTCAGTGGTTAGTCTGGCCGACGTATCGACCTGCTATTGTCTTAAGGTCGGCTTGCTTGGAACGTTATGACCGCTTTGGAATCAGTGCTCTCAATACTCAGGACCGTTATCGCCCCGCGAAGAATCGAGAAGTTGTTTGAGCGAAGGTAATTGTTAAGGTCTAACTCTGTATCCCACTCGCTCATCAGCAGAGACGAGTTTTCGTCCGCCGCATCGAGATAAAAACGAAATGTCCGGCACCCTTGAACAGCTTTCACCGGTTCCAGTAAACGGCTAATGGTTTGGAATAGCTCGGTACGGTGCTCAGGATGGACGGTAATTCTGGTTGCATTAACGATCACGTCGACACCTACACTCGTAGAGAGATTCCCGACCCTCGGAGCCGCACACCCGATGCCCTCAGAACCTTTTCTTAAATGAAAACGCGTAACCTTGAAATAACGAGGTGCCCTACTCTTCGCAAATCCCGTGCACAATCGACTAGAGAACGACAACTTTCCGCTATGGTGTTTTCTTACAACGCTTTAACTGTTCTGGGCGGGAGGTGAGGGTTATTGCCGCGCTTAAGCTTGGCCGTTGTATTTCGCGGTTTCCGCGTTTGGCCAACGTGGCCAATCTTAAGACAAAATGACTAATGCTCAGTTGCCCCAAGCATCAGTGTTTCGAGTGAAGTCTTCTTCCACAACGCCAGATCGGCGCCGCTGTATTCCGAGCTTAACCATTCGCGTACGAAGCGTACTGGGATTTAAACCGAGAACCTTTGCGGCGCCATAAGGGCCTTCAATTCGCCAACCAGTATTTTCCAACGTCCGGAAGATGTAATCCCGTTCAATCTGTTCAAGGCTTTTCGGAGGCAGGGATAGTTCGTCGACCTCGGCTTCGAAACGATCGACAACTTGCAGAGTATTGCCTTTGGTGTGAATGACTGCGCGTTCAATTACATTCGCCAATTCCCTGACGTTTCCAGGCCACGAATGCGCCTGCAAAGTTTGTATTGTTCGCGGGGAAACCGACGTAATAGTCTTCCCGAACTTCCTGGCATACTTGGCCACGAAGTGTTCGACCAAAAGAGGGATGTCGTCCTTACGGTGTCTGAGAGGAGGAACGGTGATGGGAAAGACATTCAACCGGTACCATAGATCCTCGCGAAAATTACCCTTTTCAACTTCCACGTTTAGATTCTTGTTGGTGGCGGCGATAATCCGAACATCCACCTTAATTGTTTTAGTGCCTCCGATTCGTTCAAACTCCCCTTCTTGAATCACTCGCAGTAACTTCACTTGTGACTCCGTTGGCAGCTCGCCAATTTCATCTAGAAAGATTGTGCCGCCATTAGCCAATTCAAACCGACCCAACTTTCGGGCGAGCGCTCCGGTAAACGAACCTTTCTCATGTCCGAACAATTCGCTCTCAATTAACGTCGGCGACAAGGCAGCACAATTCACCTTTATCAAAGGCTGAGTCGCATCAGAACCGGTGCCATGTATGGCGCGCGCTACCAATTCTTTACCTGTACCGGTCTCTCCACTGATCAGCACGGTGGCGTTTGTCCGCGCGACCTGCGTAACTTTGAAAAGCACATATTTGATGGCGTCACTCTGGCCGACAATTTCGCCAAAAGTTTGATCGAGCTGCAACTCCTCCTTCAGGTAGATATTTTGCGCCTCGAGTTCGTTCTTTAATTGATTCAGCTCTTCATGAGCCTTGCGCAAAGCCACCTCCGATTCTTTACGGTCAGTAATATCAAGGCATGAACCGATGTAACCGAGGAACCTCCCATCAGAAGAGAACCGTGGTGTTCCACAATCAATAATCCAACGATACTCTCCATCCTTTCGTCGCATCCTATACTCAACTTCAAATCTTTTTCTTTCATCAAAGCTGCTCTCGTAGATCTTCACACAACGCTCGTAATCGTCTGGGTGGACCGCCTTCGCCCAACCGTTGGCGAGTTCTTCTTCCATGGTGTGGCCAGTAAAATCGAGCCACTGTTTGTTGTAGTACGTGGAGCGTTTTGACTGGTCCGCGACCCAGATCATAACCGGCGCTGTATCCGCCATATTTCTAAACCGTTCTTCGCTCTCGCGTAATGCCTGCTGTGCTTGAGTAATCTCGGTGATATCGCTTGAAGCAACTAGCAGGCACCCTTCGCCGGCAATCTCCAACTGCTCCGCGGACGAGAGCAATACTCTGAATGAGCCATCTTTGATCCGAAACCTCGCTTCGTAGTTAACAAGCGAGCCGCGCTCCTTTAATTGCTGAACGAAGGCGTCACGCGCTTGCGGTGTCTCCCAAATCTGAAGTTCTAAAGAGCTGTGACCAATCACTTCCTCGCGCGTGTACCCGCTCATTTCGAGGAAGCTCTCGTTCACATCGCGATAAATTCCATTGGCGAGCGTTGTCAACGACATCGGCTGCGGATTGGCTTTAAAAGCTTTGCCAAATCTTTCTTCGCTACGTCGTAACTCATCGACGACCCGCTTTCGCCCTGTAATGTCGCGCACTACTGCGAGCACAACATCCTGGCCACTCAGTAGCGCACGCTTCAAACTAACCTCGACCCAAAATAAACGCCCCAACTTGTCTCTTGCGCGCCATTCGAAAAGTTGTGGTTCACCTCCGGCCGCCTTTTTAATCCACTCAAGCGCTTCTGCCTGCGTGTAGGGCACTTCTCCAGAACTTAGGTCGGCGACATTGAGTGTCTTCACCTCTTCGACCGTCCAACCATACATTTCACACATTTTTGCGTTGGCATCTAAGATTTGTCCGGTCTCAATGTTATGAATGAAGATAGCGTCGTTAGCGGCATCGAAAACGGCGCGGTAATTCGCGGCAGATTCTCTCCGCTCTACTTCCACGCGGTCTCGCTCAGCGATGTCATATAAATGACCTCCATCCGTTTGACCTCGCTCCTTTTCCGCCAACTTCTGGTTTTCGCTTGGCATCTCTGCTTGCCTACGTCGCGTCCGAACAAACAACGACCAGACGATCAGTGACGTTGCAACAAGAACGGCTACTGTAGCCACAGCGATGTACCATTCGTTGAGGTGTACAGGAACTTGAAGAGTTGTGAAGGCGGGCGGACAGAGGGAGACTGCGATAAGGAGATTTATTTTGCTCGGGGAGACAAGGCATTTCATGGCCGCACTCTAAACTCGCGAGGCTTGTTAGAACCCCCTCGACGGTTCGAGTGTTTGCGAGCGAGGAAACACCTTGGGGAGAGGGAGCTTACTGTGCCGTTAATATAAACTATTTCATAGGTACCCCATACAGTTTCTACTCGTCTGCGATCCTCGCCGTTGCATGCAGATGCTTAGGAAAGCGCTGGCTCAGAATGCCTCGCCTACACCAATCGAAAGGGTGTGGCCCTCTCTGCCATAAGCAAAGTCGATGCGGTAATTAATATGGTTCTTCTTATCTAGCTTGAAGCGCAAACCGACGCCGGCTGCCGGCAGCAACTGATCCGAACGAAAATCACCCCAGCGGCCAGCTACCCCACCAACACCGGCAAATGCCACAAGCCCCAATCTCTTCGGCAGTTCGAACCGATATTCAGCCTGTGACGCAAACATACGACGGTTCTGAAACTCACCTGTCGTGTATCCTCGCAAGTCGCTGTTAAAGCCATACAGACAGAGGTCATAGAATGGGACGCTGCCATTCGCTGAACAAGCCATTGCTCGATAAGCGAAAACTTGCTTGTCTGCCATCTGTCGGAATCCGTTGAATGCAACTTTGTAGGTCTGATATTCACGACGGCTACCCCAGGCTTGATCGAAGAAGTCGCCAGTGAAATCGAAAAGTGTACCGCTGGTTGGATAGAAGGTGCTGTTCCGTCTATCGCGCTGCACATGAAACCCCAGCGCTGCAGAGGTCGACTTAAGATCGATCTCCGGAATTACGAAGCCACCCGGAGGACTAATCCCTCCGTCAATTCCAGTTGATAGCCGCCTATATTGGAAACGTGGACCAATGAAAATATTTCGCACATCTCGCATCAGCTCACCAAAAAAGATCTTTCCATGGATACTGAGCGGAACTGAAATAGGATCTTTTCCTGGAATGCGACCAATACCGAAGAAATCTAGATTCGCGCGGCCCGTGATGAATGCGAACGTAGTCTGATACTTATTCTCTTTCATGTAGAGCTTGGCTCCAGATGCGAGCCCGCGACTACCATTGTTTGTGTACGCACCGGCGAGCCCAACCCAAGACGGTGGCGAAACATTGTCGTCAGTGTCGAGCTTAAAAACGTATGCGGTGATTAAGATGAGGCCGGAGCCAAATGCCGGGCTTGAGATCGGGATGGGAGCAATGACGAACGAACCGCGTTTTTCCTTTTTCGCATTTGTTTTGTCCTGTGTCGAATTGGCAGCTTGAGTGTCCACTTTGTCGGTCGTCTTTGAATTGCCAGTCTGGCCTTTCTTATCTTGAGATGTCTTGTCTTGTGATGTCGAATTCGCATTTTTAGCAAACGAGACCGAGACTCCGCTATATACCCAAAACAAGATCAGCGCAAATGCTGCTAACTGATGAGCACGGCCGGTACGCAGGACCAATTCGATAGCCATCGTGCAACGTCGCCCCTCGAACCTTTTCGATCGACCTGTCATGTATGTTCCTGCTGTCCGACTCCACTCAAATTTAAAGTGTGGAGCCAGAGACGATAGCGAAGTTTTACTGCGTCTCTCGCAGGGACGTCACCCTCGCTGATTACTCCTTTTCTCAGCGCCGGCCGCCTCCCCTGAAACCTCCACCGCCACGAGAACCTCCGCCCCGGAAGCTTCCAGCGCTACTGCTTCGATTGCGGTTGTAGGTGCCGAAATCGCTTGAGCGCCTTGAGCCCTCCATTCGGTTCGCACGGTCGCGTTCGAGGCTTTTGAACGTCGAAGAATCCATTTGATTTCTGCCAGATCCGCTTGTCTGTTCTCCTCTCGCGCTGTCTCGTTGACTCGCACGGGCCGACTGCCGTTCACGCTCTCTCGCACTATCATTCAAAAAACCTTCGCGGGTTGAGTTTGATCTTTCCGGTCTTTGAGCCGAGTTCCAACTACCGTTGTCCCATTTACTCCAATTGCCATTTTGATCTCGGCGGTACACGTTTCCATCGCGACCCGCGTAAACATTGTCGCCGCGTGTCGCCAGGCCCCCGCTACCACCTTCACCCTTACGTCTAATCATTGCTCCCTCGTCGCCACGTGTAACGCGGGTGGTATTCCCAGTCGCGCGATTAGTGAAACGCTTTGTGCTAGCCCAGTCATCACCACGTTGCACCTGAGTCGAACCCCAACTTCCATACACACCAGCGCCCTGCCGAGTCTGGGCATAAGTTCCTGTTCTTGGGTTGTAAGCCTGCGCCGCACCGCGTGCGCCATATGGCCCATACGCAAAAGCGCCGCGCGCATACGTTCCCGTGCTGGGGTTATACCGTGCTCCAAAACCAACTCCACCGTATGGTCCATAGATCCTTCCGGCGGTTCCATACACACCTGTGTATGGGTTGTACCAGGCACCATAGCCGTAAGTTCGCCAGTATGGGTAATAGATTGGGTAATAGCCGCCATACCAGTAATACGGAGGGTAGTACCACCCTGTACCCCACACTGCGCAACCCCAGCCGATCATCATGCCGGAGTATCCCGCAACCGCCGCATAAGTAACCCAATCGTCGCTATCGTTGTCGTCTTGCTCGACCGTTACGTACGTGACGCTGTGAGCCGGAGAGCTGGCGGGGATATCGTAAATTTCTTTTGGAACTGACTCGGCGAGGGTCCACGGCCCTTTCGGTGTGTTTGAGGTGAACCAAATGCCCTGATAGCACATGTAATAGGCGTCACCGACCTTGATTATTTCTTTGTCTGTATTTACGGCACGTTGGAGTTGTGTGCTTTGAATTGAGTCGTACTGAGGGTCACCCTGATAAATGACGTCAGGTGCCTTAATCTCTTTTTTGTTGACGCGCGCGATCTGTGGCACTGAAGCTAACAGTACTGCTTCTGCGGCCTGTTGAGTTCCCGGGACTGAGGCCAGCACACGCGAACGCGGATGCTCCAATGAAATCCGCTTAAAGTCTTCCGGCAAGTCTGGCGTGGCAAAAACCCAATGCCCGTTGAAGTTCGGTGCGCGGAACCATCTGCCCGCCACTAAGTAATAGAGTGGGCCATCTGCCCCGGTGGCAAACAGATCGCTTTCGGTGTTGCTTACCCACAGCAGCGAGGTTCCTGGGACCGGAACAAACTTCGGCTTTCCTTCGATCAGAAGGAGTTCAGCCGGCTCAGTGCTGACGTACACGATCGGCAATTCACCAGTCTGCTTTCCCGGCAGGTTGGCTTTGACGTCCTTCCAATTCTCATCATCGGGCAGTTTTAAAAAGCTGTCGGGCAACTTTCCAGCGCGGCTCCATGGACCAGTCACAGCCGTTGACCGGAGCCAGGTATCTTCATTGCGCAGGTAATAAACCGCGGTGGGACTATGTTGGAAAAGATCCCAGTTGGTATTAACGGCAAACTTTAGCTCGTTTTCCTTAATGGGACTCCAGATTGGTTCACCATCGAAGTCAACAAGAATCGCCGGCTTTGTGCTCAGAAAAATTTTGGGCGGATCCGCCTTCAAACCTTCGACGTTCTTCGGACTGATTTGACTTTTATCGACCTGGACCAGCACGCGATCCAGAGCAATTATCCGGTCCTCATCAGGAATGCTTTTCTCGATCTCGCTTACGATCTCTCGTGTCTGATCCTTTGATAGTGATTGGAAATTTGCTTCGGTAATCTTGAGCGCTGAGAACTTGACCAGTCTCTGTTCCAAAGACACTGACGTATCAGCCTCGATCTTGATCGTGCCTAGCGTCGGCTTTTCTTGTCCCTTGGCGATGTATGAAACCGCCGAAAGAGCCACCATATGTTTGCGGTCGTCCCAGTTTGCGACCTGCGGCTGATAAAGCACGACTTGCGCTTCGCTCGGCAAACTGAAACCGCGCGGCCAGCGGCGCTCAAAAGGCTGTGGGGCTGTTTGGCCACCGGACACCTGAGGTGGGGGTGCGCCGCGTGCACCGGCTTTGTTCAGAATTGCGAAGTCGGAAAACACAAGTGACAGAGCCAAAAAGACAATGAACAGTAGTGCGGTGCTCGTTCGTTTCATGGGAATCTTTACCTCTCTTGCACAAATCTACGGTGCGTCGGGTACACCAAGGCGCGCAGGGGTACCGTTTGCAGGAATTCTAGGAATCACGGTACAGGCGGGTAACTGTCACTTTTGACAGTGATAAGCAGATCCACCGATTTCCACAGATTACACAGATTTCGAACTAGGGAGGTAAGTTAAGATCTGGTAGCCTCCGAAGTAATCAGCGGGGCCCACTGTTCAACTTACCTGGCCCTTAATCTGTGTAATCTGTGGAAATCGGTGGATCTGCTTACTGCGTCTTGCGATCGATTAGCCTATTGAGAATTAGCTTGTAAGGATCCGAGGAGACCCTGACGTAACCGTAAAATGGTCTGTCGTTAACTACAATCATGAACAGCAGGATCCCTAGAAAACCACCCATCAGCGCTACCAGTATGACGTGAAGTCTTCCGTCAGGGATATTGAAGAAGTACGCCACCCCGATACTAATAGCTGCACCCACCCAGATCACTGCCCACATCACCATTGACAGTCCGCTATTTACAGCATCAATTCGCAATCGGCGAGATTCTACGAGATGATTGTACGCACCTAAAGTTTCGCTATGCAGCACCGTTTGACTCGGATTGGAGGGATTGAAGGAATATAAGCTGTTTTGGAAGTCGTCCAATATTTCCGCGCCGGCGTTTAGGTCTTGACCCTGGCCTTTTTTCTGTGCGGGCCAAGCCTGCTCGATCACAAAAACCGTATATTCACGTAACTTGCCACGCAGCTGCTCTCGCAAAGGCGAGGGATATCCGCCGATGTCTCGATACAACGTAGCAATTGCAACAGCTTCTTTCGAAACTAGGTCAGAAGCATTCGAGTTTGTGTTCCAAACACCAACGGCAATCAAACCGACCGTGATTCCGTAAAACACGCCAATCGCTTGTACAGTACCACTGACTGCATCGTTCGCGTCTTGGTCGTAATGCAGTCGAGGTATAACGAATTTTCTTGCCAACAGAAGACCAATCAACGCGACGCCTTCAACGAACGCCACAATGATCAGAGCCGCCGGCAACGGCGGAACTTCATATAGCCAAATAGGCACGAGTCACCTCTTTTAAATAGTTGACTACGCGACTGCCGGGACGTGCTTCTTTCGGCCTCGATCGTGTCCACTTCCCAACCCCTGCAAGTCACCAGCTTCGGCCAAATCCTGATCGTCCGCATCCGGAAAAACGCGGTGAGATGATGATGTCAGCAGGGCGAGTTCCTGGCGCAATAACGGCGCGCGCCGCTCAGGCAAAGTCTCAATCAGGTTTTCTAACATCGCTCGCAATCGCCGCATGATCTGAATACTGTCGCGCCCGTACTGTCGGATTTCCGTAATAGCCAGATGCACAAAGTCTTCCCAGTTGGGCGTGCGATACATTAATCGCAAGTGGCCAGAAGTATCCGATTCACGACCCTCAGCCAAATAGCGAGCACCAACATCGCGGAGGAGATGGTGAATCTGATCGATTGCAAGCACCGCAGTAGTCGGATCATTAATGGCGGGCGAGAGAGCTTTTGAAGCAATATCAACAATGATTCGAAATGCGAACATTGGATCTTGCTCCAATGTACGTTCCTGGCCCACAACAAGGCAGCGGCGCAATAGATCATCCTGCAAATCCTCGTCACCGTCAAAGATTCTGAACAGAGGATCACCTTCCGCTACAAAGTCACCTACTTCAGGTATAAGCTCAATTATGCAGTTTGACCGCGCCGCTAGCGACACGAGACCTTTCGCGTCGAACGCTAAGATCACCCCATCTATTTCATTGGGAATAAAGCGTTGCGGTTCGCCGTCGAGTTTCGTAATTGGTGCCGGCGCGACCGAATGCTTTTCCTCGAGAGTCAGAGGGTAAACTTCTTGCACAACCTTACGTCCCGCCAGTGCAATGCTTCGCAGCACTGTGCTTGGTCGAATTGTCTTACCGACACCATCGATAAACAAAATGAAAATCGCCAGGTTGATCAGAAATCCGTAAGCCGCAAAGTAGCTGGTAAGAGGTGGTACGGTGCCCTCGAGACGAACGAGGACAGCAATGGAAACCGTGAATGTGAATACAAAGATTGCCAGCGAGATTTTTCTTGCGTTGTTTCGGTAAACAAAGGCAATAATTCGTGGGGTCAATTGGCCGCTCGCAAGTTGCACAGCAAGCAATACGGCTGACGAACTTATGACCACGAGGGTAAACATTGAACCGGCAATTGTGACCATTACAATTCGCCCGGTTTCAAGGCTCACATTCGTCTGCCAACCCAGAGCAACGTCAATCCTGTTTAAAAGTGCGACCGACACTAATCCGGCAACGATGCCGACAATGGGGAAGACCCAGATTGAATTACGGAGATAGAGCTTGAGTCGATATCGATTGAGCCAACTCATCCCAATACCTCGGGGGAACACGAATGAGAGAGCGACAACTGCAGTTTAGAAGTGGCCCACAAATAGGTAACTGTCAGTTTTTACAGTGGCGGCCAAAAGTCCTTACGGTTTACGATTGTCAGTGAAAACGACCGCGGAGGTTCTGATGGGATCACAATACAGGCCGACGGTCAGTCGTATTTTTGACTGTTCACTACCGTTCGCGCTAGCTATCTGTTTGTCAACTGCTGTTGCAGCTGCTTTCGGCGACGTCGTTTTTGCTCAGAATGCAGCAGCGTCTTCTGTAAGTAAGCCGAACACAGAGGATGTGGAACAGCTGCGGAGAACGATAAAGCGATTGACGGCCGAGAATGAAACTCTCCGACATCGAGTCGCGCAGCTTGAGAAGGTTGGACAGTTCAACACTCTCAGCGAGCGGCTGACCAAAGAAGAACAACGCTCTGAGGATTTGCAAAGACAATTGCTCGCGCTCGGAGAAAAGGAAGCCAGTCTTCAGTCTCATATGGACGAAGTCACCGAGCAACTGCGTCCTGAGAATATTGATCAGTTACCGATTAATGGATCTTTAAGACCGGAACAGGTTCGAGAGGCAACGCGGCGGAGGCTCACTGGTGAGAAGCAGCGTGTTCAAGCGCAACTGGATTTGCTGCAACAAAGTCGTGGTCGACTTCAGACCTCACTTAGCGTTTCTGATCTTTTGATTCAACGATTACGTGCACAATTACAGGTCAGGGCACATCCTTGATATCTCACTTCGCTACGAAGTCCAATTCAACATTCCTGTTGGTTATCTTATTCAAGGCCTGAAATTTCAACTTCGCCAGTGACTTACCATCCTCTGCCAGAAAGATCTTGCCGCTGCCCTCCACACCGCCCTTGGTCGCGGTACCGGTGATATTTACATCGATGACTTTGTCAGCGGCAGAACCGCGCCGCCAGGTTCCGCTTACAAAAACAGTGATGTCGGTTACCAGAGTGATTTCGGCGTTGCCATCCTCAAGGAGCTTTACCACGACAGCGTTAACTTTAAACTTCTCT
>Ga0114129_10005995_pt1 | contig 17223 bp, 18 predicted proteins | sample RhiMetdeltSRZDD1_FD_80071 | JGI IMG/M metagenome (GOLD analysis project Ga0114129, IMG submission 80071) | Populus rhizosphere microbial communities from Tennessee, USA - Rhizosphere MetaG P. deltoides SRZDD1 (version 2) (version 2) | ecosystem: Host-associated > Plants > Roots > Rhizosphere >... | reverse complement strand
GTTCCAGAACTCGGGTGGGACCAGGCCAAGATCGCCACACTGCTGAGGGTTACTTCGGCCTGCCTAACACGTGCTTAGACTGTAACTTCGACTCCCTAACTCCCACGCGTCCTCTCGACATTGATTGCTCTCTATTCATCTACGTCGTCCGACGGCGAAGTGTCGATAACTTCCTCACCTGGCATGAGCTGATGATCGAGCGGGACTAGCGCGCCGAGGTACTTGGACTGCAAAGGCTGCAAGCTAGTTGTCGCTGAGCTGGCGATTCCGGCCAACAAAATGTCCGCGGGGCTGCGCACGCCGCGTCCACCGCGGTTGAGGACGTGTGTGTAGATCATGGTGGTCTTCACGTCCCGATGTCCCAGGAGCTCCTGGATGGTGCGGATATCGTAACCCTCTTCCAGAAGGTGTGTGGCGAAGGAGTGGCGGAACGTGTGGCAGCTGATCCGCCGGGAGATATTGACGTCGCGAACGGCCTGATGGACGGCGCGCTGGATGACACTCTCGTGCAAGTGATGACGACGTTCGACTTTGGCGGCGGCCTCGCCCTGGGGCGTGTTCGTTCGCCCGCGCGGGTCGTGGCTGCGGTGCTCACCCGGAAAAACGTATTGCCATCCCCAGTCTTTCTCGGCGCCGGGGAGCTTGCGGGCGAGGGAGTCGGGCAGATAGACGCTGCCGAAACCGGCGGCGAGGTCGCGGCGGTGGATGCGTCTGACGCGTGAGAGCCATGAGGGCATCTCGGCGCGGACGACGACGGGGAACGGGACGATGCGGTCGTGGCCGCCCTTGGTGTCGCGCACGATGATCCGGTTGTTGCCGAACTCGAGGTCCTTGACGCGCAGGCGCAGGCACTCGAGGAGTCGCATGCCGGTGCCGTAGAGAAGAGTCGCGACGAGCCTGGGGGTTCGGTTCATGCGCTGCAGGATGCGGCGCACTTCGTTGCGGGTGAGAACGGTCGGAAGGCGGCCGGGGCGCTTGGCGCGGATGACGGTGTCGAGGTCGGGAAGGGGCTTCTCGAGGACGTGGCGGTAGAGAAAAAGAAGCGCCGACAGGGCTTGAGTCTGGGTCGACGCGCTGACAGGTCCGTCGACGGCGAGGCTGGTGACGAAGGCGTTGATCTCGGGCTCGGCCATCTCTGAGGGATGGCGTTTGTTGTGAAACAGGATGTAGCGGCGGATCCAGCCGACGTAAGCCTCTTCGGTGCGCAGGCTGTAGTGGCGCGCGCGCATGGCGAAGCGGACGCGGTCGAGGAGGCGCGGAGGCCCCTTCGGCGGCGCGCCCGGGCCGTCTTGCATCCTGCCTAAAGATTGTCGCGAGGCTAGCGTCTGCGCCTGGGGCGGGCCTTGGGTTTCGACTTGGGACGCGGCCGGGACTTCGGCTTGGGCTTCGGTCTGGGTTTGGGCTTTGCCTTCGGCTTGGACTTCGGTCTCGGTTTCGCCTTCGCCTTCGGCTTCGATTTCGCGACGGGCCTGGGCCGCGGCTTCGGCTTCGCGGCCGGCTTGCGCGGCTCACTCGGCTCGGTGGACTCAGTCGCGCGCTCGGCGGGTTTCGGAGCGCTGACCATCTCGCGATCGGGGGGAGAGCCGAGGGGATGCTCGGCGGCTTTCGCGCGGAGCTCGCGGCTGCGGCGCATGGCCTCTTGGATCCACTGGCGCTCGCGCTCGTTTTCCGTCGCCGCGACAGCGGCCTGGCGATACTGCTCGACGCTCTCGGTGAGCCTGCGAGCGAGGTCGGAGCGGACCTCGGGGTCGAGCTTGAGGGCTTCGGCGAGGAGTTCTTCGAGAGTCGGCATCGCGCCTCCCTCGTATTGTAGCGGCCCTAGTGCTTCATCTCGGCCCAGACGCCGATGCCGAGAGCGTTCATGACGAGCTGCACGGCAAAGGCGGCCAGGATGATGCCCATGACGCGGACGAGGATGGACGCGCCCTGGCGTCCGATGATCCGCAGGATGGGCTCGGATAAGAGAAGCATGACGTAGTTGAGGAACAGGACGACGACGAGAACGGCCGCGGTCTGTGCCTGCTGCATCGGCGTGTAGACGTCGTTGTCGGTCAGGATGATGACGGCCATGATCGCTCCGGGGCCGGCGATCGACGGAACGGCGATCGGAAAGACGGCGATGTCCTTGCCCGGCTCGACAGTCGCGGATCCGCCGTCGTGAGTACCGAGAAGCATCTGGATGGAGAAGATGAAGAGGATGAGGCCTCCGGCCAGTTGCAGCGAGAGAAGGTGGATCCCGATCGCGTCGAGAATGATCTGGCCGATGACGACGGCGACGACCAGGATGATGGCGGCGTAGATCGAGGCGCGGCGGGCGACGCCCCGGCGCTCGCGCGGAGTGAGTGAGGCGGTCAGACCGGCGAAGATGGCGAGCGTACCGATCGGATCGACGGTCGTCCAGATCATCATGAAGTCACGGACGATCTTTTCGAGCATGGGAACCTGTTGAGGGAACTGTAACCCAGGATCAGTCGTAGACGCCGTCGGCGAACCAGGCGTTGGCGGTGCGCTCGCGGTAGATGCGGTAGAGACCTCCTCCGGAGAGCTCGACGTCCCAGTAGTCGCGGTCTGCGGGGGCGTCGGACCACCAGCCCTCTTCGAGTGACCATGGGCCGGCGGCGACGCGGACGGTGCCGGTGATCGCGGGCGTGGCCTCGGGCGGCGACTTCAGCGTCGACGGACGCGCACCGTGCGCTTTCGTGTCCAAGATGACTTCGAGCGGTACGGGCGGACGCAGGACGCGCACGGAGAGAAGTCCGCGTCCGGCGCGCGGTGCGAGGCGCTCGCGGGGAGGCGGGGGCGGAGAGAAGCCGGTGGCGGTGAAGCGCTCGGGGCGATGGCCGTCGACGGCGCGCGGGGATCCGACGCGGTCGGCGCCGAGCAGCGCGGCCAGACGCGCGATGGTGGTCGCGAGCCGGTCGGGCGACAGGGCGGCGGGGCCGAAGAGGGAGAGCTGGGCACGGCGCGGGGAATCGGGATGGGCGGTGAAGACGAAACCGCACACGGGTGCGCCGGGGGGACGGGCCTCGAGCTCGAGGCGGACGAGAGTCAAAAGCGTCTTGGAGTCGCGAGTGGGGGCGGGCAGGGAGATGGCGCGCGCGTCGCAGCCGTCGGGATCGAGCTTCAACGTCACTTCGAGGCGGGTGCAGGAGAGTGCGCGGAACTCCAGGCGCGCGAGCAGGCGCTCGAGGGCGGCGTTGGCGAGAAAGAGAAACGGCTCGAGGGTGGCGAGCGGCCACTCGAGGTCCATGCCCTCGGTGAAGGAGGGCGGCGGCAGGTAGGGCTCGAGCGGGCGGGGATCGACGCCTCGGGCGGCGGCGTGAAGCCCGCGGCCGATCTCTCCGAGGCGGCTGGCGACTTCGCCTTCGGGAAGCTTCGCGAGATCTCCGATGGAAGTGAGGCCCCAGCGCTCGAGGGTGGCGGCGATCTCCATCTGCGGAGCGAGACGCTCGAGCGGGAGGGGCGCGAGAAAGCGCGCCTCGTCTCCTTCGGGGACGACGGCGGGAGTGTCGGGGAGCCCAGCGGCGATGCGGGCGGCGAGCTTGGATGCGGCGACGCCGACGCGCGCGGGCAGTCCCGCCTTCTCGGCGGCGCGCACGATATCGCGCGCGAGGTCACGGGCGGCCTCAAGGGCCGCCCCTACATCGGCATCGTAGGGGCGGGGCTTGCCCCCGCCCATGAGCTTCGCGTGTCCCTCCAGGTCCGCGTACGCCACTCCCTCCCCCGCGTCCTCGATGCGCGGCGAGAAGGACTCGGCGACTTCCAGGAGCGACTGCTGCGCGGCGCGCTCGCACTCGCGGTCACGGCCGCGGGCGATCAGCTTCGGGATGCGGGCGCGCGCCTGGGGCAGCGTCATGCCGGTCTCGACGCCGGCCTTGCGCGCTTTGCGCGAAGCGGCGACGACGCGAGCGGCGTTGCCGTTGCCCTCGAAGATCGCGAGATCCTCGTCCTTGAGCTCGGGCTCGCTACGCAGCCGCGCCGCGAGCGGAAAGAGAGGGACGAAGAGACAGGCGATCAAGAGTCACCGCGCAGCGGCGACGAGATGCCCTTCACCCCGACGGCGGGAAAAAGTCCCTCTCTCCCCGGTGGCGGGGAGAGAGGGGATGGAGAGGGTGGCGTCCACTCGAAGTCCCATTTGTTCGGCGATCCCCGATCGCGCGCGCGCGTCCTTCTGAAGCGTCAGGCGCGAAGCGACGCCGGCGAGAAGCTTCGGCGCGCCGGGCATTGCCGCGCCGCGCCAGACCGGCCGCATCGCGTCGGCCGCGACGACGGCGTCGGCGGCAACACCGCTGATGCGATACGGCGCGAGAAGCAGCAGCATCGCGTGCCGCTGCCGGGCGGCGCGCTCGAGACGCACCCACGCCGCGTCGGGGATGAAGCGTCCGCGAAGCGGCGGCAGCCCGAGGTCCAGCACGACGAGCGGGAATCCCGCCGACAGCGTCATCTCGGCGCTCGCAACGGCGTCCTTCAGCTTCGCGGGGCGCACCCAGAGAACGCGCGTCAGATCCACGCCCGCGTCTTCGGCCGACTGCGGATCGAGGTGGCTGCCCAGATCCACGAGCGCGGCGGTCTCGCCGCTCGACGTCGCGGCGGCGAGCGTGGCGATGCCGATCGAGAAGCGCCCGCAGGAGCGGCGGCCCGAGACCTCGACGAATCCGCCGCGCGGCAGGCCTCCCAGAAGAAGACGGTCGAGCGCGGCGACGGTCGTCGGAAGCGGATCGCGCGGTAACGAGGACGACGGCAGGTCCGACGCGCGCGTCAGCTTCGCGCCGAGTCCTGATAGAAGAGAGAGCGCGGCGGGTTTTCGCTGGAGCCCCGTTCCCTCCAGGAACCGCTCGACTGCCGCAGCGCCCATGGCCGCCCCCTATAAGTAGAAGGAGCGAAAATAGGCGTAATAAAGGCGTAAGTCAAGCGGAAGCTTACGCCTTCCACTAGGACAAATCTGTAGTTAACTAGACTTGTCATAATGTAAGTACTAGTTTCCATATCGAAGTGCGAAATCGGCTCAAAATCCTTCGTGCCGAGCGCGACTGGTCGCAGGCACAACTCGCCTACCGCCTCGACGTGTCCCGTCAGACCGTCAACGCGATCGAAACCGGACGCAACGCTCCGAGCCTGGCGCTCGCCTTTCGAATCGGAAAACTCTTCGACTCGCTCATCGAGGAGATCTTTCAGCCCGAAGGCGAGCCGCCCGGGACCTAAGCCTCCCCCAGAACGGGCGAGATAGGCTTCGACCCAACGAGCTGCTCGCCCATGCAGAACCTCTTCGTCAAGGGCCTGATCGTCGGATTCTGTCTCGCTGCGCCGGTTGGCCCGATCGCGGCGCTCTGCGTGCAGCGGACGATCGCCAAGAGCTGGCTGTCGGGAGTGATCTCGGGCCTGGGAGCGGCGGCGGCGGACGCGCTTTACGGCGCCGTCGCGGCGTTCGGCGCGACGATCATCTCCGAGTTCCTGATCAACGAGCGCAACTGGCTGCAGCGGATCGGCGGGGTGATCCTGATCCTGATGGGGCTGAGGCTGCTGCTGGCGAAGCCGAAACAGCAGGACTCGATCAATGGCAACGGCAAACAGGGTCTGACGGGTGATTTCCTGTCGACGCTGATGCTGACGCTGACCAATCCGATGACGTTCGTCGCCTTCGCGGCTGTGTTCACGACGATGGGGATCGGCGTCGTGCGCGGCCGGCCGATCCTGACGGCCGAGCTCGTCGGCGGCGTCTTCCTGGGGTCGGCGCTGTGGTGGATGATCCTCTGCGGCGGCGCCCACCTGTTGCGCGGCCACTTCGACTTCCGCAAGCTCGTGACCATCAACCGCGCGACTGGCGTCTTCGTGATCGCGGTCGGAGTGGTCTACGTCGTCTTGCAGGGCACGACCGAGCGCGCGCCCACGATGATCCCGGTGCCGAAGAAGCTGCGCGCGGCTACGCCGACGGTCACGCCGATTTAAGCAGGCCCCCTCTCCCTTTGCCCTCTCACCCTCACGGGGGACGAGGGGAATGCTCTCGATCTCCCTCTCCCCCTTCAGGGGGAGAGGGTGGGGGTGAGGGGGTCGGCCTCGTCTACCCTTCGAATCCCATCGTGCGATGCGTTCCGTCGCAGAACGGCTTGTTGCCCGAGCCGCCGCAACGGCAGAGCGCGTACCGGTGTCCGGCGTCTTCGTAGCGATTCCCGGCGCCGTCGACGAGAGGCATCGGTCCGCGCACGTAGATCGGCCCGTCCTTCTCGAGCGTCAATGCGACCTCCGGCGGCACAGCTTCCGGCGGACCGCCGTCGCGTCTCTCGTAGCGGAGCGCCCCGGTCGGACAGCGCGCCACGACGTCGGCGAGCTCGGCGGCGCCGGCGTTCTCCGGCCGGATCCACGGCCGCGCGTTCGGATCGAAGACCTCGGGTGCGCCGGCCACGCATCGCGCCGCGTGAATGCAGAGCCGCGGGTCGAACGAAACCGTGATCGCGTCGGACGAGTAGCTCTTTCTCATGCGGGACTCCCGGCGGGCACGAGGGCCTTTCGCGCTTTTTCCAGCGCGCGCATCAGCGATGCGTCCGCTCCGGCTTTCCGCGCCTCCTCGAGGCGGCGCCACTTCATCGGCCGCTCCGAGTCCTCGGCGGCATCGCGGTCGACGTCCGCCGAAGTCGTCAGGAGAAAACGCACGTCGAAGTGATGATGCGCGGGGTCCTTGCCCCGCGCCGGGATCGTGTGCACGTCCACGTCGAGAATCGTACGCCCGAGCGGAGCATGGAGCTCCGCGATCCCGGTCTCCTCCCCCGCCTCGCGCAGCGCGGCGTCGAAGGCCGACGTGTCCGAATACTCCGTGTGGCCGCCGGGCTGGAGCCAGCGGCCGAGCTTGCGGTGATACAGCAGCAGGAACTCCGAGCCGTCGGGCCGCGCCACGATCGCGCTCGCCGTGATGTGCCCCTCCGGGTTCTCGCGGGCGAACGGGTCCGCAGGCCCCGCCACGAAGCGGCGCATCCAGGCGAGCAACTCCGCCTCGTGCGCGTCCGAGGGCGCGTGCGAAGCCAGCTCGGCGAGTAGATCCTCGCGGTTCATGCCGTCCGCTCGAGCACGAGCAGGGTCCAGTCGTCGGTCAGCGAGCGGCCCGTCGCGGCGCGCACGGCGTCGAAGACCTCATCGGGGTCGCTATTTCTGGCGAGGATGCGCTCGAGGGCCGGATAGCCGAGCGGGTCTCCCTCGACCGTCACGGCCTCGGGGAGTCCGTCGGACAGGAGCATCAGGCGCTCTCCCGGAGCGAGCACGCCGCCGATGCGCTCGTACTCGGTGTCGGCGCGAATTCCCAGCGGAAACCGCGGGCCCGGCACCGAGATCGCGCGCACCTTGCCGTCGCGGCCGAGCAGATAAGGATCCGGGAGGCCCGCGTTGGCGAGGGAGTAGGCGCCGGTCCCCGGCTCGTAGCGCACGTACGTGAGTGCGACGAACTCACGCGCCTCCAGGCGCGGCAGCAGGCGGCGGTTGGCCTCGCGCAGCGTCTGCTCGACGGGGCGGCCGGCGGCGAGAAACGGCAGTGAGGCCTTCACGGTCGCCATGATGAGGCTCGCGCCGATGCCCTTGCCCGCGACGTCGGCGACGACGAGACCGACGGCGCCGTCAGGAAGCTGGAAGACGTCGTAGAAGTCGCCGGCCACGAATTGCGCCGCGAGGTTCCTGGCATGGACGCGGTAGCCCCGGCCGCTCAGCTCCTCGGGCGGAAGGATGCGCTGCTGGATCGTGCGCGCGAGCTCGAGCTCCTTCTCGGCGAACTCGGCTTCCTTCAGGCGCTCGATGGACTTGGTCAGCCGGCCCTGCAAGATGCCGAACGCGTAGAAGAGGAGGCCGACGAGGACGCCGATCGCGCCGGCGACCGGCACGTACGCCCTGAGCGCCTCGAACGTCGAGCGAAACCGGATCCAGCCCAGCGCCGAGACCACGTAGTTGGCCAGGAGGAACGCGGCGGCGCCGCCGATGAAGTAGAGCACCGCGCGCGATAGCCACCCGGGCACCGGGAGCCGCGCGAGCCAGCCGCGCAGGAGATACGTCAGCCCCGCACAGAAAACGTAGGCGAAGAATCCGAGTAGCGCACCGTACCGGACGATGCTCCAGCGGGGCCCGCTGGCCGAGTCGATCGTGACGAGGTAGGCGATGAGGACGCCCACGGCCGCCGAGATCAGGGCGTCCCGCGCGTACTCCTTCACGCAGTCATCCTATCGGCTATCGGCAATAATGCGCGGCCGAGGTGCGGCGATGAGCAATTCCGACGCGGTGTCGATCGATTCGGTGATCCGGGCGATGTACGAGACGATCTCCGGGGCAGCCGGGCAGCCGCGGCAGTGGGAGCGCGACCGGGCGCTGCATCATCCGAAGGCGCTGCTGATTCCGGCGCGGCAGGCGAAGGGAGGACCGGCCGGAGGCGTCTTCTCCTTCGACGAGTTCGTGGCGTCGCGCGCTCCGTTTTTGGAGGCGAACGATTTCTACGAGATCGAGATCGCGCGCAGGGAGTTTCGCTTCGGCGCGATCGCGCACGTGCTGTCCTTCTACGAAGCGCGCAAGGCCCCGGGAGGCGAGCTCCTCCGCCGCGGCGTCAACAGCATCCAGCTGATGCACGACGGCGAGCGATGGTGGGTGATGTCGGTGCTGTGGGACAACGAGCGAGAGGGTGTGAGGCTGCCGGACCTGTCATCCCGAGCGTAGCGAGGGATCCCGGACTCGACGAGCGGCAAGGGCAATCGAGCACGGGATCCCTCGTCGCTTCGCTCCTCGGGATGACTGGCTTTTCGCTCCTCGGGATGACAGGCGAAATCAGTCCGCGTCCGTGGATGTTTCAGCCACTTCGTTGCGTATCGCGCGCACGAGAGAATCGACCGCGGTGTCCTCGAGGCCCGCAGGACCGAAGCTGTGGCGCGCGAACTCGACCCACTCCCCTTCGACCTTGACCTTGAGGACGAGCATCCTCGCCTTCCCCTTCCAGTCCACGAGCACGGACATGTCGGGCGAGTCGAAGACGGTCAGTCGGTCGGCGGAGGGATCTGTCAGCCTCTCCTCCCTCGTCAGCGAGTAGCCCCGCTGCCGAAGAGCCGAGCCGATGCGGTCGAAGGCGGCGTCCACGCTCAACATGTCGGTCCTCGCTTCGCTTTCCGGAATTCTATTGCACAGCGCGGACCCCGCGGGGACTCAGCTTCTCGAACGCCCCCGGGCCGAGACCTGGAGGGCCTGCGACGCCTCACGGCGCTCGGCCTGTGCGGCCTCCATGGCGGACGCTCCCCGTTCCCGCCACCAGGCACGGGCCATGTCGCGCGTCCAGGGCTCCACGGCGCAGGCCTCGAGCATCGCGTCGAGCGCGTCGGCCGACGCTGGGCGCTTCCCGCGGTCAAAGGCCAGGCAGGCCATGAGCGTTTCCTCGAGCTCGCGCGGAACGGGCTTCGGAGCCGCCTGGGCCATCCGCGGAGGAGGTCCGCGGCGCTCCATCGCGAAGACCTCGATCGCGGTGCGGCCCGGAAACGGCGAGTGGCCGGTCAGGAGGAAGTAGCCGACGGCACCGAGGGCGAAGATGTCCGTGCGCGCGTCCACGTGCGCGGGATCGCTCATGCCTTCGGGCGACATGTAGAGCGGCGTTCCCAGAAGCGTGCCGTCGTGCGACAGACCGGGGTCGATCGGCGCCGCGGCCGCGGTCGGGCCGTTCCCGATCTCGGCGGCGCCGATGTCCTTGACGAGGCCGAAGTCGAGGACCTTCAGAAAGTCCGGGATCCCGCCGTAGACGCTGATCATCAAGTTCGCCGGCTTGATGTCGCGGTGGATCAATCCCGCGGCGTGCGCTTCGGCGAGAGCGCCGCAGGCCTGGCGCAGCAGGTGCACAACGCGCGAGGGCACGAGCGGTCCGCCGAAGCCCACGAGCTGCAGCAGGTTGATCCCGTTGATCAGCTCCATCGCGTAGTAGAAGACGCCGTCGGACGTGCGGCCGTAGTCGTAGATGGCGATCGTGCTCGGGTGCGTCAGTCCCGCGGTCAGCTGGACCTCGCGCTCGAAACGCGCGAGCGCGCGCTCTCCCTCGGTCCCCGGCGCGAGGAGCTTGACGGCGGTCGGGCGGCGCAGCAGCGCATGGCGCGCCTCCCACACGACTCCCATCGCTCCATGACCCAGGCGCGCGACGAGCCGATACGGGCCGACCTTCTCCACCTGGCGCCGCAGGCGCACGATCGTGCGCAGGGCCGTCGCCATCACGAGTCCCAGCAGCGCGGTCAGCACGCCGATCGTCGCGACCTCGAACGCGCCGCGCTTGACCGGAGCGAAGGCCTTGGGCAGCGGGAAGACGGAGAGCGTCCACGAGCGGTCGGCGATCGTCGCCGGAAACTCGAGCTCGAAGCCGACGCGACGCGGCACGGCGTTCGCTGCGGCCGGGCGCTGCGCCAGGACGGCCGCACGCTGCCTTCCGAAGTCGCGCACGACGTAGCCAAGTCCCGCGGCGTCGGCGACGGAGGCGGCGTTCTCGACCAGCGCTCCCACGCGCACGATCGCAAGAGCGAAGCCGGTCAGAGCCGCGCGGCGCAGCTCCGGTGTGCCGGGGTCCTTCTCCTGGTAGATCGGCGCGTACAGCGCGATCGCGGGCCCGGATTCTTTTCCCGCCACCTCCTCGACGAGCCGGAAGGGAGGCGAGGCAGCGATCATCCCGGTGTCGCGCGCTTTCTCGGCCGTCGCCAGGCGTTCGGGATCCGACGCGATGTCGAAGCCCAGCGCGCCGGCGTTGGGCGGCTCCATGTAGAAAATCGGTATGTGCAGCCGACGCGGGCTGACGTCGCGCGGCTTGCCGCCGGGGCCCGGCTCCCAGATGCGGTAGTCGGGGATGCCTTCGGCTTGCGCCTGTCTCTCGCGGCCGAGGCGCTCGGAGGCGGGTACGGCGGGAAGCCACTCGAACGCGTAGACCAACCGGTCGTTGAGGAGCAACGGTCCCGTCAGTACACGGAACTGGCGACGCGTCATTCCGTTCGAAGCTTCGAAGAAGCTCTGAAGGACTTTCAGATCTGCGACCGGTGCCTGCGCGCGGTCCCCGATCGCTAGTTGGAGATGGCGCGCCTTCTCGGCGAATGCGGCGCGTGCGACGCCCGTCGCTCGATCGTAGAGATAACCGCCGAGGACGAGCGAGAGGATCACGAGGACGCCGGCGACGACCATGTCGGTCGTGCGCAAGGACGAGCGCCAGAGGAAGAAGGCCGACCGCAGACGCCGCAGGGTCGGCCGGCTCGAGCTCGTTTCCGAGCCGGAGCGTCCGCCGGTCCCGCCGCCGCCGGTGGTCACACTGCAAACTATCTTATTGGAAGAGCCTCAAGATGCGGCCTGACCCGCGCCCTCCGCAGCGATCTTGCCCAGCGCCGACCAGTCCCGCTCGGCGTGGCCGCGTGCCACGGCCGTCTGCAGGCGATTTCGGACGCTTTCCGCCAGCGGCATCTCGACCCCACGCTGCCGCGCCGCCGCCAGCACGAGCTCGACGTCCTTGAGGCCCAGGCGCACGGTGAAGCCCGGGGGCTCGTGCTTTCCCTCGACGATGAGACTGCCGTAGTTCTTGTAGATCGGCGCCGGGAACAGCGTGCTGGTGAAGAAGTCCAGGACCTGGCGCGGATCGAGCCCCGAGCGCCGCGCCAGCGCGAGCATCTCGGCGAGTGACTCGATCAGCGAAGCGATCAGGAAGTTGCCGAGAAGCTTCATCGTCGTGGCGAGGGGCGGATCCTCGCCAACGATCACGAGCTTCGGTCCGAGCGCCGACAGGACGGCGCGATGCTTCTCGATCGCATCGCTCGGACCGGCGGCGACGACGGTCAGCTCTCCCGCCTGCGCGGCTTGGGGGCGGCCGAACACCGGAGCGGCGACGAAGGATTGGCCCGAGGCGGAGTGCTCGCGAGTGAGGCGCTCTGAGAGCGCGACGCTGATCGTCGAGAGTGAAAAATGCGCGCCGCCGCGAGGCAGCGACGCGAGCAGGCCCGAGTCGCCGGACACCACGGACTCGACAGCGCGATCGTCGGAGACCATCGTCAGCACGACGCCCGCGCGGGCGACCTCCGCAATCGAGCCGGCGACCCGCGCTTTCGGCGGAGCCAGCTCCCTCGTGCGATCGGCCGTTCGGTTGAAGACGATCACCTCGAATCCGGCGCGGAGCAGGCTCTCGGCGATCCCACGTCCCATCCGGCCAAGGCCGATCAAGCCGACGGTCATGACGTCCTCCTTCCGCGCGGCGGCGCAACCCGACGCGCGGCCACGAGGAGGGTCAGGTTACTTCCGCCGAAAGGCGATTGCGCGGCCCAGTCTCTAGCCCGGCACAGCCTCTCGCAGCCGCCCCGGGGGTTCCCTGGGCACCCGTCGTCCTGGATTTTTTCGGCGTCTCAATCCGTTACAAATCGTCCAGTCCAGGGCCAATCGAACATTCTTCAGGCGGGCTGCGTATTAAGGGGTCGTGGCCCGCTTTTTTACCGGTTTAGGGGGGTTTCTCGTGAAAAAGAAGAAGTGGATCGTCATCCTGACCGTGATCCTGGCCTTGGCCGGGGTGGCGCTGGTCGCTGCCAAGAGCAAGGACAAGGACAAGGCGGACCCGAAGGCCGAGAACACCCCGTTCCGGCTGGGCAAGGTCCAGGCCGAGGACCTGCAGGTCTCGGTGCGGGAAGTCGGGGTCGTCGACCCGGTCACGAAAGTGGACGTGAAGTCGGCGGTCTCCGGCCGCGTCATCGCGCTCAAGGTCCGCGAGGGCGCGATCGTGAAGTCGGGCGACGTGCTCGCCGAGATCGAGCCGGACGTCAACCAGGCGCAGTCGCTCTCCGACGTGCAGGCGAGCGTGAAGGACGCCGAGCTGAAGCTCCAGGACGCCGAGCGCGACTACACGATGCAGAAGGCGCTGTTCGAGCAGGGCCTGGTCGGCCGCGACACGTTCCGCTCCTCCGAGATCAAGCGCGACCAGGCCAAAGAAGGAGTGCGCGCCGCGCAGATGCGCTACCAGATCGTCGAGGACCGCGGGATCCCGATCTCGGGAAACGCGGCCTCACAGAACGCACGCGTCACGTCGCCGATGGCGGGAGTCGTCATCAAGAAGGGCGTCGAGCTCGGAGAGACGGTGACCTCGGGCGTCTCCTCCTTCAACGCCGGAACAGTCCTCTTCACGGTCGCGGACCTGAAGTCGCTCATCATCCGCGTCAACCTCAACGAAGTCGACATCGCCAAGGTCCACGTCGGCCAGCCCGTGCGGGTCTCGCTCGACGCGTATCCGCAGAAGATTTTCACCGGCAAGGTCACCTTCGTCGCGCCGTCGGCCGAGCTCGTCGAGAAGATCAAGGTCTTCAAGATCGAGGTCACGCTGGACGAGCTGGGCGAGGCGTTCCGCACGGGGATGAGCGCCAACGTCGAGATCCTCGGCGAGAAGCGTGACAAGGCCACGTCGATCCCGCTCGAGGCGCTCCAGAAGCGCGACGGCAAGACGGTCGCGTACCGCCTGAAAGCGAACCTGACTCCGAAGCAGCTCTCGGCCGCGAAGGAAGGACTCTCGGGCCGCAGCAAGTTCGTGTGGCTGTCGGACCACTGGAAGGACTACTTCGACGTCGTTCCGGTCTCGGCCGGCATCGCCACGCTCGAGCGCGTCGAGATCCTCTCGGGCCTGAAGTCCGGCGAGCAGGTCGCGCTGGAAGACCCGACGAAGAAGAGAGTCGAGAAGGACGAGGAAGACAACTAGACGCCCCCTCACCCCGACCCTCTCCCCCGCTGGGGGAGAGGGAGTTCGTTTGAGGAGATCTCATGCAGCCCATCATCGAAACCCACGGCCTGACGAAAGTCTTCGGGTCCAACGGCGCCGCGGTGCACGCGCTGCGGGGCATCGAAATGACGGTCGCCCGCGGCGAGTTCGTCGCCCTGATCGGGCCATCGGGCTCGGGCAAGTCCACGCTGATGGCGATCCTGGGCTGCCTCGACAAGCCCACGGCCGGAACCTACGCGCTCGACGGCGAGCGCGTCGAAGGACTCTCGGGCCGCGAGCTCGCGCAGATCCGTAACGACAAGATCGGATTCGTGTTCCAGCAGTACAACCTGCTGCCCAAGGCGTCGGTCCTCCGGAACGTCGAGCTTCCGATGCTCTACGCCGGCGTCTCCCGCAAGGAGCGGCGGGCCCGCGCGCTCGAGCTTCTCGAGCGGGTCGGCATCCCCGAAAAGGCGAAGGTTCTGCCGGCGGCCCTTTCGGGCGGGCAGCGCCAGCGCGTCGCGATCGCGCGCTCGCTCGCCAATGGGCCGGCCCTGCTGCTCGCCGACGAGCCGACCGGGGCGCTGGACCAGAAGACCGGCCACGAAGTGCTCGAGCTCTTCGTGGACCTCCACCGCCAGGGCAACTCGATCATCATCGTCACGCACGATCTCTCGATCGCCACCATGGCGCAGCGCCAGGTCGAAATCATGGACGGGCTGATCAAGCTGCCCGAAGCGGCATAAGCAACATGTTCAACGGAGCCTTTCGCGAGCGCGTCCGCAACTCCTGGGTCGAGATGCGGGAGAACCTCACGCGCTCGACGCTGCAGTCGCTGGGCGTGATCCTCGGTGTGGCGTCGGTCCTGGGAGGCTTCTCGATCTCCGACAGCATGCGAAAGCGCTCCATGGAGCTCTACGTCCGCATGGGAGGGCTCGACAAGCTCAACGTCCGTCAGTCCGCGGTGGTCAAGGAAGGCGCGCCGACCGCTCTCCAGATGGCCAACCTCGGCCTGCGTACGGCCGACGCCGACGAGGGTGAAGAGATCGACTCGTCCTCCGTCGACGGCATCGCGCTCCGAAAGGACGCGCGGGCGCGCGTCCGCTCGACCTACGCCGACCAGGAGCGCGACATCCGGGGCGTCGGGGGCGACTTCCTGGCCCTCGACGGCTACGAGATCGATCAGGGCCGCGACTTCACGATGCACGACATCGACGCCGCAGCGCCCGTCGCGATCCTGGGGACCGAAGCGGTCTCGGTCTTCTTCCCCAACGGCGATGCGCTGGGACGGACGCTGCGCATCGGCGATACGCCAGTGCAGGTCGTGGGCATTCTGAAGGAGCGCGTCTTCCGGTTCCGCGACGGCCAGCGCAACATCTTCCGCTGGCGAAATCGGATCATCGCCATACCCACGACGCTCGTGGCGCGCCGGTTCGAAGGAGACCAGTATCACCGCGTCGATCGCGTCACCTTCCGCATCCGCAAGCTCGACGCCATGGCCAAGTTCTCGAAGGCGCTCTCGGGCGTTCTCAAGGCGAATCACCGCCAGCAGGAGGACTTCCGCCTCGACGACGTGGGCGCGCGCGTGCGCAAGGAGCAGTCCCAGGGAAACGTCTACGACATCATCTTCCTGCTCTCGGGCTTCCTGTCGCTCATCGGCGGCGGCATCGTCAACGTCAACATTCAGATGGCGACGCTAAAGGAGCGGATCCGCGAGGTCGGCGTCAAGATGGCGATCGGCGCTCCGGGGCGCGAGGTCTTCAAGGAGTTCATGACCGAGGCCCTGCTCCTGACCGGTGTGGGGTCGATCGTGGGCCTGATCATCGGCGTCGGGTTCTCGAAGATCATCACGGCCTCGATCGGAATTCCCCTCCACATCGACGCGAAAAGCTTCGTCTCGGCGTACTTGCTCGCCGCCGTCTTCGGCTTCGTGTTCGCCCTGTTTCCGGCGTGGAAGGCCTCGCGCCTGTCACCCATGGAGGCGCTGCGGTATGAGTGAGACCGCTCTCTCACTTCCGGCTGCGGCTCCGACGGAGCGCGCGCCGCGCCGGCTCTCACTCGGGGCGAAGTTTGCCCTCGGATGGGAGATCATCAAAGGCGGACTCGTCGAGCTCTGGGCGCACAAGCTGCGCTCGACTCTGACGCTGACGCTCCTGATGCTCGGCGTCTTCGCGCTCGTCGTCATGAGCTCGGTTCTCGACGGCGTCATGGACAAGATCGCCATGGGCTTCTCGGGAATGAGCTGGGACGGCACGGTCATGGTGGCGCCCAATTCCCCCGAGACGACCGAGGAGCAGAAGCGCTTCGCGATGAGCCCGGGTCTGCGGTTCGAGGATCTGCCGCGCCTGACGGCTCCGGACGAGAGGGTCCTGGCTTACCTTCCCCGCGCGACCAAGATGTCCGCGGTCAAGGTCGCCGGCGGCACGGAGCGCTGCTGGGTCAACGGTGTGTGGCCGGATTACGCCCGCTGGATGAACCGGCAGGTTTCGATGGGGCGCGGGCTGACCGACGACGACGAGCGGAGGCGCTCGACCGTCGCCGTCGTCGGCGCGACCCTGGGATCCAAACTCTTCGGCGGCGCCGATCCCGTCGGGAGAGACATCACGGTCGAGGGCGTTCGGTTCCGCGTCGTCGGCGTCCAGGCGCCCAGCCAGATCTTCACGGAGGAGCTCTGGTACGACGCGAACGGGATCACGATCCCGCTCCAGACCTACGTGGACCGGATCGATCCCGATCACAAGCTCGCGAACGTCGCGGTGAAGCTCGCGCGCAAGCGCGACCAGGCCGAGGTGTCCGCGATGATGATCGGGCGCGCCAAGCAGGCGCACCACGGGATCGAGGACATCAAGGTCGTGGACCTCGAGGCCGAGTCGGTGCGCGCGTGGCAGCGCTTCATGGACGAAATGCGCGGGTGGCGCGTCGTGCTGACGAGCCTCGCGGCCACGGTGCTGCTCGTCGGCGGCGTCGGCGTTCTCTCGGTCATGCTGATCTCCTTCTCCGACCGCCGCTACGAGATCGGCCTGCGCAAGGCGATGGGCGCCTCCGACGGCGAGATCCTGGTCCAGTTCCTTCTGGAGGCCTGCGTCCTCGCAGCCGTCGGCGCTTCCTTCGGCACGTTCCTCGGAACCGTCGTATGCAAGGCGCTTTCGGCGAACTTTCCGTACGGGCTCGTCGTCAACCCGATGGGCCTCATCGTCGCGTGGATCACCTGCCTCGCGCTCGCCATCGTGTTCGGCATGTATCCGGCCGTGCGGGCGTCGCGCCTGTCGCCCATGGAGGCGATGCGGTGAAATGGGCGGCCACAATGGCCGCCCCTACATTCCAATTGGCGATGGCCGCGTAGGGGCGGGGCTTGTCCCCGCCCGCGTCAGGTTTCTTCCAGCCTCGCCGCTCCAAGCGCCGGCTTTCCGCCGAGCAAAACCCGGAATCCGTAGATAGCGAGGCCGAGGAAGACGGCCGCCGCGAACATCGCGCGTCCCGCGTACCAGCGGGAGAAGTCGAGCGTCAACGGGAAAGCGAGCAACAGGTCCCAC
>Ga0114129_10005994_pt1 | contig 17224 bp, 16 predicted proteins | sample RhiMetdeltSRZDD1_FD_80071 | JGI IMG/M metagenome (GOLD analysis project Ga0114129, IMG submission 80071) | Populus rhizosphere microbial communities from Tennessee, USA - Rhizosphere MetaG P. deltoides SRZDD1 (version 2) (version 2) | ecosystem: Host-associated > Plants > Roots > Rhizosphere >... | reverse complement strand
TGCAGCTCCAAAATGGCCGCTTCCTCCCACGGCCGTCCGCGCCACTCACGCACCTGCCATTGGTATGCGGCGTGATCGATGACCTCGCTCGGCCCGGAGACATCCTCGGGCTGGAAATGCGAGGCGGGGTCGGGAACTTCGAAGTCGCCGTCGATGCGGAATTTGTACCGCGTGCCCGCGCCCGCCCCTGCAACAGCCGCCTCGTACCAGCCGTCGGCGCGCGATTGCATCGGATGGGCGCGATCGATGATCAGGTCGACACTCTTTGCAGCCGGCGCCCACAGGCGAAAAGTCACTCCGGAGCGCGTCAACTCCGGACCGAACTGCGGCAGCCCGGTCATAGATGCCCTGAGAACACGAGCACGGAACGCGGCGGGGCCTGCCCGCTGGAGCCCGAGGCATGGTCCTTGCCCGGCTCGATCCTGGCCACGGTATCGAGTACCGGCAGCCACCGGCTGTAATCGGGAAGCTTGGGGAAGACAAACTCGATCGCCTGCGCGGCGGCGTTGAGGATGACATAGAGCCCCGGTTGGCCGGGTTGCTCAGGACCGAGCGCGAACGCGAGGAAGCGGCCCTCCGGAAAATTCCAGTCCTTTTCGGTCATCTCGGTTGCCTGCGGCGTGAGCCAGAGCACGCCGAAGGAGCCGTCGGGGCGCCGCCCTTCGACCCAATGCCGCGACCGAAGCTGCGGAAAGGCCCGGCGCACGCTGGTGAGCTGCGCAATCAGCTCGGACATGTCCTCGCCTTTGCGTCCGAGGTTCACCCAGTCCACCCATCCGATCGGGTTGTCCTGACAATAGGCGTTGTTATTGCCGTTCTGGCTGTTGCCGACTTCATCACCGGCGAGAAGCAGGGGCACCCCCTGCGCCAGCAGCAGGCAGGAAAGAAGATTGCGCCGCAATTGCTGCCGCAGCTCGATGACCTTCGGATCGTCGGTAGGGCCTTCGATGCCGCAATTCGTGCTGTCGTTATTGTCGGCGCCGTCGCGGTTTTCTTCGCCGTTTGCCTCGTTGTGCTTGTGTGCATAGCTGACGAGGTCGGCGAGCGTGAAACCGTCGTGAACCGTGACGTGATTGATGCTCGCCCGCGGGGTGCGGCCATCATGATTGAACAGATCGGCCGAGCCGGTCATGCGCCCACCGACATCGCCGATGAGGTTGCCCTCGCCCGTCCAGTAGCGACGGAGCGTGTGGCGGCAACGATCGTTCCATTCCGACCAGCCGGCCGGGAACGCGCCCACCTGATAGCCGCCCGGTCCGATGTCCCAGGGCTCGGCGATCAGCTTTGCGCTCGCGAGCACCGGATCCTGCTTGGCCGCGGCGAAAAATGAAGCGTTGCGATCGAAGCCATTCGACCCGCGGCCGAGCGTCGTTGCGAGGTCGAAGCGGAATCCGTCAACGTGGCCGACCTCGACCCAGTACCGCAGCGAATCCATCACGAGCTGAAGCACGCGCGGATGCGTGAGGTTGAGCGCGTTGCCGCAACCGGTGAAGTTCTCGTAATGGCGCGGCTCGTTCGGCAACAGCCAGTAGTACGACGTGTTGTCGATGCCGCGAAAGCTCAGCGTCGGCCCGAGATGGTTGCCCTCGGCGGTGTGGTTGTAGACGACGTCGAGGATGGTCTCGATGCCGGCATCGTGCAGCCGCGCCACGGTGGAGCGGAACGCGTCGAGCGGGCTGTCGGGGCCGTAGCGCGGCTCCGGCGCGAAAAAGCAGAGCGTGTTGTAGCCCCAGTAGTTGGTCAGCCCGCGCTGAACCAGGTGCCGTTCATCGACGAAGGCGTGGATCGGAAGGAGCTCGATCGCCGTGACCCCGAGACGCTTGAGGTGGTCGACGATCACGGGCGATCCGAGCGCACGGAAGGTTCCGCGTATTCCGGGCGGCACATCCTCGCGCTGCTGCGTCAGGCCTTTAACATGCGCCTCGTAGATGATCGTGTCTTCCCAATGGATATTCGGCGGCCGGTCATCGCCCCAGGTGAAAGCTTCGTCGAAGACCACCGCCTTCGGCATGCCGCGGGCATTGTCGCGCCGGTCGAACGAAAGATCGGCGCGCGGGCTGCCGGCGCGGTAGCCGAAATGCGCGTCGCTCCAGACCAACCGGCCGGCCAGACGTTTGGCATAGGGATCGACCAGCAGTTTATGCGGATTGAAGCGAAAGCCGCGCTCGGGCTCATAAGGTCCGTGCACGCGATAGCCGTAGAGCTGGCCCGGCGCGACGTCGCTGAGGTAGCCGTGCCAGACGTCTTCGGTGCGCTCCGGCAACCTGACGCGCTCAAGCTCGCGCCGGCCCTGGGCGTCGAACAGGCAGAGCTCGACCTTGCGGGCGTTCGCGGAAAACAGCGCGAAATTCGTGCCCCGGCCGTCCCAGGTCGCGCCCAACGGGTGGGGGGCGCCCGCCGACAGCCGCTTGCTGGCGCTCGAGGGCGAAAAAAATTGCAGCAAACGGTGGAAGGACAAGGCAGACCCCGGGCACGGTTCCCTCCCCCAACGTGCCGACCCCGCTCCCGTTCCCTGACGCCAGGGGTGCCGTAAACGCCGGGCGGTCTTGAGTTATCGAGAGTATCGCGCGGCGGGTGGCGGCCGTATTGGTACTGGGCGCGACCCTCACGGCCGCCCAAGGCGTCTTCCTGCATCGGCTATGGCCGCTGGCTCGCCTCGGAGAGGGACGAAGCCTGAATGATGACCTTGTCGCGCTCGATCGTCGCCTGAAACGCGTGCCCGCACTTGCCGCAACGGCTGAGGTAGATGTCCGCGTTAGGCTGCAGCACGGCGGGCTCGATCAATAGAACGTAGGTTTCGCTACCGCATTGAGGGCATCGCGGTCCCGTCGGCTCACTCATCACACCCGCCCCGATCTGGCACGCTAAGGAATACGTTGAGGCCATCTAACGATTGAACGTGTCGAATGTCTGTTCCATTTCGGACGTTGCGGCGAAAAAAAGCGCGGCCGGAAGGCGATCGACCAATGGCGGTCGCTTATTACCAGCGTTCGCTGACCGGCGCCCCGCCGAGCACCTCGACGATGCGGGCCCGGGTCCCGGCAGTGGTGTCGTTCGGCAGATCCTCGAGCCCGAAAAAGCCATGCGCGATGATCTCACCGTCCGGGACCGGCGCGGCGATCTGGCGAAAATCACGCACCACGAATACCGCGACATGATCGCGACGCGAGATGCGTTCGTTGAAGAACACGCCGTGCAGGGCGGGCGGCCCGGTCGGCTCGATATTGCCCTCCTCCTTCAGCTCACGGATGAGGGCATCGAGCATGGTCTCGCCCGGCTCGACGCCGCCGCCGGGAAGGTGCCAGCCGGTGACGTAGCTGTGCTGAACAAGGAAAATGCGATCGGCCTCGTCGATCACAAGCGCACGCACGCCGAAGATGAGGCCGCGGGAGAACCGCCAATAGACATGCAGCATGCGCCGGATGGCGGGCTCGGCGGCGGCGCGAACGGTCCCGATCAGCCCCATTCTGCTTGCCCCTCTTCCCTCCCGCCGCACATTCACAGGTGAACGGCCCCGTCCGCCTTGTCAAAAGGCCACGGTTCTTGTTTAGAATGCTTCTAATATACCGGAGATTCTGTTTCGTCCGCTTGCGAGGCCGATGTGAAACGCTTTGCCGATCTCACCGAACAAGAAATTCTCGCGCTCGCCATCACCAACGAGGACGAGGACAGCCGCATCTATCGCGGCTTTGCCGAGGGCCTGCGCAAGGACTTTCACGCCTCCGCCAAGGTGTTCGACGAGATGGCGGATGAGGAAGTCACCCACCGCACGCGGCTGTTCGACCTCTACCGCAGCAAATTCGGCGAGTACCTGCCGCTGATCCGCCGCCAGGACGTCAAGGGTTTCATCGCCAAGAAGCCGCTCTGGCTGATGCAGCCGCTCAATCTCGACGACGTGCGCAAATACGCCGAGGACATGGAGTTCGAGGCGGCGCGTTTCTATCGCCGCGCGGCCGAGACGGCGCGCGACGCCTCGGTGCGCCAGCTGCTGATCGAGCTGGGCGAGGCCGAGGTCAATCACGAAGGCATGGCGCACAAGCTCGGCGAGCAGATCCTCACGCCTTCGGCGCGCGCGCAGGAGGACGAGACCGCGCGGCGGATGTTCCTGCTGCAATATGTGCAGCCGGGGCTGGCCGGGCTGATGGACGGCTCAGTCTCGACGCTGGCCCCGCTGTTCGCGGCAGCCTTCGCCACCCACAACACCTGGGAAACCTTCGTGGTCGGGCTGGCGGCCTCGGTCGGCGCCGGAATCTCCATGGGCTTTGCCGAAGCGGCCTCCGACGACGGTTCGCTCACCGGCCGCGGGGCGCCGTGGCTGCGCGGGGCGGTGTGCGGGGTGATGACGACGATCGGCGGCATCGGGCACACGCTGCCTTACCTGATCCCGAATTTCCTCATGGCCACCGTCATCGCGGTTGCTGTCGTCGCGGTCGAGCTCGTCGCCATTTCCTGGATCCGCTATCGTTACATGGATACGCCGTTCCTCTCGGCGGCGTTTCAGGTGGTGGTCGGCGGCACGCTGGTTTTCCTCGCCGGTATCCTCATCGGCAATGCATGATGTCGACATTCGTCCTGGCGCATCTGTCGGACCCGCATCTCGGACCCCTGCCAACACCATCGATCGGCGAGCTTGCCGGCAAACGCGTGCTGGGGTTCCTCAACTGGCAGCGCAAGCGTCATCGCATCCACCGCAGCGAGGCGCTCGCCCGCGTCGTCGATGACCTGAAAGCCAAGGCTCCCGACCACATCGCGGTGACCGGCGATCTCGTCAATATCTCGCTCCCCGACGAATACCCTCCGGCGCGTGCCTGGCTCGCCACGCTCGGCAGCCCCGACAACGTCACGCTCGTGCCCGGCAATCACGACGTCTATGTGCGCCGCGCCGCTGCGCATCCGCGGGTGCATTGGGGCGAATACATGCGCGGCAACGGCAGCCCGGCTGGCAATCCGGATTTTCCGTTCGTGCGCCGGCGTGGGCCGCTGGCGCTGATCGGGCTCTCGAGCGCGGTGCCGACCGGCCCGTTCATGGCGACCGGCCGGCTGGGCAACGAACAGATCGCGCGATTTGCCGAGACGCTCGAACGACTCGGCCACGAGCGATGCTTTCGTGTCGTGCTGATCCACCATCCGCCGGCCAGCAAGCGGTCACGGCATTTCAAGCGGCTGGTGGACGGCGCGGCGTTCCGCGCGGTCCTGCAACGGCATGGGGCGGAGCTCGTCATTCACGGCCACGACCACGCGCACTCGCTCAATTGGTTCGAGGGCACCGGCGGCCGCATACCGGTCATCGGAGTGCCGTCGGCCTCGGAAGCACCGGGCGGGGAGCACGGCGGCGCCGGCTACAATCTTTATCGGGTCGAAGGCACGCCGGGCGCGTGGCGGTGTGAGGCGGTCTCGCGCGGACTGGCCCCTGACGGCAACAACGTGGTCGAGATCGCCCGTACGCTGCTGATCCGCGATTAGGGCTTCGGCGCCGTCAACAGCGCAGCGGCGACCAGCGTTGCAACGCCCGCGAACAGGCCGAACAGGAATGCCCGCAGCGCGCGGCCATGGCGGCGCCGGCGCTCCCGCCGCAGATCGCCGGGGAGCGGCGTGCTGCCGTCGGCCAGCGCGCGCTCCCGCTCGATAAGCCGCTGCGCCACGTACCTGGTCACTGCCTCGACGATCTCGGGGATGTTGGCGTTCTCCGCCAGCACCTTGCGGCCATAACGGCTGTCCTGCACGAAACGGTAGACGCGCTTGTCGCGCCCCATGTGGACATGGGCGATGGCGTCGATCCAGAGCCGCGGCGTCTCGCCCCGGCTAATGCCGCGGTCGAACAGGTCGACCTCGGGAGGCACTTCGGCGAACAGCGGATCGAGCGCTTCGTTGAGCAGCTCCAGCCGGGCGACCTCGGCGTCGTGCAAATCGACGACGACGCCCGTGCGCTCGGCCTGCTCGACGCGCGCCTTGCGCAAAGCGTCCTTCAGCCGCTGCGGCTGCGGCTCCTCGGGCTTGGCCTCGTCGGCGGCCCCACGCTTACGTCCCCACATGCCGGCAAGGTAGCAAGGACCGGATGGGGAGCAAACCCGGCCGGATCGCCAAAACGCGGCAGATGGTTTCCGGCCCAAATTGTGGCCGGGCGGCTACAGATAAACCACCGATTTTGCTCAGTTTTCGCGCGGCACGACGCCATAGGGCCGAGCCCAGGCCAGCCCGTCCTCGGTTCGCGCGCGGGGGCGATATTCGGCCCCGATCCAGCCCCGGTAACCGAGGGCGTCGGCCGAATCGAATACCACCGGATAGTTAACCTCGCCTTCGTCGGGCTCGTGGCGCGAGGGCACCGCCGCGACCTGGACGTGGCCGATGACCGGCAGGTGCTTCTCGAACCGGCGCAGCAGATCTCCGCCCACGATCTGCACGTGATAGAAATCGAACTGCAGGCGCAGGTTCGGCCGCGCCACCTTGGCGATGATGTCGGCGGCGTGTTCGGGGCGGGTCAGGAAATAGTCGGGCCGGTCGCGCGGATTGATCGGCTCGATCAGGACGGTGATGTTCTTCTCGCGGGCAAGGTCGGCGGCGCGCTCGAGATTCCTGACGAACGTCGTCTCGGCGGCGGGCCGCTGCTCTGGCGGCACCTTGCCGGCAAGGCAGTGAATCTGCCGTCCGCCGATCGCGATTACATAGTCGAGTGCCTGCCGGAAGATCGTGGCGAACTCCGTCTCGCGGCCGGGCTGTGCGGCCACACCGGACTCGCCGCCCGGCGTCGCCCCCGGCGCCGTGTTGATGCCGAGCATCGTAAGTCCGTGCTTCTCAAGCTCCGCCTTTACCGCCGACGGCGCGTGGTCGTAGGGGCATTGGAGCTCGACCGCCGTGAACCCAGCCGCGGCGGCCGCGCCGAAGCGCTCGATCAACGGGCGCTCGGTGAACATGTAGGCGAGATGGGCGGCGAAACGCGGCATGGTCCCTTCCCCGATCGCTGCGCGCGAACGCGCCGCTTGCGCTTTCATTATCGCCCGGCCGGCGTCGCCGCCAGCCGCGCTTGCCGCACTGGGTTTGCCCACCGGTAAGTGGGCTGAATCCCGTCAAAGGCAGGTTTTAGGATCGATCAGCCCACTCCGGCCCGGACTGCATTCCTTATCTTATTGTAAAATAACAATAATTTAATACGAAAAATGTCCCACCAAGTTGCCCACCAATCCAATGGGAGCATTTGTGGTTGACGGGCAGAGGCGATTTGGGTCGTCTAAGCCGGCCGTGCGTCGCCTGAAAATATCGCGCGGCACCGAGGAAACAGCCCGGGGCAGCGCGCGATGAACGCCCAGGAACTGCTGCAAGAGATCTCGGATTATTGCCGCCAGACCGGGCTTGCCGAATCCACCTTCGGCCGCCGTGCCGTCAACGACGGCAAGCTCGCGGCCCGGCTGCGCAACGGCGGACGCATCACCACCGATACGCTCGATCGTATTCGCTCCTTCATGGCGACCAATCGCGCCGTGGCGGCGCGCCCGGCCGTCATTGAGCGGACGGCACCCCTGCCCGCCCCGCGCTCCGGCGGCGCGACGGCCGAGCGCGATCCGCAACGGAATTTCCGGTTCTTCGACAACCGGCAGAAATATCTGCTGTTCGTCAACACCTGCAGCGAAAAGTGGGTGATCGCCAACCGCGTCGCGCTCGAGCTCGCCAACATCCATCCGCGCCCGCCCGCGGTGCGCGTGTTTGATGCCGGCGTCGGCGACGGCACCGTGCTGCTGCGCGCCTTGCGCGCGATGCACGACCGCTTCCCGCACATGCCGTTCTACGTGGTCGGCAAGGAGATCAGCCTCGAGGACGTTCGCCTTGCGCTGCAGAAGATGTCGGACCGCTTCTGCGAGCATCCGGCGACCGTGCTGGTGCTCACCAATCTTGCCTATGCCGATGCGCCGTGGCTGGCGGTGAAATCGCTGAATGCCGCCTCCAGCCTGGTCTGGCACGAGGCGCCGCTGACCGGCACCTCGGCGCACCGCTTCGAGCAGCAGATCACCGATCTCGTCCCGTTCCTGGCGCAGAACTGGAAAGCCGGCGTCAGTCCGAAGACCGGCAATCCGGTGTACGAGCGGCCGGTGGTGCTGGTGATCTATCGGGAGGATCACCGGTTCCTGCTCGATCCGCTGATCCCGCGTCCCGGCGGCACAGTCGCGAACTACGACCTCGTCATCGCCTCGCAGCCCTACCGCGCCCGCTCACCGCTCGACTTCAAGGCCCGCCGCGTGATCGCGCCGCTGTCCAAGGCGCTCGGGCCGGGCGGACGGCTGATCGCCATCCACTCGCACGGCAACGATCCGGGCATGGAGATCATCCAGAAGGTGTGGCCGGGCGACAATCCGTTCACTCACGACCGCCACCAGGTCCTCAAAGCGGTGAAGCACGAGCTCGGGCCGGCCGGGCGCGACCTCAACTTCAACGCCTATGCCGATAACCGCTCGCTGTTCCGCTATGAGATGCACACGCTGCCGTCGGAGATTTCGGAGTCGATCGGGACCTCGACGTTGTTCGCAGCGTGGAACGCGGCGATCTACGTGGCGCAGATCGAGGATGACCGGCTCGCCGAGGTGGTGTCCGACAGCCGCTACCTCGACGCCACGCGCGACGTTTTGCACGAGCGGGGCGGGCTTTGGTTCTACGACGAGTCCTACGTGATCTCGCGCCGGCGCGAATAACCCAGTTCCGGGTCGAACCGGCCGCCTAAATCCGCTAGCATGGCCGCCGCGGTTTTCTCGCACCAGGGCGCAGCGATGCTGTTCGTGGTCCATGCTACCGACAAGCCGGGCGAAATGCCGACGCGGGCAAAGTTCTACCGCGATCACCGCGTCCATCTCGACAAATCCGAAGACTACAACGTGGACGTGGTGACCGCCGGCACGCTGATCGGCGACGACGGGGAGACGCCGTGCGGCAGCGTGTTCGTTATCGACGCCAAGGACCGTGCGACCGCGGAAGCATTCGTCCGCAGCGATCCCTATCACGTCAACAAGGTCTGGCAGACCGTCCAGATCCACGCCTACAGCAAGAAGCGCGGCACGGCGATCGTATCGCGGCGCTGACCGGCAGCGCGCTTACCGTCGCGCGGCTGGTTGGCCGAAAGGGAGCACGATGAAAAATCCGCGGCGTCGATTTCCGCATCCGGCCGCGCACATCGGCATTGTCGCCGGGTTGTGCGCGTGTCTCGTCGCGATGACGACTCCCGCCGCCTGGCCGCAGGCAGGACGAACGATCAAGATCGTGGTTCCGTTTCCGCCCGGCGGCAGCGCCGACATCATCGCGCGCCTCCTCGGCGACCAGATCAGCAAGAGCCAGGGGCCGACGATGCTGGTCGAGAACCGTCCGGGGGGCGGCGCCTCGCTCGCTTACGAAACCGTGGCTCATGCCGCACCTGATGGAAATACCGTGGTGATCAGCGGGAATTCTCTGGTCATCAACCCGCATCTGCGAAAGGTGAACTACGATCCGCTGACGAGCTTCGCGCCAATCTGTCACCTCGTGACCTCGCCGCAGCTGATCGTGGTCCACAGCGCGTCGCCGTATCGCACGCTCGCGGATCTTCTCGCCGCGGCACGGGCCAAGCCGGGCGAGCTGACGTTCGCGGGCGTCGGCCCCGCGGCCACCCAGCACATCGGCATCGAGCAGTTCAAGCATGCGGCTGGAATCAATATGACTTACGTGCCTTACGCCGGCGGCGCGCCCGCGGTGAACGCGTTGCTGGGCGAGCACGTCACGGCGGTGTTCGCCAACTATTCCGAAGTGGTCGAGCATTTGAAAGCTGGCAAGTTCCGTCCGCTTGCAACCGCCTCACGATCGAGGATCGAGCCGCTGCCGGAGGTGCCGACCATCGCCGAGTCCGGTTACAAGGATTTCGACGTGGAGGTCTGGTTTGCGGTGCTCGCGCCCGCCAAGACGCCGGACGAGATGGTCTCGCAGCTCGCGCGCTGGTTCACCGCGGCGATGCAGGCGCCCGACGTGAAGCCGAAACTGCTGAATCTCGGGCTTTATCCTGCCGCGGTGTGCGGCGCCGACTTCGCCGCTCATATCCACCGGCAATACGACGACTATGCCCGCATCATCCGCGAGGCGAACATCAAGGCGCAGTGACGCTATGCGTCGGGTCTAGCTCGGGTTCTTGTCTTCGCGCCAGATGCCGAGCGCTTCCTGCGCCGGACGATCGGAAATCGAGAACAGCACCGACTCCTTGTGCGGATGGTGCGAATAGCGCTTCCACGGCGGCACCACGAATACGTCGTTCGGGCCCCATTCGAGCACTTTGTCCTCGACCTTGGTCACGCCGCCGCCTTCGGTGCAGACGAAGATGGTGCCGTCGGTGGCGCGGTACTTCTCGCCCTTGAAGCCCTTCGGGAACAGCGCGAGACATGCCCCCATGGTCGGCAGCACCGGGCCGCCGTTGATCGGGTTGGCGTAGCGGACACGCGCGCCATGGCTCTTGTCGATGTCGCCGGCCTTCTTCAGCCGGTCGACCACCGGACGCGTGCGCGCATAGGTGTAGTTGATCACCGGGCTGCGATTGAGTTGGACCGGCGCGCCGTCGGGCAGCACGCCCGAGCCGTAGAAGGCGAGCGAGTCGCCGTCCTGCCGCGTGGTGTTCTGCATCTTGTCGCCGAAGTAGGCGGCGAACGATGCTTCGAAGAAGTTGACCGCCGGGAAATCGAGCACGTCGAGCCAGAGCATCGGCTTCTTCGACGGATTGCCGTGGTCGTGCGGCGCCCAGTTGGCGGTGATGACGAAATCGCCGGGCGACATGAACGCTTTCTCGCCTTCGACCGCGGTGTAGGCGCCTTCCCCGTCGAGCACGAAGCGGATGGCGGAGGACACGTGGCGATGCGCCGGGGCGATCTCGCCCGGAAGGATCATCTGGATGCCGGCAAACAGCGTGTTGGTGGCGCGCGATTCGCCGCGCAGCGCGGGATTCTCCAGGATCAGCACGCGGCGCTGCGCCTCCTCGGCGCTGATCAAGCCGCCCGATTCCAGGACCAGCGCCTTCACGTCGTCATAATGCCAGATCGCCGGCACGCAACGCGTGACCGGCTCCTTGGTGACGACGTCCTTCATCACCTTCCAGAGCGGCGCCATGTCGAATTTGGAGATGCGCTCGTAATAGGCTTCCCGAACCGCATCGATGTTGTGCTTGGGGCCCGGCTTGCCGTTGGTCTTCACGGCTCGTTTCGTGGTTGCGCTCGGCATGGCGCTCTCCTTGGTCCGGTTGAAACCGGCTTGCCAGATTAGAATAACCCAAAACTGGGCAATTAGTATATAATGAAACTATCTCCCCGGCGGGAGGGGCTTTCAGGGCCAAAGGTGCCCGCAGATCAGGTGTTCACCGCCCCGCCATCGACCGCGATCACCTGGCCGGTGATGAAGTCGCTGTCCGCCGAAGCAAGGAAAACCAGCGCCCCGAGCAGGTCCTGCGGGTAGCCGTCGCGCTTGATCGCGCGCCGCTGAATGGCGTTGGCCTGCGAGCTCTTCACGTGTGTCGGATTCTGCGCGACCACGCTGTCGCTCAGCGTGAAGCCGGGCGCGAGCGTGTTGACGCAGATGCCGTCCTGCCCGACCGCGCGCGACAGCGAGCGCGTGAACGCGACGATCGCGCCCTTCGAGGTCGTGTAGTGCAGCATCTGCGGCATGCCGCGAAACACCGAGCCGGACCCGATATTGATGATCTTGCCGTAGCCCTTGGCGCGCATGTGCGGGACGACGTGCTTGGCCATCAGGAACGGACCGCGGATGTTGATCGCCATCACCCGGTCCCACACCGCCACGTCGATCTCGGTGAATTCCTGTTCCTGCAGCGGCGCGTAAAGCGCGGCATTGTTGACCAGGATGTCGATCTTGCCGAAGCGCTCCATGGTCGCGCCGACCAGCGCCTTGACCTGGTTCTCGTCGCTGACGTCGCAAATCATGCTGGTGGTGGCGTTGCGGCCGTGCCTAGCGGCAAGCTCCTGCGCGAGTTCGCCGCCGTCCGCGATATCGGCAATCATCACCTGCGCGCCTTCGGCCGCGAGCGCCTGCGAGTAATGGTGGCCGATGCCCTTGGCTCCGCCGGTAACGATCGCGGTGCGGCCGGCAAGCCTTGCCATGGTGTCAGCCTTTCTTGTGGCTGCGGATGAACTTCTCGAAGGTTTCGAGCTGCAGCTTGACCATGTCCTTGGTGGCTTGGTCGGTCAGCTCGAGCGTCTTCTCGTCGAACTTCTTGGCAGCAAAGGTGACGAAAACTTCCGGGCGGATCATGATCACCGATTCCACCGACGTCAGCGATTGCCGCAGGTGATACTGCATGCGCGCACCGCCAAGGAGGCCGCCGGCGCAGGACTGGAGCGCCACAAGCTTGCCCTTGAACGGATCGTCCTTCATGCGCGACGTCCAGTCGATGGCGTTCTTCAAGCCGCCGGGAATCGTCCAGTTGTACTCCGGTGAGACGATGATCACCCCGTCAGCAGCACGGATGGCGTCGGCCCAGGCGGTCACCGGCGCGGGAAAGCCGGTAGTCTGAATATCGTAGTTGTAGATCGGCATGTCCGCCCACGGCGGCGCGGGCTTGATGCTCATGCCGGCCGGCGCCAGCGACGGAAGCGTGCGCTGCAGCGCGGCGTTGAACGAGCCTTTGCGCAGCGAACCACAAATGGAAAGCACATTCAAAGTCGCGTCGGCCATGGTGTCCTCTTCAAGCTACGCCGATTGTGTCCGGGAATTGAAAGGTGAAGATCGATCCTGCGTGCAAATTACTGCTGCTCGATGCCGGCCTTCTCGCGGACGGTTTTCCACTTTGCGATCTCGCCCTCGATGTGCGTCTTGAGCTCCTCCGGCGTCGATGAGCGCACCAGCGCGCCGACCTTGAGGATCTGCGCGCGCACGCTGTCGGTGGCGAGCAGATCCCGCATCGCCTTGTTGGTCCGGGCGACGATCGGCGCCGGCGTGCCGGCGGGAAAGGCGAGCCCGTACCAGCTCGTCACGTCATAGCCGGGCAATCCCGATTCCGCGAAGGTCGGAATATTGGGCACCGAAGGAAACCGCTGCGGCGAGGTCACGGCGATGGCCTTGAGCGCACCCGATTCGACCTGTCCCTGCACCGTCTGGATCAGCTCGAACAGCAACTGCACCTCGCCCGAGATCAATCCGGTGACGACCGCCGGCGTCGTGCGATACGGGATGTGCTTCATATCGAGGCCGGCGAGCTGCGCCATCAGCTCGGCGGAGAAATGCTGGGTGGTGCCGACGCCGGGACTGCCGAAGTTCAGCTTGCCCGGATTGGCTTTCACGTAAGCGATGACATCCTTGAGGTCCTTGCCCGGAAAATCCGGCGCAGTCACCAGGACGAGACCGGCGGTCCCGACCATCGACACCATCTGGAAGTCGGCGATCGGGTCGTAGCGCAGCGTCTTGTACATCACCGCCGAGACGGCATGCGCGTTGCTCATCATCAGCGCGGTGTGGCCGTCCTTGGGGCCCTTCGCGACCGACTCGGCCGCGGTGGTGCCGCCGGCACCAGGCTTGTTCTCGACCACCACCGGCTGGCCGAGCGCCTGCGACAGCGGCTGCGACACGATGCGGGCGGCGATGTCGGTGCCGCCGCCGGCGCCGAAGCCGACGACGATGCGGATCGGCTGCTTCGGCCAGTCCTGCGCGCGGACTTGCTCCGGTTGGACAACGATCGTGCACAGAGCGGCGGCCGCGAGCGCGGTCCCGACGACGCACCTCATGCAACTCCTCCCGTACTCTTTCTCTTTATTCGCCACTCGCGAGGTTCGCGACCGCTACTTTTCGTCCGCGATCGGGCTCGACAGCACGCCGATCTTGTCGATCTCGACCTCGCAGGTGTCGCCATTCTTCATCCATACTGGCGGCTTGCGCGCAAAGCCCACCCCGGACGGCGTGCCGGTGACGATGATGTCGCCGGGCTCGAGCGTCATGCCCTGGGTGATGTAGGCGATGGTCTCGGCCACCGGGAACATCATGTTGTCGGTGTTGTCCGACTGCATGACCTGGCCGTTGAGCCGGGTCTGGATCTTCAGTCCCTTGCCGCCGGGCGGCACCTCGTCGGCCGTCACCATCCACGGGCCGAACGCGCCGGTATTATCGAAGTTCTTGCCCATGTCCCACTGCGTGGTCTTGCGCTGGAATTCGCGCACCGAGCCTTCGTTGAAGCAGGAATAGCCGGCGATGCAGGAATAGGCGTTGTCGACCGTCAGATGCTTCGCGCGCTTGCCGATGACCACGACCATCTCGGCCTCGTAGTCGAGCGTCTCGGTCACCTTCGGCCGCGTGATCGGCCTGCCATGCGGCACCAGCGAGGTCTGGCAGCGCATGAAAATGGTCGGGAATTTGGGGACGTTGTCGCGCTGGAAGCCTTCCTTGACGTGCTCCAGGTAGTTGAGGCCGAGGCAGATGATCTTGCCGGGACGGGCGACCGGGAGAGCGTGCTTGATCCCCTTGAGCGGCGTGCGTGCATTTGCCGGCGCGCGCTTGGCGAGATCGGCGAGCGGCTTGAGGTCGCCGTTATTCTGCGCAAGCACGTCCGCCAGGTTGACCGGCAGCTTGGCGTCGACCGCTTGCAGGTCGATCACCTGGTCGCCCTCGACGACGCCGAGACGCAGGCCCGCATTCGTTTCAAAACCTAGGATTTTCATGATGTTGATACTCCGATCGACGAAGGGCGTGGAACGATATCGCCGGCCCCGGCCGTTTCATATTGGATGGCGCCGCGCGCGTCTACACGCGAGCGGCCGTGGGGGCGCCGGCGGTGCCAATACGGCGTGAACTCGTGCTCGGATATCCGTTGCGATCGTAGCCGTAGGTTGGGTCGAGTTCTTTACGAGACCCAACAATCCTGAAACACGGGCAGCTCTATGGTGTCGTACCGATGACGTCCGATAGCGGGATCGCGGCCCAGTCGCGGGCGGTCGAGATGCTGACCATGCGTCCGCCGAACAGAGTCCAGAACGGCCCCTCACTGAGCACCACGATATCGTCCAAGCCGAGTTGCGAGCGAAACCAGCAATCGAACACGTTGATCACTCGGCAGGTGGATTTGCTGAAGACAAGGGTCGTCGTGCTGGCCGCGCTGAACGAGATCGACTTCGTCTCGCCGGCGGCCACCGTCACCGTTTGCGTCGGCGTGGCGCAATTGCGAGAGTCGATCGTCCTGACGGCGACCGGCCAACGGCCGGTGTCGTTCGTGAAGCTGATCGAGGACATGGTGGGGTCACTAGGCTGCGGGCTCAGGCTGGAAAAGGTCAGCTCCAGGCCAGCCCCCGCCTTTGATACGAACGCCATCGGCAGGTTGTATGTGGTGCGGTCCAGGTTGCTGGAGCTTGCACGTTTCCAGACGAACGGGTCCGGCGTGATGCTCGCCAGCGAGAGGAGCTCGACACTGCCAACTTTGGATGGCACGACGCACCCCGGAAACGGCCCGTCCGGTGGAAGGCCCGCCGCAATCACGCTCACGAACACTTCTTTCGAGGTAGTTCCAAGGGATGAATCGCCCTTGACGGTGGCGATGAAGGCGCCAGGCTTTGCCGCCGGCCCGGTGATCACGCGAAGGACGGCGCGGCCTTCCGCCCCAACCGAGGGGATCGTCACCATCGCCGTGCCGGCCGCAGCCTGGCATGGAGGCGGCAGCGTCGGCGGATTGGGCTGTCCAGGCGGTCGTACGACGTCCGTCCGCGGCCCTAGTGGCTCAAGCTGACCTCTGACCTCGCACGTGATCTCGACCGAGAGATCAGGCGAGACGACCGGGTTCCGGGTGAAGGCGTCCTTGCAGCATTCCGCGGACAGCGTGACGGCGCCGGTGAATTGAGGACCAAATGGCTGCGCTCGGACGATCACGGCCGTGGCTTGAACCTCGCCGGGCCGGTTGAACAAAGGTCTCGCACTGACCAGCGGATCCGACGAGTTCCCATGGTCCGTGCTCAGGGTTATTTGGGCACTGGCCATGCCGGGGATGTGGAGTGCTACGAGTACCACAGCCGCCGGCCACACCGGCCTTGGCAGAAGATGATGCCTCGGAGTCCTCTGGGCCGTTCTCACACCAGAGAAAATGAGTGACCACGATTGCGCAAAATGACCAAGCCACATTGCACGCCTCCGCGCTGAGAGGAACTGCAAAGCCCCGACTACAAGTTGTATCTACCATCTTAATGTGCTTCCGACAACACGTGGCACACGTATGGCCGAGTTGCCCGACGTCGGCATCCAGAGACGCGGGCCGGAGGCCGCGCCGTTGCCAGAAAAGCAGGTTGTAAGTCCGCTCCTATAATGGGCGGCTATTGCACTGCCGCCGCCAGCGCGTGCACCGAGAAATAGCCTTGCGGGTCCGACCAGAGCGCCAGCGGCGACCATCCCGAACCGCGCGCCAGGGCGCCGAACGACTCGATCGAATATTTGTAGCTGTTCTCGGTGTGGATGGTCTCGCCGGCGCGGAAATCGATCGTCCGTCCGCAGACTTTCACCTTCTGCCGCTTGCGGCTGGCGAGATGCATTTCGACGCGGCGGCGCTCGGTATTGTAGAACGCCTGATGGCAGAACGCGTCGAGATCGAAATCGGCGGCAAGCTCGCGGTTGATCCGTGCGAGCAGATTGAGGTTGAACTTCGCGGTCACGCCGGCGGGGTCGTCGTAAGCGGCATTGAGAATGGCCGGATCCTTGATCAGATCGACACCGATGATCAGGACCGCGCCGTCGCCGAGCATGCGGCCGGCATGGCGCAGGAAGGCCGATGCCTCATGCGGCTCGAAATTACCGATGGTCGAACCGGGGAAGAAGCCGGTCTTCGGCCGGCCGGCCAGCGCCGGCGGGAGCCGGAACGGCTTGGCAAAATCGGCATCGACCGGCATCACCATCAGGCGCGGATAGTCGCGGCGAAGTCGGGCGGCCTCGTCCACCAGCATGCCGACGGAGATATCGATCGGCACATAGGCGCCGATCGCCGATGAAGCGTCGAGCAGAACCCGTATCTTGCGGCTCGAGCCGCTGCCGAACTCGACGACCGTCGTATTCGCGGGCAGCAGTTTCGCGATGTCGGCCGCGTGCCGGTTCAGAATCTCGAGCTCGCAGCGGGTCGGATAATATTCAGGCAGCCGGGTGATCTCCTCGAACAGTCGCGAGCCGGCCTCGTCATAGAAATACTTCGGCGACAACCGCTTGGGCCGCGCCATCAATCCGGCGAGCACATCGCGCGCGAACGGCGATTCCCGGCTTGACG
>Ga0114129_10005993_pt1 | contig 17225 bp, 17 predicted proteins | sample RhiMetdeltSRZDD1_FD_80071 | JGI IMG/M metagenome (GOLD analysis project Ga0114129, IMG submission 80071) | Populus rhizosphere microbial communities from Tennessee, USA - Rhizosphere MetaG P. deltoides SRZDD1 (version 2) (version 2) | ecosystem: Host-associated > Plants > Roots > Rhizosphere >... | reverse complement strand
GTGTCCTGTCGGCCGCCACGTGTCCTGACCGTATCCTTCGACACCGACATAGCGGAAATCGCCGTAGTAAATGCCGTCCGACTGTTGATAGGTCTGGTAATTCCCGAGCAGCAGGTTGGCGAGGCCGTAATTCGTGTTGTTGATCATCTGCGCGCTCGGCGAGAAGTCGAACGTGCCCATGTTCCACGACGGCTGCTGCGCCTTGAACGCCATGTTGAAGAACCCGCCACCCTTGAGCGTGTGTGTCCCGCGCAACCACGTCAGGTTATCCGTAACCGCGATCTCGGGCGCCTCGGAGCGCCACGTCAGCGGGAATGGCGAGAAGGTGCAGTTGGTGCCGCAATTGAAGTTCGGGAACTTGTTCGCGATGTTGACCGGGCCGCCCTGCGCCCCGGTTGGGTACAGATCGCCGATACGGAAGCCGAGACGATCACGATCGTAGCGATCCGCTGACAGATCCTCGTCCTTGTCGACGACCTGATCGAGATTGGTGATGCCGACGATCATCTCGTTCGTGATCCTCGGCGAGACGACGTTGTACAAGTTGAACGAGTAGCTCTGTCCGGGCTTCTCGCGAAACATCGGGATCACGGGAAAGGTCTGCGTCGAAAAGATCCCGCGTGGCTCCAGCTCGCGCTGCGCGTCGGTCACGGCCCGGAAGAACATGCTCGTGCTCGAGGACAGCTGGTAATCGACGCGGACGACCTCCTGATCCTTGCGGAAGTTGTACAGCACGTCGTACGGCACGCGGATGAACTCTGGCGATCCCGACACCTGCTGCGCACGGGACACGTCCACCTGGCCGTAGATTTGATTGAGCACGTTCAGGAACGCCGGGGCGTTCTGGTTCCACTCGGAGCGTGGCACCATGTTGTTCTCGTACGGCGTGCCGCCGATGATCGCATCGGATGCATTGCGAATGATCGTCCCCGGTCTGAACACGGTGCCGACGTTGAACGTCGTTCCGGCTATGTTGACGGGTGAGCCGTCAGCATTGAAGCGCAGCAGACGACGGAAGTCGCCGTTCAGCAGGTCGGGATGGAAGACGTCGAGAAACGCGTTCCGCGGCTGCTCGGCCCGCGTCGACTCGTGATTGAAGAAGAAGAACACCTTCTTGTTCGACGAATTCGATACGCCGGGGATCGGCACCCAGCCGCCGATGTTGCCGCCGATCTGTTTGTAGTCGAGCGGCACCTTTGCGCCCGTCAGCGAGTCGTGCGGCGCCGCGTCCCATTTGCCGTCTCGACGGAACCCATAGAGCGTACCGTGGAACTGCTTGCCGCCGCTTCGGGTGGTGGAGGTGATCAGCACGCCGGCATTCCGTCCGTACTCCGCGTTGAACGCCGAGTTCTGCAGCTTGAACTCGCCCACGGCGTCGAGGCTCAACTGGGTATATTGCCCGTCGTTCGCGCCCGTGTCGGTATTCGGGGTGCCATCGAGCACGACGTTGTTCATGCTCTGACGCAGTCCGTTCACCATGAACCCTTCGGTGCTGTTGAACGCGAGCCGGAATCCCGTGTCGTTCGTGGCGACGCCGGGCAGCGTCTTGAGCAGGGACGTGAAGTCGCGCCCGTTCAGGCTCAGCTCCCGAATCTGGGTGTCGGTGATCGTGTACGACCTCTGGCTCGTGCCGACTTCGATGACCGGCGATTCAGCCGTCACGTCGACCGTTTCAGACAACGCGCCGACCTCGATTTTGACGCTCCCGAGATCGAGCACCTGCCCGGGATCGAGCACGAGGCCGCGACGCTCGAGTGTCTTGAATCCCGAGAGCTCCGCTCGCACGGTGTACTTGCCCCGGAGCAGCGAGACTAGGCTGAAGAACCCATCGGTCCCGGATGTCGTCTCGCGAGAGACGACGCCTTTCTCCTCATCGACCGCGGAGACGTGCACGCCAGGGAGCACGCTGCCCTGCTCGTCGACGAGCCGGCCCTGAATCTGGGCGCTTTGCGCCCATGCGGTTGCCGTGATGATCCACGTGGCGGCGAATGCTGCACAGACCAATCCAATGCGTCGCATGCTCCCCCCCGCGAAGCCTCGAAGGCCTGAAGTTTCCGCTGTCAACTGTGTGATCTGATATATCCGACCGCGGAGGTGTACATCCGGGCGACCATTGTGTCAATAGCGCCCACGGCAGGCTTTGGATCATCATGGCTTTCGGCTTTGGCCGGCTTTTGACTTCGGGCTTTGACTTCGGGCTTTGGGCTTTGGGCCCAAAGCCAATAGCCCCATTCTCGGACCCTCACTCGTCACACGATGAAGAACGAGCCAAACGAAGGCATCGGTCTTCAGGCCGGGCCGTTCGTGAGCTACGCCCGAGAAGATCAAGCGTTCGTACGCCGGCTGCACGAGGCGCTCGAGCGCCGGCAGCGGGATACGTGGGTCGATTGAGAGGGTATCTATCCCAGCGAGGAGTGGATGGCCCGGATCCGCGCGGCGATCGATTCCGCGCAGGCCTTTGTCTTCGTCATCAGTCCTGACGCCGTTGCGTCACGAGTCTGCAGCGAAGAGATCGACCATGCGCTCAAGCAGCACAAACGGATCATCCCCATCCTGGCGAAGGAGGTGAGCGGCGACGTGGTCCATCCCGCGGTCGCGAAGCTGAACTGGCTGCACTTTCTGGAGTCCGGCGACTTCGAAGGCCTGGTCGACACGCTCGTCAGCGCGATGGACATGGACCTGGAGTGGCTGCGCGATCACACGCGCTTGCTCGTCCGTGCCGAGGAGTGGCAGCGTCGCGATCGCGAGCGCAGTCTGCTGCTCCGCGGCGCGGATCTGCGAAACGCGGAAACCTGGCTCCTCGGCGCGGATGCAGCAGCGAAGCGGACCGCAACACCCGTTCAGACGCAGTTCATCATCGCAAGCCGGCAGGCGGAAACGCGACGCCGCAACGTGCAGCGGGCGATCGCGCTCGTCGCGGTGCTGGTGTTGTCTGCTCTCGCGATCTACTCGTGGATCCAGAAGACCGTCGCCGAGCGCCAACGCAACCTCGCGATCTCGCGCCAGTTGGCGATGCGCGTCTCCAGTCTCGGCGCCGACCAGAACCTCACCGGGTTGTTGGTCAGCGCGCTGGCGACTCGCTATAGCCACAGCCCGGAAGCGGATGCCAGCCTCGTGCGGTCGCTGATCCCTACCGTGCCCCTCACGAAGGTGCTCTGGAGCCCGTTCCGTGAAGACTGGACGGATTGCATTGCGTTTCATCGCGAGGGCGTCTACGTCGCGGGCAGCAACACACACGGCGTGACGGTGTGGCATGCCGCCACCTGGCCGTGCAGAGGCGTTTCTCTCCGATGACGACGGAGTGGACTGCGTCAGCTTCGGGCCGCGAGACGACGTGGTCGCGATCTCTGACGAGGGCAGAGTGATCCTCTGGGAGTGGAAGCTGAATCGCCGTCGCACGCTCGGCTCCGACCCGAATGGAAAGGTGACCCGCAGCGCGTTCAGCGCTGATGGCCGCACCGTTTTCGTCGCAAGTCAGGGAGGGGTCACACAGTGGGACCTCGAAGGCTCGACGGCGCGTGTTCTCATCGCGCAACCGCCGGCGCACTTCGGTTACGTTTTCAGCGCGGATGGGACGCGCCTTGCCGCGGTCGACGAGCACCAGATGATCAGGGTGTGGGATCTCCAGACTGGAAAGCTGGCGGAGTTGCCAGCACCCGAGGGCGACGGCGTCCGTCTGGCACTCTCGGCTGATGGACGGGCGTTCGCAGCCGGTCGCGACAAACTCGTCGTGTGGGATCTCGGTGACGTCGGCAGGCAGCCGGTGAACGCGCTGGAGAAAGTGGGAGTGATTTCCCTCGCCTTCAGCACGGACGATGAGTCTCTTGCGATTGGCAGCGTCGACCAGGGAATCGTGCAATGGGACAGTTGCGTTCAGCTCGGATGGAACACGTCTGGCCGCAAGCGATCGGAGCAGCATCGTCGTGTGGGACCTGGGCACGAAAGCCGTCCGGCGGACGCTGCGCCGCGAGGGACTGGCCGTCACCAACCTTGCGTTTTCACCGGACGGCATGCTGCTCGCCTCGGGCAGCCTGGACGGATCGGCCGTGATCTGGGATCCCGTTTCCGGCGAGGTGCTGTTTCAGATCGTAGACGAGTCCAATCGACTCGGGGTGTTCGGTGTCGCCTTCCTCGGCGACGGCAAGACGCTCGCAACCAGGTCCCGTGCGGGTTCGGTGACGCTGTGGGACATGGACAACGCACACTGGACTGAGCTCGCGTGCTCGATCGTCAATCGCAATCTCACGCGTGAGGAGTGGGAGCGATTCCTGCCGAGCGAGCCCTATCGCGCCCCATGTCCGAATTCGCCCGCTCCGGAGTAACGGACTCCTTTGACGCGATTGTGCACGGGTTGCGGTAAGGAGGCCGCTGAAAGAAGCCGGCCTGATGGAAAATGGCAAATGGGAGATGGCAAAATGCTCAGGTTTTTCCATTTTCCATTTACCATCTGCCATTCAGGATGCGTTTTTCAGCATCCTGCTAGTCTAGTCTAGACTGCGGCCGTGATTCCTGCGCTGATTCTCGCCGCGGGACGTTCGGAACGCATGGGACGGTCCAAGGCGCTGCTTCCCATCGCCGCTGACGGCCCGTCATTCGTTCGGAAGATCGCCGATGCCCTGCGTGCCGGCGGAATCGACGACGTCCTGGTCGTCGGCCGGCCAGAAGACGACGCGCTGCGCGCGGAAGTCGAACGACTTGGCACGAACGTGCGATTCGTCGCGAATACGCACGCCGACGATGGGCAGCTCTCGTCGCTCATCACAGGGCTCAACGTCGTCGATCACCCTGGTACACGAGCGCTCGTCGTCAATCCCGTCGACGTGCCATTGGTTTCTGCCGCAACCGTTGCGACGATCGTTCAGGCGTTCGCTCGCACGCAGGCGTCCATCGTGCGCGCGACCTATCAGAGACGCCACGGCCATCCCGTGCTGTTTTCGCGCGCTGTCTTTGACGATTTGCGGCGCGCGGACCCTGCGGTCGGTGCGAAGGCGGTCGTGCGCGCCCGCGCCGAGGAAGTGGTGGATGTCGACGTGCCCGATCCCGCCGTCATCGTGGACGTGGATTCACCGGAAGATTACGCGCGTCTCCTGGCCGGTTCGACCCGGCACACATGCTGACCGTTTGCCCGCCCACGTCGACGCTGGTATACGCCGTCGACAATGAGTCTTCCAACCGGATCGACGCCGGCGAGGCTCACCTCTCCGCGAGCGTCTATCGGCCGTCCAGCCGCACGTGAAGACAACGTCCACACCGGGGCGACGCGTCAGTTCCAGAGCACGGCCAGCCGATCGCCATTTCGACTGAAAGCAAGATCGGTGACCTTTGACAGCGACTCTCTTTTCAGCTGCATTGACGATCCTCGCGACACCACCGCTGAGCAGCCGTGCGTCGGGAGTGAGGTGGTTTTGACCCCCGGCCGGCCGGGCGTTAGAATGAAGGGTCGATTCCGCCAAGAAGTGGGCCTGTAGCGCAGTTGGGAGCGCGCCTGAATGGCATTCAGGAGGTCACGGGTTCGACTCCCGTCAGGTCCACCAGCTAACTTCAAATCCTCCAATCACTTCGCAAGTTGAGGCGATCCCGTCTCCACAATGTCTCCACGCCCGTTTTCGAGGAGGCGAATGGCGCCTTCCAATGCCGCCGGACTGAGGTGCATATACCGCTGCGTTGTCCTCAGGTCCGCATGGCCTGCTAGCTCCTGAATCGCCCGAGCCGGCGCGCCCCGCATGGCCAGATGCGAACAGAACGTGTGCCGAAGTATGTGAATCCCTCGGTGCCGCAGGTTGACCACCCCCGCTGCATGGTCCACGTGATCGCCAATCACGTTCTCGTTAACCGCGTGCCCGGCGCGATCAGAGAACACGAAGGGGCCACGCAGATGGCGCAACGCGCGAAGCGCCGCGGCCAGCCGCTGCGTCATGGGGACGTACCGCAGCCGTCCACCTTTCGTGGCTCCGATGTGACCTTTCCACACGGACCGTTGGACACAGAGCTGAGACTTCGGGAAGTTCACGTCGCTCCAGTGCAAGGCGGCAATCTCGCCCCGCCGGAGACCCGCGTCTCCTCCCAACAGCACCACGGCGTACGCCTCAAGACCTCGTCGCTGCGCCGCCTCCACCAATCGCTCGTAGTCCGCGAAGTCGTGGAACGGCGCTGATGGCGGAGGGACTGGCAGCAGCCGAACGGCGCACGGCATCCGCTCGATCACATTCCACTCGACCGCCTTTTTCAGCAGCGTATTCAGCACGGTGAGCACATTGTTGACGGTCTTCGGCGATCTGGCGGCCAGCGCCGCCTTGATCTGCTGGACCCGTTCCGTTGAAATCGCATCAAGCGGCAAGTCCCCGAACGCGGGAAGCAAGTGCACCCGAGCGATTCCTTCTTTGGCGTGGATCCCGCTCGGCTTCTGCTGGTTCGCCTGAGCGTGACCCTCCAAGAACCTGGGCCAGAACTCACTGAGCGTCGGCACCTCCTTTTCTTGAGCACCGGCGTGAGGACGCGTGAGTTCGTGATACCAATGACGCTCGCGCCCCTCGCCCCATCGCTGGGCCCCTGCCTTCGATCTGACCGGGGACTTGCGACGCAGTCGGTGTTTGGATCCGTCAGGAAGCGTCACGCGGATGTCCACTTCCCAACCCCCACCTCGATACGATCGAACAGTCACGCTCATCGCTCGTTCACCTTTCTAGCGATGGCGCAGACTTTTGGTAGAGCCAGTCTAGCAGACTCTCTCGGCGGAAAAGCAGACGGCGTCCAATGCGGACAACTCCTGGAAGGAGCCCGCGGTCCACCATCGCGTAGACGGCTTTCCGCGTCGTCCGAAGAAGAGTGCTGACTTCGTCGACGGTCAACAGCACGACCTCAGCGCTGCGGTCCGTTGCCACGACATCCGACCTGTGTCTCCTGAGCGTCATGAACGTCCATGACCTCGGCTCTCGCATCGGAGATTGGTTGCTATCGGCGCAGAACGCCTTCGGTCCATCAACTCGACGTAACTCCTCGCTTTCACCTGATGCGGCGGCGTTCGCGAGTTCCGAGCTGCATTCTTGGACCCGCGGCGCTCGCGGCGGCCGAGCACCTCCCTACACGCGCAGTCCTGCGGTGATTCGCATTCTTGCATCACTGATCCAGTTCTACCCTCACCACACAGAACCTGCTGGCGCCGGAGATTCCCGCGTCGGTGTAGATGTGGTCGTTTACGATCGGCCACCTTTGCGCCTCGGCGTATCGGCGCGCCACCGCACCCTGGTCCTCCAGCGAGGTGTCTCGCTGGAGGTCACTGGAGTTGGGGCGTAAATCGCCGCTCTCATACGTTCCCTTCCCTGTCGTGTTGTGGAGAGGTCGGGCCCAGATGCTGCCCGACCTCCGTGCTGTAAGATTCGTACGGCCGCTAATCAGCCTTTACCGCGTTGTCGTGCTGGGACATAGACTCCATAAATGGCCCGAAATCATGAGTCCGCTCTTCAAACATATCCGCAAACCGATTGGTCATAGTCTCGAGCGACACCCCGCCTTCTTTCGCAGCTGTCGCGCACATCAACAATGCATAGAACGTGACGGCGGAGAATGCCACGTGATAGTCGGTCTCCTCTGCAACAACGTTGATCATCCCGCTCACCAGTCGCTGCGTACGCTTCTCGTCCGAGTATTCGCACGAATCCTTGTGCGCGAATTGAAACAACTCCTGAAAAGTGGCTACCGTGCAACGCGCCTCAGCACCGCACGATTTGCAGAAGCAGACCAGTTCGTATGTTTCAGGCTCGATATACCACCACGTCTCCTTTATCGGCGAGCTGTTCATAAACTTATCAATTTTGCTGTCAGACATGTCTATGCCGCCTCCCCAGCGGCATCCGTACACGGTCCCTCGCCATCGTAGTACGAGGGCGCAGTGGAGTACAAGGGCCCGTTGTAGTGAACGGTTCATCGACCAGCAGGGCACAATCAGCCGGTCGATGAAGTCCTTGAGGTCCGCCGCAATGTCCTCTTGAACCTTCACAATGTCGGCCCGTCTGCGGGACCACCGACGGTATGCGTGCTGGGACTCTCAGCTGTCAGCCGATGCGTCAGGTCGTGAGTCACACGCGACTCCTCACACTCCGTGGCTTCCAGGATGTCCATGTCAGAAACCTCGTATTGCATCTCGAGGAGTTCCACGTCACTCTCCCAGAACAGCTGCTGGGCCTCTTCTGCGGAACTCGCTTGCACGTTAAAACCGAATAAGACGGTGGAGAAACCTTCGACTTGGTACCACTTCCTGTTGTCATCAGCCATTGTTCTCACCTCATGGCGGTCGAGCCGCCATACAAGACGACGCGTGATTGCGCCGTCAAGCCGTTTGTCCGACCGAAGGTGGTCGGAGACACCTCCGGCCGGGGCCCCTTCGGGGTGTTCCGAATGTCAGGTTGCGTGGGCTATTTGCGGTCGTCTGACGAGTCGGTTGCCCGACCCGAAGACGGGCTAAACGGAGTTTTCAGCGCCCTAATTTAGATCATTCAACTTGCGAGTTCGCTCTACCCAACCCATTAAGACGGGCATCCAATCATCGTCGTCTTTGCTCTCACCCTCGACCGGCTCGAGCACCCCCACCGGAGCGTCCGTAGGCGACGAAAATCGCCATAGGCGCTTGCCGGCGCCGCCTTTCCGAAAAGTCGTCCCAAACAAGGCCTTCAGCGTCGCCAGATTGTCTGAAAGGTACTTGCCAAACGCCACTGAGGACTTGAAGTCAAACGACCGCTCAGAGTGCGACGCCAAGGTTCGGAGGGCTGCAAACAACTCGCCCGTCGAGACCTCCTGCCCGCAGTAGTCCTTGATCCATTCCTCCAACAACTCGACGATTGGGTCGTCTTCAATCGTGGAAGCAAGCTGCTCTTTGCCGAGGCGCTCGAACATCCTCTCTGCTTCAGCCAACTTGCCGTCTGCGTCAGCGACCTTCAGCACAAATTGGCCAAAATCCGCCATGCGGAACGAGACGTCATACCGCTTGCTTCGGTTCAGTTCCAGCGCTCGCAAGACGCCCTGCAGCTCGCCGACCAGCTTCGTCATGAGGACATTGCGCTCTTCCGCGAGCTGCTCGCGAAGGATTGCTTCAGCAGTGAATTTCGGCATTCTGTCCACCAAGAAGATCAATAGCCGGTCAGCTACGTCCTCGCGGATAAAGTGCGGCGTGCGCGATGTGACGCCCAAGAACGCCGTAACGGGATACTCGACCAAATCAAGCGTCGAGTACAGCCGCCGGCGCTTGACCGTTCCGCCAGTCGCCGCGATAGCAAGTCGATCGGGGAGCCACGGTTCGTTATTGTCGGCGTTATCGAGCACAACGAACGCATCCGTCGTGACAGCGGCGTCAAAATCCCTCGGGTCCTTGGTGAGCTGCGTCACGTCGAATTGAGGGCCGAACAAAAGCTGCCCGAGACGGCGCAACACAGATGTTTTCGCGCTCCCTTTCTCGCCAATCATGGCGACCAGCGGCCTGGTCGGAAACAACTCTGGAAAGAACAGCGCGTGAACCCAACTGCCAAACAGTAGTTCCTGATCCTGGCGCGACAGGCCCTCTTCGCGGAGCCGAACTGAATTGAGCAGCGTTGCCGCGACAGTTGAGCCGGTTGAAGTTGCGACGCCAATCTCAAACGACTCCCACTTGGGATTCCGCACAAACAGCACGGCATCGGTCCCGTTATCAATCCGCTCGATTCGTGATTTGCTGATGCGATACACGTAGCGGTCTTGGTCGTAGAGATACAGCTGGTTCGTCTTCGCGTCGTAGTGCGAGAGCGAATACACCTTGGTCTTCTCCCTCAAGCCCTGCGCCTCCGCGCGAATTGCCCCAAGCGCATGTTTCAAGAACCCGTCCGTCGGTCGGATGCCGTACTGCCTCAAGAATAACTGTGCATCGACGTTGTCGCGCTCCACGGCGAAAACTTCTTTGGACCCTCCGTCTAGCACATAGGCTTCTCTACCGTCGTAGAACAGCTGCCCTCGTTGCGTGATGTCTCGCACCAGCGTGTCTGATGCCCATCGGTCGGCCTTGAACTTCTTGACCTCACGCTCCTCCAGGGAACGCCACTCGTCGATTTCAGCCTGCACGGCGTCGTAGGGACGTGCGACGAACTCTTGAGTCGCTGCAAGATCCAGCAACGCCTTTCGGGCGGCAACCTCACTCGGCTGCTCGCGCAACCACTCGTCCAGCGTTCGCGAGTTGGGCACCGTCACAGCATGGAGGTTCAGCTCTTGGCGAATGGCGTCGACCGTCCGCGCTGCGGCGCCTGGATTGTCGCCGTTGCGAATCACGAGCGGCAACTGGCCCAGCGCGCGCACGGTTGCCGCGTCCACTGTGCCATCCCCGACAGCCGTTGCTTTCAGATACCCGGCCTGGGGTTTCAGGTCCTCAAGCTGTGCCAACCGAGCGCCCAGGGATTGGAGCCGCAGAACGTCGAACTCCGACGCCACAACAATCGAGCGGCCTTGAAGGTGCTCCAGGCTCCTGGCTCCCTGGCCTGGTGCAAAGAGCGCGTGGTTAAACACACCGCTCATAGAATCGACTGGCATCTCCACGCACTCGTCACTCTCAGGCGACAACAGCCGAATACGGACTCCCCGATGCGCTTTGTCTGTGTAGACGAACAACAGCCACCCGGCTCGGCCCTCAAAGAACGTTGCGAACTCATCCCGCCGCTTATTCAGGCGCTCGACAGCGGCGATGGCATTGTCAACCGCTTCCTCCTCTTTCTTGCTCGGCCGCCCAGGTTTACGTGGTGCTGTCAGCACTCGTGTCCGTTCAGCCTCAGCCTTCTCCAGCTTCGGGAGGAAGAGTTGCGTCACGTCGAGGTCCGTTGGGATAACACCCATCACTGAGTCCAACAGGACTTGTGGATGCAGGCCGCGTTTCTCGACGAGATACTTCTGAACGTCGGCGTTTTCTAACAGATGCTGGCGCGACGCCTTAAAGATGTCCTCCATGACTTCATCGACGCCCACCAATCCCACGGACCTGATGTTCGCGCCGCAAGAGAAGCAGTGGCGAAATAGGCCATCAGGGTGTGCGAACAGCTCACGGTTTCCACACGCCGGGCACTCGGCGCCTGCGCCGTGCTCCAACACCTTCGGTTCGGCTTTCATCCGGTCAGTCCCTTCGTTACGCATCCGAGTCGGGCAAGAGAGCCGGCGTTGCCGGCGCTTCAGCGCCGACGCTGCGTTATTGCTTCAGTTCGCTTGCAACTTGCGCCATTCGACAGAGCGCGCATCAGTCGACGGATAGTCCGCGCAGTTTGTCGAGGTCACTCCGAACGAACAGTTGCAACGCTTCGGCGACGATTCTCGCTTCGTTGATCGGGTCGCCTCCCGCCACAACGAGAACGTGACTGAGCACGGAGATACACGCCGAAACGGCGACGCTCGGCGTTTCACTGAACGCCAGCTCCGTCCACTCCACCACGACGTCGCGAAGACGTTCCCTATCCTTCTGTTGCTCAGGACGGAGTTTGAATTCCGTGTCCACACCCACTTTCCCGTTCATGTCTCTCACCACAAACATTTCAGCGCTCCTGTATACACGGCCGTTTGCCTCGTCTGAACACACGATGGCCGGCATGACGGCACCTGCCGACGTTCGGCGGTTGTTTTTAACGACTTACTGTTTCGATTTCAGAGAACCAGACCTTCGGTGCTCTGACTTGCGATCCAGGCGGGGAACTACCGGGATTTGCTCTCCAGGTGAGGAAGTCAAAGAATCTAGTTCAACCTTTGGTTACTATAGCTAAACCTTTCGTCGTCGTCAAGGTACGACTATTGTAACCATCGGGCGAATCCGTAAGCTCCCACCGGTTGTCCTCGGTCCTTTTGAAGGCAGAGGAATTGTGCAGCGTCGCATACACGGTGGCGACGTATTTTTTCGACCGCGTCTTGACTCCTCTCTCCCGCAGGGCATCTGCAATCTCCCTCGTCGTTCGAGGTTCACCCACCTCTGCGAGGTATCGCTTTGTGGCAATAGTAATGCCGAAATCCTCGAAATCCCTGCTTTCCAGGCGACTCTGAGTCCCGCTCGCGGCGGGCGCTCCCAACGCTGCAAGCGCTTGGTCGATTGCTCGGAGCTCCGCCAGCTTTGCTTCTCTCGCCCGCTGGAGCGCTTCGATGGCTGTTTTGAGGTCTTCCATTGAGACCCAGGATGCCGTACCTAGGGTGCTGTCAAGTATATACTATGCAACTCGCGCCGAATCGCTGATATAGCATACCTCCTAATGTAGACTATGAACACGCTGGGGCTCCCGTTTCGAGCTGCCGGTCTTCAATGATGGGGACGACACCAGTCCGTTGGTTCGGAGAGGAATGCCGCCACCGAACCTGCGGGACGGTTGCGGGAGGATCGTCTGGCGAACTTCGGCAGCGAGTTGACCAATCGGAACGTGAAGACCCGGAAGAGACTCTAACAAAACCCACACTGGCGCGAGTCATTGGCGAGCGCGACTACATTGGAATCGGGGTGCTTCAGCGTGAAACGACTCTGGTCCTTGTTCAAGCAGCGATTTTTTGCGTGGGTCTGCGCATAGGTAGATACTGGGCGACTACACGTTTTTAGCCCGCGACGGTGAGCCAGCGGTGACGAGGCGCTCGAAGGCACGCTCGCCTTGCCGTGAAGCCCGCACGGCGAGGAGGGCCCGTTCAGCCTTCGGCGGTCGAAATCGAGCCGGCGCTCGGCGCTCGTCTGATTCGGTCAGGAGGATGAGCATGGGCGAGCCAATCAAGAACATCGTCGTCTGCTGCGACGGGACCGGCAACGACTACGGCCAGACGCCGAGCAACGTCTGGCGTTTGCGCGAGCTCCTGCATGATGCCTCTGGCGAGCAGCACGTCTGCTACGAGCCTGGCATCGGGACGCTGGATCGGCCGGAGGGACGGACGCGTCTCGGCCGGCGCCTCAGGCACTGGAGAGAACTGGCGTTCGGCGCGGGGATTTTCGAACGAGTCGCGGCCCTCTACGCCCACTTGATGCGCGAATACGAACCGGGCGATCGCATCTTCCTGTTTGGGTTCAGCCGCGGGGCGTTCACCGCCCGCGCGCTCGCCGGGATGCTGCATGCCTGCGGCCTGCTGCGACGGAAAGACGAACATCTGCTCCCGTATGCGCTCGGGTTATATCGCACGTCGGAGCAGCGCATTTACGGTGTACTGCGCTGTCAAGGGCTGCAAGAAGCCCCCAAGGACAAGGACCACGTGGCATGGGACGATCGGATCGTCACCTTCAAGCACACGTTGAGCCGGGAGTGCCGCGTGCACTTCTTGGGGCTCTGGGACACGGTCAAGGCGTACGGCTGGATCTGGCCGCAGAGCTTCCCCGCGCTCCGACACAATCCGAGCGTACGCATGGTGCGGCACGCCGTTGCACTGGACGAGCGTCGGGCCGTGTTTCAGGTCACGGGCTGGGGCGATCGGCGCTCGATCACGGCGCCAGACGGGTCCCTCATCGACGCCATTCGAGAGGTGTGGTTCGCCGGCGATCACTCCGACGTCGGCGGCGGCCACCCCACGGGCAACAGCGGGCTGACCGACGCGTCGCTGGAGTGGATGCTCGGTGAGGCCACGCACCAGGAACTACGGCTGCGCCCGTGTGACCAGTCCATCAAGGCCGTCCAGGCCATCCGGGAGAGTGCACTGAACGCGCACGCGGTCACGCCCCACGACCTGCGTCGCGCGTTCTGGCCGACGCGGCTGCTACCCAGGGTGGAGCTCAACAACTCCAGGTATCCGCCCGCCCACCGCCCGGCGTGGTTCTGGACCAGTGGCTGCCGGCAACCTGCGGTCCACGCCGAGGAACACCCGGTGCTCCTGCACGACACGATGCGCGACAGAGGGCCGCAGTATTCACCCGAGGCGCTGCGCCGGCGCACGCCCACGAGTGTCAACCCTGAGCCGACGTTCGACTACGTGGGCAACCAGTCCATCGTCATGTAGGTACGGGCATCGAGTGTTGTGACGGCGGGTTCGTGGAGCATACTGCACCAGAGTAGAACGAGGAGGCCGACATGCCGAATGCAACACAAGGCTCGGTGGCTTCGCTGTGGCGATACCCAGTCAAGTCGATGCTGGGAGAAGTGCTCACCGCAACTGACGTTGACCGAACGCGGTCTGCTCGGCGATCGGGCATACGCCCTGGTGGACAGCGCCGATGGGAAGGCCGCGACCGCCAAGAACCCGAAGAAATGGCCGACGCTCTTCTGCTTTCGCGCAACCTTCATCGAGCCACCGCGCCCCGATACGAGTGTGCCGCCGGTCCGCATCACCTTACCGGATGGCACAACCGTCACGAGTCAGCAGGCGGATCTCAACCAGGTCCTCTCAAAATCGCTCAATCGCACGGTGCAACTAGAGGCCGCAGGGGGTGGCCACGCGGGAACAATGAATGCCGAGGAGTACTGGCCCGACATGGAGGGCCTCGACTTCAGGGACACCGTCACCGACTTCACTCTCCCCGGCGGGACGTTCTTCGACTGTGCCACGGTGCATCTGTTGACGACGGCCACGCTCGACCGACTCCACCAACTCTATTCGCAAGGGCGTTTTGCGGTTCCGCGGTTTCGCCCCAACATCGTGGTAACGCTTGCCTCGGGTGAACAGGACTTCGTCGAGAATGCGTGGATTGGCCACACGCTCGCCATCGGAGATTCTGTTCGCTTGAGCATCACCGGGCCGTGCGGCCGCTGTGTCATGACGACACTGCCCCAAGGGGACCTGCCACCGGATCCGGGCATCTTGCGCACGGCGGCGAAATACAACAAGGTCAACGTCGGTATCTACGCGAGAGTCGAGCGCGGAGGTTCAATCCGTCGCGGTGATGCGGTCAGGGTTGAAGAGGCGCGCCGGGCGCACGATTCAGTAGTTGCAATCGACTTCAGCCCGGATCGTAATTCGCGGTCAGACGCTATTGGTTAGGCTGCGATGGAATGATCGGAAACGAAAGTAAGTCTTGATCCACTCGAACCCGAGGAGACAAAACCATGAGCGAGAAATCACTCTACGAACGCCTCGGAGGTTATGACGCCATCTTCGCCGTCACCAACGATCTGTTGGACCGCATGGAAAAAGACCCGCAACTGGGCCGGTTCTGGCAGCATCGAGGCGAGGACGGCGTGAAGCGGGAACGGCAGCTCATCGTGGATTTTCTCTGCGCCAGTAGCGGCGGCCCGCTGTACTACAAGGGCCGTGACATGAAGCTCTCACATAAAGGAATGCGCATCAGCGAAAGCGATTGGACGGTTTTTCTCAACCACGCCGACGCTACGTTGAAGGCGTTCAATGTTCCCCAGGCCGAGTACGACGAAGTCGTCGCCTTCGTGCAAAGTACGAAAGCCGACATCGTCGAAGCCTAGCACGCGATCCTCCACCGCGAGATCGTCTGCCTGGATCACCAGGGTCGCTCCGTGTTCAACGACCCGCGCTACCGCTGCACTCTGGCCTATTTCTTTGCCTTCGTCCTGCTGCGCCTCGACGGCCAGGACGTCCGCGATTGCCGCTGTTCGAGCGCAAACGCCGACTCGCCGCGTCGGCATCCGACCGCACCGTCTCCACGACCTGCCCCACGCACATCATTGTCAAGTGGAGGCACGCACCCTACGGCACGTCGGAAAACCAGATCCAATTCTCTCAACAGATGCAAGTACACGAATGGCAACATCGCTCTATCAACGACCGGGCGGCATTTAATCAAATCGCTGCACTGAAATCGACGAAGAGCCGATTTTTGGGGTGTCCGATGTCCCACGTGTTCATCTCGTACGTCCGCGAGGATTCTGAGTCTGTTGAGAACATCGCGCGTGCACTCCGCGCGTGCAACGTCGACCTATGGTTGGACAGAAATCAAATCAAGCCAGGAGTTCGATGGGCGGATGCTATCCGCACCGCGATCACCGAGGGCACATTCTACATGGCGTGCTTTTCAACGGCCTACAACGCGCGTACGCGATCCTACATGAACGAGGAACTCACGCTGGCCATCGAGCAACTGCGGCAACGTGCCACGGATCAGCGGTGGTTCATTCCGGTTCTTCTCGACGACTGTGAGATCCCGCAACGCTCCATCGGCGCGGGAGAGACGTTGCGGTCGCTGCAGTGGGTACGGCTCTACGAGGACTGGAACGAGGGGATCGCCCGCATCTTGTCGACCGTTCAGCCGGATGCTGCGGAAGTGCACAGATTGCGAGCCTCTCTGCGTGATGCGTCCGCACGAGCGAGAATCCGCGCGGCAGACCGCCTGGGCGAGCTCGGACCGCTGGCCTCCATCGCTGTTGACGGACTGCTGGAGGCCCTCGAAGATCAGAACGTCACAGTGCGAGCCGCAGCAGCAGAGGCCCTGGGCAAGCTTGGCATCGGCAGGGAAGCTGTTGTGCAAAAACTCCTCGGTGTGCTGCGGAAAGGCGAGTTCTACTCAAGCGCGACCGCGTCCCGTTCGCTGGTCCGATTGGGAGCCGTTGGCGTAACAGGACTGTTAGAAGCGATGACGTTCACCGCGTATGGCGTTGCCTAAAGGTTGGGTAGGGCAACCTACACGCCGGACCATGGTTCCTGTGAATCGAGATCGATATGATCGACGCCGTTGCGTTTACCCGTCCCGTCATGATGTTCCGGTGGCAGCCTGCGAGCCTCCGGCCGAAGGACAGCTCGCCCACGCCGGGAACTTGATCCGCTACGAGACGTGCAGGGCCGATCAGCCCGTCGTCGGCGTCTTGCGCGGTGACCCGAGCGGCGAGGCGCCTCACCGGCGCGATTTCGAGTGGCGAAACGCCGCTGACCCACCATACCCTTGTCATGCGGGTAGGTAAGGAGCGAAGCCTCTGGCAGCGTCAGGACGGGGTGAGTAACAGCCACGGCGGGCGGAGTGAAGAGTGAAGGTGAAAACCCAGTCCTAACACTCTTCTCCTTAGAAAATAAATAATCCAACTGTATTAATTAATTATCTAGAGAAGAGAGTTAGAAGGGCCCTTTAACCTTCACCCTTCACCCTTACCGCAGCCGAAGTCGGCCCCCCGAGGGCCAGGGCTGGTCCAGGTCCAGCGGAACTGGTGCCCCCACCAGCCCCAACGATGCGGCTCGGAAAAGGCTTCGGAGGGCACTAGGAGGGGACGGGGATAAAGAGGGCGCCGGTGAAGGGTGAAGGTGAAAATGGGGTCCTAACACTCTTGTTCTTAGAAATTAATAATCCAAGAAGTATTTATTAATTGTTGGCTATTTACTTGACT
>Ga0114129_10005991_pt1 | contig 17226 bp, 12 predicted proteins | sample RhiMetdeltSRZDD1_FD_80071 | JGI IMG/M metagenome (GOLD analysis project Ga0114129, IMG submission 80071) | Populus rhizosphere microbial communities from Tennessee, USA - Rhizosphere MetaG P. deltoides SRZDD1 (version 2) (version 2) | ecosystem: Host-associated > Plants > Roots > Rhizosphere >... | reverse complement strand
TGAAATACTTGGAGGGAACCGTTCCAGCTTGGTTTGCCGAATTGCGGCGCAAATATCCGGTTCGGGAGAGGGAGTTTTTAAAGACTCTCGAGGGAATGGGTTTTATCTTTCAAGGGCCACTAAGAAATCACCAAAAGGCAAATTCTTTTCTGCCGATGATCGATGCCTACATGACTAATACCCAACCGACGAGCTAGGAGCGCAGATGCCGTCGGAAGGAGCCTCCAAGGAGAACTATAAACGCACTATAACGATGGTAGCGCTCGGGTATTGGAGTGCGGCTCTTACCAACGGCGCACTGAGGGTTATTCTTCCTGTGTATTTTGCCGCGACCGGAGTGTCCATATCTAAAATTGCCTTTCTCTTTTTCTTATTTAAGTTCGCCGAAATTTTTGCGCCGATGGGCATCGGCGTCATGCTTAACCGCTGGGGATATAAGCGAACATTTCTTACTGGCCTCGCCATCCATAGTTTGATCTCGGCCCTTTATCTGATCCCCACTTTTGTTGGGATATATGTGGAAAGAATTATCCGGGGAATGCTTTACATGGCCGACATGAGCTCAGTTTACGTTAAGCATTTTGCCGCGAAAGAGAAGCAGCGTTTCCTGATCAACATGATACTCGGGCTTAAAGAGGCATCCAAAGGCGTGGGAATGATTGGCGGCGGCCTTTTGATCGCTATTCTCTCGCTCGAGAATACCGTTCTAGTATTCGCGCTGTTAACCGCGCTCTCGACACTTGTTGCGGCACGCTATCTGCCGGACCTGAAAGAGCAAGTGAAGCTGCCGGTGCACAAAATCTGGGGGAATGTCGACAGGAAAATCAAAACCCTGGGGTTGGCTTTCGGATTTCTTAACGGCGCTCTCGATGCTTGGGGCGTCGTCGTTCTTCCTGTTTACCTTATCAAAGTTCTCGGCGTAACACCCGCTTTCGTAGGCACAGTGATGATGGCTGAATATATTTTCCAAGGACTCATCGTCACCTTCTTTTCCAAGTACGTGAACCTTCAATCGGAACCGAGGAAGCTATTGGTGTTGGGAGGGCTGTTGCTTGTTCCCGTGTGTCTGGCTTTCTCTCTTACCGCCACGCTTTATCCGTTCTTGGTATTGGTCTTTGTCTTCATGTTCTTCTTCAGCGCGTCGATGGTCTATTACAATCATCTGATGTTGGAGTTTGCCACCGAGGAAAAGACCTCGCTCGATCTTGCGACCTATACGACACTCACCAATGTTTTCAAGCCGGTTGGAGTTTTTATCTCCGGACTCCTTGTCGACTCACTGGGTTTTAGCTGGGCCTATTACTTTGCTGCGCTCCTGACTTGTTTTTCCGCTGTGACATGCCTTGCTCTGCCGAAGTCAACAGAGCAACAAGCCGGCGTTGCAGCCTCTTATGCGGCGGGACCGGCAGCTCTAAAATGAAAGTGAGACCGTCGACGGTGACTAGCTGCCTGAGCTGGCTTTTTTACCTCTGCCGTAGCCTCGACTCCTGATCCTACAGAGGGATACGCCATGGCTCTCAGAGCGCAAAAACACGTACACCTTAATAGAGAGATCCCGATAGAAGCTATCGTGTCCGGGATGCGAGCCTGCAGCGGCATTCTTTACGGCTTGAAAGAGAACTTCAATGTCGACGAGGTAGGTCATTTAGCTGCCTCTTTAAAAAGAATAAGAACGCATGGAAAATCGATCATCTTGAGATGCCGAGACACATTCCCCTACATGATTCCCGTTCTTTCTGAAGTCGACGGAATAGTATCGCCAAACACTACCGTGACGACCAAGGGCCACTCTGCGGAATTCTGCCGAGAAGAAGGCAAGACGCTGGTCGTTGCAGATGAGCGCACGTGGAGAGAATTAGAGAACTGCGAAGGAGAAACTATCCTGGTTGACCCGAAGGGTAGGAAGATAATTTTAGATCCAGACAGTCAGACTGCTCAAATGACCAACACCGGTTATGATCAACCGGAGTCAGAAATAAAAGTTATCGGCGAACTTATCAAAGAAGGTCGGCATATATCTTTACTTTCGACGGTACCAGAACCTATTAAACTGAGTGGAAATTTTTCGTTCTTTTGCCGACAGGAACAATTAATGATGTCGAAAGGCAAAAGCCCGTGGGATTTATTGAGATCAAACAAGCCTCAATGTGAACGCATACTCCATGCCGTTTGGGGGGCGTACGTAAGAAATGTGCAGCCGGGTATTCTGATTGTTTGCCGAAGTCACGATGCTCGATCTGATGAGTACCCTGGATCGCCGATTCTCCACGAGCCCAATCCTCAACTTGGTAACCATGGGCCCTCGCTGTTTGAAACTTTTCCCCATCTTCTTGAGGCGGAGGTTGCTGCAATCGCTAAATTGAAGGCCGAAAATCCCAATAAGAAGATTGCCTACTTGCTTCCTTTTGTGAGAAGCAAAAACGAGATTATTGCTGCAAGAGAGGCTCTCAGCGGCGCCTTGGCGAAACTATCCTTGTCTGAAACTGCAGTGGAATTCACGGTAATGTATGAAACGCCGTTATGCCCGTATTTAATCGGAGAGCTAAAGGCGGCAAAGGTCAAAACAATTTGGATTGGAACTAAAGATCTTTTCATGTCCTTTCTGATGGTCGATCGAGATAATGTCAATCTGAGCCAAGATTATCTGAAATTACTGGATAATAGCGGTGAACCAAACTTGGCGTTTCTGGAGTATCTAAACGAGAATATCGTCAAATTCATCAACAATGGTTTAGACGTGATCATGTATTCCCTGGCCAGTGAAGTGCCGATCTTTGTCAAATATTTGCCCAAACAAGTGGGGTTCTTGTTGTCCAAGGGGTCTGTCAAGGAGGCTCTGAAGCAAGCAGAAAATCAAGAAATTCTTTCTGCCTCAGATTTTTTTAAATGAGACCTCACCGCGCCATCGCGAACCGATTCATTGCAAGGTTGCGGTTGTTAGTTTAGTTGCCACCTTTGATCTGCCGTCCATAGCCCTGGGCCGGGTATTGGCCCCGCTACTCAAGGCTACAGCTCATTCTGGCGGCGGCAATTACGAAGTTTCGCATCACCTCCTCCTGCATTGCTCCACGAGCGCTATGCCGTCATTAAAACCCGCTAAATTGTTTTCTTTGGCGTAACAATGGTTTATTATGGTCATCTCATGTTAAAGGTCGCCAGTAACGAAAAGGCTGTTCTTGACTCGGCTAGCTTACATAGCTCGCCAACGTGCCGGTCACGAGCGCAACAAATAGGTGGCGTCGGTTTAGATTTGAGGGTCTGCCACTCATGAAAATGAAGGGAGCAAAAATGGCTACCAGGTCTTTAGTTTTTGTGTTTTTTCTTTGTGTGCCCCTGGTCTTCATCTCGCCAGCTTCGTTCTCAGCGGAGGGTAAGCTGCTTGTCTTTGGCAGGTCTCAGGATGATCCCGTCAGAGCGATAAGAGATCGGCAGGAATTTGTCGACTATATAGCCAAGAAATTGCAACCCCTGGGAATAACCGGAGGAAAAATATTGGTGGTCGACAAGTTGCACTTGCTTGCTCGCGACATTAGAGAGGGCAAAGTGGATCTCTTCCATGACAGCGTGGTGCCCACTATGGTCGTTGCAAGGCGGTCAGGCGCGGTCCCTATTCTGCGGCAGTGGAAATATGGTGAGGCTGAATATGATAGCGTCATACTCGTCAGAAAGAGCAGCGGCATCGATGCCTTAACTGATCTGAAAGGCAAAGTTCTCGCGTTCGATGAGCCTCATTCGACATCCGCCCACGTTGTTCCTCGAATGTTCCTAACCGAGAAAAAATTGAAACTAGTGCAAATGAATTCCACCGGCGGAGCCGTACCCAATGCCATAGGCTATGTTCATGGCGCCGACGGCAGCGCGCCTAATCTTTTGATCACCGGCCGGGTCGATGCCGCCGTTACATCGTCGCGTGAGCTTCAAGAATTGAGACCGGAAGTTCGGGAGACTCTCAAAGTTATTGCCAAAACAGTGTCCGTGCCGCGACAGCTCATAGCGGTCCGCAAAGATATCGACTCAAACTTGCTCAAAGCCCTAAGAGAAGTCCTAGTTACTATGGATAAAGACCCTGAGGGTCAGCAGGTATTGAGAAGACAGCAAAGGACGACGAAAATCGACGAAATTCCTCCAGCATCGATGGAGCAATTGAGGGGTATAGAAAGATTTGTCTTTTCCTCATTAGCGGAACAGGTAGATTCGTGGTAGCAGTCGCCCATGAATCTTCGGGTAAAGTCTAACCTCAAGTTTAAGGTTTTTCTCTCGTTTGCGCTCTCCTACCTCGCTGCCGTAGGTGCGATTACCTACCTGACGATCCGTTCCCATCGAAGCCTGCTATTAGAGCAAATGGCCGAAAGGGCTCGAACCGGCATCAACCTGATGGAGCTGAGTGTCGCCAACCGGCTTTATCGGCTGGATGTATTCCAGCTTGAAACGATCGCGCGTGAAGCGAAGGCTCTCTCTGATGTCGAATATGCCTATATCTACGATGTGAAGGGCAGAATCGTGGGGGATTTTCACGAAGACAGGCGCCTACTTTTTTCGACGTTTAACGATGAGCTGGGACGGAGGATCATCAATTCCAACGAGACCCTGGTGGATATCAACGATCAGAAAGGCATTTTGGATGTTTCCAAGCCGGTGGTATTGAACCGCGAAAAGTTAGGGGGGATTCGTTTAGGACTTAATCTAAATCCCATGTTCGATGAGATGCGGACGGTCACCGTCAGGGCCGTCGTCGTTTCAGCGGCTATTTTCTTGGTGGGGTTGCTCATTATTTTCGGCATCACGATGAGATTTACCCAGCCCATCGAAAGACTCACCGTGGCTGCGAAGCGGATCGAAGAGGGCGACTTAAAGTATCGCGTTAATATCGATCGCGATGACGAGATTGGGAGCCTCGCTACCGCTTTTGATCAGATGGCCGAGCGCTTGATGCAACGGGAGCGGGAACTCAAGCAATCTCAGGACACTCTGCGGAGAGCGGACAGACTCTCGTCGCTGGGATTGCTTACGGCAGGCTTGGCCCATGAAATACGTAACCCTCTGGTCGCGATCCGCACCTTTACGCAGCTCTTGCCTGAACGCTACGACGATGCTGAGTTTCGTGAAGGATTCCAGGGGTTGGCCCTCAAGGAAGTTGACCGGATATGCGGGCTAATTAACGACCTTTTGAGCTTCGCACGCCCTTCTAAGCCGAATGTGGCCCCTGAAAATGTCAATGACGTCGTCGAAAACATAGCGCGGATTCTCGAGACTCAAGCAAAGGAAAAGAATGTGGTGATTTCGCGTGATTTCGGTGACAATCTGCCAAAGGTCTGGATTGACAGAGAGCAAATGAAGCAGGTATTTATGAACCTTATTTTGAATGCGATTCAGGCGATGAAGGATGGTGGATCGATCAACATTTCGTCACGCTCAGTCTCGAGAAACGGTACCCAACCGTCGGGAGATTTCGTGCAAGTCGAGGTTCGGGATAATGGCATCGGCATACCCGAGGAAAACCTCCAGCATATTTTCGATCCGTTCTTCACCAGCAAGGATGAGGGGAGCGGGCTCGGTCTTGCCGTGTCCCATCAAATCGTGCAGGAACACGGCGGCTTTGTCACGGTGGAAAGTCAGATTGGAAAGGGGACAGCATTCTTTGTCCACGTGCCGGTTGGCAAGCCGGTGCGCCCGGTAGCGAACGGCCGCGCTCACGCGAATGAAGCGAATCTTAGTCATTGATGAATCGGAGGTTGTCCGAGAGACTTTGGCTCTCATTCTCGGGCGCGAATTCGTGGTCTCCAAGCGACCGCTTGGAACGAAAGGCCTGCCGCTCTCCGATATACATGAAGAATTCGACTTACTGATCCTCGGTGTGTCACCACACTATGGATTGGAGGCGGCGAGCCTCGTGCGGTTTGCCGCTCAATTGCCGTTTACGGTGCTTTTTTTAGTCGAGTCGAAGACGACCGCGCGAGTGATCGAACATGAAGCCCAAGTGGGCTGTCTGACTAAGCCTTTCAACCCATATGAGCTACACGAGAAAGTTGGGCAGTTGTTGGCCCGCCGCGTCGTTTCACCGAGAGCGGACGTTGTCGCGAGGTCAATTGATTCGGGGGCCTTGTCGCAATATCTGGATTTCCCTTTCCTCAGTAGGAGCGCGGCGACTTTGGTGCGAAGATTGGCAGCGGCGCGGCTGCCTATTTTGATCGCCGGCGAAATCGGCTGCGGGCAAAATCGAATCGTGTCGGGAATTCTTTGGCTTAAGAAAATCGCCGGATCGCGGGTTTTCATCAACGCAGCCGAAATCAGCGAAGAGTATTTGGCTCAAAAAAGTCTCGAGCTCTCGTTACATCGAGCGTCACAAGTCGGCACGACCACGCTCGTGATCGAGAATCTCGACAAAAGCAAAGTCTCCGGCCAATCTTTGCTGTTACGCTTTTTGGAAGACACGGAAGAGAAATCGGTCCAGGTTCGCTATCTAGCGACAGCAAACACCGATCTGCTGCGGAAAGTCTATGAGGGCGACTTTGCCGAAGAGCTATATCATAAGCTTGCGATGCTGACGCTTAAACTAGCGCCCTTGAGAGAGCGCCGGCAGGATATTCCGATCCTGGCAGATTGGTTCGCCCGCAATTGCGCGAAGACCCTCGGACTAAGTGAGCCCGTTCTCACTGCGGAAGCGCAGAATCGACTGAGTAATTACTTGTGGTTTGGCAATCTTAGCGAACTAGAGACTGTAATGGCACGAACGCTCGCATGGCATAGAAAGCCGCGCATCGAGGCTGCCGACCTGGTTTTTGATTTTAGCGACTACACGGACACGAAGGAATTGAGCGAATTTTCCGAGTTTACGCCAGCGGGAAAACAAGCGGGTTTTGATTTGGCAGAGCCGGTACTGCAGGTCGACAGCCCCGCCCCGGCGGCGAATGTGTCGGCAAATGGTCATGGAGAGTCGGTGGATTTGAATGTGGTCATTCACGAGCTCGCCCACGAGCTCAAGAATCCGATGGTGACGATCAAAACCTTCGCCCAACTGCTCGGCGAGCGCTATCAGGACGAGAACTTTCGCTCTCGCTTCCAAGAAGTCGTCGGTGACGACATCGAGCGAATGGACGAGCTTTTGGAAGTAATGATCGAGTTTGCCGACTTTGCGGCGCCTCGCACGACCAAAGTGAGTCTTGATGAAAAGCTTCAAAGCGTGTTGAGCGAGCTCCAAAACGAATCCGCCAAGCGCCAGACGCGCTTCGATTGGAAAGCAAATGGCGGCAGGCACGAAGTCCAAAGCGATGAATCGCAGCTATCGTACATTCTCAAGAACGTGTTGCTGGCGAGTCTGTCGCAGGCCAGAATGGGTAGTGAGATCGAGATCATTCTCTCGCCAGGCGGAACTCTGGCGATCACCTATCTGCGTGAAGGGGCTCGGCTGACGTCGATCACCCACTACTTGGGCGGGACATCATCCCGTCCCGATGACAGTGTTCTGCCGCTTCGTGTTCTATTGGCGAAACAGCTCTTGGAAAGAAACGGCGGCCAGTTCGCCATCGATCAGTCCGCCAGCGATAAAGAAACTATGAAAATGGAGTTCCCGATTGCATAACGCTGAAAAAAAGCCTGACCTGAGCCAACCGTTGCTCTTGGTGGTCGATGATGAAGCGGGGGTGAGGCAGTCCCTTCAACTCGTATTCAACAAAACCCTTCGTGTTATCGAAGCGTCGGCGGCCGACGAAGCCATTCAAAAAGTAACCGACGACAGGCCGGACGTCGTTCTGTTGGATATCATGATGCCGGGCGCGGATGGACTTGCTGTATTGAAACAGATCAAATCGGTCCAACCGGATTGTCAAGTCATCATGTTAAGCGGTCTCAACTCGGCGCGCACGGGATTTACCGCCAAGGGGACCGGGGCATTCGACTACCTGACCAAACCTTTCGATGTCGAAGAGCTGCGCTTGAAAGTGGAACATGCCCTGGAAAAGGTTCAACTGTACCGCGATTTGGAGCGATTAAAAGAAGAAGTCGGTCGCAAGTATGGCGTGGAACACGTCATCGGTAAGTCGAAACAAATTGTCGACGTTTTCAAAGCCGTTAGCATGGTAGCTGCCAAAAAGAGCACGGTCTTGATCACTGGGGAAAGTGGCACGGGCAAAGAACTGATCGCGCGAGCGATTCACTACAACAGCGACCGACGCGCCAAGCCGTTCGTAGTGGTGAATTGCGCTGCGCTGCCGGACACGCTGATCGAAAGCGAACTGTTCGGTTACGAGAGAGGCGCATTTACCAACGCATCGCAAAAAAAAATCGGTCGATTCGAGCTGGCCCACGGCGGTACGCTCTTTCTGGACGAGATCGGCGAGCTTAATCTGGGAACCCAGTCGAAATTTTTGCGTGCGATCGAACAAGAAACCTTTACCCGGCTCGGCGGCACCGACGAGATCAAAGTAGATGTTCGCGTGATCGCGGCGAGCAACCGAGATCTCGAACAGATGGCAAAGAACGCAGAGTTTCGTCCCGACTTGTTTTACCGTCTCAACGTGGTTTCGCTATTCTTACCGCCGTTACGCGAGCGACGTGAAGATATAGCGCTATTGCTCGACCATTTTGTGCGACTCAAGGCGCAGGAACATTCCATCGCGACCAAAAGCCTTTCTCCGGAGGTGGTGGATTTCTTTACGACGTATCCTTGGCCGGGGAATATTCGTGAGCTGGAAAATCTGATCGAGCGGTTGACGATTCTTACTCCACACGAAACCGTCATGTTGCGTGACCTCCCGGCTGGCATGCGCTCCACCGATCAGACCGCGACGCTCAAAGAGGACGTGCTGAGCGGGTCGCGGCCGCTCAGTGATGCCGTTGATGAGTTTGAACGTGAATTGATCGTCAAGGCATTGCAGCGAACCGGATTCAACCAGACCAAGGCAGCTTCACTGTTGGGAACCAGCCGCCGAATCCTGAAGTACCGGATCGAGAAGCTCAAAATCAATGATCCTAATGACTCAGAGGACGAAGCGAAATTATCGACATAACTGGACAAATTTGTTCCCACAAGTCTCCTAACTGCCCCTCCTTTCTTAAAAATACCTTTTTAAATTAGCCATTTGTCCCACCGTGGAGCGTGGCATATTCCTTGCTCATTTTTGCCCGACATGGATGCCGGTAAACCTCATATTTTGGTCGTCGACGACGAAATGGGTCCGCGAGAATCCCTAAAGATGATTCTCCATCCCTATTACAATGTACACACCGCCGAGCGCGGCGCCCAGGCGGTCGAGATGCTGAAACAGATCCCTGTCGACTTAGTGACTGTGGACCTTAAGATGCCCGGCTTCAGCGGCATCAATGTTTTGGAGAAGGTCAAGCAATATGATCCCGACATTGAGGCGATCATTATCACTGGATACGGCTCATTGGATACGGCCATCGAAGGCCTTCGCCTCGGTGCCTTCGATTATATTTCCAAACCGTTTGATGTAAATCACATACTCGCGTTGGTTCGTCGCGGCTTGGATCGGCGCACTGCCAAGGCCAGACTCAGACAAGTCAAATCGGATTTTCTATCGAACGTTTCCCATGAATTAAGAACTCCTCTCAGTGTGGTGGTCGGATTTGTGTATCTCCTGCTCAACCAGGTGATCGGCAAACTCAGCGAAGAACAACAAAAGGTTCTCGAGACCGTCTATCGAAACTCAGAGGAACTGCTCGAGTTGATCGATAACGTGCTCTGGATGACGTCGCTCAACGCCGGAGATACGAGCGCGACCATAGAAAAATTCGATGCCCGCGAAATCGTCAATGAAACGGCGAAGCGGTATGAGAAGACGATCCGGGATAAGGGTCTCAAGCTCAACGTGCAGCTGGCTGACAGCGATATATCGATCGTCAGCGACCGGGCCAAGGTCGAGCGGGTATTTCAAAACGTTTTCAACAACGCGGTCAAATTTACATCCGAGGGTGAAGTGACTGTCAAGGCCCAACTCACTGTGGACCGAAAGAGCGTAGAATTTGAGATCACCGACACCGGAACCGGTATCGAAGAGAGCAAGATCGATTCAATCTTTGAACCCTTCCATCAAGCTGACAATTCGGCACAACGCGCCTATTCAGGACTCGGCCTCGGCCTGACCGTTGCTCGCCGAATGGCGGAGCTGGTCGGCGGAAAACTGGAAGTGAGCAGTAAACCTCGCGTCGGCACGCGCGTGACCATGCGTTTCCCGTCCCAACCCAATGCGGCGACACAAGTATCTGCCGAGCAGCGAAAGTATGGGTAAGGGAGCGCCGCTTTAAAAATTATTGCTCCGCCGTTCCTTCCTCCAACCTTGACTTTGCTTCATCCAATTTTGCCGGTATTAGAGTCACATTTTCGGCAGCGAACGTAACCGCTATTTTCTCGCCAGGTTTAAAGACCCGTTTGGTTTTGGGGTTTGTTACGCGAGCTTTGATGGTCTTTCCCAAGGCGGCAATCTCGTATTCTACGCAGGCGCCTTCGTAAGCGGATGCGAGGATCGTACCCTCCACCCGATTGAGGCCGGGTGAGGCTGTGCTCGGGTCTATTAGCCGGACGGCCTCTGGGCGAATGCCAATCAAAACGATATCACCCAGTCGGGTTGAACCGTCTAACGTTTGTAGCGAAACCTCGGCTTTTAGGCCGTGGGCGAGCTCAACAGTGAGATTATTTTCCACCATCGCTCGAACTTTTCCAGACAAGAGATTTGCCTGGCCGACAAAGTCTGCGACAAATTCATTGGCCGGTTGCTCGTATATCTCGCGCGGTTGGCCTTCTTGGACCATCTGCCCCCGGTCGATTACGGCGATCCTGGTAGACATGGCTAATGCTTCTTCCTGATCATGGGTGACGTAAATGGTTGTCAAACCGACGTGGCGCTGTAGTTTTAGAAGCTCAAGACGCATTTCGACGCGCAGCTTAGCGTCGAGGTTGCTTAGGGGTTCGTCCAAAAGCAATACCCTCGGCTGGATGACCAAAGTACGAGCGAGCGCCGCCCGTTGTTGCTGTCCGCCCGAAAGCTGTGATGGACGGCGGTATTCGGTTCCCTTGAGGCTGACCTGCTCCAAGGCCTTTCCGACGCGGCTGTCAATCTCGTGCCTGGATAGTTTTCGTTCGCGCAATCCGAACGCGACATTTTCAAACACAGTCATGTGCGGCCACAACGCGTAATTTTGGAAAACCATGCCGATGTTACGTTGCCACGGTGGGACCTGATTCACGGCCTGATTGTCAAGGTACACCAAGCCTTCATCAGGCGCGATGAAACCTGCGATCATGCGCAAGAGCGTGGTTTTCCCGCAGCCGCTGGGTCCTAAGAAAGTGAAGAATTCCCCCGCTCGAATAGACAAATTGACGTCGCGGACCACCCATTGCGCGCCGTACCGCTTGCCAATCCTGTCGAGCCTGACCGCCGCTGCATTCATCGTCAAATTCTGAACGCGTTGCCGGCTCGACCGCCGAAGACGCGATGTGTCAGATAGGTTCCGCAAGAAACTAGCAGGATGGCCACGACCCCCAAAGCCGCACCGGCACCCCGGCCCAAGGGACTTTGCATATAGAGATAGATACCGTAGGAAATCGGCCCAAGCTCGATGCGCGGCACCAGCATAATAGTGGAGGCTAGTTCGACACAGCTGGTCACGAACGCAATAAGGCCTCCTGCGACCAAGCCGCCGGCGATCATCGGTAGCGTTATTTTCATGAAGGTTCGTAACCGGTTGGCACCTAGGTTCTGCGCCGCCTCCTCCAAGCTGACGTGAACCTGCTGGAGAGCCGCATAAGAAGTGCGCACCGTGTAGGGAAGCCGCCGCATGGTGTAGGCGATGACCAGGATAAACCATGATGAAGTAAGCGGTCCCCCCGCGCCGGGAAAGTCCCAACCGTGGAATACGCGCAGATATCCGACGGCAAGGACAACGCCCGGAATCGCCAACGGCATCGTGGCTATAGCATCGAGCAGGTTTCTGCCCACAACGTGGGTGCGCAACAGAAGATAGGCAATCGCTGCGCCCAAGACAATGTCGAGCCCGGCTGCAAGCATCATGTAGCGCAAGGTATTGATCACAAAATGGGGCGCTCTAAAGAGGATTTCGGCATAGTTGCTCGCCGTATAAGTCGTTGGCAATACAGTAAAGCTCCACACCTTAGTGAAAGACAGTAAGAGAATGCCGATGTGCGGCAGCAAGCTTATGCCCAAAGTGAGTACGATAACCGACCAAACGAGCATGAGCTGCTTACCTTGCAGACGGCGCATAGGCGGTGCGGCGCGCTGCACCGTGGCATATTCGGCGAGGCTCAAATATTTGCGGGCCGCAAGAAGCGCCAACAGCGAGAGAATGACCAGCACGACACAGACCACATAGCCGTCGACATCGTCCATGCCGATGGTGGTAATCCGCAAATAGGCCTGCGGCGCCAGAAGATTCTTATAATTCAGCATTAGCGGCGTGCCGAGGTCGTCGATGGCGCGGATAAAAGTCAGGAGCGATCCGGCGACGAAGCCGGGGAGCATCAGCGGCAATGTGACGCGACGAAACAGGCGAAAGCCGTGGCAACCTAAGTTTTGTGCCATCTCTTCGAGCGAAGAGTCGATGTTTGACAGTGAAACCATCGTGTTAAGCAGGATAAATGGAAAGAAGTGCAGCGTCTGCACGAGCACGACCCCGGTCAGGCCTTCCATGAACGGGATGGTGATACCGAACCCGTTCGTGAGCAGCTGATTGACCATGCCGCTTCGGCCGAGAATAAGTTGCATGGCGACCGCGCCGACAAACGGCGGAATGACGAGCGGCAAGGTCGCAGCGGTTTGTAGTAAGAGTTTGCCACGGAATTCATATCGTGCCAGAACATAGGCGAGCGGCAGCGCCATTGCCGCGCTGAATAAGACGACCAAGAGACCGCTCCACAGCGTGTTCCAAAGCGCTTCGCGAAAAAGCGGGCGCCGAAAAAAGTTGACGAAGTGTATCAGTGTCAACCGCCCTTCATCGTCAGAGAGCGAGACCCACAGGACCCGCAGGACCGGATAGAGAATGAACGCGATCAAGATCGCAAGGAGAAAGGCCATGATTCCTCCTTGCCACCAGTCGATCGGTTTTCGGTCGAACGCTATTGTGCCTGCTGACGTGACCATCGCCACCGTGAAGGCCCAGGGAAAAACCGAGCTGGGCTCGCAATTCCGAAAGCGCTTCAGCGGGCCAGTGCCGCGCTTTTGTCCGCTAGTTCCTTTGCTTTGGTGTAATTGCCTTTGGCGAAATTCTCCCACTCGGTTTCCAGCTGGGCTTTGAGGCCGGACTTCGATTTGAAGGCGCCGGTGACTTCTTTATCGCTTGCCCGTTTGTCGCTGATGGCAACCCGAGCTGCCAGTTTTCTGGCTTCCGCGAGCCTATTTTTTCCCTCCGCCGCATTGGCGCTCTTACTTTTGGCGAGAGCTTCCTCCGCAGTGTAGATGCTTTTCCAAGCCTCCCTCAATTCTTTATGGCGAAAGGTGATGGTATGATCGAAAAGCGAGTTGACGACATCCCGTCGAGCCGAGGAGATCTCGTCGTTAAATTCCACGCCGCCCATCTTGGTCTTGAACGGATTGGGGTAATCCTTGGGCGCTTTGGCGTAGAGCTCGGGTATCACTGGAAGACGGGCGATTTCGGGCGAAAACAGCACCGTCTGTCCTGCTTCGCTTAGCAAATAATTCACGAATGACCTGGCTTCTTGCGGGTTCGGCCCGCCTCTGACAATGCCGACGCTTGCCGGGACCACCGAGGTCAGGGAGGGATAGACAAAATCCACGGGTTGCCCGCTGGCGATGGCGGACAGACCGAAGAAATCAATGACCACGCCGATGCCGTACTGACCGCTGATGACGGCTTCCGGCACACCGAAGCTGCGCTCGGTAATGCTGCCTATGTTGCCGCCCGCGTTGAGCAGCAGCGCCCAGCCTTTCTCCCAACCGTACGCTTGCAGGATGGTCTCCACCGTCAGATGAGTCGTGCCGCTGCGTGACGGCGCGCTGATCACCAGGTGGTTGTAGTAGCGTGGATTGACGAGATCGGTCCACTCCTTTGGAGCCGGCAGCTTGTGCGCCTTGAGATAATTTTTGTTCCACATCAAACCGTAGCCACTGATGGCGAAGCCAAAATATTTTCCATCGGGGTCATGAATCGGAAAGTTGCCGATCTTCGCCGGTATGCGAGCCATGATTTCTTTCGGCGGCGAGTATTTTTCCAATAGGCCGTCGGAATCCAGCGTTTGGAACGCGTCCGGCGCGCTGACCCAAAAAATATCCGCTTCCGGTTTGGCTTTGGTCTCGCGCAAATAGGTGACGCCGGCGTTGGTTTGCTTGCTATTGATGATGACGTTGATGCCGGGATTTTTCGCTTCAAAGGTTTTCTTGTAAGTCTCGAAAAGTTCTTTGGGAAACGAGGTGACGATCACCAGATCTTTGGCCATAGCGCTGCCGGTGAGCAGCCAAAGCATCGACACCAAGCACATCCAACTGGCGTGTGTCATTGAATCCTCCTGTCGATTGAAATAAAAAGGCGCCCTCGTGGCGGTAAGTCACCACGAGGGCCGTATTCTGTCAAGAGAAAGTTACGGGATGATGAAGCCCTGGGTTCAGCGAATGTAAACGCTGCCGTCCATAAGCAAGCGAGTTGGTGTCTGGATCTTCATCGCGCTCCCCGCTGATCGTATTTGCACCCAAACTATAGAAAACAACCGCCTATGAGAAGGTTGAGTCATCCGCTTTTCATTTCATTCTTGCTCCAACAGCACTTCATCGGTTTTGTCGACTTCCTTGAGCCTGACCTCGACATTGCCGCTGGCATTCAGCTTGATCGTTTTCCCGACATAGTTCGCTGCGATCGGTAGCTCTCTTCCGCCGCGGTCGATCAGCACTGCCAGATGGATCATGCGCGGTCGCCCCAGGTCGATCAGATGATCCACGGCAGCGCGCACGGTGCGGCCGGTGTTAAGCACGTCGTCAAAGAGCACGACAACCTTACTGGCAATGTCGATGGGGATGCGCGTGTGGTCGATCGTGCCACCGGGGAGTAAGGCGTTCAAATCATCGCGGTACAAAGTGATATCCATCTCGCCTACGGGAATCTCTTTGCCGCTCCGTTTCTTTATGATTTCCGCAAGTCGTTTGGCGACGTAAGGGCCGCGAGTACGTATCCCAATGAAAACTACTTGATCGAGGTTGCCGTACTGCCTCGACATTTCTCTTGCGAAACGCGCGAGGATCACTTTGATTTGGGCGGCGTTGAGGACGCGTTTTTTTTTGGTCTTAGCGCTTGCCATTGGCGACTCGAATCATGGTTTCCATCAATAACTGGGCTCCGAGAGCGATATCGCCGGGGTCGGTCCATTCCAGCGGATTATGGCTGATGCCGCGTTTGCTTGGAACAAAGATCATCCCTGCCGGCGTGATTTTCGCCATCTGCATGGCATCGTGTCCGGCGCCTGACGGCATGATCTCGTAGTCGATGCCATTTTGATCGCAAACCTCTCGCGTCACCTGTAATAGCCGGTGGTCCAACGGCACTGGATTTTCTTCCCGGATACTCAAGATGTCCACGCCGATGCTGCGCCGTTGAGCAATCTTGCGGGCCTGATCCTTCACCATGCGCGCCACTCTGTCTTTTACTTGCGCCGAGGTGCTACGAATATCCACCGAAAGTTCCGTTCTGCCGGGCACGGCGTTGATGACGCCCGGCTCGATCTTCATGGCGCCGACCGTGCCGACGACGCGGCCCTTCTCCATGGAGGAATGCTTGCGGCAAATTTTTTCAATGTAATCGATCAAGTGAGCCGAGGCGACCAGCGCGTCTTTGCGCATTTCCATCGGCGTGGTGCCGGAATGATCGGCTTGTCCCTTGAAGACGACTCTGAACCGGCTCGGCGCGGCGATCGAAGTAACGAGACCGATTCTCTTTCCTTTGGCTTCAAGGATCGGACCTTGTTCGATGTGGAGCTCGAGGTATGCCTTTAGGCTCTTGGGATCGCGCTTTAATGATTTGAGATTGCGGCGGGAGATTCCCAGGCTCGCGAGAACGTCTTCGAGTCTCGTCCCTTTAGGGTCGACGGCATTGGTCAGGTCTTTGGACTTTACTTCTCCGGCTAGGAGACTGCTGCCGAGGGTCGAAAAGCCGAAACGGCTCGACTCCTCCCCGACAAAGCAGACGACTTCGAGAGGCGATCGAACCGTGATTTGGTTTTCGCTGATGGTTCTTATCGCTTCGAGCGCGCCGATCACCCCAACGGGGCCGTCGTACTTGCCGCCGTGGATCACGGTGTCGAGATGGGAGCCTGCTAAAACCGCCGGAGCCTTGGGATTGGTTCCGTCGAAGCGCCCGGTGATGTTACCGATGACATCGATGCGAATCTTGAGCCCGGCCTGGCGCATCAAATGGATCAGCAGCTGCCGGCTGCGCAATTCCTTGATCGAAAAAACCAGCCGCGTAACCGCGCCATGATCGCCGATACCAATGCGCCCGATGGCATTGAGATCGCGCATGAGGCGCCGTTTATTTACAGTAGCGCGAAGCGGTAGGGTGTCGTTCTCTGCTTGCTCGACTTGATTCATTCCTCATTTATTCTATCAGCTTCCTTAACGGCTGAAAATCGGCTTTATTAGCAGAACCAATTGTTGGAAACGAAAGACCGCTGTGTTATGACGTGCCTAATCCACAAATCGGAGAGGTCGTTTCTATGACCGAAGTGTCGCATAGAGTCGCCGAGATGCTGCTTTCGACCGAGTCTATTCAAGTTTTTAGAGATAAGCCGTTCGTTTTCGTCTCCGGCCGCATCTCGCCGGTCTATATCGACTGCCGCAAGCTTCTATCATTTGCGCCGGAGCGCGAGTACATTGTAAACGCACTCGCCAAGGTGACGGAAGCGGATATCGGTCTCGCTAACATCGACGTCGTGGCCGGCGGTGAAACCGCGGGAATTCCCTATGCGTCTTTCGTTTCGCATCTGATCAAAAAACCGATGATCTATATCCGCAAGCAGCCCAAAGGTTACGGCGGCACTAAACAGATCGAAGGGATTCTCGAAGCCGGCCAAAGAGTGTTGCTCGTTGAAGATTTGATCACCGACGGACTGAGCAAGATGCGTTTCAATATCGGCATCCGTGGCGCGGGCGCGAAGATGACACACTGTCTGTGCGTTTTCGACTACGCCTCCGATCGGCTCGACCAACACGAAGGAAAAATCAACCTCGCCAAGAATGACATTGAACTGCATGT
>Ga0114129_10005990_pt1 | contig 17227 bp, 14 predicted proteins | sample RhiMetdeltSRZDD1_FD_80071 | JGI IMG/M metagenome (GOLD analysis project Ga0114129, IMG submission 80071) | Populus rhizosphere microbial communities from Tennessee, USA - Rhizosphere MetaG P. deltoides SRZDD1 (version 2) (version 2) | ecosystem: Host-associated > Plants > Roots > Rhizosphere >... | reverse complement strand
TTCTTCAACATCGCCTTCGTCTTCATCCGAGCTTTGGCGAAAACGCACATCGCGCGTGAGATCGATCCTGTACAAGGCGAGATCAACCTGCTTGATGTTGCGAGCGTTTAGAGCAAATTGTAATTCTGAGCTTGGCAGGAAGATGTTTGAAACATTAACCGATAACAACGGGTTGGTGATCTGTTTGATCTGCTCGATCGCCCCATCGTAATAACGACTCTCACCTTTGGAAAACTCTCTAGTTAGCCGCCGGAAGAGTTCGAGAGCCTTAACGTAGTCGGGTTGTTGTTGCCAATTGTTCTCGCCAACCTCGGTGATAGAGCCATAGCTCTCCATCCATTCGGCGTAATAATAGAGTGCGTCGTCATACCACTCTGTTTGTTTTCCGAGCTTGAGTGCCTCTTCAAATTCATCTGGTACTTGTTGTCGAGCCTCCCAATCTCCGCCATTGTTTCGGATCGACATCGCGATCAAGAAACTGAGATGTTCCTTCTGATTTGCTGAGTCTGCGATCTTTCGGGCGTTCTCAAGGATGTTCAGCGGGAGATAGTTTCCATAATAGGCGTAGTAGGAACCCTGGTTGGGAGGATCTGCGGCTTTGAATACGATTTTGAGATAGCGATCGCGTGCGAGTTCTAATTGACGTTGTCCTGCCCACCAGTCTAACGCTTGTTGGTAATGTGGCCAGGCACCACCCCAATTTATGTTGTTACGACGAGTCCAAAAAAGATCTCCGAGCGATTCATGCGCTTCAGCCCAGACGATGTCTCGATCAGGCTCGTTGTCAGTAGCCCGAATCAATTCCTCGAGCTGTTTCTGTGCTTGATCCAGTTTGGTTGTGTCAGACGCTTCAGTTGCGGCCTCGGCGCGCCACATCGTGTCCGCGATTCGAAATTCGACCCAGCGCGCCTCGGACGCAGGAAGTTTGCTTTTATCTATACCGGCGTAAATCTCGTTCGCCTTGGCGTATGAGCCCTGGCTGTACTGGGCTTCGGCGTCCGCTTTAGCTCGAGAATAGTCAGCTTGCTGAGTTAGTGAGTTGAGGAGGATCAAAGAAAGCGCGGCTATGGAGATGATTGTTTTCATAGGATTCATCAAAACTCGTGAGCGCTAAAACGAAGCAGTTTGCGGGCGCTCTTAGGCTACACCAACAGGGAGACAGCGGGATCGGAATCACAAGGGTTTAGAACCCGAGATCAGTCCAGAGGGTCCAGATCTTAAGTGGCCCAGTCAATGAACGATCACGTTGTTGATGACTTGCACGTCTGAGGCGGGAGGAGGTTGCGCGGGTTTTAAAAAAGGATTGATCCACAGATTACGCACTGCGCAGATTTATTTAAAGAATCTGCGTAATCTCCGTAATCTGTGGATCAATTGGCTTTGGCTCTCGATATGACAAATGGGCAGGCCCGACTCCCAGGAGTGACCTTGAAGAGGTCCGGTATTTTATTCAAGGTCACCCGATTCCCTGCCCGTTTTGTCACCTGGGGAGCGCTATCTACTCGAGATGTTACGGCTCGGGCGGTGGCGGCGGTCCCTCATGAAACTGGCCCTTCCTTGCAGCCAGTTGTGCTCTTTGTTCGGCAGTTAGAACATTAGCGATTTGAGACATGGTCCGGGCATGCGACACCTGCAATTCGATGTCGATCTTCGCACGCGATTCCGCGGCGGCCCTTACCGACGCTTCATCAAAGGTTGTGCTGAATGGTTCGGGCTCACCCTGGTGAAGCGCTCGTAACTTATCGTGCAGATCTTTTGTAGTCGCTGCTTCGTTATCGAGGATCTTCTTGATCTCTGCCTTCTGGTCATCAGTGAGATTCAAGTCGCGTAAAAATGGCAAACCTCCGCCACGAGGTCCTGGGCCGCGACGGAAACCATCTCCACGCGGCGGCCCTGAGGGATTTTGCGAAACAACGACTGCGGCCGTCATTACAATAAGCGCCGCCACACAGATAACTGCCAAACCTAGACTTTTCCAAGTGAGTTTCATGCTCTTCTCCTTGCTGGATTCCATTCTTAAATTGTCACTGGATTGCATTCACATCAAGCTCCAGTCGGAGATGTCTGGTGCCCCAGACTACTCGAACCGGACAACCGGTGCATCGATTCACAGTCCCTGGACGCATTTGTGAACCGGCTCACCGATCCGCTCTCGTTCCGATTCAACAATTCGGCTGGAGCTGGATCTGAATGTAAGCCGTTTGCCCCCCGCAATCACTCGCTCTCTATGATACGGAATGTTAGACGCATGAAACCCGATCGTGATGCAAAGACTTCGTTAAGACAGAGCAAAGTTTTGTAAAGTCGGCCTCAGTAAGCATCCTATAGCTTTACAAAGACGGCGACATTTCTAAGATAGCCTTGGCGGTCGCGGGGCAGTAGCCCGACTGTTAAGGAGGGCTCGCGTCGATTGAGAGCGATTAGATATGAGCCCTCCTTAACAGTCGGGCTACTGCCCCGGGATCGGCGATTAAGATTGCAATTATCGAAATGAGAATGCTTCAGATCCTGGTAGTGGACGACGATGTTGAGCTTTGCGAATTGGTCGCGGAATATCTTGAACCTGATGGCTATAAGGTTGAGGCAGTTCACGATGGACAAACTGGTTTAGAGCGAGCCCTTTCCGGCGAACATGCTCTTGCAGTTCTGGACTACATGCTTCCGGGTCTGAATGGCTTCGAATTACTCAAACAGATCCGCAGTCGATCGCGCTTGCCGGTTGTTATGCTCACGGCGCGCGGCGACGCGGTGAGCCGGATTGTCGGATTGCAGATCGGCGCTGACGACTATCTTCCGAAGCCGTTTGATCCGCACGAACTCCTGGCACGAATCAATGCGGTTTTAAGACGAGTCCTCCCTGATCGTGAGTCAGAGGCGTTAACTGTAGGCGATATCGAAATGGATCATCGGACGCGATCTGTAAAACGGGCTGGCGAAAGTGTCGAGTTAACCCTGGTCGAGTATTCAATACTCGAGAAGCTGCTTAATTCCGCCGGCACAATCGTCAAACGCGAAGAACTAGTTAGAGACGTGCTCCACAGAACCCTATCGCCATTTGATCGGAGCATGGATACGCACGTCGCCAATATCCGCCGCAAGTTGGGGCATCAAATTAATGGGGTGGAACGCATAAAGACTGTGCGCGGCATCGGGTACATTTACGCGCCTCCGTCTTCAACGATGAAGAACAATGCGTAGTCTGTTTCTTCGAGTCTTTCTTTGGTTTGGCCTGGCAATGGTGCTGGTCAATATTGCATCGTTCGCAACCGGTATTTTTGCCGAGCGGCGCTTTCAACCACCGCGAAACCATCCGCTCGCGCCAATGACCGGACTGTTGGCACAAACGGCGGTAGAGACATTCGAACATGATGGGCCGAGTGCATTGCATTCTTATTTGCAACGACTCGAGAATACCTCCGCGGTCCGTGCCGTTTTGCTAAATGAACATGGCGAGAGCATCTCAGGTGAGCCTGTACCTGCTGAACTCAAGTCTCTTGCAAGCCGCGTTAGCGAGAGCTCACCATTTGCGTTCGCATTTCCCGGCCCGCCCGAACGCGCAGTTCAATTTGTGCGTTCGCCCAGTGGTACCGCTTACATTCTGCTGGCTCGATTTCCTCCACCGAATTTTGCTCGTCCTCCGAGAATTGGTGAGCCAGGTTCACTTGGCTTTGCCCTACGCGTCGCCACGCGCACGCTGCTGCCTCTGCTTTTGATCGGCGGCCTCTTCTGCTATTTGCTCGCTCGTTCCCTCGCAAAGCCTATCGAACAACTGAGGGGCACAACTCACGCACTCTCGGCGGGAAATCTTTCAGCGCGCGTTGAGCCATCACTGCTGAACCGACGAGACGCAATCGGTCAATTAGGACGTGACTTTGACCTTATGGCTCGACACATCGAAGCACTAGTGACAGCTCAAAGACGTTTACTTGCTGATATCTCTCATGAACTTCGATCACCACTTGCGCGCCAGGGCGTCGCACTCGGCCTGGCCAAACGTCGCGGCAATGAAGAAGTACTTCCGGCTCTTGAACGGATTGCCCGCGAGGCAAATCGTATGAATGAGATGATCGGACAGTTATTGGATCTGACGCAGTTTGAAAGCGGCACCGAAACAATTGCGGCAACAAAGATCGATCTGAAGCCGTTGATCGAAGGCATCGTCCAGGACGCCGACTACGAAGCACAGGCATCGAATCGCTCAGTGAAGCTGGTCGAAAGACAAGACTGTGTCACCCATGGTTCGGTCGAATTGTTGAGCAGTGCGATCGAGAATGTTGTCAGAAATGCAGTTCGGCACACAGCACCGAATACGCAGGTGGAAGTCGCGCTGAGGAGTGAAGGAACAAATCTTCTGCAGACGGCCTTGATCTCAATCAGAGATCATGGGAGCGGCGTTCCCGAACAAGTGTTGAAAGACATCTTCCGACCGTTCTATCGAGTTGAAGACGCTCGCGATCGTAAGACCGGCGGAACGGGCCTGGGGTTGGCAATCGCTACCAGAGCGATCGAATTGCACGGTGGAACAATCACTGCGCAGAACTCGAATGCAGGCGGGTTGTTGGTCGAGATTAGGCTGCCAGTTTCCGACGGATCTCAATTGAAGGGTTAAGGAGGGCTCATCTCAGGTATTGCTAAGTTCAGGTGAGCCCTCCTTAACAGTCGGGCTACTGCCTTGTTACTACTGCTCGCCGGTCAACAGATACACAGCGAACGACGCCAACCAATGCTCACCTGCGTAGTCACCACTCGCAACATGGGCCAGAGCCGCGGTTGAATGTTTGTCAGCAGAAGTTAGTAAAGCTGCACGCGCGGGATCGCGAGCAGGTAGCCCGCGAGCGATAGTTCGCATGCACCAGGCTCGACTGAGGTTCAACCCATCGAGGTGCACCAGCTTTGGGTCCGTCCGGTCAGTCACAATTGCGGGTTGCAACAACGAAGTGGGTCTGCTTTGTGCGGTTTGTGGCAAGAAGCGGTGATACCAGCTTGCAAACTCCGCAGTCTTCATCACGCGACGCATCAAATCGGCTTCCATCAGCGCCGGCGAGAAGAAATCTTCACCACCCGGCTCCCACGCCCCAGGATAATTCACATCCTTCGCGAAATAAGTTCGACTCCGCTCGTTGAGCAACGCCTCAAAGTCTCGATCGCCAACTGTCTTTGCATAATCCAGCGCGAAAGCTATTCCAAAAGCCGTGTTGGGGTGAACACCTGTGCGAATTGGATATGTCTGTTTTGGAAGAAAACTCTTGTACGCTTTAACAATCACATCGACGAGCGGTTGCAATGCTTCAGCCCAATTGTCACCGTCAGGGTCGTCCCAGGAGTGGAGTTCCTCCGCCAGTTTTAGTAACCACGCCCAACCGTACGTTCTCTCAAAAGATTGCCGATTAGGTTGAGTCATGTAAGCCGCCTCGACGCGAATGTTTTCGCGGGTGAGATTCGCGTTGAGCGCCTTACGAATTTGTTGCGCTTCGGGTAAATCCGGAAAGGTCTTTAGCAATCGAACCAGCATCCAGTGACCGTGAACGGATGAGTGCCAGTCGTAACACCCGTAGAAAGCGGGATGCAACACTTTTGGACTCTGCACATCAGTTGAGCTGTTGATGACGTGTTCCGGTTTGTTTGGCAGTTCACGATTGACGCATTTGAGCGCGAGGGCTGCGAAATGCGATGCTTCTTGCTGTGAAAGCGAAGAAACTGTCTTCATCTGATTGGCTGACGATGAAAGCGATAGCAGAAAACAGGCGCACAAGCTAAGTATGATTTGCATAATCAGAGTTTCTTCTCTGCGCTTCCTCTGCGTTCTCTGCGTCTCTGAGGTTCGCCGGTATCTGCAAATTTCAACCGCAGAGACGCAGAGAAGCAGAGGAAGCGCAGAGAGCCTTTAGTATCGATGCGAAGGTCTACCGATGTGAATATGCGGGCCTGTTGCCGTTCCTGGAATCGCAGACCGAAAGGCCGAAAAAGGAATTCCGTTCTTTTGCAGAAAACTCAGTAGTGCTTGACCTTCAGGTCCATCTGGATGAAGCGAGACATCCATCGCATTCCGGTGATCAAGTCTCCAGCGATCGTGGATCGCGCCCTGACCAAACACTGCGATCGGCAACTCTTTGTGGAAAGTGTCCGAAAAGAACCTTTGGATTTTCCAGGCATCATTCAATCCCCATCCGGCCAGCCCGTTGAATCGGACAAATGATGTCGTTCGCACCAGTCGGTTTTTTGCAAGCTTCAGATTCTTAGCCAATGTCGCGTCGGCTTCCTCTTCAAGGAGAACGTTTGCAATTTGACTATCGGCGTTGGACATCTGTCTCTTCGTCTCGGCCACTTTTTGCAACTCAACGTTCAGCAATCGTTCGTTCTCGTCTACCTGTGCCTTTGAAAGCAAGCCTTCGGCAAACAACTTCTTCGCAGTAGCTAATTTCTCCTCAGCTTCTTTAACGTTCTCCTCATAAATTGCCACCAACTTTTCAAGACTGGCCTTCACATCTTTTGTTGCCTTAACGTATTCGTCTCGCAGGCGGGACAACTCATTCACAGGTGGCGGCGGTGCTACCTTTTTCGCTCTTTTCTTTTGGGCAATCGCGGACTGGCAGATACATAATAAGAAAAGGACCAGGGCCAACACGTTAAATGCAGTCAGTACCACCTCGCGGTACTGACTGCCTTCAAGTTTGAGTGTTGCTTTCATAAAACCGAAAGTCTGGTTCTGTCAGTCTTTCCTCTCCACTTCACAATTGACTTCGCCGCCGATCAGGATAGCAACACCAGTCAGATAGAACCAAAGCATCAACACGATTACAGCGCCAAGTGAGCCGTATGTAACGCTGTATGAGTCGAAGTAACGAAGATAGATGCGGAACCCAAATGAAATGAACAACCACAGCGCTACTGCAACAAACGCGCCCGGAGTAATCCATCTGCGTTGCTGCGACTTTAAATTGGGACCAAAATTGTAAATCAAATTGAAGGTGGCTAGCACGAAAATGAGTGCGATTGGCCATTGAAGAACAAGCCAGGCGCCTGAGAACAGATCGCCAAACCCGTAACGCGCTGCCAGAGCTTCACCGATTGCTCCGCCGTACAGAATGATTGCCAGGGCGGAAATAATGATCACTGAGAGCGAGACGGTAAGTAATACTGAGATCAACCTAACCATCCACCACGGGCGTGACTCTCGAATGTTGTAGGCTGTGTTCAGTGTTTGGCTAATCGCGCCCATGCCGTTTGATGCCGCCCACAACGTTGCGAGCAGTCCGAGTGAAACTTTTCCTCCACTACTTGCAGCACTGATTTCGTCGAGGGTTGTTCGAATCAGGGCAACAGCGCTTGAAGGCATTACAGCCGCAAAATAGCTAAGCAGCTCACTTCTCAATTCGGTTCCCCGCTGCGCCATGAAGCCAAGTAGATTGATGAGAACGAGTAACATCGGGAAGAGTGCGAGCAGAAAGTAATAGGAGAGTTGAGCGGCGCGACCGAAAATCTCATCGTCTTTAATCTGCCGAACAATACGTTGAATGCGCTGTCTCAAAGTCTTCATCAGCGATTGTCCTGCTACGTTAGACAAACGAAGGGCAGACACGAATGTCTGCCCTTCAAGGTTATCTAAAAACGAGTGCGATTGTTATCTAACAAGCGTACCAGTGCGACTCCATCGTGTGTTCTTGAAGAAATCGACCAGAATCCAGAGGCCATCGCCACTTGACGGCGCACTTTCATCGTAAGACCAGTACACAAACATCGCTCGTCCTATTACAAGGTCGCGCGGGACGAATCCCCAGAAGCGACTGTCTTCGCTATTGTCCCGATTGTCGCCCATCACAAAATACTTATTCGGTGGTACCACAACTTCTTTTCCATCTCCCGCTTTGGTGAACACGTCGTACGAAAAGTCGTCATCATCTCGTCCTGGCTGATAATACACGTCGTACGCTTCATTCGGCTGCCGCGGTGGTACGTTCTTTATCTCAAGTGGGTCTTTCCGGTTGTGATCTATTGCTTCGATTTTGTGTTCCGGTAAAACCTTGCCATTGACGATCACGTCTTTGCCTCGCAGGCTGATGTGATCACCGGGCAGCCCGATCACACGCTTCACATAATTAGTCAGGATCGGTTTGTTATCCGGGCGATCGTCGCGTTTAGGATCCCACGGATTGCCCGGGTATTTAAAGACGATGATGTCACCGCGTCGAATTTCGCGTTGTGGCAAAAATGGTAATGAAGTGCCTGGAGCGAAAATGAATTTGTTGACCAGCAAATGATCGCCGATCGTTATCGTATTCTGCATTGACCCCGTCGGGACTTTTACGGCCTGAACGATATAAGTCATGCCGAAGAGGGCCATGATTACCGTGACTACCGCTGACTCAAAATATTCGCGCCACACGGTCTTTGGCGGTCCCTTGGGTTTCACTGGCGCTGGCGCCGGACCCCCTGAATTGCCATTACGACTGAATATCCTGGAAAACGCGGAAGGCCTGACTTCAACTTGGTCCTTCGTGGCCTGGTCGGTGGTTAACTTACTTGCCATTCAAACATCCTAGTTATGATACGTGCACACGGTCAAGCCGATACCGCTCACTGTTTGGACTCCTGATTCGTCTGTTCCTGCTCGCCTAATCTCATGACTGCAAGCGCTGCGCGCGCTGCTGCCGCCTCGGCAGATTTGATTGAGTGTCCTTCGCCTCGAATGCTTCCGCCATCCCATAAAACTTCGACATGAAATGTTCGTCTATGTGGAGGTCCGAACGTCTCGATCACGGAGTAACGTGGAGCAGCCCGCCGTTCTGCCTGGAGTCGTTCCTGCAGCAAGGTTTTGTAATCAGCTTCTGCGGCGGACAGCGGATCAGCATCTTCCAGTTCTCTGCGCAATGCATGACGTATAAAGTGGGTTGCAGCCTCCATGCCACCGTCCATAAAGATGGCTCCAGTGATCGCTTCGAATACATCGGCCAGCAGAGCGTTCTTTTGTCGTCCGCCACTCTTTTCCTCTCCGCGTCCGAATCTTAGGAAATCGCCAAGGTTCAGTCCCTGGGAAGCTTTAGCCAGTGTTGGCGCACTGACTAAACGATGCTTCATCCGAGAGAGTTCACCTTCACTGCCGAGCGGATACGAATTACACAAATAATTGGCAACGACCAGTCCCAACACCGAATCTCCCAGGAATTCCAACGACTCGTTATGGAGCATTCTTGCCTGGTGCTCGTCTCCGGGTGCTACTTGTTCGTGAGCCCACGATCGGTGAGTGATAGCGCGCTCCAGCAAAGTGCGATCGTTAAATGTATAGGCAAGGATAGTCTCGAGGAGGTCGAAATCTGGAGTCGAGGAATTGGAGTTTCTCAAAACACGTCGGATTATAACAAACGCCGAAAGCTTGTCTAAAAAAGTGACTCGCTTTCGGCGTTCAATATTGAAGAATGACGTTTCTTGTTACGGACGATGATTGTTCTTTGGTTTCGCCGGGCTGCCTTGAACTGGTTTGGCTCCAGTCGACGTCGTTGTTGTTTTGTTCGTCGTTCCGTTCGGTGCTGTCGAAGACTGAGGCGTGGTTGTTGACGCCGTACTACTGCTCGTTGATGCAGGCGTTGCAGCAGGTGCGGGGGAAGTTGGTGGCAGCGAAGTCAACGGAGTTGGTTCGGGCGGCAGCGGTTGGGAAAGAATTTTGGCTACCATTTCGTTCATGCCGTCGACCTTGTCATTATTCCTATATTTGTACCATTGACTTAGACTCTCAGACCAAGCCTTCTTCCCTTCTGCGAACTTAGTATCCGAAGCAGCCAAAGCGACCGCCCGCGCATAACCATCAATCATGCGGTCTACAATCTGGTTGATGTTTGCAAGCGCCAATTTGCTTTCTGGTGTTTCGTCTTTTCCGGAGAATTGAGCTTTATAAGCCTCAGACAATTTGGCGTATGGGCCCGTTTCATATGCGCCGGCAATGTAAGCATAGGTGTAAGGCGACTTCTTCAAAGGTGTCTCAAACTGCGCTGCCTTGATCAAGTTCTTGAGAGCATTTGCAGGATCCTTTTCCAAAGTGAGTGTGCCGATGGTGTAGTTCAAATACGCGATGGCGACATCCTTGCTGGCGAGCGGCTGCCAGTCGTCGATAGTCTTTCCTGAGTCGAGAGCCAGAAGAGCCTTCTTTGCATCCTCTAGAGCTTCACTATTCAACGAGGGGGTTTTTAGTGGAGAAACGAGATAACCGTTGGCTCCCAAATGAATCAGCACAGTCAAATTGTCGGGTTCTGCTGCCAGGATCTCCTTACCGAGGGCATAAGCCTCGGGATACTTCTTGTCGGTATAAAGTAGTTTGATGAAATTAATCTTCCGCGAACCTACCTCGTACGCGTTGGACCACTTCTTCAAGTAGTCAATAATCTTCTGTTGGGCTTCAGTTACCTCCTGCCCGACCGGGCAAGCCAGATACTTCTTCGCGTCTTCGAAAGCTTTCGCTTGATCCTCTTTCCGGTTCTTAAGAAAAGACTGATACAAGGCGTCCTTGCCTTCAGCCGAGCATGCGTCTTGAGCAGCAGTACTAGTCGTCGGTGTTTGCGCGACTAGACTCGCTGCGACGGACAGAACGAGTATTGCGACCGTAGTGCAAAATGTTATTAGCTTCTTCATCAGTCGTCCGAACCTCCAGAAACATTCTTCAACAATCCGGGCGAGGGCAAAAACCAAGGGAACATCGCCTCAGGGATCTTAGGATGCGGGTATTGCAGAGAGCGGTTGCCGTTTTTAGCATCACTGGGAGAATGCATAGTTCTAACAATGAAGTGTCCGGCAAGAGAACGAGCGCAATATTCCTGCAACTGTATTTACTGTGTCAAGGCGACAATGGCGGAAACGGCAAAAAAATCGCGCCGAATATGATGTTCGGCGCGATCCGGATAACTGAATTTGAACCAGTCTCAGGGTTGTTCCGGCTGAACCCGGCGCGGACGTTGATCAGCAGAAGCGGGATTATCTACCGGAGCCTTCGTAGTCGCGGCGGGCTGAGCAGGCTTCGTTTTGGATGTGTCAGCGGGTTTCTTCTCAATCGGCATCAAGACTCGCTTAACAGTGCTTCGCGGAGTAATGGTTTGATTGCTCGGCGTCTTTGTCGTTGTCGAGTCACTTGTTTCAGGTGACGGAGTCGCCGCCGCTGTAGTCTGCTCGGACGTGGTAGCGCCGTCAGCGGTCACCTCGCCACTCTCTTCGTCATCTCCGACTTCCTTTTCTTCATCGTCAGCAGTGCTGGCGCTGGCGACCTGCAGGTTGATTGCAGTGCCAAAGCGATGATTCAACTGTCGATAAATTTCGCCCGCGACAGCAGCCGGGAAATGATGTCGCCCATCGCTGCCCTGCGCGATGACAACCACCGCCAACCTTGGATTAGCCAATGGCGCATATGAAGTGAAGAGGCCGACCCATCCGCCGGAGCCAATGCAGGTCCCTGTCTTGCCAGCCACGGTTTGTGTTGGATCGTAAGCGCGGCGACCTGAGCCGTAATTGACGGCTCCAACCATGCCTGGAACCATGCGTTGCCATAGGTCAGAGCCGAAAGGCAGTTGACGTCTAACTTTGGGCGTGAACTTACTTTGCTCCTTGGCGGTTTTCGGAATTTGCGGCACCAGCAGTTTCCCACCATTCGCCATCGCAGAAACTAGAGTACCGAGTTGAAGCGGTGTTACTTCGAATCCATCAGCGTACGAGAACATCCGTCGCTCAACAAAGCCCGGCTTCATTTCAGGCAGGCGACCTGGAAATTCGAAATTTACGTTCGCTCCCGTCTTTTCACCGAGCCCAAGTTCACGTGCGTAACTCACCATCTTGTCGAAACCAATTTTGCTGCCGACCTGTTCGAAGAACGGATTATCAGAGTGAGCCAGAGCAGAGGTTAGATCGATACGGTAGCCGTCGTTTGCTGTATCAACCAGCGGGATGACGTTCTCAGAAAGTCCAGCAACACCGGTGACGAGTTTAATCGTCGAGCATGGCTTAAAGCCGCGACGGGTTCCCCACTCCTGATTGACCACGGTGTAGACCCGACCCGTAAGTGGATCCATAACGACAACGGTACCGGCATGGTTACCAAGCGCATTAACAGCAGCACGCCGAACTTCAGGATCCTCTCCTGTAGTATCGTCTTTAGCTATAAACGTCTGAACCTCAGCACGCATTGCGTTCTCGCGGGCGATCGCCGCGAGACGGGCCGCTTCCGCTCGACGACGTGCTTCAAGTAAATCTCGCCGGTGCTTGGCATCAATCCGACGCAACTCCGCAGTGCGTTCACGTTTTGTGAGCTTGCGGTGCAACCTCTTCTCGAGTGATTTCAAAGCTGAAGCTTGTTCACGAGCTACAAGCGCGCGCTGCCGGCGGATGTCTCGTTTAGACAAACGAGCACCGCCATGTCGGCCTCTGCGCGAATTCCTTGCGTAGAATCTCGCGCCCCGACGAGCGCCGCGGCGGTTACTAGCTGAATTCTTCCTGCCCTTCTCCGCGCGAGCATGTCGTCCGCGCGAAGACGAGGCGGATCTTTTCTTACCAAGTACAGAAGCTGACAGACTAAGAGAAACTAAGATGACGAGTATGATGGATAGAAGAACGCGGGTTTGGCCCATAGGGGAATGCGAATTCAAAGTCATCAGGGCAAAGTTACCTTTCTAGGGATTTACTTACTTGAAAGTAAGCACGTCGAAACTTCTTGGGACGCCGGGTAAAAGCGCAGCCTGCGCCCGTCCTCGCTTTAAAACATCCTTTGCAGGTTGAGGTTTATTCAAAAAAAATCTCCTCACGGTTAAAACTCGAAACCACATCTGCAACATTGAGGTGGGAAGAATTCCCTAAATGGCGGTCCCTGGGGACATTGATTTGAGACCGAGGCAAATATAACATCAGCTGTTGTAACAGGGCAACAAAAAAGTAACCGATTATACAGAAAAGAGTGGAAGCATTTTTTAAGTGAATGGTTGCCCTGCGACAACTTATAAGCCAATTACAACCCGTTGACGGCATTGGCCCTTCTTATTTACAACATGAGGTTCCCGGCCCTAGTTCGAAGCTTTCGCGCGCGGCTGTTGATGCTGCTGGCGCTGATGTTTGGGCTTACTTTGGGAGTCCAATACTACTTCAACGTCAGGGCTGTCACTGCTAACGCGCACATGGTTGTCGAGCGAGAACAGGCAATCATGGCCGGCGTGGCACTGGCTCTAAAAAGCTTACGGAGCGAACAGTATTTAGATGAAATTATAGGCAGCTCACGAGACACCTTCTTCAGTGGTAAGAACGGTAGAGTTAAGAACATTCTCGTCCTGGACGATGACGGAAACGTCAGGGATAGTCTGGTAGCGGACTACATTCCCGGAGAGCGTGAAGATAAGTCTCCTCGGTACGTCTCCTTCAAAGATGTTCCACTACCACCGTTACGTAGAGCGGCACGCTTCCCAGACGAGCAGGAGCCCCTTCCCGCATGGATGCCACCTTCCAGCGATGTTGATTTCGGCGAAGCAGGTGCGTTCTATTTTCCAGTCCAGACAGATAAGGGTCGACGTTTCATCATCGTAGAGCTCGGACCCGCGAACACACTTTCTAATCTGCTCGAGCGTCAGACATCTCGATCTGCCTTTTACACACTCTGGCTATTACTTGTTACCACCCTTGTAACCGGATTTTTTGTCTGGCGTTTCACCAGGCCAATCAAAGAGCTTTCCGCTGCAGCGCGCAAAGTTGCCGGAGGCGACTTCAACGTGCAGGTTGAGTCTGATCGCGGAGATGAGATGGGCACTTTAGCGTCAGCGTTCAACGAGATGACGGCGAAGTTAGGTCGAGCACGCGAGCTGGAGATACAACTTCATCAGGCGGAGAAGGGCGCGGTTGTAGGTAGATTGGCTGCGGCAATTGCTCATGAGATTCGGAATCCGCTGAACTACATCAACCTTACTTTGGATCATTTTCGCTCATCTTTTGCGCCCGCAGATGAGACAAAGAGAGAGACTTTCATAAAGCTTACAGACCAGCTCAAAACCGAAGTTGCACGAATCAATCGTCACATCACTGATTTCCTGAAATATTCACGCCCTTCGAAGCTGGATCTTCAAGAGGTTGACTTGCGTGCTGAAGCAGAAGACGCGCTTCGTATCGTCGAAGCACGTGCGCTAGAGAGTGGCATTGAAACTCAGATCCGACAGGACGGACCGCTACCGACGATAAAAGCTGATCGCGAATCACTGCGTTCTGTGTTTACTAATCTCGTCATTAACGCGGTGGAAGCGATCGACGGGCAAGGAGGCAGTGTTTCGATCAACTTGTCGAAGGTAGATTCAAACTCTGTTAAAGTCGAGGTTAGCGACACCGGATGCGGCATTGGCTCTCAGGACATTGCGAAAGTCTTCGAGCCTTACTTCTCCACTAAGGAGACGGGCACTGGTCTGGGTCTGGCAATCGTCAAGAAAGCTGTTGATGACCACGGGGGCACCATCAACGTAGTTTCTAAAAAGGGTGGTGGTACAACATTCACAATAATTTTACCGGCTAACGAGAAAGGAGTCAGGATGGAAGCTGGTGGCTGAGAATTCAGCTGAATCGGTTCCCCTCCTTCATCCGAGAGAAACATGGCGCGAAAGAATATTCTGGTCGTAGACGATGAAAAGGCCCAGCGTGAGATCCTTGAGATGATCTTGTCTGAGGAAGGCTACGACGTGACTACAGCAGCGTCTGGAGAAGCAGCGATCAAATTCGCAAAAGAGCGAAGATTCGATCTCGCACTCACCGACCTAAAGATGACTGGAATGGACGGAATCGAGTTGCTCCAGCATCTCCTGGCGTTTGATTCTTCCATTATCGTCATTCTGCTGACGGCGCATGGTTCGATCGAATCAGCGAAAGAGGCTTTGCGTCGCGGCGCCTTCGATTACCTCGAGAAGCCCTACGACAAGAAGGCGCTGCTGGAAACAATCGACCGCGCACTGGATCGTCTTGACGCCATCGACACCGAGATCATCTCGGCTTCGCCCAAAATGGAAGCAGTCAAGAAGATGATCTTAAAAGTGGCACGGTCAAATTCCACTGTTCTGATTCGCGGCGAATCGGGGACTGGCAAGGAGCTAATCGCGCGGGCCGTCCATAATCAGTCACCGAGAGCGACTGAAATGTTTCAGGCAGTCAACTGTGCAGCAATAAACAGAACCTTTTGGAGTCGGAACTGTTTGGTCATGAAAAGGGATCGTTCACGGGCGCACACGCGGAGAAGAAGGGACTGTTTGAGATTGCGGATCGCGGCACATTGTTTCTTGATGAAATTGCGGAGCTCGATGTCGGCATCCAGGCAAAGCTGTTGCGAGCATTGCAGGAACGTAAAATTCGACGCGTGGGCGGCACACATGAAATCAATACTGACGTTCGCGTGATCGCCGCGACTAATCGCGACCTGCGGGCGATGGTGGCGGATGGACGATTTCGCGACGACTTGTACTACCGGATCAACGTACTTTCGATTGACGTTCCTCCGCTTCGTGAAAGACGGGAAGACATCCCAGTTCTGATCGAATACTTTCTGAAGAAACACACTCGTAATACCTCACGATTGATTACCGGTTTGACCCCGGAAACGAAGAAGCTGATGTCGGATTACAGTTGGCCCGGCAACGTACGACAACTAGAGTCAGCAATTGAACGTGCAATCCTTCTCGCGGAGAGTGATCAAATCACAGTCGAAGATTTGCCTTCCGAAGTTCGCCAGGACATAGGAACCTCACCAGACGGGGCATTCAAACTTCCTTCAGAAGGGATCAATTTTGAAGAGGTTGAGCGAAACTTGATCACCCAGGCTATGGAAAAGACGGATTACAACATCACCAAAGCGGCGAAGTTGCTGGGCCTAACTTTTAGGACTCTGCAGTATCGTTTGGAGAAGTTCGGCATCAAGCGGCCGGACGGCAATGAAGAGGCATTAGAAGAAACAGAGTGATTACTATTGTTTCCATCCAACGTTTGACCTGACAACCAAACAATTTGGTGAGAAGCACGGTTCACGTTGAAACTACGGTTCTCAACTGTGGTAACTCACGTCCCTCACGCTCGCATTTTCTGCAAGGCTTGAGCCTTCGCTCGTTCTCTACGCAAGACTTTCAATTCTTAAGCGGAGGTTAGTCATGAAATTTCCGTCCATCGTTCTATTAGCAGTTGCACTTGGACTCGCCGGATGTTCAATGCGGAAGGCAGAGTACCAACGAACGGCCGCAACCACGAACTCACGGCCTGTCGTGGCTGACAACGAAGTCAAGGAGTTAGCCAAGCACTCTCTTGATCAAACTGAGAAGGCCGTCTCAATCCAGGCAGCACTCGATCGAAAGATCATACGCGATGCCAAGCTAACGATTGAGGTGGCATCAACCACAGAGGCACAACAGCGTGTTACATCGATCGCCGAAACGTTAGGAGGCTTTGTCGTTACCTCAGAAGCGAAGCAAAGGCAGGACGTAGAGCCGGCAAGACGTACCCTCGACATCAAACTCGTAATCAGAGTCCCTTCAGCTCAATTCAATTCAGCACTTGAGCAAATCGAGAAGCTCGCTAGCAATTTGCCGGAACGAAACGTAACGGGTCAGGACGTCACCGAAGAATTCATCGATCTCGAGGCAAGGATTAAAACTCAGAGAGCGCTCGAACTCCAGTTTCTGGATATCATGAAGCAGGCAAACAAGGTTGAGGACGCCCTCGAAGTACAACGTCAGATCGCCGATGTCAGAACTGAAATAGAGAAACTTGAAGGGCGAAGGCGGTTTCTTGAGAGCAAATCAACTCTGTCAACCATTACTGTCAACATTCAAACGCCTACACCAATCGTAGTCAGTGCTTCCGGCTTCGGTCATACAGTTCGTGAAGCTCTATCAGACAGTATTGATCTGGCAACTGGAATCGTTCTCTTTTTCATTCGTTTCGCGATAGTGGTAACGCACGTTTTGGTGATGGTGATTTTGCCTGCGAGCCTGGTGGCACTATATTTCGAACGCCGAGCGAAACGAATTCGCCTGGCAAGGGCGCTTGCAACAAACCCGATTTCAGATTGAGGAGCATCCATTGGCAAAATCGCTACTTGTTCTTGTCGTAGTTCTGTTGTCTATAGCTGCGGGATGTAGTAGGCAACAGCCGCAGGCACCTCCTTCGGCTGAAACAGGTGCGGCCCCACAATCTGGTCAGCCTCGAAACTCTATCGATGTCGTTAAGGCAACTTCTAAGGACGTGACAATCA
>Ga0114129_10005989_pt1 | contig 17227 bp, 12 predicted proteins | sample RhiMetdeltSRZDD1_FD_80071 | JGI IMG/M metagenome (GOLD analysis project Ga0114129, IMG submission 80071) | Populus rhizosphere microbial communities from Tennessee, USA - Rhizosphere MetaG P. deltoides SRZDD1 (version 2) (version 2) | ecosystem: Host-associated > Plants > Roots > Rhizosphere >... | reverse complement strand
CGAGATCCATCTCCGGCTCGCCCATGCCGCGCGTTGTCGCGGCCGGCGTGCCGACGCGGATCCCGCTCGCCACCATGGGCGGGTTCTTGTCGAAGGGAATCGCGTTCTTGTTGACCGTGATGCCCGCCTTGCCGAGCGCCGCCTCCGCCACCTTGCCGGTCAATCCTTTCGAGAACACGTCGACCAGCATCAGGTGGTTGTCGGTGCCGCCGCTCACGAGCCGGAACCCGTGACTGGCGATCGACGCCGCCAGGCGCTGCGCGTTGGCGACGATCTGGCGCTGATACTGCGCGAACGACGGCTCCATCGCTTCCTTGAAGCACACCGCCTTGGCCGCGACGATGTGCATCAGCGGGCCGCCCTGGACGCCGGGAAAGACCGCGCGATCGAGGTCTTTGGCGTAGCGCTCGCGGCAGAGGACCAGGCCGGCGCGAGGCCCGCGCAACGTCTTGTGCGTCGTCGAGGTGACGAAATCGGCGTGGGGCACCGGGCTCGGGTGTACGCCGGCGGCCACCAGTCCCGCGATGTGCGCCATGTCCACCACCATCGGCGACTCGATCGCGGCGGCGACCCTGGCGATTCGCTCGAAGTCGATCACCCGCGGATACGCGCTCGCCCCCACCATGATCATCTTCGGCCTGTGTTCGTGAGCCAGCCGTTCGAGCTCGGCGTAGTCGATCCGCTCGTCGTCTTTGCTGACGCCGTAGGGAACGATTTTGTAGAGCTTGCCGGAGAAATTGAGCGGGTGGCCGTGCGTGAGGTGCCCGCCGTGCGCCAGGTTCATGCCCAGGACGGTCTCGCCCGGCTTGAGCAGCGTCAGGTAGACCGCCATGTTCGCCTGGGCGCCGGAATGTGGCTGAACGTTGGCGTGATCGGCGCCGAACAGAGTCTTCGCCCGTGAAATGGCCAGCGACTCGGCGACGTCGACGAACTCGCACCCGCCGTAGTAGCGCCGGCCCGGATAGCCTTCCGCGTACTTGTTCGTCATGACGGAGCCAGCAGCTTCAAGCACGGCGCTGCTGACGAAGTTCTCCGACGCGATCAGCTCGAGGCCCTCGGCCTGACGCCGCGTTTCGTTGCGAATCGCGTCAGCGATCTCCAGGTCGGTGTCAGCGAGCGAGCGAGACATCGGCGAAACGGCGGATGTGGCCATAGAGTGACGATTGTACTGTGTCGCGATGGCTCAGAGCGACGGGCGGCGCCGGTGCCAGTCGGTGGCTTGTTCATACGCGTGCGCGAGCGCGAGGACGATCGGCTCGCCCAGGCGAGGGCCGCTGATCTCCAACCCGATCGGGAGGCCGCTGCGAGTGAAACCGCAGGGAATCGAAATGCTCGGCAGTCCGTAAATGTCGAACGGCTGCGTGTTGCGGAGCGAGAGGGGTACGCCGCCTGCGGGCGGCGTACCCGGATCGTCGACCCCTTCCTGAACTGTGACTGGAAGAACCGGCGTCGTCGGCGTCACAAGGAGATCGACGGTGGAAAACACGTCGCCGACCGCGCGTCGAAGCCGGTCCAGCTCGCGCCGGCCTTCCACGTAGGCGGTTGCCGTCACCGTGGCACCGGCCTGCAACCGCCGCCGCGTCACCGGCTGGTACAGCTCCGGTGTCTTCGTAAAGTACGGGGCGTGGAACGCGTACGCTTCGGCGCCGGCCACGGGAATCGTGGCATACCGGGGCAGCTCGACGTCGCGAGTGGACGCGGTCAGCCCTCGAAGGACCTGAAGCGCTTGATTGACCGCCTGCTCGATTTCGGGATCGACGTTCTCGTAGAACGGCGATCGTGGAATGCCTAGCCGCAGCCGTGAGACATTCTGACGCATCGCCCTTGCATAGTCGGGTGGCGCGCCGGCGAGGCTGTTGGTATCGAGGGGATCGTAGCCCGCGAGCACTTGCAGCATAAGGGCCGCGTCCGCGGACGTGCGGCACATCGGGCCGACGTGGTCCAGCGACCAGGACAACGGCACGACCCCGCGGGTGCTCACGAGCCCGTAGGTCGGCTTCAGGCCGACGATTCCGCAGAAAGCCGCCGGCTGCCGGATGGAGCCGCCCGTGTCGGATCCCAGAGCACCGTAGCAAAGGCCGGCCGCGACAGCCGCCGCTGACCCGCCTGAAGATCCACCCGACACGAGCTCACGGCTCCAGGGATTGCGGACCGGGCCGAAGTGGCTTTGCGCTGACGTGTCGCCGTAGGCAAACTCCTGCATGTTCAACTTGCCGAGCATGACCGCGCCCGCGGCTTTGAGGCGCCGCACGACGTCGGCATCCTCGGACGGCACGCGGTCGGCGAACACCGCGCTGGCGGCCGTCGTGCGCACGCCCGCGGTATCGAAGAGGTCCTTCAGCGCGACGGGGATGCCGTGGAGTGCGCCCCGCCGCCTCCCATTTGTAATGTCAGATTCCGCCGCCCTGGCATCGGCCAGTGCCTGCGGAGCCGTCACTGTAATGAATGCGTTCAACAGCGGGTTGAGGCGTTCGATGCGTGCCAGGCACGCATTGGCCAGTTCGACCGGCGAGACTCGTCCCTTCCTCAGGAGCTCGCTCGCTTCCAACAGCGACAGCGCCGCCAGGTCATCAGCCGGCTGCTGACGCTGCGCTGCGACCAGGCGCGTACTCAACGCCCCCGCAACCGCACCTGCCGTGAGGTTCAGGAAATCGCGTCTGTTCTGGCGCATTGCGGCAGCGATTGTAAGCCTAAACTAGTGGCGCAATGCGACCCGTTGTCGAGATCTCGGCTCGCGGAGAACAGCGCGTGCGTGGCGGGCATCCGTGGGTCTACCGCGCCGACATCGTTGAGGTGCGCGCGGAGGGCGGCGACATCGTCCACGTGATCGGTCCGCGGCAAAGGACGATCGGGCACGCGCTCTTCAGCGATCAGTCGCAGATCGCGATCCGGATGCTGACGCACGGGGATGCCGAGGCCGACCTGCCGTTGTTGCACGCCCGGCTGGACGCGGCGATTGCCGTTCGCGAAGCTCTCCAGCTGGACGCGACGGCCTATCGTCTCGTGCATGCGGAAGCTGACCTGCTCCCTTCGCTCGTGATCGATCGGTATGACCGCTACCTGGTGGTCCAGACGTTGTCACAAGCCATGGACCGGCTGCTGCCCCAGCTCACCGCCATGCTGGTGCAGATCGCCGCGCCCGTCGGCATCCTCGCCCGCAACGATCCGAAGGTTCGCGCGCTCGAAGGACTCGCGCAGACGGTCGACGTGCTGCACGGCGACGTGCCCGAATCGATCGTCGCCCGTGAGGGCCCGGTGGAATACGAGGTCGATCTGCGCAAGGGGCAGAAGACGGGGCTGTTTCTCGACCAGCGGGAGAACCGCGAGGCGGCGGCGCGCTACGCGCGCGGTCGGCTGCTCGATTGTTTCAGCTATCACGGCGGCTTTGCCCTGCGGCTTGCCCGCCAGTGTCCCGAGGCGGAAGCGGTCGATATTTCGGCAGACGCAGTGAGCCGCATCCGCGCAAACGCCCAGCGCAATGGAGTGCCGCATATCCAGGCGCGCGAAGCGAACGTCTTCGACGAGCTGCGAAGACTCGAACGGGCGGGCGCGCGCTACGACACCATCGTCCTCGACCCGCCGGCGTTCGCCAAAAACAAGGCGGCGATCCCCAACGCGCTCGCCGGCTACAAGGACATCAATCTCCGCGCGATGCGGCTGCTCTCGCCAGGCGGCCACTTGATCACCTGCAGCTGCTCGTACAACGTCAATGAGGAGATGTTCGGCGCGGTGCTGGAGGAGGCGTCGGCCGACAGTCACACACCGGTCGCTATCGTCGAGAAGCGGATGCAGGCACGCGATCATCCCGTTCTGGTCGGAGTGCCGGAAACGCACTACCTGAAGTGCTTCATCCTGCGGAGAGTGGAGTGACGGGCTCCAAGGAAGCGGAGAAGACCTACCTCGGCCTGACCGGATCGTCGGCATGGGAACGGGCGAAACCCTTCTCACATCCTGGTGCCGACACGCTGGCCGACAGCGCGCAATTGCTGCACGACTTTTCTGTGGCGATGATGGCGCTGCAGCCTGCTCCCGATGATCTGATTCTCGACCTCGGCGCCGGTGGCTGCTGGGTGTCCGATCTTCTCGGGCGGCTTCATCGACGATCCGTCGCCGTCGACATCTCGCTGGAGATGCTCCGGGCCGGGCGGGCACGCCCTGGCGGCACCGCCATCCGCGCGGTCACAGGCGATATGGAGCAGCTCCCGTTTCGATCCGGCACGTTTCAGAAGGCTGTGTGCCTCAGCGCGGTGCACCACGTGCCGAACATCCCGGCGGCGATCCGCGAGGTCGCGCGCGTGTTGACGAGGGACGGCGTCGCGCTGTTTTCCGAACCCGGCGTCGGCCACGCCAACGCCACGGTGTCGAAGTCAGCGATGCGCGACTTCGGCGTCCTGGAGCAGGACGTCCTGATCTCCGAGTTTGCGAGCGCCTGCCGCGATGCCGGGTTCGTGGACGTCAGGATCAAGACGCTGTCGTACGTCATCCCGGCATTCGATCTGACGCCCGAGCAGTGGCAGCGGTGGTCTCGCCTGGCCGCCTCGAAGCGGCCATGGCGCGCGCTGCAGAAAATCGTTCGCGCGCTTGCCGAATTCGCCGGGCTTGGAAAACAGGGTCCGCTATTCGAGGAAGCCTTCGGCATGTCGCTCGTCAGGACGCTGCGTCATGCCATGGAAGATCACCCCATCATCCTCGCATCGAAGACGCCGATCGCCGTTTCGTTGGCGCTCGCTCAACGCGTGGCCGCGATTGACGTGGAAATGGGGGAGAGGGTGCGGGCGGGCAGCGCTGTCGCTGTGCGGGCGCGCGTCACGAATCGCGGCTCGGAGAGCTGGGGAACCGCTCGTGCCGGGACCGGCCAGGTGCGGCTTGGAGTCCAGCTGCTCGACGGAGACGGACGGGTGCGTCAGCGTGATTACCAGCGCGTCGATATCCCCGGTGACGTGCGGCCGGGCGCGTCGGTCGCCCTGGCATTTTCGTGTTCCGCGCCGGAGACGGCGGGAGAGTACATGTTCAAGTTTGATCTGGTCGCGGAGGGGATCACCTGGTTCGAAACCGCCGGGTCGCCGGTCCTCATCCGCAGGTTGACGGTGCTTTGACGCGAACCGCCCTCGTCACAGGCGCCTCGTCCGGCATCGGCGAAGCGTTCGCCGAGGTCTTCGCGGCCGAAGGCTTTGATCTTGTGCTGACGGCCCGGCGCGCCGACCGGCTGGCCGCCGTCGCACAGCGCATTCGAGCGACGCATTCACGGCAGGTCGAAGTCATCCTTGCCGACCTGGCGGAGCGAGACGCTCCGGGACAGATCTGCGAGGAGATTGCCCGCCGCGGCCTGACGATCGACGTGCTCGTGAACAATGCCGGCTACGGCGTGCCCGGCGCCTACGTGTCGTCCCCCTGGGAGCGCCACGACGCCATGCTGCAGGTGATGGTCGTCGCGGTCGCGGAGCTCACACACCGGTTGCTGCCCGAGATGATCGAACGTGGGTACGGGCGCATCATCAACGTCGCGTCGCTCGCGGCGCTCGTTCCCGCACCCGCCGGACACACGCTCTACGCGGCGACGAAAGCGCTGGTCGTCAAATTCTCGGAGTCGCTCTCCGGCGAGGTTCTGCGGCACGGCATCCACGTTACGGCGCTCTGCCCCGGCTTCACCTTCAGCGAATTTCACGACGTCACTGGCAGTCGCGCCACTGTCCGCCGTCTTCCGCCGTGGCTGTGGATGGAGGCCGCGCCGGTTGCTCGCGAAGGGTTCGACGCCGTGATGGCCGGGGTACCGGTTCATGTGACCGGTCGCGTGAACCGGACGATTGCCATCGGCGCGCGGCACCTGCCCGAGTGGCTCGTGCGGATGGTAGGCCGGCGTACGGCCTGGCGCTATCGGAAGAGCTAGACGAAACTTCCAACCCCCAATCTTCCAACTCCCAATTGGGAGTTGGCGTATCGGGCGTTGGGCGTTAATGGGTTGGTCCGCCCCATGCACGCCTCGTCCGCGTGGAGCGCGCGCGAAGCTGGACCGAACTGATCGAGGAGTTATACGAAGGAGCCTGGAGCGACGACCTGAAGCGCTTCCGTTCGCCGTATGCGTTCAGGGGCCTCGCCTGCGTCAGTCATGATCTCTCCACCAGTCTCGTCCGGCTGACCCGCGAGAAAGTGGACGCCGCGCTGCTCGAGCAATCGCTGCTGCGCAACTTCCGCAAGTACGCGCACGCCAGGGCGTCGAACGGCGTCGACTCGATCTGGCACTGGCTCGCGCTCGCGCAGCATCACGGACTGCCGACGCGCCTCGTTGACTGGACCTACTCGCCCTTCGTCGCGCTGCACTTCGCCACGGCGCAGCCGGAGACGTACGGACACGACGGCCTCGTGTGGTGCGTGAACTTCATCAAGGCACACCAGCTACTGCCGAAACAGCTCCGCAAACTACTCGAGCAGGAACATTCCGACGCGCTCACCGTCGAAATGCTGAGCAGGTTCGAGTCGCTCCACGCCTTCGATTCGCTGGCGCGGGATACGTTCGTGGCGTTCATCGAGCCACCGTCGCTCGACGATCGCATCCTGAACCAGTTCGCCATCTTCTCCATCGTCTCCAACCCGGGTGTGGGTCTCGACGACTGGCTCCGGCAGCATCCCGATCTGGTTCGCCGTGTCGTAATTCCCGCCGAGCTCAAGTGGGAGGTCCGCGACAAGCTCGATCAGGCCAATATCAACGAGCGGACGCTATTTCCCGGGCTCGACGGGCTCAGCCGTTGGCTCGAGCGTTATTACCTGCCGCGCTAGTGACCCTCTTCTTGCAGTGATGAGCGGGCATGAAGGGTCTCGCCCCGCTCCTGGGAATCGCGCTCGTGGTGGCGGCGCCCGCCTGCAGCCGCAAAATCGACAACACAGTTCACGTCGACGGCATTCGCGCGCAGGTCGAGTCGACGCCGCGGTGGGTGGAGCCGAGCGCCCTCGGGAAGAAGTTGTGGGCCATTGAGCGCGGCTTTTATCAAAGCCGCGGCTACATGCCGGCGTGGGTAGACGGCGACCGTACGACGCCCGACATGAAAGACCTCGTGCAGCAGTTCAAGTACTCCGAGCTGCACGGCCTCGATCCCGGCCGGTACCCGATCGAGGCGTTCGAGCGCCTGCGCGAGCAGTCGCAGACCCGCATGGGCACCCGCTTCGACATCAAGACGGTGCCGGAACTCGACAGCAAGTTGACCTACGCGTACCTGCGCTACGCAGCCGACCTGATCGGATGGAGCACGAGCCCGAAGGAGATCTCGCGCAACTGGCTGACGGATCCGAAAGACGAGGATCTGGCCGCGCGCCTGTCCGATGCGATTGCCTCGAACAAGATCCGCGAAAGCCTTGAAACGCTCGCTCCCAACCATCCGCAGTACAAGGGGCTCCAGGCCGCGCTGGTGCGCGAAAAGGCGAACCCGACCGGCAACCTTGATCGGCTGCTGATCAACCTCGAGCGCTGGCGGTGGGCGCCGCACGACCTCGGCGACCGCTACGTGCTGGTCAACGTCCCCGCCTACATTCTCCAGGTGATGGAAGGCAGCGAGCCGGTACTCTCGATGCGCATCATCGTCGGCAAGCCGGCGACACCGACGCCGCTCTTCAGCGACGAAATGACGTATGTCGTGTTCAGCCCGTACTGGAACATTCCCGAGAACATCCTTCGCGACGAGACGCTGCCGCGCGTGATAAAGGACCCCGACTTCCTGCTCCGGAACAACATGGAAGTGGTGGGAACGTCCGGGACGATCGATCCGGAGGACGTGGATTGGTCCGACGAGTCGGTCACGAAAGCGCTGCGGTTCCGTCAGCGGCCGGGACCGGATAACGCGCTCGGGCTCGTCAAGTTCATCTTCCCGAATCACTTCGACATCTACCTGCACGACACGCCCGGCGATCGGCTGTTCTTCCGCGAGCACCGTACCTTCAGTCACGGGTGCGTGCGAGTCGAGAACCCGGTCGCGCTTGCGGAATATGTGCTGGAGGATCAGCCGCAGTGGACCGCGGCGAAGATTACCGCCGCCATGCAGGCGAGACAGGAGCAGGGTGTGACGCTGAAGAACAAGCTACCGGTGCACATCGGCTACTGGACCGCGTGGGTCGAGCCGGACGGCAACGTCAGGTATACCGACGATCCGTACAAGCTCGATCCTCTTCAGATCCAGCGCTTCCACCAGACGAGGGAAACCTCGACCTGGTGATCGAATCCGGGAAGCCCGAAGCCGCGGCGCGCGCGGTGGCCGCCGCGCACGGTGAGCTCCGGCGTCAGCCGGAACCCCAGCACCTCTTCGGTGGTCGTCAGCTGCTGCCGGGTGATCGCCGTCGGCAGCACCAGCGGTGAGTCGATGCGTTCGACGCGCGCCGCTGCGAACCAGCGCGGGGCCAGCGTCTGCTGGCCCTGCACGAACCATCCTGACGCGATTTGCCGCCCGGAGCTCGTATCGATCTCGTCACGCACCCATTCGGCCGCCAGCTTCGTGAACGCGAACGAGAATTCGGTTTCGGCCGTGACGATGGTCGCGTCGCGGCTCTCGAGCACGGTCGGGCTCTCGCCGGCGCGGGCCCAGCCGCCGTGCGTTACGGACGCGCCGAAGCGGAGGCCGACGACCGGAGTGATCCCTCCCCCGACGACGACGTTGCCGAACTTTGGCGGGTTCACGCTCGACAGGATCCGGCGCCGCCGGAGCGGAGACGTATCGATGACGGCCGCACGAGCGTCCCATCGCGAGCCGGACACGGTCACCTGTCCGCCAAAGGGATAAATCGCTCCCAGCAGGTTCGTCCGCGGACCGCGCAATTCGAGAGGTGGCAGCGAAGTGAAGAGCGACGCCGGCTGTGAGATCGTCGGATTGAGATGCGGCCGCCGGACGGTGAGATTCGCCAGGCCGATGGGCGACGCGATCAGGCCGCCGTCGACGCGCACGCCCACTCGCCCTGCCCGCTCGTAGCGAACAGTCGCGATCCAGAGGTCTCCCGCCCACTCGCCTGTATTGGCTATCCGCTGCACAATCGGCCAGGTGACCACTTCGAAGCCGCGTCCGAGACCGGCGGTGACAACGGCGTCCATGAAGACGCCGGTGACGTCATTGCCTCTGCGGTCGATCGTTTCGTCGATCGACGCGGCGGTGTCGATGGCGAACGGAGAGGGCCTCGCCTGCTGGCCAACTGCGCGCCCGGGCCATGCCAACGCCATCGCGAGCGCGCCGCAGATCACCGCTGCTCGAGGATTTCTCACTTCACACAAGCTGCCGGCCGAGCAGCTCCTGGAGGGCGGGCTCCGGCGTCGTCGTCGAAAGCGGAAGCACGACTTCGAGCGCTTCGACCGACGCGGGATCGAACTCGGTTCCGCTGCAGCGCCGGAGCTCGGCGATCGCCTCCGTTGTCCCGCGCGCCGGGCGGTAGGCGCGGGCGCTGGTGATCGCGTCGAAGGCGTCGGCGACGTGAACGATGCGTGCGGCGATCGGGATCTCGTCGGCATGCAGGCCGAACGGATAGCCGCGGCCGTCGGGGCGCTCGTGATGCAGCTCGACGATCGGGATGTGAGGCGCGAGGAAGGGGACCTGGCGGAGGATCCGCGCGCCCTGTCCCGGATGCCGCTTGAGTTGGTCGTACTCTTCGGCTGTCAACGGCCCTGGCTTGCGGAGGATCGCATCGCTCAGACCGATCTTGCCGATGTCGTGGAGCAGCGCTCCCAGGCGGAGGACGTCGAGCTCCGCCGCGTCCAGCCCCATCTGGCGTCCGATCAGCACGGACAGGGCGCTGACGCGCTCCGAGTGGCCGGCCGTGTAGGGATCGCGCGCGTCGAGCGTGGCCGCCAGCGCGCGGATTGCCCCGAGGTAGGCGGCGCGCGTGTCCGCTTCGGCCGCCGTCAGCCCCTGGACCAGCTCGTTGAAAGCCTCAGCAAGCGAATCGAGCTCGCGGCTCGTGCCTGTCGGCTGGAGGGGACGGCGAAGATCACGCGCCGCGGTCATCATCGCGATTTCACCGGAGAGGCGATCGATCGGGTCGGTCAGCGTCTGAGCCAGCCACAGGCTGCCGAGCGCCGCCAGCACGAAGGCGCCAAACGCCACTGTGGCCAGTGCAGTCAGGGCGTCGCGCGTGGCCGTCCGTGCCGCGGCGTCGATTGACGCCAGAGTATAGATCCGTGCGCGTCCCGATCGGATCAGCGTGCGAATCGCGTACTCCTCGCCGTTGAGCGCCGCCGTGTCGGCGGCATCGGTTCCGGTATTGACAAGGTCGGCGGCGACTTCGCCCGGCGCCGTGCTCGCCGCCACTCTGCCGTTGACGGTAATGACGATGTCGGCGCTGGCCAGGTTCGAGAGCTCGCGCGCGTAATTCGCGTCGAGGCTGGTGCCGACCACCAGCGCCCCGATATCCCGGTCGAGAAGGCCGAGAACGGAGCCGGAGATCCTGAAGGCTCCGTGCGGCAGCACCGCGATGTCCTGGAACGTGGTGCTGGTGGCCGGGATGGCGATGTGCTCGCCGGCGGGCCACCGGTCGCGCAGTGGCCCCGCACTCACGAAGATGCGGCCGCTCGAATCCAGAATCGCCAGGACATCGGCACCAGTGAGCGTCGCCAGCTTTTCGGCTTCGACGGTCACGGTGTCGCGCAGCGACTGCTCCTGTTCGGCCGGCAACCCCGTAAAGTCGCGTTCCGTGAAGTAGGTATCGAGCGCTGCCTTCAGCGTCGGGTTTTCAGCGACGGTGGCAATCGCGGCCAGTTGTTCCTGCTGACGTCGCGCTTCGAGCGTGGTGAACACCTTCTCCGCCACGCTCAGCTGTTCGACTTCCGACGCGCGAACGCGGTCGCGCGCGTCGACCATCAGGACGGTGAACACCACCGACAGAATGATCGCAACGGTGACGAAGGTCACCGCCATCGTCCGGGCGACCAGCCGAGGCGGCCGTCTCACTTCTCGGGAACCGGAAGGACGAAGTCTGCGGAGGCAGGACGGCCCGACTCCACGCGCAGACGGACCGTGGTGTCGCCGAGCCGCTCATGCCAGGCTGTGACCTGCCGATCGCCAGCGGGCACGGCCGGTAGCTCGAAGCGGCCATCCTCGTCGGGCACGGCAAACCACGGATGGTCGAACACCATCACCGTGGCGCTCATGTGCGAGTGAATCTCGCAGAAGACCTTGACGACGCCGGGGCGGTCGAAGCGCACGCGCCGTGAATCACCCTTCGGATAGCGTCCAAGGTTGAAGTTCTTCGCCCGCGACAGGGAGAAAACGTTGTGGTAGATCGGATCGTCGTTGGGAAACTCGACTTCCGACCCGACGGTTACGGCGACGACGCGCGGTGTGAAGCTCTCGTTGAGCTGGTGAATGGCCACGCGCATCGGCATCACGGTCTGCGGACGGGCATCGCGCAGGTAGACCACGACGTGGCGGCGTTCCGATTCGGGAGCGAGCTTGGGCGCGGGCACGCTGCGGGTGGGGTAGGCCGAGGTCGGACGGCGGGCGTTGATCGGGATGCCGATCTCGACGCGGCCGCGCACGACCGCCGGCGGTTGCTGCGCGAGCAGGTAGACGCCCGGCACCGCCAGCAGAGCGCCGAGGACGAGCATCAGCGGTCGCGCGAAGTTGTTCAAGCGCACCTGTTGCATTTTATTGTGTTCGTAGTCTGATATCGTCACGACGTGCTGAGTCTGTTACTGGCCATGACGCTGGCAACCCAGACCGGCTCCGCGCCGCCCGGCCGAGGTATCTCCGAGACGCTGGCGCAGGAACGCGCAGCTGCCATTCGCGCGCTGCGCTATGACCTTTCTTTTGTCGTCCCCACCGATGTGGGCGAACCCGTGCAGGGGCGTGCACTCGTCCGGTTTACCCTCGCTGCGCCTCATCGAATCGTTTTCGACTTCGCCCAGCCGCCCGACCGGATCCGGTCCGTGAAGTCCGGCGGCGCCGCCGTCGAGCCCGAGTTCCAGGACGGCCACCCCGTCATTCCCGCCCATCTCACCAAAGCAGGCGAGAACGAGATCGTCATTGAGTTCGCCGCCGGCAACGAACCGTTCAATCGCGATCGCGAGTTCCTGTACACGCTGTTCGTCCCTGCCCGCGCTCATCGCGCCTTCCCCTGTTTCGACCAGCCCGACCTGAAGGCGCGATACACGCTGTCGCTGGATGTGCCGGCGGGATGGGAAACGATTGCCAACAGTCCAGTCACCGCGACGGAATCCGATGCGCAACGGACGCGCGTGCGCTTTGCCGAGACCCCGCCGATTCCGACCTATCTCTTCTCGTTCGCGACCGGCAGGTTCTCCGTCGAAACGGCTCGCCGCAACGGCCGCGAGTTCCGGATGCTTCACCGGGAAACCGACGCGGCCAAGGTGGCGCGCAACCGCGACGCCATCTTCGACCTGCACGCCGCGGCGCTCGCCTGGCTCGAAGACTACACCGCGATCCCGTATCCGTTCGCCAAGTTCGAGTTCGTCGCCGTTCCGTCGTTCCAGTTCGGCGGCATGGAGCACCCGGGCGCGATCCTCTACAACGCGACCGGCCTGCTGCTCGATGAGTCGGCGACGCAGAACCAGATGCTGGATCGGGCGACTCTCATCGCGCACGAAACCTCGCACATGTGGTTCGGCGATCTCGTGACGATGCGGTGGTTCAACGACGTCTGGATGAAAGAGGTGTTCGCCAACTTCATGGCCGGCAAGATCGTGAATCCGTCGTTCCCGGAGGTGAATCACGATCTCCGCTTCCTGCTCGCGAATTATCCGGCAGCGTACCAGGTCGATCGAACCGCCGGGTCCAACCCGATCAGGCAGCCGCTGGCGAATCTCGAGGAAGCCGGCCAGTTGTACGGGCCGATCATCTACCAGAAGGCGCCGATCATGATGCGGCAGCTCGAGCTCGTCGTCGGCGAGACGGCCTTCCGGGACGGGCTGCGCGAATATCTGAAGACCTACTCGTTTGGAAACGCCACCTGGAACGATCTGGTTCGCATTCTTGATGCGAGAACGCCGGAAGACCTCGCCGCCTGGAGCCGCGCCTGGGTCGAGGAGCGCGGCCGTCCAGAGTTCGCAACCAACGTGTCGGTGAAGCGGGCGGAGCTGAAGCTCACGCTTACCGCCAGTGATCCCTTGAGACGCGGCCTGGCATGGCCGCAGCAGCTCCGGGTCGTGCTCGGTTATCCCGGTGGCGTCTTCGACGAGCAAAAGGTGTACGTGAAGGGAGAAGCGGCTGCATTTATTGAGTTCGACAGGTTCTCGGTGCCGCTGTTCGTCCTGCCCAATGGCGGCGGCCTTGGATACGGACTGTTCGTGCTCGACGAGGACAGCAGGAAATATCTGCTGTCGCATCTCGAAGACATTCCTGATGCGCTGACGCGCGGAAGTGCCTGGGTCACGCTCTGGGACAACGTGGTCGAGCAGTACATCAGCGCCGACGATTTCATGGCGCTGATCCTGCGCGCGCTGCCCCGCGAGACCGACGAGCAGAACGTGCAGCGCGTGCTCGGCTACACCACGCGCGCCTTCTGGCGCAATATGACGCCGCGGCAGCGGTCACGGCATGCGCCGCGGCTGGAGGCGATGCTGCGCGCGGGGATCAACCGCGCGGCGAGCAGCAGCGCGAAGTCCGCCTGGTTCACCGCCTTCCGCGACATCGCCACGACGCGATCAGGAGTCGCGTGGCTCGAGCGAGTATGGCGGCGCGACCAGCAGATCCCCGGCCTGACGTTCGCGGAGACCGACGAGATCGCCATGGCGCTGGAACTGGCCGTGCGCGAGGTGCCCGCCTGGAACGAGATCCTGCAGACGCAGCTCGATCGAACGCAGAACCCCGATCGCAAGGCACGGTTCGCCTTCGCAATGCCGGCGCTGTCGGCGGATCCGCGGACCCGCGAGCAGGCCTTCGACCGTCTACGGCAGGTCGAGAACCGCCGTCGCGAGCCATGGGTGATCGAATCGCTCGCCTATCTGAATCATCCGCTGCGCGAGTCGCACGCGCGGCGATTCGTCGGTCCCAGTCTCGAGCTGCTGCGCGAGATCCAGCGCACCGGCGACATCTTCTTCCCGGGACGATGGATGGAGGCGGCGCTGAATGGCCACCAGTCGGCCGAGGCGGCGGCCGCCGTGCGTGATTTCCTCGGGCGGGAGCTGCAGTATCCGCAGCGCCTGCGGTGGACGATTCTCAGCGCCGCGGACGATTTACTCAGACGGTAAGGGGGTCGGGAGTCATTTGTTGAGGACACGTTCACGCGTGTCCTCAACAAATGACTCCCGACCCCATTTCAACTTTGTACCCAGAGTTTCGGCTTGCCGGTCCCGTCGTCAGTGCCTTTGATGTACCAGTTCTTGCCGAGCGGATCCTGATCCATGGTGGTCGCGAAGTCGAACGGTGCCTGGAACTCGATGTAATCAAGACCGGTGTCGGAGGCGATCAGCTGGTGCCATTCTCCGGCCGGAATCCAGACCAGGCTGCCCGGACGGATGGATTGGCTGCCAGTGTCGTCCTTGACTTCGCCGGTACCTTTTTCAATCAAGTAGAAATGTTCCGGTGAAATCGAACTGGTCTTCGACGGGTGATGCACGTGCCGCGGAGAATACCCGTGCGGCGCATAGAGCATGCGCCCCAGCTGCAGATCCCAGGAGCCGGAGAGGCCAGTCTCCTTGTTCACCCAGAACGTCCGTTCCCGGATACTCTTCGCGTCAATCAGCGAGCGGAGTTGTGCCTCCTCGAAGAAATAGCCTGCCGGCCTGTCGCTCGCTCCGGGCTTGCCGGTGTGCTTCGGCACGGTGACGAGCAGGAGCTTCAGCGGGGACGTGGTTGCAGTGACGGCGGCTTCCTCACCTGGCTCCAGGTACACGCCTGTGCGTCGCTGGGACGTCCTTTCAGACGTCTGCCCCCCTGCGGCATATGTGACCTTCGCGTCTTTGCCTTCCAGGATGTAGACGACCTGCGTCCTGTCGCTGGCGGCAAGGCGATGGGTCTTGCCCGGATCAACCTCGGCGATGGCGGCCTGAACCCGCGTACCGTCACCCGCGCCCAGGATGTTCCTCGCTCGGCCGGCTCCATTCGGTGTGCTCGGCTTGCTCTCGACGTCAATCACTTTGATCATGTCGTTTCTCCGTGGGGCCAGTGTCAGACAGCGGCGGCGGCTTTTCCCCAGAGCCGTTGGCTGGCGATCCGTGCGCCTTCGGCCATCGCTTCGAGCTTGGCCCACATGACCGACGGGTGGACGCGGCGGTTCAACTCTTCCTGCGCAAAGCCGCAATCGGTGCCCGCGATCAGGTTCTCCCGGCCGACGCACGACGCGAAGCGGGTGAGACGCTCGGCGATCAGTTCCGGATGCTCGACCACGTTGGTGCCGTGGCTCACGACGCCCGGGACCAGGATCTTGCCGGGCGGCAGCTTCACGTCCTGCCACACCTTCCACTCGTGCTCGTGGCGCGGGTTCGCGGCCTCGAGCAGGTATGCGCCGGCGTTGACCTTGAGAATCAGGTCCACGATCTTGCGAAGCGGAACATCGGTCGTGTGCGGCCCGGGCCAGCTGCCCCAGCAGACGTGATAGCGAATCCGGTCCTGCGGAATCCCCTCGAGCGCGTGGTTCAGCACATCGACATGCTGTGAGAGCCACTTGTAATACTCGTCGAACGTGCCCGGCGGCACCATGCGGTCGTAGGTCACCGCGGCGCGGGCGTCGTCGACCTGAAGCAGGAAGCCGGCATCGACGATGGCGCGGTACTCGGTGCGCAGCGCTTCGGCGAGCGCGACGACCAGCTCTTCGTCGGTCTTGTAGTACTCGTTCTTGCGGTCGGGAATGGCGCTCGACGGCGCCGCAACCGGCAGGAAGGCTTCGTCCACCCCGGAGGCCCTGGTCGCCGCCTTCAGATTGTCGATGTCCCGCTGCAGCTCGAACAAGCCGTTGTACGTGATCGGTCCGACACACACGGCGTCGGTCCGCGTGACGTTCGACCAGTCCTTGCCGTCGCCGCGCCCTTCGAGCTCGGCATAGAACTCGGCGAAGCGCTGGCGGTCGGCTCCGCGCGCAAACGGGTTGGCCCCTTTCACCTCGCGGCACTCGAAGCCGCTCAGCCGCTTGAGCGCGTAGAGCGACCAGCTCGTGGACTTGCCGAACTCGCCGTCGTTCGGCACGTCGATGCCCGCCTGAATCTGTCGCGTGACGACCTCGGCGACTGAATCCTTAAGAGTGGAGTCGAAGGCCCCCTGGTCGATCGACTTGCCGATCGCGCGCGCGCGAACCAGGTCGAGCAGCTGAGGCGGCCGAATCAGGCTGCCGGTGTGGGTGGTCAGGATGCGTTCCGTGCTGCGTTTCATCGGACCGCAAATTATATCGTTACCACGATCGGCCCGGCCACACGCCTGCCATCGGCTGTGACGCGATCCAGATCGCGCACCTCGTCCGCGGCAAGCTCACCAATCGCGCGGACCGTCATCGTGTTGCCGCCGACGGTCACCAGCAGGAAGTGCGCTTCGTCGGCCCACGACTGCGTGTGCGCGCCCGCGAGGTCGTCGGGCGCGCCCTTGCGCACCTTGCTGCCCGCGCCGGTGACGAAGTAGTCGATCCCGCCGTGCGACGCATGCTGAAAGTTGTGCTCGTGCCCGCTGAACACCGCGCGCACGCCGCCGCGGGTGAACAGCGGCAGCAGCCGCTCCATGCGGTCGGTGTTGTGATGGCGCGGCCCCGCGCAGAACGGGGGATGGTGACAGAAGGGCAGGCGCCACCTGACCCCCGGCGCCGGCTCGAATGCCTGCTCGATCCACTGCCAGTGCTTGGGATACTCGAACAGACGCTTGCCGCGGAAGAAGCTCTCCTTGGAGGTGTCGAGGCAGATGAACTCGACGTCGCGGCCATAGCGGAAACGGTAGAACAGTCCGGGATCGAGCGACGCGCGGCCCGACGCTTCGTCGCTGGCGATGCGCTCGCGCAGATACATGTTGTCGAGGAGCTGCTCCCGGTCGTCGCGGTCCTCGCTTTCATCGGTGTCGTGGTTGCCGATGCAGGGATAGACCGGCACACGGTTCAGCATGTAGCGATACGGCTGGAAGAAGGTGAAGAACCAGTCGTCGTCTTCGTCGCCCTGCGCGCCGACGGGCAGGCCGAGAATCCGGTTGCCGGCGTAGATGTTGTCGCCGGCGGTGATGATCAGCCGCACGTCATGCTGATCGAACGTGCGCTGCATCGCTTCGGCAATTTCACGCTGCCGGCGCTTGGGCGTCGATCGGCGGATGCCGGTGCCGTAGTCGCCGACGACCAT